>Ga0182021_10005931_pt1 | contig 14514 bp, 9 predicted proteins | sample 612E3MmetaG_FD_120493 | JGI IMG/M metagenome (GOLD analysis project Ga0182021, IMG submission 120493) | Permafrost microbial communities from Stordalen Mire, Sweden - 612E3M metaG (Illumina Assembly) | ecosystem: Environmental > Terrestrial > Soil > Wetlands > Permafrost | place: Sweden... | reverse complement strand
CCGATAATCACTATTTCAATGCACAGATCAGCGGCAACTATGAATACCGTATCACCGGAAAAAGAAATACGGTACATTATCTTGGGTTTTTTACGCAGAACGGGAATTATGGTACCACAGGGAAACTTACACCCTGCGGGAAAATGGAACATTCTGAGCTGGAACTGATGCCCGACGGGAGTTTCGAAATCATTCTGAGCAAAATAAAAAAAGGAAAGAACTGGCTGAAGATTGAAAATGAGACCGGTTTAGTGATAGTAAGACAGACCTTTTCAGATCGTTCTGCAGAAGTACCGGCAGAACTGACCATCGAAAACCTGGATGGAAGGCGGGCTCCTGATCCTGTTACCCCCGGTATGATCGATGAAGGGTTGAAAACCGCCTCCCTGTTTGTTGCAGGTGCGCCACTACTTTTCGCCCGCTGGGCCAAAGGATTTCAAAAACACACGAACCAGCTTCCATTATTTGATCCGAAAACCTCCAATGAGGCAGGAGGCGATGCAAACATCTTCTATTACCACAGTCATTGGAAATTGGCTTCCGGTGAAGCACTGGTAATCGAGGTTAATCCACCGGATTGCGATTCCTGGAATTTCCAGTTGAACAATTGGTGGATGGAATCGCTTGATTACCGGTATTTTCATGTTTGCATCAATAAATCGGCTGCAGTTTATAATAAGGATGGAAGCGTAGCCATTGTTGTTGCCCACGAGAACCCTGGAATTCCCAACTGGATTGAAACCGCCGGTCACACGGAAGGAACCATGTGCTGGCGATGGTACCGGCTTAAGCCCGGGGAAATGCCTGCAACACCGTCCTGCAGCGTAATGAAAATCAACGAAGTGAAATTCTTTTTAAAGCAAGAGAAAAAACCGGGAACTCAACCGCTAAAAAATGACATCTGACAGAATAACACATTCCGGGAATTTTGAGAAACGCCCGCTTTGGTTTACATTTCTGAATGGTTCCTGGAATGCTACCTATTTCATGGGTACGAAGATAAAACTTGATAAGGATGAGCTGATCCGTTCGGCAAAGAAGGTTACAGGACAGGATGACCTGGGAAAGGATTTTTCTGATGAACCGCTGGAAAAACTGTTAAGATCTGTGAATGAAGAAGCGGATCTGCATCCCGTCGGCAGGTTCATCACCCGGCAAAGGTTCATCAGTCTTTTGAGTATCCGCCTCAGGGCAGAGTATTTCTTCCGGCGTTATCCGGAGATCCTCGAACAACCCTTGTATCCCGCCTGGATCATCATCGGGCTCCAGCGTACCGGTACCACAAAACTGCAACGCATGCTGGCAGCCGATCCCGACCACAGGGTGATACCCAGCTGGGAGGTTATCAATCCCATTCCCCTTACCCTGAATGAAAATGAAAAGGATAAACGAATTTCCGTTGCCAGAACATCCGTCAGGGCGTTAAAACTGATGTCTCCGGGCTTTTTTGCCATTCATCCGATCGACATCCATGAGCCGGAGGAAGATATCCTGCTTCTTGATGTGAGTTTTTTAAGTACCACCCCGGAAGCCATGATGCATGTTCCCTCTTATGCAGATTGGCTGGAAAAGACCGATCAGTCGGCTGCTTATGCCTATGCCGTCAAGCTCCTGAAATTCCTGCAATGGAAGAAACCTGCAAAACGCTGGGTGCTGAAAACGCCGCATCATCTTGAATTTCCCGATCTCATCGAAAAACATTTTGGAGAAGTCCATTTCCTGTGGCCGCACCGCCGGATTTATGAATCGGTTCCGTCCTTCCTGAGTATGGTAACCTATAATCACATGATCTTCAGTAATCATGTCGACGAAAAAAGGATTGCTGCGCATTGGGTCAGAAAGACCGGGTACATGCTGGATAAAGCCCTGGATTATAGGGCAAAAGATAATAATCCTGGCCGATTCACCGACATTTATTATGACGACATGGTCAGGAATTCGGAGAAGGAGCTTTCCAGGATTTACTCACTGAACGGGGGATTGACACCCGAACTGATTTCGCGCTTTGAAAATCATGAAAGGGAACACCCGCACCGGAAGTATGGTACGCATCAATATTCACTGGCCGATTTTGGCCTGACAGAATCCGATATTGACAAATATACAAGCCGGTACCAGCAATTTATCTCAGAACACCATGGCCGGTAAGCAAGAGAAGTACGGAAATCCTTTCAGCGCTACGCTCACCGGGATCACAGACCTCTTCCGGAAACATATACCGGCTGGGGAACTCAATCCCACCGACCGTTTTGATGGAATGACCGTTCTGGTCGACGGGTCAAGCTCAGGACTTGGGTTCGCTGTGGCTGTTGAAATTGCCTGGAGAGGAGCGAAGGTTATCATGGCCTGTCGCAGCGGAATCCCTGGTAAAGGAGAAGAAGTTGAAAAACTGACGGGGTCGGATGATATTCATATGCTTCCGGTTGATTTTTCTGACCTGTCATCGATCCATTCTCTTGTGGCTGGTATAAGCGATCAATTCGGCAAGATCGACATCCTGGTTTGCAATGCAGGCCTGGTTCCTAAGAAAAGCCGAAAAACACAGCAAGGCCTTGAAGAGATGTTCATGGTAAATTATTTGTCGAAGTTCATTTTCGTGAACCTTCTGTTAGAGAAAGATTGCTTCCGGTTTTCAGGCTCGGTCCATCCCAGGATCATTTTCGTCTCATCGGAAACACACCGGAACCCGGCGGAATTTGATTGGGATTCCTTTGGTGTTTACAAGGAATACAGCATCAACAAGAGCATTGAACTTTACGGTTACTATAAATTATTGCTGACCACTTTTGCGGTGGAGTTATCGCGAAGACTTAACAAAGATGGCTTAAAATGTTCTGTTTTCTCCCTCTGCCCGGGTCCGATCAATTCAAACATCGGAAGAGAGGCCCCTAAGATTTTTCATCCCCTGATGAAGCTGATCTTTGCCATCTTCTTCAAATCTCCTGCAAAAGCTGCTATCCCGGTTCTTTACCTTGCTTCTTCCCCTGATCTGGAAAATAAGCCTTTTGACTACCTGTTCCTCATGAGCCGGAAGGAAGCCGATGAAAAAGCGCTGGATCCGGGAAACGGAAGAAGATTGTGGGAGCTATCTGATAACCTCGTAAAATCAATTTCTCTGCGAACCTCCTCTTAATCCCAGATTATCCCTGCCTGCGGCAGGCAGGTCTGTGCAAAAAATTTATTCCGATCAGAAATTTCACAGAGGTTCACTGAGAAGACACTGTGAAACACTGAGACCAGGTACACTTTGCTAAAAACCGATTCTTGTCGTACTTTTATACGCCGTAAATCTTCATGGCTTAATAAGTACCAATGTCGCAGCTCCTGCTTGATGACGGAACACGGATACCAGGAAAACCTTTTGGGGCTTTGTGTTCCGTTTCGGGGGAAGTGGTATTCAACACCGCCATGACCGGCTACCCGGAAAGCCTGACAGATCCTTCCTACAAAGGTCAGATCCTTGTGCTGACTTACCCGTTGATCGGGAACTACGGCGTTCCGGGCAGGTCGATCCGGGAAAATCTTTCTGAATATTTTGAATCGGATTCCATCCATATTTCAGGACTGGTCATCTCGAGCTATTCCGCGGAATACAGTCACTGGAACGCCCTGGAGAATCTTTCCGACTGGCTCAGGGGGCATAACGTTCCCGGGATCAGCGGGGTTGATACCCGTGCGCTCGTCAAGGTACTTCGCGAACGGGGCACTATGCTCGGAAAACTTTTCCAGAACGATGAAAAGGAGATCGATTTTTACGATCCTAATAAGGAGAACCTTGTCAGCCAGGTCAGCATTAAAGAGAAGATCACTTATCCGGGTAACAATTACCGGATCATCCTGGTCGATTGCGGGGTAAAGAACAACATTATCCGTTGCCTGATGGCTACGGGATCCACCGTAATCCGGGTTCCATGGGACTATGATTTCACAAATGATGATTTTGACGGGCTCGTGATTTCCAATGGTCCCGGTGATCCGCAGATGTGCCGTGCAACCATAGGCAATCTTGAAAAAGCCCTTGAGATCGGGAAACCCATCTTCGGCATTTGCCTCGGAAACCAGCTCCTGGCCATTGCTGCAGGAGCCACCACCTATAAACTGAAATATGGCCACCGGGGTTACAACCAGCCGGTGTTGCGCCAGGGCACAATGAAGACCTACATTACTTCCCAAAATCATGGGTACGCAGTGGATGACCATCATCTTGGCAAAGATTGGGAGCCATTCTTTATCAACCTGAACGACGGAACCAATGAAGGAATTCGGCATAAGACGAAACCATTTTTCTCCACACAGTTCCACCCGGAAGCTTCCGGAGGACCTACCGATACCCGGTTTCTTTTTGACAATTTCATGGACCTCGTCAAAGCCTTTAAAATGAAAAGAAAATGACAGAAGGGATCCATCGTGTGCTCATCCTGGGCTCCGGGGCCCTGAAGATAGGAGAAGCCGGAGAATTCGACTATTCCGGTTCGCAGGCATTGAAGGCGCTGAAAGAGGAAGGGATAACAACGGTGCTGATCAACCCGAACATTGCTACGATCCAAACATCAGAAAAGATAGCCGATAAGGTCTATTTCCTGCCCGTCACTCCTTATTTTACGGAAGAAGTGATCCGCAAAGAAAAACCCGATGGGATACTGCTTGCTTTCGGAGGACAAACGGCGCTCAACTGCGGTGTTTCGCTATACAGAGCAGGAATATTCGATAAATACCAGGTGAAAGTATTGGGCACGCCAGTTGAGACCATCATCAGCACTGAAGACAGGGAACTGTTTTGCAGGAAGCTGGAGGAAATCGAAATACGCACACCGCGAAGTGTTGCCGTTACCGATGCAGAAGGTGCCAGGAAAGCAGCGGATCAGATAGGCTACCCTTTGATCGTCAGGGCTGCCTTTACTTTGGGAGGACAGGGAAGCGGATTCTGCTCCGATGAGAACGAACTTGACCTGCTTGTCGCCAAAGCATTTTCATATTCCGGCCAGATCCTCATTGAAGAATCGCTGAAAGGTTGGAAGGAGATCGAATACGAAGTGGTCCGCGACTGCTACGACAATTGCATCACAGTGTGCAACATGGAAAATTTCGACCCCCTGGGCATACATACCGGTGAGAGCATTGTGGTTGCCCCTTCGCAAACCCTTTCCAACCTTGAATATTACAAGCTCCGGGAATTGTCGATCCGGGTGATCCGCCACCTGGGTGTCGTCGGTGAATGCAATATCCAGTATGCACTCAACCCGGAATCGGAAGAATACCGGGTGATCGAGGTGAATGCCCGGCTATCGAGGTCGTCCGCGCTGGCATCCAAGGCAACCGGTTACCCGCTGGCATTTGTAGCTGCCAGGCTGGCCCTGGGATATGGCCTTCACGAGTTGAAGAATTCTGTTACGAAGACGACCACTGCTTGTTTTGAACCCGCGCTTGATTATATCGTATGTAAGATCCCGCGATGGGATCTTGGTAAGTTCACGGGAGTGTCGAAAGAGATCGGATCCAGCATGAAAAGTGTGGGTGAGATCATGGCCATCGGGAGGACCTTCGAAGAAGCCATACAGAAAGGGTTGCGGATGATAGGGCAGGGGATGCACGGTTTCGTCGGTAACAAGGAATTGCTGACCAAAGACCTGAAAAATGAACTTTCCCATCCTACCGATATCCGGATCTTCCATATTGCACAGGCTTTTGCGGAAGGCTATTCGGTTGACAGGCTCTGGGAGCTGACCCGGATCGATAAATGGTTCCTTTACCACCTGAGAAACATATTTGACACCGGGCAGATCCTTGAAAAATATAATGAGATAAGGGAAGTCCCTGACGAACTGATCCTGGATGCCAAGCGATCCGGCTTTTCCGATTTTCAGCTCGCCCGGCTGATATTCAAAACGGGAAAGAAGAACCCTGAGCCGGATATGCTCAGAATCCGGGAATACCGTAAGGAAAAGAACATTGTTCCCTATGTAAAGCAGATCGATACCCTTGCTGCAGAATATCCCGCTCAGACCAACTACCTGTACCTTACTTACAGCGGCAGTGAACATGATGTGGATTTTCCGGACGATAAGGGATCGGTGATCGTCCTGGGCAGCGGCGCATACCGGATCGGGAGTTCGGTTGAATTCGACTGGTGCAGTGTAAATACGCTGAATGCCATAAAGGAGGCAGGGTATCGGTCGGTCATGATCAATTACAATCCCGAAACAGTCAGCACGGATTACGACATTTGTGACCGGCTCTATTTCGATGAGCTTTCCTTTGAACGTGTTATGGATATTTATGAGCTGGAAGATCCCAAAGGCATCATCCTTTCGATGGGGGGCCAGATTCCCAACAATCTTGCCATGCGGCTTTACAAGCAGAACGTACCCGTTTTGGGAACCTCCCCTGTTTCGGTTGACAATGCCGAGGACCGCCATAAGTTCTCTTCCCTGCTCGACCGGCTTGAAATTGACCAGCCCCGGTGGAAAGAACTTACCAGCCTGGAAGATATTCTGGCTTTCACGGAGCAGGTTGGTTTCCCGGTATTGATACGTCCGTCCTATGTGCTCTCCGGCGCAGCCATGAATGTGGTCTCCAACAAAAGTGAATTGGAGTATTTCCTGACGCTGGCAACCAATGTCTCGCACGAGCACCCCGTGGTCGTATCAGAGTTCATCGAGGAAGCCAAGGAAATCGAGATCGATGCAGTGGCCAGGGAAGGGGAGATCGTCGCTTATGCCATTTCAGAACACATTGAGTTTGCAGGGGTTCATTCGGGCGATGCCACCATCATCTTTCCACCTCAAAAGATCTATGTGGAGACAGTGCGGCGGATCAAGCGCATCAGCCGTGACATCGCCATGTCGCTGCAGATCTCCGGGCCATTTAACATCCAGTTTCTTGCAAAGGACAATGACATCAAGGTCATCGAATGCAACCTGAGGGCCTCACGGAGTTTCCCGTTCGTTTCCAAAGTATTGAAAATTAATTTCATTGATATCGCAACCCGCGTTATGCTTGGGATCCCGTTTGACAAGCCTGATAAATCCTTCTTCGACATCGATTACATCGGGGTGAAAGCTCCCCAGTTTTCATTCTCCCGGCTTCAGAAAGCCGATCCTATGCTGGGTGTCGATATGGCTTCAACCGGCGAAGTAGGTTGTATAGGCGACACGGTTTACGAAGCCGTTCTGAAGTCGATGCTGTCCGTCGGATACCGGATCCCTGAGAAAAACATTCTGATGTCATCAGGACCGGTAAAATCGAAGACAATCCTGCTGGAGGGATGCCGTATGCTGGCTGAGAAGGGCTTCCATATCTTTGCTACAAAAGGAACGGCTGAGTTTCTCCGGGATAATGGCATTGACTCGACCATACTTCACTGGCCCGATGAAGATGCTTCACCCAATGTAATGGAATACCTTAAGAATCATAAGATCGATCTTGCGATCAATATTCCGAAGAACCTTTCAAAGAATGAACTTTACAACGACTACACCATCCGCCGTGCGGCGATCGACTTTAATGTGCCGCTGATCACCAATGCCAACCTGGCCAATGTATTCGTGATGGCTTTCTGCAAGCTCAGGCCGGAAGACCTGGAGATTCGAAGCTGGCAGGAGTACTAGATGCTGGATGCTGGATGCTGGATACTGGATGCTGGATGTTGCTACGCTAAGCGGCATTTGTAATGCCGCTTGAAATAGTGGTACTAGATGCTAAATGCCGGATGCTGGATACTGGATGCTAGATACTCCGCTAAGCGGCATTTGTAATGCCGCTTGAGATAGGTCAAGGCTGCTTACCTGCCTACCGGCAGTTTATTTCATAATATCGTAACCAGAACTAATGACAGTAACGGTTTTCGCATTTTTCGTTATTGATCAAGGGTTGATGATCAGTTTCCAGGTTGATGCTTTAGTTCCTGTATGAAGTGACAGATAATACAAGCCTACAGGGAGGTCAGGAAGATCGACACGGATCTGCGAAGTTCCATAAACCTGGGTTTTAAATACAAGTTTACCATTCTGGTCAAGGATCGTACACTCTATTGTTTCTATCGCCGGGTGATCGATGTTGACGTAAACATAATGAGAAGCCGGGTTAGGATAGATCACCAGCCTGTCAGTTTCATCCGGCAACGGATTGATCCCATTGGGAAGGTTGTTTCCAACCAATGCCAGAAAAGCGCTGGAACCGGCCGAAGCAATTGTGGTAGCATCGAAAACCATCTTGCCATTATAGATTCTGCCGCCCACAAGAATACTGTTTTTATTATATACGGCAATACTGAAAAGATCTGTAAAGTTTTCATTTGTTACCAGGTTCTTGCTCCATTCATATGCACCGTAGGTGGTGAATTTTGCAAGGTAATTTCCGTAATTTTCGCCAATGAGTTTTGTTCCATCGTGAAAAATGAGCGTATCAAGGTATTGCCCTCCGACATAACAGCTTCCTTCCTCATCGCACCCCATCTGGTAGGCGGGCCAAAGGTAAGTAGGGGACATAATTCCATGTGCCCATAAGGGTGTTCCGCTGGCTGAGTATTTTGCCAGGAACATGTTATTGGAAGAAATGTAATCAACGACGATGGTGCCGAAGGTCATTGAACTGCTGTACGTAAGTCCCGAAACGAAAACATTCCCCGAATTGTCGGTGGTCACCGCAAATCCTTGTTCTGAGGAAGCTCCTGATGCCTGTTTGGCCCATACCGAATTTCCGTTGGGATCATATTTTGCAATGAATACATCACGGCCTCCCAGGCTGGTGAGGGATGTTCCACCGAAATTTACCGTATTTGTAAAGCATCCTGTTACCAGGATGTTGTTTTGCGGATCGACCGCAAGACTTCTTGCATAATCTGTACTTGTTCCGCCAAAACTTTTCGCGAAAAGAGGGGTTCCATCAGGAGAAAATTTCGCGATGAAGAAGTCGTAGCCTCCATTGGATACCAGGGTGGTTGAGCCGATTACAAGATTATCATTGAAAGAACTTGCGACGACAACATTCCCCGAAGCATCGGCCGCAATACCTCCAACCTCAAAAATCTGGTTTGTGGCATTTAGTGATTTGACCCATTGGAGTGACCCCATATCGTTAAATTTAGCAAGGTAAAATGCTGTACCATTTGTACTTGAATTCGGATTTACCAGGACTGTTTGCCCGATGGTCAGGGTATCCCCGTACCAACCAAACGCGTAACTGTTCCCGTTTGGATCTGAGGTAACTGCCATTGATCCGAGCGTACCGGGCTTACCTGAAAAAATGTTTATCCATTTCAGTTTCTTATCCCCTGAAAGGCGTGCAAGATAGGTTCCGGTACCATCCACCGTTGTTCCATCATAAGTGATCTTTCCATTAATATCACCGTGAAGAAAGCAGAATCCATTGGGATCGACGGCAACATCATACCAGGTGGAGGTATTCCCGCAACCGGAAGTCGTTTTGTTTTCCCAGGACAGATTTCCATTCACATCAGTTTTGTTCAGGCACAAATCATTGGTTTTACAAATGGAGACCTGGTACAGCATGTCTGACGCGTCGAAAAGCGACTGGTTTGTTTCGTATTTCTGTTGTACAGCATATTCAATGGTCCCACCGGTATTGATCTTTGCAAAGAAAGATCCCGCACCGGGAATCGTGGAAGGTCCGATCACACTCTGATAATCAGCATATCCGAAAAGAAAAGGGTTCCCGGAATTGTCACAACGGATATATGATACATAGCCGCTATAATTATCATCTGCAAACGCATCAGCCCATAAGGCAGCCCCCGAGGAAGTGAATTTGGCCAGATAATAAGGCCTGTTCCACCCATATAGAGAGACAACAGGAGAATTGAAGTAAATGCTGTCAATAAAAATTCCGGAGGCATAAATATTATCATTATCATCTATGGCAAGGTATTGCCCCTGTGAAAATCCGTAAGACACGGTATTCCTGAAGTTCTCGGCCCACTGCGGGGATCCAGACAGGTCGGTTTTTAAAAGGACAGCAGAGGGATATGCAAAGGAAGACAGGCTGGATGTTCCGATTGTCACCGGTCCGTCGATATATCCGGTTATCACGAGGGAGGAGTTATGATATACGAGACCTTTAAAGATCGTTGATCCCGATGAAAAGAAATTGGTCAGGTTCCCCGAGGAGGAGCATTTCAGGATGACGCTGCTCATCGCGGATGAAGATATTGAAGTGGTGACAATGGCATAGACATTTTCATTATCGTCCATTGTAAGGTCATCCAGCGACTGGATTCCGGCATCCCCATAGCTTTTAGCCCAGATGGGTACACCTCCGTTATTAAAAAGTGCGATGAATACATCCGTGTTTCCCTGCGAAACCAGGGTGGTGGTGCCGAAGGTTACCGTTCCCGAAAACGTCCCGCCAACAATGAGGTTCCCTGAATGATCCATCCTAATCCGGGTGCCTTGTATCTTTTCGAACCGGTTTTCGGCGGGGACGGAGATGGCCCATTGCAGAAAACCCGAGCCGTCATACTTTGCAAGAAAAAGGTCCCATATACCGGTGCTGCTGATATTTGTGGACCCAAAACTGACCGAACCGTTGAAATAACCCGTAACGAACATATTACCCAACCCTTCCCTGACAAGATCAGTGCCGGTGATCCCGCCTGACCCTCCAAGGGTCAGCGCCCAGTTCCAGTCGGGGGCCGTGGTTGCAGCTTGAGTAGGGCTGTTGAACCCCGGTTGGGCAATCAATCCTTCTGTAAAAAACAGTACAGCAATCATGAATAAAATGTACCTGGTTGTTTTCATAGATCATGAATATTAATGAATTCTCCTCAACCCCCGTCCCCTTCTCCTTAAGGAGAAGGGGTGCAGGGGATGAGGCGTTTTGGTTAATTCTCCGCAGCTTGCTGCGGAATTTGAGTCCAGAGCTTGCTCTGGGGTTCATACGTTTTAATGCTGAAAAAGAAATAAATGGCGGTAAATATGATGGGTAACTTATGCATGGCTGGGAATCATCATTTTTCAAATATAATAAAAATCGGAGAAATCAATAAAAAACTAACACATACATAATTCTGTATGTAACTTTGGTTGCTGATTTATTATATGTTGTTTAACTGTTTATTTGATATTTTAAAATAGGAGATACAAGAATGAACACTATAGAGATAAAAAGTCTGAATACACCTGATGAAATACGTAAGTTTCCCAAGGGTCAGTTAGAACTTTCAACGCTTGCAGGCGTTACCTTCGGTAAGGCCACATTCCAGCCCGGGTGGAAATGGACGGAGGTGATGACCCCGATTGCAAAAACGGCTACCTGCCAGGCAGCCCATAATAATTATATTATTTCGGGGCGAATGCATGTCAAAATGGATGACGGTACCGAAAATGAATTTGGTCCCGGCGATGTTGGCGTCATTCCTCCCGGTCATGATGCATGGGTAGTGGGTAATGAACCCTGTGTCCTGCTCGATTTCAACGGTATGACCCATTATGCGGAGCAGCATTAGGTGAGAATAAAACAGGAGAAGAAGCCGTCACAAAAGGATGGCTTCTTTTTTTTTGAAAAGAAATGGATATTTAACATCTTTGTATTGAATTGAATCGGATACAAAAAAACACCTTGTTAAAATACAGATATAAGAACGATTTTAAGGTTTCTCATTGCCCAGCGCGGGAGGCCTGCATTTCCTGTTTATAATTATACAGTTTTTTGTATTTTTTTATTCACATTAATACCGGGGATCTATGAAAAATAAACTGAACATAGGTTTAGCCTTTTCAGGCGGCGGCTACAGGGCCGCAGCATTCAATTTAGGCGTTCTGACATACCTTGAACACATTAAACTGGATGACCAGTCTGTTCTGGACAAAGTCACAGCATTATCAACCGTTTCAGGTGGAACCATCACGGGGGCCTGTTATGCAATGGGTAAAAAAAGAGGAGAGCACATTGATGACATTTATCAGGGACTTTATAAATTCATGTCCGAAGTGGATCTGGTTGCCCTGGGAATTGAAAGGCTGGTTTCAGAAAAAGACTGGGCACCGGGACGGGTGAAAAGCCTGATCACGGCTTTCGCGGATATCTATGACCGGGAATTATTTCATAACGGCAGGTTTGGAGAACTCATGGATGATGATCCTTCATTCCATTTGAGGCATATGTCGTTCAATGCAACAGAATTCTCAAAAGCACTTCAATTCCGTTTTCAATGGTCAGAAAAAGTTGTTGTGCCCAGACTAAATGAGCCATTGCGTGGTATTATTGGCAATTACTATTACCAGACCCCTGTAGGTATAGCAAAAGATATCCGTATGGCTGACATCCTTGCTGCTTCCTCCTGTTTCCCTGGCGGATTTGAACCGATAAATTTCCCTGATGATTTTGTTTTCCCGGAAACCCCGGCGCTATTGGAATTCAAAAAAGACGAAGAACATCATATCAGCCTGATGGATGGAGGAATTGTGGACAACCAGGGCATTGAACCTGTATTATTGGCGGATGAACGGATGCAACGGAATCAAAAAGATACGAATCCCCAGGTTCCCCCGGATGTGCATTCACTGGACCTGATCATCGTCTCCGATGTTTCCAGTCCATACATGGAAGAGTTTACCTCAAGCATTCAAAAGCATATGACGTGGTGGAGAAAGCTGACACCCATAAAAGTCATTGTCATTAATTCAATTGTCTGCATATTGGGAGCGCTGGGGCTTTCGTTTTCAATAGTCCGGAATTTCAATGGCCTTATCATTCTTTTCACATCCATATTGACCCTTAATCTGCTGATATTCGTGCTGGCATCTTCCATATTGTCAATGCCAAAAAAATTCAGCATTCTCAAACCATTTTTGAAACCGCTCTCGAAGCTTCTCAGGTTAAAATTCCTGGTATATGAGAATCTGCTGATGAACAGGGCAAAATCCGTGATGAAGCTGACCGGGGAGATATTCCTGAAACATGTCAGAAGACTGAACTATCAGAAGGTCTTTGCGGATGATACCTGGAAAAACAGAAGGATCATGAATGCTATTTATGAGTTGAAGCCGGGAGAAGAACAGCTGAAAAACAAAATCAAGCAAGGAAAAATCAGGCCGCAACTCGTTCCCACGCGGGAAATTCAGGAAGTTGCGAAAAAAGCTGCAGGCATGCCGACAACTTTATGGTTCACCAAAGAGGAACTGGAAAAGCAACATATGCTGGATGCAATCATCGCATGCGGACAATTTAACCTATGCTGGAACCTGCTGGAATATATTGACAAGATTAAAAGGGATCCCACCAACACAAATGAAAATCACCAGCTTTTTGTGGGTTGTGAGGATCAGATATTAAGTGACTGGGAGAAATTCCAGGTGAATCCGTTTTGGATGGTGGATGGATTCAATGAAAGAATGAACGTCAGGTAATTATTTCAAATAACCTCACCCTTTTCTGTTTTTCCTGCAAGGATCCAGGCAACCATTTACATGTATTAGGATTATATTAGCAGGATGATATTTTCGCGGAAGAACACTGAAGCAAAGAGCCTCGATGAGAGGTCCATCGGCGTATTGTACGACCGCCATGCTCCATGGTTGCTGGGGGTATGCCTGCACTATATGGGAAACCGCGAAGATGCTGAAGATGTCATGCATGACGGCTTCCTGAGTATCATCCGCAGCATCGGGGGTTTTCAGGAAAAACCAACGGGCAGCCTCGAAGCCTGGATGCGCAGGATCATGGTGAATACGGCACTGAAATACCTCCGGGACCATAAAAAAGAGAGAATGACCACCGAACTGGATCCCTCCCTGGAAAGCCTGCAGGAACCTGATCATCAGGAAGACTATGGCGGATGTGATCTCACCCAGGATCAATTGATGGGTCTTGTTTGTGAATTACCAACGGGATACCGTATCGTGTTCAACCTCTATGTGATGGAAGAATACACGCATAAAGAGATAGGGGAACTGTTGGGGATCAGTGAAAATACCTCCAAATCGCAATTGTCGAAAGCAAGGGGTTTCTTACGGAAACGCCTCATTGAATATCAAAATAAAACGAATTATGCAAAAGCAGGATCCATTAGATGACCTCTTCCGCCGGAGAATGGCGGATTACAAGGTCACTCCTTCAGATGAGCGCCGGGAGGTGCTTATCCGGGACGCCATGAAGGAGGTCGCCAACCGGTCTTCGAAACCATGGTGGATTGTGGGATTGGTAGCAGGACTGCTGATAACAGCCGGAGTGACGCTCCTGGTTCTGAATGAAAAACCTGTTGAAAAACATGGAAACGTTCATCCTGAACTCCATGATGTTAAAGTAACTGGAAACATAAACACTGGAAAAACCGATAAAAATATTGCCGTTATTAAGAATTTAAATAAAGTATATGAAGCACCAGCTGGAGTTAAAGAGAATATTCGCAAACAGGGTACCAAAACGCAGGGAAATGGTGATCTGACCGCATTCCAATCAGCGCATCCTCGCGATCGTCAGGGTCAGGTGACGGCGCAGGTAAATCCTTCGGGGCAATCCCGGGAAGTCATTATAAAACCGGATGCTCAGCAGCAGGTT
>Ga0182021_10005930_pt1 | contig 14514 bp, 10 predicted proteins | sample 612E3MmetaG_FD_120493 | JGI IMG/M metagenome (GOLD analysis project Ga0182021, IMG submission 120493) | Permafrost microbial communities from Stordalen Mire, Sweden - 612E3M metaG (Illumina Assembly) | ecosystem: Environmental > Terrestrial > Soil > Wetlands > Permafrost | place: Sweden... | reverse complement strand
GGCCGGGGCCGTTGCGACGAGGTGCTCGCCACCGGCTTCCTTGCGATAGAGCGCGAAGTGACAGGGGTTTCACGCACCCGAGTGGTCGCCGTCGGCGTCGACGCACCCCGACTCCTCGAGACAGTCGAGCCACGTCCACTCCACGAAGGGCGAGCCGGACTCGCCGACGAGGGCGTCCCACGCCGCACGAGGGACGTCGCGCACCCGGGAGAGGATCCGGAGCTCGTACGCGTCGCTCAGCGTCAGTGATCCTCTCGGCAGAGCACGAACCACGCGTCCATGTACTTCCCCTTCTTCATCGCGCGGCCGATGGTCACGTGCGAGGAGATGCCGCGCATCACGTCCACCATGCCCGCGTAGACGAGGGTGCCGAGGCGCGCGTCGTTCGTGAGAATCGGGGGCCAGCTCTCGACCTTGCCCGGCGGGATCTTGCGGTAGTCGATGTCGACCTCTCCGGCGGCTCCATCCTCGCGCCCCTCGGGGAGGTGGGTCACGAAGTAGCCCGGTCCGGTGAAGGTCCCGAAGGTCTGCTCGTTGTAGCCCCACAGCTCGTTGGGCGCTTCGGCGCCCTCTTCGGGCGCCTTGGGCTTACAGAAGCGCTTCTGGAAGTGCGTGAAGGCCGGGAGGCTGTTCTTGCCGTGGTGGATGACCTCGATCATGGGCTCGACGCCGGACGGCACGAAATCGTCGAGGGTGAGCGGGTGGAAGCCCTTGGCGGCCTCGAAGAGGCGCGCCTGTACGTCTCCGCTCCAGTGGCGGATGGTGTCCAGACGGCCCACGTGCCCCAGCCCGTCGAGCACCTCGGAGAGGCGGGGCAAATCGATGTCTTTGTCGAGCAGGACGTCCAGATTCAAGGCGGGCCTCCGAGGTGAGATTAGATGTAACGCACGCAGCGCCGTTGCGGAAGGTCAGGACGACGTTGGCGTCCACGTGCCGAGGTAGCGTCCTCGCACGAGCTCGTGCTCCACGAACTCGTCCGGCTCCTTGCAGAGCGCCACGGCGCCATCGAGGAGGAGCGCAGCGCGGTCGCAGATGCGAAGCGCCTCGGCCACGTGGTGGTCCGCGAGGATGACCGCGACGCCGTCGTCGGCGAGCTCCCGAAGGATGCCGCCGAGGTGCGTCGCGCCGGCGGGATCGACGCCCGCAAAAGGCTCGTCGCAGATGAGCACGGTGGGCGTTCGCGTGAGCGCGCGGGCGACCTCGAGCCGGCGCCGCTCGCCCGCGCTCAGCTCGCCGGCGCGAACGTCGAGGCGTTTCGTCAGCTCGACCCGCTGGGCGGGCGCCTCGGCGCCTGTCTCGTCGCCGAGCGCCAGCTTCTGGAAGGCGAGGAGGTTCTCGCGCACGGTCAGATCGAAGAGGACGCTCGGCCCCTGGGGCACGTAGCCGATGCCCGCGCGCGCACGCCTCCAGAGCGGCCAGGACGAGATCTCCTTGCCTTCGAGGAGGACCGTCCCGCTCTCCAGCGCTTGTTCGCCGACCAGCGCGCGAAAGAGCGTGGATTTTCCCGCTCCCGACGGCCCCAGGACGCCCAGCACCTCGCCTCCGAAGGCCTCCACGTCCACGTCTCGCACCAGCACCTTGGCGCCGCGCTCGACGCGCAACGCTCGGCCCTCGAGGATGGGAGCGTCGTCCGTCGTCACTTCGCGGGCGGAACGGGGATCGAGCCCTTCACCTGCGTGAGGGATACCTTCGCCGTCTTGATGTCGATGGTGGCACGGTCGGCCTGGAGCCAGCCCTGACCGCGCGTGAGGCGGACCCCGCCGCGCAGCTCGAGCACCTGCTTGACGAGATCGAGCTCGACCTCGGGCGCCTCCGCGTGCACGCCGCGCACGTCGGCGACCACGCCGCCCGACCCCTTCGCCCACTTCACGTGGGGCGAGTTGTCGAAGCGCAGATCGATGCGGGGGCAGCTCACCTTCAGGTCCCCCTTCGTCAGCGAGACGTTGCCCGTCATCATGGCCTCACCGGCCGAGACGTCGACGTCGAGCTTGTCGGCCTGGAGGCCCAGCGCTTCTCCGCCGCCGACGCCCAGGAGCGGATCCGCGCTGACGCTTCCCGGCAGGACCAGGAGCGGCAAAACGACGGCGAGCCAGGGCCAGCGGGGCATCTCTCTAGACCTGCACTACCTCGGCCGGTTGCGCAAGGGGGGAAAGGCCCGCGAGCACCGCCGCCAGGGCCTCGAGCTCGCGCCGAAGGCCGGAGAAAAGAGCTGCTTCGACGGGCACGACCGCGCGCGCGGCCAGCTCGTCGACCGCCGAGCCGAGGGCCGCGCGGGCCAGCGCCGCCGCTTCGATCGCGCCTCCGGTCCACGCCGCCGCGCGGACGATGGTGCGGGCGAGCGAGAGCCACGCGTCTTGCTCGATCCCTGCGTCCTGCGTCAAGGCGACGAGAGCCTCCGCGAGGGGGGAGGCGATGCGGGCCACTGCGCGATCGACGCGGTAGCGCTGCATCGCCGGATCCTGGGCCGCGGCGCCGGCGTCGCGCCCCGTCACGAGGAGCTCCAGGTCGCCCCGCCAGGCCTCGAGGGGCTTCGCGATTCGCTCGCTGATGGCGCGCGCGCCCACATCGGCCGACTCGTCCAGCCGCGCGGCGGCTGCGCGCAGCAGGCGCCGACGTTCGCGGGCCGCGGCGAGCCGCTCTTCCTCCGAGGTCGCTGCGGCGGTGGCGTTCGTCGCGAGCCTGGCGACGATGCGCGCGGCTCGTCGACGGAGTGCGCGCTCCTTGAGCTCGTCGCTCCGCGCCACGATCTCCTCGTCGAGGAGCTTCTGCACGTCGGCCCAGCGCGAGGCCGCCAGCGCCTCGGCGTCGCCCAGCTTGCCCTGGAGCGCGAGCCGCGCGCTGAGCGGAAGCGGAGGCCGGTAGGAGTCGAGGCCCGTGGAGGCGAGCGCCTCCTCGACCATCGTCATCACCTTCGCGAGGTCCTCGGCGCCGAGGCGGTCGGTCTTGTTCACCAGGATCTGCACCGGAAGGCCGAGGGCCTTCGCCTCCTCGAGGAACCCGCGCTCGGACGCCTTCAGCGGCTGCGCGGCGTCGAGGAGCCATATGGCCGCGTCGGCCTCCTCGAAGGCGTCGCGCGCGGCGCGCGTGTGGCGGGCGTCGGGCGCGTTGAACCCCGGGGTGTCGAGGATCTCGACGCGGGTCAACGACGCGATCGGCACGAGGATCTCGACACGCCGGATCAGCTCCGGATCGATCGACTTCAGCGTGGCGCGCAGCTCTGCGGGGGGCACGAGGCGCTCTCTCGGACCCTCACCTTCCAGGAGAATCCGCGCGATGGGATCGGGACCGTAGCGCAGGTGGTGCAGCGTCGCCGTGGTCGGCAAGACGCCCGTGGGCGCGACGTCGGCGCCTACGAGCGCGTTGATGAAGGTGCTCTTGCCGGCGTTGAACTCGCCGACGATCGCCACGCGAACCGGCCGCTTGCGCTCGCGCGACAGCTCGGCGACCTCCGCGGTCGCCTCCAGATCGTGCAGCTCCCTCGCGTGCGCATCGAGGCGCGCGAGGATCGCGGGCCACACGGCCGCCCCGGTCGGAGGGACCCACGTGCGGAGCAGGTCTCGTCTCTTCCCGTCGGCGTAGCCGAGGACGCGCTCGCTCGCGATCGTGCGCAGGGCGTCGAGCGCCGCGGGCACCTCGTCTCTGCCCACCGTCGCGCTCGGTAGCTTCCTCGCGTCCCGTACGTCACGATCGGTCGACCCTTCGAGGGCCGCGAGCGCCGCCGCCAGACCCTCGTCGACTCGGTCCTCGAGCGACGCGTCGAAGAGTGCGCGCGCCGCGGTGCGATCCCCCGATTTCACGGCGTCGAAGAGCGCTGCGCGCGCTGCAACGCGATCGCCCGAGGCGCGGGCGAAGGCGGCACGGAAGCGTGCGGTGTCGGCCTCTCCTTGCGCCTCCACGACGGCCTTCACGCGACCGCGCACCTCGTCGGTCGTCGGGATCCACGCGACCGTGGACGAGAGGAGCTCGCTCGCACCGGGGACGTCGAGCATGTAGGCGCGCAGGATCGACGCGTACGCGGCGGGATCGCTCGTCATGGCGAGGGCCCTTCCGCGAAGCAGCGCCGTGCGCCCGTCCGTCGGATCGTCCGCCTTGCCCTCGAGGACGCGAAGCGCCCCCTTCGCGTCGCCCAGGAGGAGGCGCGCCTCGGCCTTCCGCGCAGCCGCCTCGCCCGTGGGATCGATCACGATGCGCTCGAGCCACAGCTCGGCCCGCGCGGCGTCCCCTCGCGCCAGATCCAGATCCGACAGCGCGAGGAGCGCGGCACGCCGCTCGTCGCTTCCGGGCGCCGCCACCGCCAGGGCGCGTACGAAGGCGTCGCGCACCTCCTCGGCGTCGGCGCCTGTGCGCGCGCGCGCGTTCCCGAGCCGAAGCCAGACCTCCGACCGGGAGCCTGCACGCGTCGACAGGTCTTCGAGCGCCAGGTGCGCCTCGGCATCCAGCCCCGCGGCCTCGCAGGCGTCGGCGAGGAGCGCGAGGCCCAGCGGGCTGCCGGGGATGCGTCCGAGAATGGCGTGGGCGGCGCTTCGCGCGCGCATGCCCTCGCCCCGCGCGAGAGCCTCTTCCCCCTCGCGCAGCCGCGCGTCGAGCCCAGCGATCGCGATCTCCACACGACCCAGCCACCGGCCGAGGGTCTCCGCAAGCGCCATGGCGGAAGCCTAGCCGGTTCACCCGCCGCGCAAAAGGACGCAACGAACGGCGTGCCGGGCCGAGGGGGGGTAGCTGCGCTCTTCGCAGCGAAAAGGAGATCGTTCGTCATGCGTTTCGGAACTTGCGTGGGGCTTCTTGCGTTCCTGGCCATGGGTTGCGGCAGCAGCGCCGGGGAGTCGTCGGGCAACCCCGTCGACCCGCCGGGCGTCGGCGGCAGCGGCGGCGACGCGGGGAAGGACAGCGGCGACAGCGGCACGCCTCCTCTTCCGGGCTGCGACGTCTCGAAGCTCCCCTCCGAGGACCCCTGCGTCGTCGTCGAGAGCCTGGGCGTCTTCGTCTCGTCGAGCTCGGGCACGGCCAACGGCGACGGCTCGCGCGGCAAGCCCTACGCCTCGCTCACTTCGGGCATCGCCGCCGCCAAGGCCTCGGGCAAGCGCGTCTATGCCTGCGCCGAGACCTACGTGGAGACCGTGTCCTTCGAGAACGGCGTCTCCATCTTCGGCTCCTTCGACTGCGCCAACGGCTGGATCCCGGGCACGCAGCGCGCCACGGTGCGAGCCCCCGCCAGTCCCGCCACGCAGGCCCACGAGATCACGCTGACGACGCGCGTCGAAAGCCTCGACCTCTTCGCGCCCGACGCCACGGCGCCCGGCGGTAGCTCCATCGCCCTCATCGCCGACGCGTCGCCGGGCCTCCGTTTCCGCCACGTCGGATTTCACGCCGGCAAGGGGCAGAACGGCGCCAACGGAGCGAACGGGATCCAGCTCATCGACTCGGGATCCAAGAATGGCGGTGACGGAACCACCGCGGGTACCTGCTCGGGGTTGACGGCGCAGCTCTGCCACACCTGGCACGACGCGCAACTCGGAGGGACGAACGCCTGCACCGGCGAGCCGGGACACGATCCCGGACCGGGAGGAACCGGCGGATCCGGTGGGACTTTCCACGCCCCGCAAATGGTCTTCTCATGGACCGCCGGCACTCCCGTTGCGTCACGAGGTCTGCCCGTGTCGGCGTCGATCCAGACCGAAGTCGGCGGCGAGTACGGCGTCTCGCCGGCGGTTTCGGGCGCCGACGGTACGAGCGGCATCAGCGGCAAGAGCGCGAGCGCCATCGGGGCCCTCGTCGTGATCGGCTACGTTCCTGCCGACGGCCTGGCCGGCACCGCAGGTCAACCGGGGCAGGGCGGCGGCGGGGGTTCGGGCGTGGGGTTGCAGCAACTGCAGGCCGCATACAGCGCAACCTACGCACCTGGGGCTCCCCGTTTCACCAACACCGGGGACGCGTGGGGCGCACCGGGCGGCGGTGGTGGCGCCGGCGGTTGCCCGGGTCTTGCCGGCAAGCCGGGCGGCGGCGGCGGCGCAAGCATCGCCATCGTCGCGATTGCGAGCCCCTTCATTCTCGATGACGCGACGATGGAGAGCGCGACCGGCGGCGCAGGCGGCGCAGCAGGGACTCCAAGTCATCCCACTGTGGGAGGAGCGGGCGGCGTCGCCTACGATCACGCGCAGGCCGGCATGGCGGGCGGCGCGGGTGGCGAGGCCGGCATCAGCGGCAACGGTGCGGGCGGCCCGTCGTTCGCCATCGCCTCCTCCGGCGCGCCTCCGCAGCGGCTCGCCACGACGGCCAAGGTCGGCAGCGGCGGCGCGGGCGTTGCAGCTCGCACGATCGGCACCACGGTCATCCCCGCGTCCACCGACGGAGCGAGTGCGGAGACCTACGTGTTCTGAAGCGCTTCCTCCGCCCGGAGGAGGCGCGCGAGCCGCGCCTCCTCCATGCGCAGGGTGAGCACCTTCTCTCGATCGACGACGACCGCGCTGGGGGCACTCTTGCGCGGTTTTCGCACGTACTTGCGCGGCACGTACGTGATCTCGACGACGGGCTCGCCTCGCGCGTCGGAGAAGTGAGCCGCGAGGTGCGCGGCATCGATGAGGAGCTCCGCCGGGCACGTCTTTTCACGACGCAACGGCATGACGACGTGAGCACCCGGGACCCCGCGCGCGTGCAGCCAGAGGTGATACGGCTTGGCCACGTGGAAGGTGAGCTCGTCGTTGTGCGCGGCGCCGCGCCCGACCAGCACGCGCCCGCCTTCGACGTCTCAAACGCGTCCGAGGCCCTAACTGGGACATCGCGTCGCGCGTGGAGTGCCGGCGCACCTCTGCCCACTAAACAACCGAGGTCCACGCGTTCCCCGTTGCCCAATGCGTGATGCGGCGCGATAGTCGGAATCGTCGGTGTGGCGGTCCGGGGCCATCGACTTGGGGAGGTCTGCACGTGAACTCAGCGCTCTTCGTTGGCCGTTCGCTGCCAAGGTCGGGAAGGTCGCATCTCCTCGCGGCAGTCCTCGGTGTCGGCGTCATGGTCGCGACGATCGAGTGCGAGCCGCCCGAGGGCGCCGCATGCAACTCGCCGGCTGACAACTGCGGATTTCCGTCGGTGGTCGTCTGCCTCGATAGGTGTGTCACCCCCGTGCATCTCGGCGGCGCGTGCTCGCACGATCCCTGTGCGGCCGATGGGACCTGTGCAGGTGCGGCGACGTGCGTCGACATCCTCGGCAGTTCGCGATGCCTGCAAGCCGTAGGGCTCGCCAGTCCGTGCACCAAGGTAAACCAGGGGGTCGATCCCTGCGCGAGCGGACTCTACTGCCGCATCGTCAATGGCCAGACAACAACCTGCGCTGCTCCAGCCCCCATCGGAGCCCCGTGCGATTCGGACTTCTCAGCGCCAGGCGCGTTCGCATGCACGCCTGGCACACGCTGCATCGGCGCTACCGGGTCGAACTACGGGCGCTGCAAGAAGGACTGTTCGACGGCGCTCCAGTGCCCTTGCGACGGCACGTTCGAATGTCGAGCGGCCGATCCCGCGTCGCCAAGCTACTGCTGCGTCACGACGGATCGCCGCTGCGCGCGGACCGGGGATTGCTGCACCTCCTCCGACATCTGCCGCGGGCCGAACGTCGATCGACGTTGCGGAGCATGCATCGCCGATGGACAAGGCACGTGCGGGAGGACTGACGACTGCTGTCGCGCGGGATCCCGATGCTACGCCGGCACGTGCACCTGCACCCCGCAGCTAGGAACGTGCGTCGACAACGCCGAATGCTGCGCGGGTCTCGTCTGCGCGCGGGGCAGCAACCTGACGGGGCCTGGGACGTGCTCCCCTCGACCAGGCGGCGGTGGTGGCGGAGGAGGTGGACCGGATGGTGGTACCGACTCCGGTGACGCGGGCGGTCCCGTCGCGTCGTTCCACCTGCTCGGCTTCGAGCAGTTCCCGACGTCGATAAACGCCGTGCCGACCTACGACTACCAAGTCCCCGGCACACCGACCGACTTCGACGTCCTCGAAAACGTCTTTCTCGGTCTGACCTCGCCCCAAAACCAGAACCAGGTCGTGACGATCGACGTGGGCAACGTCCAGAACGCGACCCCCATCGGTTTCCCCACGCGACCCGATCTGCTCAGCGCCTTCGTGCTCCCCGGCGCCGCTCCCCCTCCGTCGGTCGCCGACATCCTCGTCGGAGAGGGGTCGCGGGCCACGCTCTATGAGCGCTTCAACTTCACCAACGGAAGCTTCATCACGGCCCACACGGCGACACCTCTCGCTGGAAACGTCATCGCCCTCTCCGGCTCTCCGGGCTTCGCCACTTCGAACGTTCATGACGCCGCCGCGCTGACGAATACCGGAGCACTCTACTGGGTCGACTTCGGGCAAGTGCCGCCCGTGCTGAACCACCAGGTATCACTCGGAGGGCTGGGAGTAGCTGTTGACGTGAGCGCGGGCGACGCCTACGCGTTCGTCGCGACGACGGGGCCAAATCGCCTGTCTCGGTTGACCACGCCGACGCTCGGGAACCTCGCGTCCACGCCTGCCCTCGTCGGTTCGCCTGTTGCCGTTGGCGGTTCAGAGTACGACGCCTTCGTCGTCGTCGCTGAACGCGGCGTCAATCGGCTCGAAGCGTTCTTTCCCCTGAGTCTGGCGAGCCCTTCTATCTCGACGTCGCTCGCGGGAGAGCCCGTGGCGCTTGTCGTTTCCACGCTCGGTCCCGATGAGCTGGTGTGGGTCGCGACCAAGGCGCCAAACGTCGTTCGCCTGTTCAGGGTCACGGCGGGCGGGTTTTCATCGATTGCCAACGTTGCCCTCGGGAGCGCCGAGCCAGTTCAGCTACGCGTCGGTCTCGCGGGCAGCGGTTCGAACGGCGACCCGACGCTGACCGGCTTCGTGCACGTGCTGGTCAGGCAATAGCGATGCGCCGTACCCGTCTAGCGCTGATCGTGATCGCCGTCGCTGCTTGCGGGGGTCGCTCCGTTTCATCCAGCGCTGACGGCGGCGACGGTGGCCTGCTCGACGGCGCAGACGAGACGGCACCGGACGCACCGCCCCCCGCGAAGCCAAGGAGTTGTACGGGTGGCCCTGGCGCCGACCTTGCGTGTGGCACCAGCGCCCGCGATTGTTGCGAGGCTCGCTACATCCCAGGAGGCTCGTTTCTCCGACTTTATGACGGTCTCGACAACAACATCGATTCATGGCCTGCCACGGTCTCGCCGCTCTACATGGACACGTTCGAGGTCACCGTCGGCCGCTTTCGCGCGTTCCTAGAGGCCTACCCGACTTCGAAGCCGGCGCTCGGCGCTGGCGCGCATCCGAAGATTCCCGGCTCTGGATGGGACAGTTCTTGGCCCTTGCCCACGGACAAGACGGCGCTGCTCGCTGGACTCGACGACCCCGCGTGCGTTGACTTCGATGCGAAACCGCTCCGCAGCTGGACCCCAAGCGCAGGAACCAACGAGCGACTCCCGATGATGTGCGTGACCTGGTACGAAGCGTTTGCCTTCTGCGCTTGGGATGGAGGCCGGCTGCCCACGCTTGCCGAACTCAACCTCGCGCAGTCTGGTGGCAAAGAGCAACGGGTCTACCCGTGGACAACAACCCGCGACTACGCGGCCATCGACGACGCGCGCGCAGTCTATCGCGGGCAAGCGCCTTTTCCCGTGTCGCCCCTTGCGGTGGGTAGCAAGCCGACGGGGGTGTCGCGATGGGGCCAATTTGACTTGAGCGGCAACGTGGCCGAGATGGTCATGGATCGGGGTGGCGGAATCGACCCTGTTTGCGTGGACTGCGCGCGGCTTGCGCCCAAGAATGAGGCCATCTGGGTCCTGGGTGGTAGTTGGGGTAGCGTAGCGAAGTCGGTTGCAGCCGGCAGCGGGAGCGGTCTGGGTACCGCAGAGCGTTCGTCCTTCTCCGGGGTCCGGTGTGTACGTGACGTTCCGTAATCCGCACCTTGCTGTTGTCACCGTTGCGCTCTTGGCGCTCCTCCCGTTCCTCGCAAGTTGGACGCCCGTCGCACGTATGCGCGCAGAAGGTGGTCGCGCACGACGACCCCCTCCAGACGACGGCTTGGTTTGCGGCGGGCGCCTGGTCATGCTCGGTGACCCGCTTGCCCAAGTGATGGAGGAATGTGGTCCGCCTGCGAGGGCCGATAAGCAATGCGATTCCTCCGGTCACCACTGCAACGGGACTTGGACGTATCGACCCGCCGACGGAAGCTTCCCGCGGTACGTCGGGTTCGCCGATGACATCGTCCGCAGCATCCAGGCCGGAAGTCGCTTCGACTGACGGCGGGTTCACCCGTTATGAATCGGCTCCTCTGCCCGGAGGAGGCGCGCGAGCCGCGCCTCCTCCATGCGCAGGGTGAGCACCTTTTCTCGATCGACGACGACCGCGCCGGGGGCACTCTTGCGCGGTTTTCGCACGTACTTGCGCGGCACGTACGTGATCTCGACGACGGGCTCGCCTCGCGCGTCGGAGAAGTGGGCCGCGAGGTGCGCGGCATCGATGAGGAGCTCCGCCGGGCACGTCTTGTCACGGCGCAGCGGCACCACGACATGCGCGCCGGGCACGCCGCGCGCGTGCAGCCAGAGGTGGTACGGCTTGGCCACGTGGAAGGTGAGCTCGTCGTTGTGCGCGGCGCCCCGTCCGACCAGCACGCGCCCGCCTTCGCCCGCGAACGCGCGGAAGGGCGGGTGCGCCACGTCCCGCGTGCGTTTGGCGCCCGGGACCTGAGGCTTGCGCACGTCGTGAGGCGCGGCGCGGATCGCCTCGGCGACGGCCAGGTCGAGGGCCTCTTCGGTCTCGGCGGTGGTGACGGCGTTCGCCGCGTCGGCGATGGACCGGCGTATCGCGAGCGTCTCGCCGAGGCGCGCGCGGGCCACCGCCTCTCCTTCGCGCAGGCGCCGCGCGTGGCGGAAGATGTCGTCGAGTTGTTCGCGCGCCGTCCGCGCGGGATCGAGCTCGATGACGTGCGTGACGGGCTCTCCGCTCGTGTAGTCGACGTAGCTCATCGTCGTCGCGCCGCGCGGGACCTTCTTCGCTTCGGCCACGATCCAGGACGCCTGGGCGGCGAGAGCCCGCGCGTCAGCGATGCGCTGGAGATCCTTGCGAATCGCATCTTCCCGCCGCCCCACGCGCTTGTCGGCGCGCCGGAGGGCGGTGAGGGCTGCGTCTCGCATACCGTCGTCCATGAGTCCCGTTATAGTGGAGCGGCATGCGGCGCGATCCATTTCCCGTGGGCCAGACCATCCTCGCGATGCCCAAGGCGCTCGCGCGGCACCTGGACGCCCAGCGGGGTGCGGCCGTCACGGAACAGTGGTTGCGTGAGGCGCGCCTCGCGCGGGAACAGCTGCAGGACGAGACGCAGGCCATTCCGGTAAGCGCGCTTCGCGACGCGCTCATCGCGTTCGTTGCGGTGGCCGGTCGAGATGCCATCGTCGCCTCGGCGCCCGAGCTCGTCGCCAGCGACAACCTGGGCCCGTGGGTGCGTATCGTGCGCGGGCTCGACGGCCCCGAGCAAGCGTTCGGGCGGCTCGACGGCGCCGAGAGCGAGTACGGCCGAAGCACGCGCTGGGAAACGCTCGAAGCGCGTGCGGGGCTGTGGCGAGGCCGTGTGCTCATCGCCCACGATCCCGCGCTCGAAGAGGATGGGCTGCTCACTCTCGCGCGGGCCGCGCTGCTTCGCGCGGTGCCGCTCCTGTTCGGCTTCGACGCGGGCATCGTCGTCGCGCGCGGGACCGTGGCCGACGCGTCCGCGTCGCTGGCGCAGGCGTACGAGGTTCGGTGGTCGGTGCCGAGCGCCCCGACGTCGTCCGTGATGGGCGGGCTCGCGGGTGCCATCGCGGGCTCGGGCGCGTTGCTCGTTCCGGGGCTCTCGTCGCTCTGGTGGCTGCCCGTTCCAATCCTGCTCGGCATCGCATCGGGGCGCTTCATCGTCCGCGAGCGCCTTCGCCGCATCCACGGTCACGCGCAGGAGTTCCGGGTGCGCGCCCTCGAGCGGGGGCTCGTGCTGAAGGAGCTGGCCGAACGCGCCGCTCACTCGGGCGGGACGCTCGTCGCCGGTCAGTACCGCATCGAGCAGCGCGTTGGCTCGGGGGCGAGCGGCGTCATCTTCGAGGCCACGCGCGTGCGCGACGGCCTTCCGGTTGCGCTGAAGCTGCTCCGCGCCGCGGCGGCGCACGACGTCATCGCGTCCGACCGCCTCCGTCGCGAGGCCGAGGCGCTGCGTCTCGCCTGGCATCCCAATGTGGTCGAGCTCCTCGATCAAGGGCACCTCCCCGACGGCACCAGCTACATGGTGATGGAGCGACTTCGCGGCGAGACCCTCTCGGCGCGCCTCCGCACGCGAGGGACGTTGACCGAGGAGGAGACGCGGTCGATCGGGCTGCAAGTCTGCGAGGCGCTCAACGCCGTGCACGCCGCCGGGGTCGTCCACCGCGACATCAAGCCCGCGAACATCTTCCTCGTCCGGGCCGAAGACGGCACCGAGCGCGTGAAGCTCATCGACTTCGGGCTCGCGCGCGTCGAGTGGGAAGAGACGCGCATCACGAACAGCGGCGCGCCGGTGGGAACGCCGGGGTACATGTCGCCCGAGCAGGAGACCGGGGGCGAGATCGACGCGTCGAGTGATCTCTTTGCTCTCGGCGTGGTGCTCTACGAATGCCTGCTGGGTGAGCTGCCGCCTCCCGCGCCCAGCGGCATGTGGCTGGCGCGGGGAGCAAGCTCGTCGGTGCCGAAGGATCGTCGCATGGACGGCGCGCGCGTCGCCGCGGCGTGGCGCGGCGTGCTCGATCGCGCGATGGCGGCGGCGCCTCGCGATCGCTTCGCCGACGCCCGCATGTTCGCGCAGGCTTTGCAGGAGACCCGCAAGCCCGGGGCCTCTACCGAGGGCGGTGCGGGTGCGGTATGAAAGAGGGCATGGCCCGTAGATTCTTTGCGCTGCTCGTCCTGGCCGCTGCGTGCGGAGGGAGCGCGTCGCAGACGCCCCCGGTCAACCCGCCGCCCCCTGGCTACGCGTACGGCACGCCTCCGCCGCAGGGTTACCCTCCGCAGCAGTATCCGCCGCCGCAGGGATATCCCCCGCCGCAGGGCTATCCGCCCGCGCCGGTTCCCACGGCTCCGCCTCCGCAGGCGCGTCCACTGCTGAGCCCGCTCATCGGCTCTCCGGTGATGCAGCAAGAGATCCGCGTCGTGCTCGACGAGCTCATTGCACACCTCAGTCCCGACTACGCCAACCGCGTGCGCGGCATCCCGCTGAAGTTCGATCCCGATCCGGAGGAGGTCAACGCCTTCGCGGGGTGCGAGCAGGGCGCGGCGTACATGGCGCTGACGCAGGGGATGCTCGACGCGCTCGATGGTCTGTCGCAGACGAAGGCCACCGACGAGCTCTTCGGGACCCAGACCTACGAGGCCTACGCCAGCGTGGTCGTGCCTCGCCTCGTGCAGCCGAAGGGCGGGGGCGCCGGGCTTCCGCTCGGGACGATTCCCGTGCAGTACCTGGCCGATCCTCGTCGCCTCTCGCGCGCGCACGAGCTCTTCGACGACATCGCGGCCTTCACCTTCGGCCACGAGCTCGCGCACCACTACCTCGGCCACACCGGCTGCGCCAACGGCACCTCGCCGTTGCTCCAGGGACTGGCCACGCTCGGGCACCTCGGCAGCTCGCTCATTCCCGTCTTCAATCAGCCCAACGAGCTGGCGGCGGACAACGTGGGCCTCTTCAACGTGATGGACACAGGCCGCGCGCGCAGGCCGCAGTACGAGTGGACCGAGAACGGCGGCTTCATCCTCCTCACGTTCTTCGCTCGGCTCGAACAGGCCGCAGGGGCCAATCCGCTCTTGGGCTTTCTCCGCACGCATCCTGCTTCGAACGATCGGATCAACTGGATCCGGGGTTTTGCGGCGACGTGGCGCCAGCAGCACCCAGGCTGATTCAGTCGACGAATCCCCGTATTCTTGCGCCGTTCCCCTCGATCTCCACGATCGCCAGGGCCCCCTCGATCCAGAGCAGCACGTGCTCTGCGGACCGAGCACCGCGCCACCACTCGACCTGCGCGAAGCGCACGAGCGGCGCGGAGGCGGGCATCACCCGACATGCGAGCGGCTCGGGTAGCCAGCGCACCGGCTCGGTCGCGCTGCTCACGAAGGACGAGCGCCGCGGGTGCTTCGTGCCGGCGGGGACGATGCGGGAGCGCTCCTCGGGTGCCCATCGGTCGTGCAGGCACAGCGTGCCTACCGAGTCGGGACCGAGCAGCGCCGTGAGCTCGGCGAGGAGCGGCGCCAGGGTCCGCTCGGCGCGGCTCTCGGCGACGAAGAGCGAGAGCTCCTTCTCGGTGCGAAGGACCGGCTCGGGGACGCGCAGGGTAACCGCCAGGATGGGGGCAGGGAAGAGCTCTCGCGTCGTCTGCGCCTCGAAGCGCGCGCGCAGCACGGCCAGGAGATCGCCCGTGCGATGGACCGGCATGGGCAACGGAACGCTGAGCAGCGTGAAGGGCTCTCGCCCCTCGTGGACGAGCGCGCGATCGAGCTTCAGCTCCACGT
>Ga0182021_10005929_pt1 | contig 14521 bp, 16 predicted proteins | sample 612E3MmetaG_FD_120493 | JGI IMG/M metagenome (GOLD analysis project Ga0182021, IMG submission 120493) | Permafrost microbial communities from Stordalen Mire, Sweden - 612E3M metaG (Illumina Assembly) | ecosystem: Environmental > Terrestrial > Soil > Wetlands > Permafrost | place: Sweden... | reverse complement strand
TCCGGCCGAAAGGCCAGGCCTTGTTCAAGGGTGAGGATCTCCTGACCTGCAGCGACGCGCGGCTCCGTTCTATTCGCGGCGCCGAAATCACCATGGTTTTCCAGGAGCCGATGACCTCGCTCAATCCGTCCTGGTCGATCGGCAACCAGCTCGAGGAGGGGTGGCTGCGCCACCGCGGCGGCCCTGCGGCAGCGGCGCGGCAACGCGCGCTGCATCTGCTCGATCGCGTCGGCATCACCGGCGCGGCGAGCCGGCTCGGGCAATACCCGCACCAGCTCTCGGGCGGCCTGCGCCAGCGCGTGATGATCGCGATGGCGCTGATGTGCGAGCCGGCGCTGATGATCGCGGACGAGCCGACCACGGCGCTCGACGTCACGGTGCAGGCGCAGATCCTGCATCTGCTGAAGGAGCTGCAGCGCGAGTTCGGCATGGGGCTGATACTGATCACCCACGATTTGGGCATCGTGGCCCGCGTCGCCGACCGGGTCGCGGTGATGTACGCCGGCGAGATCGTGGAGGAGGGCCCGGTGGCGCGGCTGTTCGGCCGGCCCTCGCACCCATACACGCGTGGCCTGCTCGATTGCATCCCGGTGCCCGGGCGCCTTGCGCCGGGCGACCGGCTCGGCACCATACCCGGCGTGGTGAGCCCGCCGATAGGCGCGCTCGTAGGCTGCCAGTTCCGCAACCGCTGCGCCGAAGCCGAGGATGTTTGCGCCTCGCGCGCGTTCGAACTGCGCGAGCTGGGCGGCCGTCAGCGGCTGCGCTGCAGGCTGGAGGGGGCGGCATGAGCAGGGAGCAGGGGCCCCATGCAATGGGGATGCGACCGACCGCGATTGCCGCCGGACGCCGACAGTGGCTGGGCCTGCGCCTCAACGCTGGTACGGAGGCGGCGGCAAAATGAATGGACCGCTGCTCGAACTGGTAGACGTGCATCGGCAGTTCGCCGTGAGCGCGGGCCTGTTTCGCGGCCAGCGCACGCTGCATGCGGTCAACGGGGTGTCGCTGGCACTGCGCCGCGGCGAGGTGCTCGGGCTGGTGGGCGAATCCGGCTGCGGCAAATCCACCCTGGGCCGGATGCTGCTCGGCCTGATGCCGGTCAGCGCGGGCGAGATCCGGCTCGAAGGGCGGCCCCTGGCCGCCTTCGGCGCGCGCGAGGTCGCGCGGCGGGTGCAGCCGATTTTCCAGGATCCGTATTCCTCGCTCAACCCGCGCAAGACCGTCGGCGCGATCGTCGGGCTGCCGCTGGAGGTGCATCGCATCGAGCCCGATGCGCGCGCCAGGCGCAAGCGCGTGCAGGAGACGATGGAGCGCGTGGGTTTGCCGGCGCGCTTCCTCCACAGCTATCCGAACCAGCTCTCCGGCGGCCAGCGCCAGCGCGTCGCGATCGCGCGCGCGCTGGTGATGCGGCCGGAAATCCTCATCTGCGACGAGCCCACGTCGGCGCTCGACGTCTCGGTGCAATCCCAAATCCTGAACCTGCTCGAGGACATGCGGCGCGCGTTCGACCTCACCTACCTGCTGATCAGCCACAACCTCGCGGTGGTGGAACACATCGCGACGCGCGTCGCGGTCATGTACCTGGGGCGCATCGTCGAGGAGGCGGCGACGGCGGGCTTGTTCCGCGCGCCGCGCCACCCGTATACGCGCGCGCTGCTCGCCTCCGTACTCACGCCCGAGCCCGGTCTCGGCGTGCCGGACACGCACTTGGGCGTGAGTTATCCGAATCCGATGAACCCGCCGCCGGGCTGCACCTTCCACCCGCGCTGCGCCGAGGCGATGCCTGTCTGCCGCGAGCGCGCGCCGGCCGAACTGAGCGACGCTCTCGGCCGGGTCGAATGCCATCTGTACGACAATGGGTTAAGCTGAATGAACTGCTAAAGGAGGTACTACACCATGCCTGCGTATCGCACCCTGCTCCCCGCGGCGCTGCTCGCCGCGGCCGCTGCATTCGTACAACCAGCCGAAGCCGGCAAGCGCGACAACACGCTGAGGGTCGCCTTCGACCAAGTGCCGGAGAGCATCGACGCCTACTTCAACAATATCCGCGCCGGGGTCATTCTCGCGCACCACATCTGGGACCACCTGGTCTACCGCGACCCGAAGACCAACGAATACAAGCCTTCGCTGGCGACCGCTTGGCGCCAGGTGGACGACACCACGCTCGAATTCGATCTGCGCCGCGGCGTGAAATTCCACAACGGCGAGCCCTTCGACGCCGACGACGTGGTGTACACGCTCAACTTCGTGTCCAAGCCGGAGAACAAGTCCACTACGCAGCAGAACGTCAACTGGATCGCCGGCGCCGACAAGATCGACCAGTACAAGGTGCGCATCAGAACCAAGAAGCCGTTTCCGGCGGCGATCGAATACCTCGCCGGGCCGCTGGTGATGTACCCCAACGAGTATTACGCCAAGGTCGGCCCCAAAGGCATGAGCGAGAAGCCGGTCGGCACCGGGCCCTACATGGTGACGGAGTACCAGCCGGGGCGGCTGATACGGATGAAGCGCAACCCGGACTATTTCAAGGACAGCCCCAAGCCCCGGGCGACGATCGAGAACATCGATGTGCGCCTGATCCCGGACCGCAATACACAGGCCGCCGAACTGATGGGCGGCGGACTGGACTGGATCTACAACGTCGAGCCCGACATGGCAAAGCAGCTGAAGGGCGTGCCCAATCTTTCGGTGGCGAGCGGCGAGAGCATGCGCATTGCGTTCATACAGATGGCGACCGACGAGAAATCGCCGACGCCAGTGCTGAAGGACATCCGCGTCCGGAAGGCGATCAACCACGCGATCGACCGGCCGGCGATGCTGAAGACCGTGGTGGGCGAGACCGCGCGGGTGCTGCACACGGTCTGCTTCCCGGCGCAGTTCGGCTGCAGCGACGAGGGCGCGTTGCGTTACGCCTACGACCCGGCAAAGGCCAAGGCGCTGCTGGCCGAAGCGGGCTATGCGAACGGCTTCGACATCGACTTCTACGCCTACCGCGACCGGCAGCAGATCGAGGCGATCATCGGCTATCTGCGCGCGGTCGGGATCCGCGCCAACCTGCGCTTCATGCAGTTCGTGGCGTACCGCGACGCGGTGCGCGAGCACAAGGCCGGGTTCGGCGTCGCGACCTGGGGCTCGTTCTCTGTGAACGACGTATCGGCTTCGACACCGGTGTATTTCAAGTTCGAGGCGGATGATGTCAACCGCGACCAGCAGGTGCGCGACCTGCTCGACGCCGGCGACACTTCAGTCAAGCCCGCGGTGCGCCAAGTGGCGTACAAGAACGCGCTGAAGCGGATCGCCGAGCAGGCGTACGCTGCGCCGCTGTACTCGCTGCCGGTGAACTACGGCTTTACCAAGGACCTAGCGTTCCAGCCCTACCCGGACGAGCTGCCGCGGCTGTGGGAAGCGCGCTGGAAATGATCGAAACCTAAGGCGATGCTGCAGTACGCGCTGAAGCGGTCGGTGCTGGCGCTCTTGGTAGCGCTCACGGTATCGCTCGTCTGCTTCCTCCTGGTGAACCTCTCCACCGACGTGGCCACGGCGATGGCGGGGGAAGGTGCGACGGCAGAGGCGATCGATTCGATCCGCAAGCAGTACGGCTTCGACCGGCCGCTGGTGGTGCGCTATTTCGACTGGCTCGGCCATGCCGCGATGGGCAATTTCGGCGACTCGCTCTATTTCCGCACGCCGGTATCGGCGCTGGTGGCCGAGCGCATGCCTACCACCATGATCCTCGGCACGGCGGCGATCGCATTCGCACTCTTGCTGTCGATCCCGCTCGGCGTCCTCGCCGCGTTGAAGCCCAACAGCTGGGTCGATCGTCTGACTCTGACCATCGCGGTGATCGGGCAGGCGATGCCGACCTTCTGGTTCGCGCTGCTCTTGATGTTCCTGTTCGGCGTCACGCTCAAGGTGCTGCCGATCTCCGGCAGCGACACCTGGCAGCACTTCATCCTGCCTTCGATCGCGCTCGGCTACTATGCGACGCCTGCGATCATGCGGCTCACGCGCTCGGGCATGTTGGAGGTGCTCGAATCCGATTACATCCGCACCGCGCGTGCGAAAGGCCTGAGGAACGCCAGCGTTCTGTTCAAGCATGCGCTGCGCAACGCCGTGGCGCCGGTGGTCGCGCTGGCCGCGGTGCAGCTCGGCTTCCTCCTCGGCGGCTCGGTGGTGATTGAAACCGTGTTCGCACTGAACGGCCTGGGCTATCTCGCCTGGGAAGCGATCGTGCATAACGATTTCCCGGTGGTGCAGGCGGTGGTGCTGCTGATCTCGCTGGTCTACATCGTGCTGACCCTGCTGTCGGACGTGGCCAACGCCTGGCTGGATCCGCGCATCCGCATCGGCTGAGGCATGAGCAATCACGCTGCGATACTCGAGACGGTGGTGGCCGAATCCTTCGCCGGCCCGTCGCCGGGGGAGCTGCTGCGCCGGCGCATACGCGGCCACGCCGGCCTCCTGATCGGTGCGCTGGTGCTCGCTCTGGTGGTGTTGATGGCGTTCGCCGCGCCCTGGCTGGCGCCGCAAGACCCGCTGGCGCAGGACCTTGCCCAACGGCTGATCCCGCCGATCTGGCACGAGCAGGGAAGCTGGGCGCACCCGCTCGGCACCGACATGCTCGGGCGCGACTACCTGTCTCGGGTGATCTACGGCTCGCGCATCTCGCTCTTGATCGGGTTTTCGGTGATGCTGATTTCGGGCGTGATCGGCGCCGTGCTCGGCATCGTGGCCGGCTATTTCGGCGGGCGCACCGACCTCGCCGTCACCTATCTGATCACCGTGCGCCTGTCGCTGCCGGTGATCCTGGTCGCGCTGACCACGGTGGCGCTGGTCGGCAGTTCGTTGTGGATGGTGATCCTGGTGCTGGGCCTGCTGAAATGGGACCGCTATACCGTGGTGCTCCGCAGTGCCACGCAGCAGGTGCGCAACCTCGATTACGTGACCGCGGCGCGCGCCATCGGCTGCCCGACCTGGCGCATCATCCTGGGCGAGGTGCTGCCCAACGTGTCCAGCCACCTGATCGTGGTGGCGACACTGGAGATGGGCAGCGCGATCCTGCTGGAGGCGGCGCTCTCTTTCCTCGGCCTGGGCGTGCAGCCGCCGCTGCCGTCCTGGGGCCTGATGATTTCCGAGGCGAAGTCCTACATGTTCTTCAGCCCCTGGCTGATTACCATACCGGGCCTGGCGCTGCTGGCGCTGGTGCTCGCCATCAACCTGCTCGGCGACGGCGTGCGCGACGTGACCGCGCCCGAGGGTCGCAGCTGAGCGTTTCAATTTTTGGAGTAACACCATGAGCCGCACCACGGCGATTCAGCAGGCAGAACGCTATTTTGACGAGGGCGGCTTTTTCGCCGACCTCGCCCGCCGCGTCGCGATTCCCACCGAGAGCCAGAATCCGGCGCGCGGCGCCGAACTTCGCGCCTACCTCGAGGACGAGATGCGGCCCGGCCTCGAGCGCCAGGGCTTTCGCTGCACGCTGCTGGTGAATCCGGCGGACAAGGGCGGGCCGTTCCTGCTCGCCGAGCGCATCGAGGACGCGGCGCTGACGACCGTGCTCAGCTACGGCCACGGTGACGTGATCCGCGGCCAGGAGGAACAGTGGCGCGCGGGGCTCAATCCCTGGGTGCTCACACGCGAGGGCGACCGCCTCTACGGCCGCGGCAGCGCCGACAACAAGGGCCAGCACAGCATCAACCTCGGCGCGCTCGACGCGGTGCTGAAGACGCGCGGGCGCCTGGGTTTCAACCTGAAGCTGTTGCTCGAAACCGGCGAGGAAACCGGTTCGAGAGGATTGCGGCTGCTGTGCGAGCAAAACAAGGAACGGCTCGCCGCCGATGTGCTCATCGCGTCGGACGGGCCGCGGCTTGCGCCTGAGCGCCCGACGATCTACCTGGGCACGCGCGGCGCGCTCAACTTCGACCTGAGCGTCGACCTGCGCGCAGGCGGGCATCACTCCGGCAACTGGGGCGGGCTGCTGAGGAATCCAGGTATCGTGCTGGCGCATGCGCTTGCGTCGATCACCGAAGCCGACGGCGCGATCCGCGTGCCCGAGTGGCGGCCGGATACGCTCACGCCGTCGGTGCGCGCGGCGCTGGCCGACCTGGTCATCGAGGGAGGCGCGGACGGCCCGGACATAGACGCGGACTGGGGCGAGCCGGGGCTCACCGCGGCGGAGCGGGTGTTCGGCTGGTGCAGCTTCGAGGTGCTCGCCTTCGTCACCGGCAACCCGGACAAGCCGGTCAACGCGATCCCGCCGCGCGCGAGCGCGCATTGTCAGCTGCGCTATGTAGTCGGCGTAGACCCGGCCGACATCGTGCCCGCGTTGCGCCGGCATCTGGACCGCAATGGTTTCGGCATGGTGCGCCTGGCGCCCGCGCGCGACGGCTTTTTCGCGGCGACGCGGCTCGATCCGGACCATCCCTGGGTGAGATGGACCGCCGCCTCGATCGAGCGCACCGTGGGCGCCAAGCCGGCGATCCTGCCCAACCTGGGCGGGTCCTTGCCGAACGACGTGTTCGCCGATGTGCTCGGCCTGCCGACGGTGTGGATCCCGCATTCCTATGCCGCCTGTTCGCAGCACGCGCCGAACGAACACCTGCTTGCGCCGGTGGCGCGGGAGGCGCTGCAGATCATGGCCGGCGTGTTTTGGGACCTGGGCGAGGCCGGAAGCGCGCCGCGCTGAGCCATTCGAGGAGTTGAGATAGTGAACCGAGCTACAGTGAGCAAGACCATAGCCATATTGCATCCGGGCGAGATGGGCGCCGCCATCGGCGCCGGCCTTGTCGCGCGCGGACATCGCGTCGTGTGGGCCTCCGCCGGCCGCGGTGCGGCAACGCGCAAGCGCGCCGAGCGTTTCGGACTCGAGGATGTGGAAACGCTGGCGCGCGCCGCGCAGGCGGCCGACATCGTATTCTCCGTCTGTCCTCCGCATGCGGCAATGGACCTGGCGCGCGCAGTCGCCGCCTGCGGCTACGCCGGCGTCTACGTCGACGCCAACGCGGTCTCGGCCGAAACCACGCGCGCGGTGGGACGCGTGGTCGAGGCCGCCGGCGCAAGCTACGTCGATGCGGGCATCATCGGCCCGCCGCCGATTGCGGGCGCCAGCGTCCGGCTGTATCTTTGCGGCAGCCGCGCCAGGGATATCGCCGCGTTGTTCGAGGGCCACATCATGCACGCGATCGCGCTCGAAGGGCCGGTGGGCGCGGCCTCCGCGCTCAAGGTCTGTTACGCCGCCTGGAACAAGGGCGCGACGGCCTTGCTCGCAGGCATACGCGCGCTCGCCGCCCAGGAGGGCGTCGACGCGGCACTGCTCGCGGAATGGGAGATTTCGCAGCCCGGCATACCCAAGCGCTCCGAAATGATCACCGTCAGCGCCCGCAAGGCCTGGCGCTGGATTGCCGAGATGGAGGAAATCGCGGCGAGCTTCGAAGCGGCGGGGCTGCCGGCGGGCTTTCACCTGGCCGCGGCGGACATCTATCGCAGGCTGGAAGGTTTCAAGGACGCAGCCAAACCGCCTGCGCTCGCGGAGATCACGGCCGCGCTGTCGCGCCGGACCTGAGCGACGCGGTATATCGCGCGAGCGGCCTGCCACGGCCCCGTGGCCAGCTTGTCGAATCGCGTCGAATCGGGGTGCAGGTCGATGTCCCAATCGCCGGATCCATCCGGGCAACCGCCGCTGTCGATCAGATACGCAAAGCGCCATTGCCGTTCCGGCGCCCGGCGACCCCCGTGATCCTGGGGTAAAGGAGAGGTCTCCGCGAGAGCCCGGGCCGACTTTAGAGAATTTCTTCTAAAGATAATAAAAACAACGCATTATAGCCGATATCATCAGCGAAATCGCCCTTTGTGCCGAACCCGCGGAATTAACATATTGCGTTGCAACAACATTAGGCGTAGTTTGTCTAATGTCTGCGTCATGTATATGTAATATCATTTACTTATAGTGCAAAAGTAGATAATGCAATGCAACATGACGCCACAGCAGGAGAATGGGATATGAAACCTTATGAACCGGTAACAGACCGCTTGAGTACGCTCAACCAGTTGGACCAGATCCGCATGAGCCCGGGCGCGCGCCGCACGGCCAAGGCGTGTTTGCGCCAGGCCGAGCTGCTCGCCGACATGCTCATGCGCGTGGACGCGGAGCTTCGGCACGCCATCGGCTTCGCCGCGCGCGGCATTGCAGCTTTCGCGCGCCGCAGCAGGCGGCCCGTCGCAAGGCCGCAACCGAACTGAATGGAGATCGACATGACAACTTATCGCGAGCAGCGCGGCCCTTGTCTGATTGAGGCAGGTGCGCGGGATTTGCACGACGGCGGGCATTGGCAGCCGTGGTTGAGGCTGACGCGCCACGCGGACGGCGTTTCTTCCAGCCACACGTTAGACCGCCTGAAATCGGTATTCGGCACCGAAGAGGCGGCGCTGCATTACGCGACCGAACTCGGCCGGAACCTGGCCGACGAAGGTTGGGGACCGGGTCTGGCGGGAAGCAACCGAAAACCGGCGACATGGCCGCAGAATCAGCCGTTCGCCGAGTCGTGCACTTATCGCTCGCGCAATTCCCCCTTGGTGAGGGGATGCAGAACGGCGACCTACATGATTCGCGCTCTGGCGGGCTTGTTCGCGCGTGCCGATTCCGCCGGCGACGTTGCTCGCCAGCCGCGAGTCGAACTGTATCTGGCTGCAGCCGCAAATCATGCGGAACTGGAGCGGCGCATGCGCGACGTGGAGCGCTCCCCGGTTTCCATTTCGGTGACTTTCTCGCACTAGACCGAGCGCGCGGGGGAGTAAAATCGCGTCCGGTCCCCGATGTTCGGGGACGCATGGAGGCGACGGTTTGACGTATTCGGTCAAGGAAATCTTCTACACGCTGCAGGGCGAAGGCGCCAACACGGGCCGGCCCGCCGTGTTCCTGCGCTTTGCCGGCTGCAACCTGTGGTCCGGCCGCGAACCGGACCGCGCCGATGCGCTGTGCCGTTTCTGCGACACCGAATTCGTCGGCACCGACGGCGCCGGCGGCGGGAAGTTCGACACACCCAAAGCGCTTGCCGCTGCGGTTGCCGCAGCTTGGTCTGCGTCTCACGCCGTGGGGCGCTTCGTCGTCTGCACCGGGGGCGAGCCGCTGCTGCAGCTCGATTCCGCCCTGGTCGACGCTTTGCGCGGGCAGGGATTCATGATCGCGGTGGAAACCAATGGCACGCTCACCCCGCCCGACGGCGGGCTGTGGCTGACGGTGAGCCCGAAAGCCGGCGCGCCGCTCAAGCTGACGCGCGGCGACGAACTGAAGCTGGTCTATCCGCAGGCCGGCGCCGAGCCGGAACGTTATGCGCAGCTCGATTTCAGGCATTTTTTCCTGCAGCCCATGGATGGTCCGGAGAAGGGGCGCAACACCCGCCTCGCGACCGAGTATTGCCTCGCGCATCCCGGCTGGCGGCTGTCGCTGCAGACCCACAAATTGATAGGAATTCGTTGATGGAAATCTGGAAGGCATTTACCTTGGAGTCGGCGCACCGGCTGCCCAACGTGCCGCCGGGGCACAAGTGCGCGCGCGTCCACGGCCATTCGTTCCGCGTCGAGATCCACGTGAGCGGGGAGGTCGATGCGCACATCGGTTGGGTGCAGGACTTCGCCGACATTTCGGCCGTGTTCCAGCCGCTCTACGAGCAGCTCGATCACCGCTACTTGAACGATGTGCCGGGTCTGGAGAACCCGACCAGCGAGCACTTGGCGCAATGGATCTGGTCGAGGCTTAGACCGGCGCTGCCGCTCTTGTCGCAGGTCGTGGTGCATGAGACCTGCACCTGCGGCGCAATCTACCGCGGCGAGGATGGAAAATGAGCGCGCACGCCTGCCTTTGCGTGGGCTGCCTGTCATGAACCGACGCCGCTTCCTCGCGTTTTCCGCCGCCAGCGCCATCGTCGTGCGAAGCGCGCTCGCCCAGACTTGGCCCGGGCCCCTGATGCGGATCATCGTCGCCTATCCCCCGGGAGGTCCGAGTGACGCCGTCGCGCGAGCCCTGGCGGAAAAGCTCGGCGCGCAGCTGGGCACGCAGGTGATCATCGAGAACCGCGCCGGCGCCGGAGGCAGTGTCGGCATCGACGCGATGGCGAAATCCGCGCCCGACGGTCTCACGCTCGCGTTCGCGGCGGTGAGCCCGATCACGCTCAACCCGCACGTCAACAGCAAGCTCGGCTACGACCCGTTCCGCGACGTGGCGGCCGTGGCGGCGGTCATGATCTCGCCCGTCTATCTGCTCGCCACGCCCGCCTTCAGCGGCAAGTCCTTCGGCGACGTCGTCGCACAGGCGAAGGCTCGCCCGGGCGCGCTGCGGCTTGCGACCTCGGGTGTGGCGACCGTCGGCCATGTGATGCTGGAACAGATCAAGGCGAAGGCCGGCATCGACATCACCCACATTCCTTACAAAGGCGGCGGACAGGCGATCACCGACGCGGCGGGCGGACAATTCGAATTGCTGTTGTCCAATCCCAGTCCCGCGCTGTCCGGGCAGATCGCCAACGGCAGGCTGCGCCTGCTCGCGGTCGCGGCGCCGCAGCGGCTCGCGAGCTATCCCAATGCTCAGACCTTGACCGAGTTGGGCTTTGCCGCCGCGAACCTGACCTCCACCTTCGGCATATTTGCCCCCGGCAGGACGCCGGAGGCAACGGTGAAACGGCTGAACGCCGAGATCAACATGGCGCTGCAACTGGCTGAGGTGCGCGAACGCCTGGTGCGGCTGGAGAACCTGCCCGCGGTGATGAGCCCGGCGGAGTTTGCGCATTTGCTGCGGAGCGAGCACGATGCGAACGCGCTGATCGTCCGTACGGCCAACATACGCGCGGAGTGACAGCAACTTTTTGCGGAACATGACTTTTGAGCGAGGAGGAGGCAGATGGATTTGCAACTGAAGGGCAAGGTCGCCATCGTGACCGGCGGCTCGCAGGGCATAGGCAAGGCGACCGCGCTGCGGCTGGCGCAAGAGGGCGCGAGCGTGGTGATCGCGGCGCGCGGCCGCGAGCTGCTGGACCAGGTGGCGGGCGAGATTCGCGCTGCCGGGGGCAGCGTCGCCGCGGTGCAGGCGGATGTGAGCAAAGCGGAAGATTGCGCGCGGCTGGTGGCGGAGGCGGTCAAGGCGTTCGGCCGGCTCGACATCCTGGTCAACAATGCAGGTACCTCGGCCACCGGCGAGTTCGAATCGGTGACCGATGACATATGGCAGGCGGATTTCGAACTGAAGCTCTTCGCTGCGATCCGGCTCGCGCGCCTCGCGATCCCGCACATGAAGCAGCAGGGCGGGGGGCGCATCGTCAATATCACCAATATCGGCGCCAAGCAGCCGCGCGCCAAATCGATGCCGACCACGGTCACGCGCGCGGCGGGTCTGGCGTTCACCAAGGCGCTGTCGAAGGAATTCGCGCCGCACCAGATCCTGGTGAACACGGTGTGCATCGGCCTGGTGCGCGCGGGGCAGCACGAACGCAAGGCAGCCAAGGCCGGCGTTGCGGTGGAAAAGGTCTACGCCGACATGGCAAAGGACATCCCGTTGGGGCGCGTCGGCCGCGCCGAAGAAGTTGCCAACGCGATTGCGTTCCTCGCGTCGGAGGCGGCGAGCTATATCACCGGCAGCAGCATCAACCTGGACGGCGGCACATCCAACGTACTCTAGGCCGGAGCAGGCCAGGATGAAGGGCAGGTCTGCGGTCACTGTTCACCATGCTCAATCGGAGAAACCTGCATGAACAAAGCATTTGATCTAAGCGGCCGCGTCGCGATCGTCACCGGCGGCAACGGCGGCATCGGTCTGGGCATGGCCACCGGGCTGGCGCGGGCGGGGGCGGCGGTGCTGATCGCCGGGCGCAACGCGGGCAAGAGCGCCGCCGCGGTGAAGACGCTGCAGGCGCTGGGCGCAAAGGCCGCCGCGGTCGAGGCGGACGTCACCGGGCAAGTTGCGTGCAGGGCGCTGGTCGAGGCCGCGCTGAAGCAATTCGGCCGGCTCGACATTCTCGTCAACAACGCCGGCATCAATATCCGCAAGCAGCCGCAGGACTACACGCCGGAAGAATGGAAGTCCGTACTCGACACCAACCTGACCAGCGCGTTCCTGTGCAGCCAGGCCGCTTACCCCGCGATGCTCAAATCGGGCGGCGGCAAGATCATCAACATCGGCTCGATGCTGTCGATTTTCGGGGCGGCGTTCGCCGGACCCTATGGCGCGAGTAAAGGCGGCATGGTGCAACTCACCAAGTCGCTCGCGAGCGCCTGGGCGAAGGACAACATCCAGGTGAACGCGATCCTGCCGGGCTGGATCGACACCGAACTCACGCGGGCTGCGCGCAAGGACGTCGCCGGCCTGCACGAGCGCGTGCTCGCGCGCACCCCGGCGGGCCGCTGGGGCGACCCTGCGGATTTCGCCGGCATCGCGGTATTTCTCGCTAGCGGCGCGGCGGATTTCGTCACCGGGGCCGCCATCCCCGTCGACGGCGGCTATTCGTCACAGGGCTAGCCGCGCTGTTCGGGAGGCATCCGCACAATGCAAGGACAAAACGCACTCGCATTTGAGCGGAATAAAGACGAAGCGGAACCGCGGCGCCTCGCCGGGCAGTGACCGACAGAACGCAGGTCGCTCAGATGTTCCATTCCCCCGCAAGCAGGCGCGGTGCGAGCCCGCGAAAAATGCGGAAGCTCAGCCCCCACAATTGGTGTTCGCCGACGCGATAATAGGGTGTCCGCCCGGTCGTGGCGGCAGCAAGGCCGGCGTCTTCGTCCAGGACCTGGGCATCGACCAGTTCAGCCAGGGACCAGTCGATAATCTCGGCGACCTCGTGCTCGTTCCTTTGCCATGCCACCGGTCCGATGATGCGGCCGAGGAAAGGGTGGACGCGAAAACCCGTGGTCCGCGTCTCGACGGGCGGTAGCTCGGCCAGAATTTCGATCTGATTTCGCGGGATTCCAATCTCCTCCCACGCTTCTCTCAAGGCGGTATCCCGCATGGATCCGTCGCCCGGGTCGCGCTTGCCGCCGGGAAAGGCCAGATGCCCGCCGTGTATGCCGTTGTCGCTGCGCCTGATGAGGATCAGGCGCAGCTCGCCATTGGCGCCGCGATACACCGGTATCAGGACGCCTGCATCGATCATCGTTGGTCGCACCGGCTGGCAGATCAGCGCGGCAGTGCCGTGCCGACCCCTTGGGCTCGTGCCCGTTCGAGCGCCAACGCGGCTATCGCGATGTCGCCGAGGCCCAGGCCCGGATGGACGAAAAATGCGCGCTCCTCCGCGTTGCGCCTTCCTGCATGCGCGCCGGTGACGAGTTCGCAAAGATCCGCGTCATAGCCGCCTGCCCAGGGCAGGTGCCCTGCGGCCGCCTGCTCGCCGCTCTGGGCGCGATCATCTGTCGCGAGTATGTCGAGCCGGCGCAGGTCTGCGCAACGCCAGCAGCGCGCGAGGTCGGTGGCGCTTACGAATGCGCCGGGTCCGAGCCATGCGGGATCGAGAAACTGGACGATGTTGCGCGAACGCGGCACGCTGGTAACGACGATGTCCTGCCCCTCGATCGCGGCGCGCGGGTCGGTCACCGCGGTGGCAGCCAAGCCGTGCTGCCGCGCTTCGCGCGCGAACGCTTGCGCCGTTTCAAGCCGCCTGCTGTAGCAGCTCACTTCGCGGATCGGGAACGCCGCCGCCAGGGCATCGAGGTGTCTGCGCGCCTGCAGTCCGCAGGCGATGAAACCGATGCGGCGGCTGTCGGGCCGGGCAAGCCTTCGCGCGGCAACCATGCTGACCGCTGCCGGCCGCATCGCGGTGATCGCGTCCCCGTCCATGACCGCGCGCAGCGTCGCCGTCTCGAGGTCGCTCAACAGAATCACCGCGTTGATGTGCGGCAGCGCGCGCGCGCTGTTGTCCGCGACGCCAACCCATTTCACGCCTACCGTGCGCGCCCCGTCCAGACGCGCCGGCATCGCGTGGAAGAACGTCGCCGGCGCCGGGTCGATGCCGAGTTTCGGCACGCTTTGCGAACTTCCATCCGCCAGACTCCGAAACGCGGCCTCGACTACCGCCTCGATCTCGGACGGGATCAGCGACAGCGACTCGACGTCGGCGCGCGACAGGTAGAGGATCTTGGCGGTCACCTGTTGCGCTCGCAGGAGGTGGCTATTCGGCTTTGGCGCCGGAATCCTTGATCGCCTTGGCGAAGTTGGCGATCTCGGTGCGCAGTTGCAGCGCAAACTGTTCCGGCGTCATCGCGACGGGTTCGGCTCCCAGCGCCGCGAACTGCTCCTTTACGTCCGGCAGCTGCAGTATGCGGTTGACGTCGGCATTGACTTTGCTGACGATGTCTTTGGGCGTCGCCGCCGGCGCATAGATGCCGAAAAACGAGGCGACGGCGAAGCCGGGGACCCCGGATTCGGCGACGGTGGGCACGTCCGGCATCAACGCGGAGCGCTGGGCGCTGGTGATGGCGATCACCTTGAGCCTGCCGCCGCGCACATGTCCGAGAGAGCTCGGTATCGGGTCGAACACCAGCGGCACCT
>Ga0182021_10005928_pt1 | contig 14522 bp, 9 predicted proteins | sample 612E3MmetaG_FD_120493 | JGI IMG/M metagenome (GOLD analysis project Ga0182021, IMG submission 120493) | Permafrost microbial communities from Stordalen Mire, Sweden - 612E3M metaG (Illumina Assembly) | ecosystem: Environmental > Terrestrial > Soil > Wetlands > Permafrost | place: Sweden... | reverse complement strand
TCTAGCGGAGAGGCCACACCCGTTCCCATCCCGAACACGGAAGTTAAGCTCTCCAGCGCCGAAGATACTGAGAGGGCAGCCTTTCGGGAAAATAGGTCGTCGCCAGGGTTTTTGCGTTAACGGGCAATTCGCCGTGGCGATCGCCACACTCGGCCTGCCTTCTCGCGCTGGCCGCGGCTCGCTCGATTCGCACTTTGGCGAGCTCGTTCGCCGGCGGCGCCGCTCGCCGCGGCCCTCCGGATGGGTCGGCCCGGACGTCCAATCGGGCCACTGGCGCGCCACCTCCCCGGCTTGACGCCATGTTTCGCGTTCGGCGGACTAGCGCTGGCAGTGACGACAGAAGCTCGTAACGAAGCCGCCGGCCTCCGTCTGCGTGATCCGATGGCCGCACCGCGGGCACGCTTCGCCGCCACGATTGTGGACGGCCAGGAAGTCGCGGATCTCGGTCTCGAACGTGGGAGGAACGCGTTCTCGCAGGACGGCGACGGCGCTGGCAAGAGTGTCGCGCGTAGCCCGGTACAACTCATCGACTTCGTCGGGCGCCAGGGTCCCTCGTTTGCGGAACGGGGCGAGACGGGCGGCGTGGAGGATCTCGTCGGAGTAGGCGTTGCCGATGCCCGCCACGAACTCCTGGTTGCGCAGCAGATTCTTCAGCTCGCCGGGGTGGCGGCGGATCCGTGCCCGCCAGACGTCCAGGGTGAGTGAGTCGTCGTCGGCGTCGGGGCCCATCTCGTCCGGACCGGCGCCGGGCACGGAACGTTGCACACCGGCCGGCAGCAAGTACACCTTCCCCATTTGAGTCGGGTCGCGGTAGCGCAGCTCGGGCGTCGCCCCATCCCCCGGAATCCAGCTTGTCCCACGCGTCCACGTAGCCGCGTCGGCTGGAGCGGTCTCCCGCCCTCCGAAACCCAATACGAACATGGTCTTCGGCGGTCGCCGCAGCTGTGGTCCGGCCGCGAGCTGGAGCCTCCCGGTCAGCATGGCGTTGATCACGACACGATCCCGGTCGAACTCGAGCCAAAGGAACTTGCCGCGACGAGAGAACCTCCGCAGACGCTGGCCGACCAGGGCGCTCAGTTCGTGTGGCGTCCCGCGGACGGTCAGCGGGCCCGGCGCCTCCGCGGACGTCACAACCCGTCCCGCCAGGGCGGCGTGAAACGCGTCGGAGAGGATGGACAGGTCCGGTAGCTCAGGCACGCGCCGATTGTACGGATGACGTCCTGCCAGGGTCGGCAGTCATCCGGAGCGAGCCGGTGAGCGCGGCTAACAATTGTTGACCCTGGACTCGTGTGCTAGATTCACGCGGCCCTCGGGCAAGACAGGTTAAGAGCCGACCCATCGCCTGATCGAAGGAGTGGACCGAGCGCACGAAGCCCCCGGACTGCTGATCGACTAGACGGCTTGAGCGCGGCTCGAGCCGTCTTGCTATTCCGGGCGATGACCAACCATAGGAGACCATCATCTTGACCGAAGAGCAGACGGGCGGGACCACGCCGGAGATGGAGGCACCGGCCTCCGTCGAAGACCAGGCGTCCGAGCAAGCCGCCGGCGTAACAATCGCCGACGAGCCCGCCGAGACAATCGCCGCCGCGACGACCGAGCCCAGCGAGCCGCCCGCCCCGGCCGCTCTCGAACCGGTCGCGACGAGTGACACCAGCGAGCCGATCGCCCCGGCCGCTCTCGAACCGGTCGCGACGAGTGACACCAGCGAGCCGATCGCCCCGGCCGCTCTCGACCCGATCGACGTGAGCGAAGCCAGCGAACCGCCGGCCGCGGAGTCTCTCGAAACGGTCATGGTGAGCGAAGCCGACGTGGTCGACGCGCCGGCCGCGGAGGAGCCCGAAGAGGCGCCCGAGGCGGCGGTCGAACCGGTCGTCCGGCGACCCGAGCCCTCCACCATGGAAGAGCTCCTCGCCGAGCAAGACGCCGACATCAAGAGCTTCAAGCACGGCGATGTCGTCGAAGGCACCGTGGTTCGTATCGATCGCGACGAGATCCTCGTCGACATCGGAGCCAAGAGCGAAGGTGTCGTTTCGAACCGCGAGCTCTACGGCCGCCACGCCGAATCCGCTCCGGCGCTGACCGTCGGGGACGTCGTCCTCGTCTACGTGCTGCAGCCCGAGTCACAAGAGGGCCACGTTGTCCTGTCGCTGCGCCGAGCGGGCCTCGAGCGCAAGTGGCGGTCGATGCAGGAGCAGTTCGAGGCCGGAGCCATCATCGATGCTCCCGTCATCGACCACAACAAGGGCGGCCTGATCGTCGATTGCGGCATCCGTGGCTTCGTCCCGATCAGCCAGATCGTGGACTTCCCGCGCCGTCCGCAGAACGATCAGCCTCGTGACGCCGCGCAGGAGATCGCCGAGAAGCTGCAGCCTTACGTTGGCCGCAAGCTCCGCCTCAAGATCCTCGAGGTCAACCGCAAGGCGAACCGCCTGATCCTCTCGGAGAAGGTCGCGCTGTACGAGGAGCGGCGTGAGAAGCGCGACGAGCTCTTCAGCAGCCTGCAGGTGGGCCAGAAGGTCTCCGGAACCGTACGCTCGATCGCTCCCTTCGGCGTCTTCATCGACCTGGGCGGGATCGATGGTCTCGTGCACAAGAGCGAGCTTTCGTGGAACAAGGTCAATAATCCCGAGTCCGGCTACAAGGTTGGCGACCAGGTCGAGGCCGAGGTCATCGACATCAACCACGAGCGCGGTCGCATCAGCCTGTCGATCCGCAAGCTCCAGCCTGACCCGTGGCACTCCACGGTCGCCGACTTCAAGGTTGGCGACGTCATCGATGGCACCGTGACCAAGCTCGTCAACTTCGGCGCCTTCGTCCGCGTCCGCGACGGCCTCGAGGGTCTGATCCACATCAGCGAGCTCTCGCATCAGCGAGTGGCCCATCCGGGCGACGTCGTCCACGAAGGGCAGACTCTCAAGCTCAAGATCATCTCCCTGGACTCGGAGCGGCATCGCCTCGGGCTCAGCCTCAAGCAGGCCGAAGAGCCGCCGGCCCGGCCGGCGCCGGAGCCCGGCCAGCCGCCGACCCAGGCGTCGTTCCCGACTCCGGTCCAGCAGCCGCGCATCGAGCGCCGTCCTCGTCCGGAGCGCGGGTACTCGATGTCCGACGCCGTTCAGGAACCGGAAGGCGGAATCGACAACACCCTCGCCGCCGCGTTCGCCAAGGTTCGAGCCCAGGTGGCCGAGTCCGAGAATCGGGCCGCCGGCGAAGCCGAGCCGGTCGCACCGGAACCGGAGCCCGCAGCCGAAGCCGAAGCCGAGCCGGTCGCACCGGAACCGGAGCCCGCAGCCGAAGCCGAAGCCGAGCCCGTAGCCGCAGCCGCGGAGCCCGCAGCCGAAGCCGAAGCCGAGCCGGTCGCACCGGAACCGGAGCCCGCAGCCGAAGCCGAGGCCGAACCCGCAGCGGCGGAGCCCGCAGCCGAAGCCGAAGCCGAGGCCGAACCCGCAGCGGCGGAGCCCGCGGCCGAAGCCGAGCCGGTAGCGGCGCCGGTCAAGCCGAAGGCATCCCGCGCCAAGGCCGCCAAGACGACGGCCGAGGCGGCTCCCGAAGCCGAAGCGGCTCCCGAAGCCGAGGCGGGCCTGGAGGCCGCAGTGCCGGAGGAAGCGCCGGCCGAGGCCCCCGCTGCCGAGACTCCAGCCGAGTAGCCGATCGGCTCACCGGCCGGTCTCGGAGATCCGCGAACCGCCCGGAAACGTATCACTGATACGAGACGCCACCGACGACCCGCCGGCCTCGCCGGCGGGTCGTCGGCTATCGACCAGCGGCTCGCTCGGTCAGCCTGAGAGCACCGATCGAGGTCGGCGGCGCGGTGGTCGCGCCGGTCGAATCCCGGTTGCCTCGGACCGCCTCACGGGTCGACCGAAGCTCTCCCGTTGGGCCGAGTTACAGGGCATGCGGGGCGTGCTAGCATGGCCCCACGGTCGCTCTCCGGCGATGAGACAGAACAGGCTTTCACATTGATGGATCGTTTCGACAAGTTCACGGACCGGGCTCGTAAGGTCCTGACGCTCGCTCAGGACGAAGCGCAGCGGTTCAACCACAACTACATCGGGACGGAGCACCTTCTCCTCGGTCTGGTGCGCGAGGGAGAGGGCGTCGCTGCGCGCGTTCTCGAGAACATGAACGTCGAACTGCCCAAGGTTCGGACCGCCGTGGAGTTCATCATCGGGCGGGGCGATCGGCCGGTCGTCGGCGAGGTGGGACTGACCCCACGGGCAAAGCGCGTAATCGAGCTGGCCATAGACGAAGCCCGACGGCTGGGTCACAACTACATCGGCACCGAGCACCTGCTCCTGGGCCTGGTCCGAGAAGGCGAGGGGATCGCCGCCGGCGTGCTGGAGTCGCTCGGCGTTAGCCTGGACAAGGTCCGCCACGAAGTCATTCGGGTGCTGTCACAGTCGTCATCGGCCGGTCCCACCCAGGAGACCAAGCGCGCCAGCAAGACGCCGACGGTAGACCAGCTCGGCATAAACCTGACCGAGGCTGCCCGCCTGGGCAAGCTCGACCCGGTCATCGGCCGCGAGAAGGAGATCGAGCGGGTCATCCAGATCCTGTCGCGCCGGACCAAGAACAACCCGGCTTTGATCGGCGAGCCGGGCGTCGGCAAAACGGCGATCGCCGAGGGCCTGGCCCACCGGATCGTCAGCGGCGACGTCCCTGAGACTCTCCTCAACAAGCGCGTGCTGACACTGGACATCGGATCGCTGGTGGCCGGAACTAAGTACCGCGGCGAGTTCGAGGAGCGCCTCAAGAAGATCATCGAGGAGCTGCGCAGCACAAACGACGCGATCCTCTTTATCGACGAGCTGCACACCCTCGTGGGGGCCGGGGCAGCCGAAGGCGCGATCGACGCCGCCAACATCCTCAAGCCGCCGCTGGCCCGCGGCGAGTTGCAGTGCATCGGCGCCACAACGCTCGACGAGTACCGCAAGTACATCGAGCGAGACGCGGCGCTGGAGAGACGCTTCCAGCCGGTGATGGTCGAGGAGCCCACGCTCGAGCAGACCGTCGCCATCCTGATGGGGATCCGGGAGCGCTACGAGCAGCACCACAAGGTCACCATCACCGACGCCGCGGTCAAGGCCGCCGTCGACCTTTCGATCCGCTACATCACCGACCGGCACCTCCCGGACAAGGCGATAGACCTGATCGACGAGGCGGCCAGCCGTGTCCGCCTGCGCTACGCCTCCGCTCCGCCGGTCCTGCGCGAGGCCCAGAAGGATCTCGACCGGATCACTCGGGAGAAGGACAGCGCTATCAACTCGCAGGAATACGAGGATGCGGCGACCCTGCGGGAAGCTGAGGCCGCTGCCCGCCAGAAAGCGGATGACCTGCGCGCCGAGTGGCAATCGTCCATCTCCAGCGAGCAGCCTTCGGTCGATGAAGAGGAGATCGCCCAGGTCGTCTCGATGTGGACCGGCATTCCCGTCATGCGCATCGCCGAGGAGGAGTCCCAACGGCTTCTCCACATGGAGGATGACCTGCACAAGCGGGTCATCGGCCAGCAGGAGGCGATCGAGATCGTCTCCAAGGCGGTTCGACGAGCGCGTGCCGGCCTGAAAGACCCAAAGCGGCCCATCGGCTCGTTCGTCTTCCTCGGCCCCACCGGCGTCGGCAAGACGGAGCTCGCCAAGGCTCTGGCCGAGTTCATGTTCGGCTCGGAGGACGCGCTCATCAAGATCGACATGAGCGAGTTCATGGAGCGCCACAACGTCAGCCGCCTGGTCGGCGCGCCTCCCGGATACGTCGGCTTCGACGAGGGTGGCCAGCTGACCGAAGCGGTTCGCCGCAAGAGCTATGCCGTGGTCCTGCTCGACGAGATCGAGAAGGCCCATCCGGAGGTCTTCAACATGCTGTTGCAGATCCTCGAGGACGGCCATCTGAGCGACGCCAAGGGTCGCCGCGTCGACTTCCGCAACTGCATCATCATCATGACCTCGAACCTGGGGGCCCGGCAGCTACAGACCAACTCATCCCTGGGCTTCCGCGTCCAGGGCGAGACCGACGAAGAGCGCCAGGCCGCCTCGTACGAGCTCATCCAGGAGAAGGTCCAGAAGGAGCTCAAGGCGACCTTCCGGCCCGAGTTCCTCAACCGGATCGATGCCACCGTCGTCTTCCGGTCGCTGACCGTCGAGGAGATCAGGTTGATCGTGGACCTGATGCTCGGCCGCGTCCGCGACCAGCTCAAGGCTCAGGGCATGAGCCTCGACATCACGCAGGCGGCCAAGGACCACATCATCAAGATCGGCTACGACGTTGCGTACGGTGCTCGTCCGCTCCGGCGAGTCATCCAGAACATGGTCGAGGACGTCCTTGCCGAGCAGCTCTTGCTCGGGAAGCTGGTGCCCGGAACGACCGTAGTCGTCGACAAGGGCTCCGAGGCGGGTCTGGAGATCCACACCGTCGAAGAGAAGCAACCCGTCGAAGCTGCTCTCTGAGCCGAGGCCGGAGGGTTGCCCCGCCAGGAGAGTCGGTACATCTGCCAGGCGTGCGGCGCCGCTTACCTGCGCTGGGAGGGTCAGTGCCGGACCTGCGGCGAGTGGAATACGCTCGTCGAGACGGTCGTCCGCGAAGCCGGCAGTCGTCGGCGGGCGCCGGGGCCGGCTGCGGCCGGTCGACGCCCGTCTCCCCAGTCGCTGAACAGCCTGCGAGAGGCCGAACCGGTTCGGATCCCGACTGGGATCGACGAGATGGATCGCGTCCTGGGCGGCGGTCTCGTGCCCGGGTCAGTCGTGCTCCTGGGCGGTGAGCCGGGGATCGGTAAATCGACGCTGTTGCTGCAGGCCTCGGCGGGGCTGGCGACGGGCGCCGGGACGGCGTCGAGCGAGACGCGTGTCGCGGGAGGCGGTGGACAGTCGGGCGGCCACGTCCTCTACGCCACGGGCGAGGAATCGGCGGGTCAGGTCCGGCTTCGGGCGGGCCGGCTGGGTCTGCTCGACGGACCCGTGGGCGAACGGATCCAGGTAGTGGCCGAGGGCGAGGTAGGCCGAATCGTCGAGTTGGCGCGCGAACTCGTCCCGACCGTCCTGATCGTGGACTCCATACAGACGGTCACAGCGGATGAGCTCGAGGGGCCGGCGGGGAGCGTAGGACAGGTGCGCGAGTGCACCCTGCGGCTCATGGAGGTGGCCAAGCAGGAAGGCGTCGTCGTGATCCTCGTTGGACACGTCACCAAGGACGGCAGCCTGGCAGGGCCCAAGGCTCTCGAGCACCTGGTGGACGCGGTGCTCAGTCTCGAGGGGGAGCGGACCGCGACTATGCGATTGCTCCGGGCCACGAAGAACAGGTTCGGCTCCACTGAAGAGGTCGGCGTCTTCGAGATGGCCGAGCACGGCCTGGCCGAGGTGGCCGATCCGGGCCGGGCCTTCCTCTCCGCAACGGACGAGCATGCCCCGGGCAGCGTCGCCGGGGCGGCTCTGGAGGGCACCCGGCCCCTCCTGGTGGAGGTCCAGGCCCTCGTGGCGCCTGGTGGCTACGGAAGCCCGCGGCGCACCGCGTCGGGGATCGATGGCAATCGACTTGCCCTCCTCGTGGCCGTCCTGGGACGCCGGGCCGGTATCGGTCTGGGGAGTCACGACGTCTACGCGAATCTGGCGGGCGGGCTGGACCTGACCGACCCGGGGCTGGATCTGCCGCTGGCGATTGCCCTGGCTTCCTCGCTGCGCGACAAGCACGTGCCGCGCGATCTGATCGCCATCGGCGAGGTCGGCCTCCTGGGGGAGCTGCGACCGGTTCCCGGCCTGGAGCGCCGCCTGCGCGAGGCCGCTCGGCTCGGCTTCGCGACGGCGATCGTGCCGCGAACCGGCCGTTCCGAGCCGCCCACGGTGAAGGGCCTCGAGGTCGTCGCCGTCTCCAACCTTCGCGAAGCGGTCGGGCGTGCGATCGGAGGGGATCCCGCACGAGTCCGCGAAGTGGAGGCGTTGCCGCAACGGTAAGGCGCCGCGGGCCTACCGAGGGCGGCTGAGCTGGCAATACGGCGCGGTCGGGACCTTCTATCGGCTCGCACGTCTGGCGGGAGGCGAGTCTCGATGCTAGGCTGATTTCGACGAGGCGCCATCTATCCTGGATTCATCCATCGCTCTCGTCGCGGCAAGGCAACCAACCGTGATTCGCATCATCCGCCTGCTCGGAGCCTCCGTCGGCGCTCTCATAGGCCTGGGGTTCATTCTGGTCCAGGAGTCCCCGTTCGAGAAGACGGGGGCGCCAGGGTTGGTCATGGTCATCTGGATCGTGGCCTGGATCTCGGTCGGCGCTCTGCTGCTTCCCTACCTGACCGTCGTCCCGGCCATGAAGGTGGTCCACGTGGTCCGGGATATGTCGACGGCGGAGTTCATCGCCGCAGTCGCGGGCCTCGTCGTCGGCCTCCTGATCGCCCTGCTCCTTGGCCTGCCGCTCCAAGCGCTCCCCGAGCCGTACGGGCGCTACCTTCCACTCGGCGTCTCTATCTGTTTCGGCCTCGGCATGGTCGGGCTCACCGTTGCCAAGCATGAGGATCTGATAGCGGCGGCCCAGGCGGCCGGGCTGATGCGGCAGAGCGGCGGCGCTAAGGCCGAGTCTCGAGGCGGCGAGACCGAGGTAGTGGTCGACACGAGCGCCATCATCGACGGCCGCATAGCCGACATAGTCGATTCGGGCTTCCTGTACCACCGGCTCGTGATCCCGCACTTCGTCTTGGACGAACTGCAGGGCATCGCCGACAGCTCCGACACTCTGCGCCGAAGCCGCGGCCGCCGCGGCCTGGAGATCCTCGCCCGCCTCCAGAAAGAGGGACCGACGCCGGTGGAGATCGTGGCCGACGACCCAGCCGAGGCCGGCGACGTGGACGGCAAGCTCGTCGCTCTGGCGCGCGCCAGGAACGCGGCCATCCTGACCAACGACTTCAACCTGAACCGCGTAGCCGACCTGCAGTCGATTCGGGTCCTGAACATCAACTCCCTCGCCAACGCCCTCAAGCCCGCCCTGCTGCCGGGCGACTCGCTCAAGATCAAGGTCATAACCGAGGGCAAGGAGTCCGGTCAGGGCGTCGGCTACCTGGACGACGGCACGATGGTCGTCGTTGAGGGCGGATCGAAGCTCGTCGGTCGCGAGCTGGATGTCGTCGTGACTCGCGTACTCCAGACCATCATGGGCCGCATGGTCTTTGCCCAGGTCCATTCGGAGTGAGCGGCCGGGGGAACCGCGAAGGCCTGACCTCAAACGAGTTGATCGAGGCGGTCGTAGTCGCAGCCGGGTCGAGCAGCCGGATGGGCGGTCTGGACAAGCTCGACGCAGAGCTGGATGGCCGTTCTGTACTGCGCCGATCGATCGAGGCGCTGGCCTCGGCGGGTGTCGGGAGGATTGTCGTCGTCACCGCACCGGCTCGCCTGGCGGAGATAGCGGCCGCGTCCTGGCTGCCCGTTCAAGTCGTTGCCGTGGTCGCCGGCGGCGCCAGGCGGCAGGATTCGGTTGCGGCGGGCGTGGCCGCGCTTGCCGAGGACTCGGCGAGCGGACCGAGCGCCGGGGGCGGCGACCGCGGCAAGCACGATGCTCCGGCTCCCAAGAGCCGCATTTCCGGCGATCCCGTGGTCCTTGTTCATGACGCGGCTCGGCCGCTGGCCAGCCCGACGCTGATCCGGGCGGTGGCGGTGGCGACGGCCATCCACGGGGCGGCCATTCCGGTGCTGCCCGTGACCGAAACGCTCAAACGTCTCGACGGCGACCGAGTGGGAGCCACGGTCGACCGCGTGGACGTGGTCGCAGCCCAGACTCCGCAGGGGGTTCGGCGCTCGCTTCTCGAGCGCGCCTACGCCGCCTACCCGCCGGACGGCCCCGAGACCTGGACCGACGAGGCCTCTCTGCTCGAGGCCTGTAGAATCGCCGTCCATGCAATCCCCGGCGAAACGACCAACCTCAAAGTGACCGTGCCCGTCGACCTCGAGCGCGCCCAGGCGATGCTCGATCACGGCCTGGTACCCGGCCGGGCGCCGGGTCCTTTGGCCGTGCCCGGCGACCCACAGGGCCTGGGTCGGGTCGGGCTCGGGACGGACAGCCATCCGTTCGGTCCGGGCCAACCACTCGTGCTGGGCGGTCTGCGATTCGAGGGTGTGCCACGCCTGGCAGGCCATTCGGACGGGGACGTCGCCCTGCATGCGGTAGCCGACGCTCTCCTGGGAGCGGCGGGTCTGGGCGACTTGGGCGGGCTCTTCCCTGCTGACTCGCGCACCCCCGCCGGGATCGACTCCCGAACACTGCTCGGCGGTGTGGCGGAGAAGGTACGAGCCGCGGGCTGGCGTCCCGTGAACGTCGACATGACGATCGTTGCAGCGCGGCCGAGACTGGCCGGCGCGCTGCCGTCGATGGCGGCCGGTATCGCCTCGATCCTCGAGATGGAGACGGGCACCGTCAACGTCAAGGCATCGACCGGGAACCTCGAAGGACCTGAAGGCGCCGGGCGTTCGATCTCTGCCAGCGTCATCGTCTGGCTGGCGCCGCTGGCCGGAGACGATCCCGAGGAACGGAAATGACGATCCGGCTCTTCGACACGATGGCCGGCACTGCCCGTGAGCTGGTTCCCATCGAACCGGGGCACGTCCGCGTCTACAGCTGCGGCCCGACCGTTTACGGGCCCGCCCACATCGGCAACTTCCGTTCATTCCTTTTCGCCGATCTGCTGGTTCGCTACCTGCGCTACCGCGGCCTCCGCGTCACGTGGGTGATGAACGTCACGGATATCGATGACCGGATCATCAAGGGCGCCCGGGCGGAGGCGACCTCGATAGGAGAGCTGTCGGAGCGGTATCGCGAGATGCTGGTCTCGGACATGGAGGCGGTAGGCATAGCCATGCCGGACTTCATGCCGAAGGCGACCGAGAACATCCCCCAGATGGTCGAGTTGATACAGAAGCTCCTGGACGGCGGCCACGCCTACAGAACCGACGATGGTTCCATCTTCTTCCGGATCGCCTCGTGGCCCGAGTACGGCCGCCTGGCTCGACTCGATCCGGAGGGGATGAGGGTGGGGGAGCGGGTCGAAGCAGACGACTACGCCAAGGACGATGTCCGCGACTTCGCTCTCTGGAAGGGCCCCAAACCCGACGAGCCGAGGTGGGAGACCTCGATCGGTCCGGGCAGGCCGGGCTGGCACATCGAGTGCTCGGCCATGAGCATGAGATATCTGGGTCCATCGTTCGACATCCACACCGGAGGCGTGGACCTGATCTTCCCGCATCACACCGACGAGATTGCCCAGAGCGAGGCGGCCACCGGCCAGAGGTTCGTGGCCTACTGGCTCCACAACGCCTTTCTTCAGATGGGCGGCCAGAAGATGGCCAAGTCCGTCGGAAACATCGAGCGCGTCGGCGAGATCATCGACCGGGGCATTTCTGCGCGGGCTCTACGGCTGGCCCTCATCTCCGCCAACTACCGGATGGCCCTCTCCTTCGGCGAAGATTCCCTGCAGGCGGCGAGCTCGGCGGTCGATCGGCTGGACGCGCTGTTCGCGGCACTGGCGACCTATCGCTGCGACTGCCCGGACGATGCCACTCTGGCTGGGCTGCTCGACGGGACGAAGACGGCTTTCGAGACGGCGCTGGACGATGACCTCAACATCTCCCCGGCGCTCGCGGCGCTTTTCGACCTGGTCCGGGAACTCAATCGGCGGGTCGATGTGCGAGCTCTGTCGACCGCCGACACTGCACGCGCCGCAGCCTTCATCCGCGATCTGGACCGTGTCCTGGGAATCGCGCCCGTCGAGGAAGCTGCGCTGGAGCCGGACCTGCAAAAACTCCTGGACGAAAGGGCCGAAGCTCGGGCCGCAAGAGACTGGGCAGGGTCCGACCGGCTTCGCGTCGCACTGGCGGCGCGCGGCGTGCTCGTTGAAGACACCCGCGATGGGCAGCGATGGCGCCGCGCGGACTAACCGCTCGCCACATCGAGGCGAACACACAGTGATTGGAATGAGAGTTGCCTGACCGTCGACACAAGCCCGGGGACGATCGCCACGGAGGCGGCAAGCCCGGCGGGAGGAAATCGCGCCCGAGCGGGCCGAGGTTCGAGGGGCCACGACCGGACGGGCCACGGCCGAGCGGGCCGAGGTTCGAGGGGCCACGACCGGACGGGCCACGGCCGAGCGGGCCGAGGTTCGAGGGGCCACGAGCTGATGGGCCACGTCCTGCCGGGCGGCAGTTCGAAGGCCCGCGATCATTCCGGCCGCGCTTCGATGGGCCACGAGCTGATGGGCCACGTCCTGCCGGGCGGCAGTTCGAAGGCCCGCGATCATTCCGGCCGCGCTTCGATGGGCCGCGCTTCGATGGGCCGCGCTTCGATGGGCCGCGCTTCGATGGGCCCAGACCTCTCGGTCCTCGCCCGGGCGGTCCGCGACCTAGTCGCGGGCCCGGCGGATCAGGATCGGGCTGGGCAGGTCCGGGTGGATACCGGCCCGGCCCGCGCCCCGGCGGATTCGGATCGCAGGAACCGCGACCGGCACGCCGCGACGAGGGCTCGGTCGATGGCCGCGGGGAGGCTCCGAGACCCTTCCGGCGAGACTGGCAGCCTACCGATGGGTGGACGCAAAGGCCACCGCAAGCTCGGGGCGCTCCCGGCGCCGGCTCGCGGCCGCGCTCGGAGTACCCCCGCGGCGATTTCCAGGGCCGGCCCGGCGGCGGTTTTCGACCGCGCCCTGGCCAGGAGATGGGTCCGCGCCCAGGCGACGAGATAGCTTCGCGCCCCGGCGAGGAGATGGGCCCGCGCTCCGGCGCGCGCTCCGGCCGTCCAGGCGGCTTCGGCGGGCAGCCCGGACCGCGCCGTGGCGGGCTCGGATTCGGACACGACCAATCCGACCGCCCGCGGCAACGATCACCCCGCCTGAACCTGCCCGACCGGAGCATCGTGGCGCCGCCGAGCGAGACCGAGAGCATCGCGCCCGGCGAGCCGCTCGACTCCCCTCCGGACGACCTGTCCGAGAAGGCCATCGAACCGACCTTCGAGGTGCCGGTGCCCTCTCCAAGGCCCTCGCCACGGCCGGACTACCGACGTCGCTCCGGCGGTTTCGTCGACCGACGGCCCAACCGCCCGAGCGGTCCGGAGCCATCCCAATGGCAGCGGCCGCCGCTCGACTCGTCGGCGGGCGACCTGCTCGGGGAGGACGAAGAACTCGTCGCCGGGAGGCACCCGGTCGAGGAGGCCTTCATCGCGCGTCGCCAGGCGCATCGGCTGCTCGTGGTGCCGCAGCGCCGCCAGGCGCTCGAGAAGCTGGTCCTGCACGCCGCAAATCTACGGATCCCGATCGTGGAGGTCGAAGGTGGCACGCTGACCTCGCTGGCCGGCTTCGACGGCCATCAGGGGATCGCACTGGTAACGGACAGGCGTCAGTTCGCCAGCCTGGAAGACATCCTGGCGCGTGCCATAGAACGGAGCGAACCGCCGTTCGTGCTTGTCCTGGATTCGCTCGAGGACCCCCAGAACTTCGGCTCCCTGTTGCGAACCGCCGAAGCGTCTGGCGTCCACGGGGTCGTCTACCCGACGCACCGGCAGGCCCCACTCTCCGCGGCGGCTGTCAAAGCTTCGGCGGGGGCGGTGGAGCATCTCCTCCTGGTTCCGGTCGAGGACCTGCCTGAAGCCCTGACCGATCTTCACGTCCGAGGCCTCCGAGTCATCGGCACGGACGCGGAGGCCCCTCTTACCGTTCGCCAGGCCGATCTTCGCGGTCCGGTGGCGATAGTCGTGGGCAGCGAGGGCCAGGGCCTTGGTCCGGCCGTCCGCCGCCGCTGCGACACCGTCGTCCGCATCCCGATGCGCGGCCGGGTGACCTCGCTCAACGCATCGGTCGCCGGCTCAATCCTTCTATATGAGGCCTCCTCCCAGCGCGGCGGCGAGCGAGTGCTCATTGAACCTGAACCGGGCCAGACGCCCGTGACTGTCCCGGAGGCGGGGGCCGAACCTGAGCCCCGACCCGAGGCAGACTCGGACTCAGGCGTGGTGCCCCAGATGACTGCGGCTCCGACCGAAGCGCCGCCGAAGCCGCGTCGCCGCGCCGGCTCGCGGAAGAGCCCCGGGAGGGCGGCATCGCCGGCCGCGGACCCCGAGCTTGCCGCGGGATCCGAGCCGCCTGCGGAGTCCAAGCCCGAGCCTGGGATATTGCCGACCGTCGACGAGGCTCTGCTGCCGGGCGATGCAACGGTCGACGGGGCTCCATCGGACGAGGGGGGCTGACTCTCCGTGCGCCCCGTGGCGGGCCCAGGGAGGCGCCCTTGACCGGTAAGGGGGCCAGCCAATATCATTCCCGGGCGCCCAGGGGTCTTAGCGTAAGCATGCCCTTGCGCCCGCCGACGTAGCTCAATTGGTAGAGCAGCGGTTTTGTAAACCGCCGGTTCCGGGTTCGAGTCCCGTCGTCGGCTCCAACTGAAGAAGTCGGCCGTCGATCGGGAGACCCACCGCGGCGGCCGGCGAAAAACGTGGGTAGGTTGAGCAGGTGGTGAGCTCAGCTGACTGTAAATCAGCCGCCTTCGGCTGTAGAGGTTCGATTCCTCTCCTGCCCACCACCT
>Ga0182021_10005927_pt1 | contig 14523 bp, 13 predicted proteins | sample 612E3MmetaG_FD_120493 | JGI IMG/M metagenome (GOLD analysis project Ga0182021, IMG submission 120493) | Permafrost microbial communities from Stordalen Mire, Sweden - 612E3M metaG (Illumina Assembly) | ecosystem: Environmental > Terrestrial > Soil > Wetlands > Permafrost | place: Sweden... | reverse complement strand
GTGATATCGGTAACAATAGTTGTGGCTCGTTCGGCTTGATATTTATAAGCCACCATGAAGCGTGGAGCTTTGCCGACAATGCCGAGAGATTCCTGTAAATCAAGTTCATCAACAGAAATAACGATACCGTCGGTACCGTACGGAAGTTTCGGACGAATTTTTTCTATTTCTTCAATAAAAGAAAAGCATTCTTTTAGATTTTTAGCTTTTTTTTCATATGGAGCTATTTGAAATCCTAATTTACGTAACAAATCGTGTTTTTCTGAGTGATTCCTAATTTGTAATTGGTCATTAGTAATTTGTAATTGTGCAATATCCCAAGCAAAAAAATCAAGATTGCGTTCTTTGACTATATTCGGGTTAAGCTGACGCAAGCTTCCGGCCGCGGCATTTCTGGTATTGGCAAATAATTGTTTGCCTTCCGCGCTTTGGATTTTATTGAGCGCTGCCCAAGCCCGTTTGGGCATGACCACTTCCCCGCGGACTTCAACAAGCGATGGATATGGTGGTTTGAGCTTGAGAGGAATCGTCGCAATCATTTTCAAATTTTCGGTAACATCCTCGCCGATAAATCCGTCACCACGAGTTGACCCTTCAACAAATACTCCGTCGCGGTAAATAAGCGAAGCCGATAAACCGTCGAGCTTCAGTTCACAAAAGTACGAGTGTGGCGAAATTATCAGTTTGGAGATTCTCTCTTCCCATTCCGTGACTTCAGGAAAAGAAAAAGCGTCGTTGAGCGATACCATTCTGATATCGTGTTTAACTTTTATAAATTTGTCGAGTGGTTTACCCCCTACTCTATTTTCCGGAGCGTTCGGGTCGATGAATTCGGGATATTTCTTTAAAAGCGATGCAAGCTCACGAGAAAGAGAATCATACATATCGTCTGTAATATTTGGTGCATTCTCCACATGATATTGAAATCTTAGTCGGGAAATTTCTTCCCGAAGTTTTTGTATTCGGTTTTTAACTTTTAAATTATCCATAAAAAAATAAATTACATCTATTCCTGATAATTAATCTCAATCTCACGTTCAACTGTTCTCGGGTTACTCATATTACAAATATTATACCCTTTCGCTTGTATTTTAGTTTTCACTATTATAGGATCGAGAATTGTTCCCGTGCCGGAAGTAGTTTTCGTTACAGTAATTCTAAAACAAGGATTCAAAGAATTTCCATCGGCAGCAACCGGTAATATAGTATAACTACCGCCTCCTGTCGGGGTAATGGTTAAATTATCGTTAGCACAAGTCCAGGAACCTCCTGTGGTTATGATATTTGGCGGAGTTGTTGTTCCTAATACCCTATCGGCATATAAACCACAATCCGACGCGGTATCCGACTGGTAAAAAGCCGTTTGAGAATCTTTTGCCAACGAAGAGAGAATTAATTGTTTGTAAGCTGTACTCGATAATCCAGCGGTGATTACCGCAATCGCACTTACAATTACTATTGTAAATAAGATGGCATATCCTTTTTGATTTTTACTTTTTAAAAAAATCTTCCACATATAATATTTATTATTGCCATTTCATAAAGCTGGTCTTTAATGACCTCGTCATCGACAAACCGCCATTTAACCAATCCACTGTAACTATCACATCAATCTCATCCGGATTTGTTGCATTTTGTTTAACCACTATTTTCCTTCGAAAATTAGTTTTTACCATACTGCCCATATTTGTACCGTTGTCGGTAACATAAAAAGGTGTGGTATCTGCATTTTTATCGTAATATAAATAGGGACAACCCGATCCAAGCGCAAGGTAAGGACATTGTGTTGGAGTTACGACACCATTGCTTGTCAATACATTAAAGTAACATCCTGTTCCCTGATCCGAGCAATTGCTGTACTTTGCTTGAAAATTAGCCCAAGTTCCTCCATCTGTGAGAAAAACAGTAGTATCACGGTCATTTCGAATATAATCTACCACTTCTTGTAAGAGATAATTTACGGTAATTTCATCTCTGGCATATCGAGCGGCAAATAAACTATTTGAAACAACAGTCATTAATCCCACAATAGTGGAAGTCAATATGAAAACAGCGAACATTGTCTCGACAAGTGTAAAACCTGCTTTCGGTAGAATACGTTTATTATTATTTTTTTTCTTATTGTTTATCATATATTAAAAATTTCGCTGCGAAGCCATTGTTTGAACAGCAAACGATGTTGGCACTCCTTTAATCATGACCGTTCCTTTTATAATAATGTAAACGCTCGCTTGTATATTGTCGTCGGCAGAACCTTTTACGAAAAATTTTAATCTTTCTATATTAACATCGGGAGAAATAATCGGAACACAACCGGATATATCATCACATTTATTTATCGTGTAATAGCTGGTATTCGGGACACTAGCTATCATATATCCAACTCGAGTTGCAGATTCTTGGGGTACAAAAGAAAGAAGAGTCCCGCCCGAAGGACAGTTATTGGTAACATCCGGGTCGCTAGGCATAGTATCGCCCGCCTGTACGCAGTAATAATTTTTACCCATACGAATGGATCGTGTCATACTTTCCATGGCAAAATTGACATTATCCATGGCAAAACGCAACGCCTTGGAACTTTTGGCGGCATTGAGCATTATAAAAAGAGAACTCATTGATGAGAGCATAATGATAATAAAAATAGAAGTCGCTACCATTAGTTCTATGAGAGTAAATCCATTTCTATTTCTTTGTTGATTTTGTTTTTTCATAGACTACCGGAGACACTTATTTGACCATTATTGGAAATGGTTATTATTTTATAAATGGAAGAATCAGCCTCGGACGATATTTTAATTCTTATGCCAGATATAGGTGTCGGGTCACAAGAATTAATACCTCCATATCTATGACAAAAAATTGGCTCGGGAGCGGGACGTTTAAATAATATATCCAGAGTGTCCAATGATGATATCGGGGTAGTATCATTATTTAAGAATATTGATTCTATCTTATCCGCAGTCGTAATACTCAACATTTCAAGACATTCGTTACTGGTTGTAGGAACCCCACACGTGCCGGAAGAGTCATAATCATATTTTTTGTTTGGTGCTGCACCCATGTCAACAAATAGAATGAATGATTTGTTTGAACCAGCATATAATGATAGCGTAGGATTCGCCGTGAAATGTACTCCATATCCTGGGGTAAAACTACCACCAGAACCACGAACGCCGATGGCGAAACCCTGGGCTCTGCGAACAGATAATGCTATATCGTCGGCTAAATTTTGAATCGACAAAGATGAACGGAATTTGCCGTAATTGAAAATCGTTATGCTGGTAACAATCATAAAAATAATTATTACAACCATAAGCTCAATAAGCGTTACTCCGGAATTATATTTATTTTTGTGAAAATTTTTGAACATTATTTATAAAAGAAAATAACTAAACAGAATAATTATTTACTGAACAGTTTCGTTAGAGAAAAAAGATCAAAATTAAACAAGAAAGTGATAAGTGCTCCAAAAATCAGGAATGGGGCAAATGGTATCTCTGTTTTCATGTTAATTTTTCCCATCTTGCCACCCGATAAAGTTCTTGATAAGAGTATCAAAAATACACCGACTATTGTCCCTATCCAAAACGACAAGATGATGGAGAAAATTCCTTGCGACATTCCAAGCATCCAGCCGATACCGAGTATTAACTTCCCATCTCCTAGCCCCATAAGTCGGCCTTTGGAAAAAAACCAAAGAAGAATAAACGGCAAGGCAAGTATCGGACCGGAAAGCAAGGTCATCAGTGTCGGAAGCGTAAATAGGTGTCCGTACAAAGAATAATTTACAAATATGGAGAAAAAGGAAACAATTATAAAAACAAAAACTAATTTATCCGGAATAATCTTGTGACGCAAATCGTAAACCGAGATAACAATTAATAATGAAAAGATAAAAACAAACAAAACTACAAAGAATATATAAAGCCAGTAAGATATATAAAGAACGGGCAGAAATTTAAAAGCTATAAGAGCAAAAACTATACCTGTAATAAGTTCAACAAGAGGATATTGATGAGATATACGACTGGCGCAACGACGACACTTACCCGATTGGATTAAGAAACTAAAAACCGGGATTAGTTCATACCACCTTAATGTATTACTGCAAGTCATACACATTGACCTGCCGGTTGTTATTGATTTGCCGGTATTAAATCTAAAAATAACCACATTAAGGAAACTCCCAATAATAGTCCCGAGGAGGAAGACAAAGATAAAGATAAGTATAATCATGGTTATATTATACCATACCATTTTCTAATTAAGAACAAAAAGCATTAGTATCGCCGATTGACGTTGCCGTCACAATTCCCTTCTTGGTATAGTCAACACAATAATAACCTGTCTGATTTTTAAGCGGGATTTCGGCTGCCCAACCATTAGAGGCCTCATTGCATCTTACCGTAGATGTCCCCGCTCCATTTACATTCACAGGGTTGGTATAACCATTTACTTTACCGGCACCGTAAACCATAGCATTAATACCCCTGGGCGATAGACTATCGGAAGCAGTACTGCAAACATTTGTATAGACATTGTAAGCCGTAATGAATAAATCAGCTTGGGTGCGGACTTGATTTAATCCAGCTTTGACTGAGGCATCTTCGCCTTGATTTTTGGCTTTGGTTAAAAATGTCAGGACAATCGCAGCCAAAACACCAATAATAGCGACAACAATTATGAGCTCAACAAGAGTGAAACCTGACCGATGGTGGATATATTTTTTATTCATATAAAATGTGGTTTTAATAATACTACAGTTATTATACCACATAAATTAATTTTATGGACAAGCTAAGTCCGAAGCTCCAAAAAGACCATTCTTTTCTTTATAGGCAGTAGTACTATCTACACAATGCATCCTGGCAGCGCCATTTGCACTACCAGACAATGGAGCCTCTACGGCCCAAGCATTAGCACTATCGTGGCATGTTATAGTATTAAAAACACCGGCAGTTGCAGTTATCACAATTGGAGGCGAGGTAAGAGTAACAGCGTTAGCATCGGCCGTAGCTTTAAGCAGTCCTGGACCAGCTACGCCACCAAAGCCACTGCTTGTTTTAGGTGCTCCACATATATTAGTGTAACTGGCACTACCACTATAATAAATTTCTCCTTGGGCCCGCATGCTTCCCAACTGAGATTTAACGGCAGCATCTTTTGCTTTTGTTCGAGCTGTGCTAAGCGATGCCAAGACAATCGACGACAAGATGCCGATGATTGCTATAACGACCAAAAGTTCAATTAACGTAAAACCTGATTGCCGATAGACATACCCAATATTTTTATACATAGTAATTTATCTTAACTTATACAATATAAGTATACATCCTCTGAAACAAAAAACAAAACAAGCAAACATAATATATTGGAATTAATATGATAATTAACTACTTTATAATTCAAAACCAACCACACCTTTATTTAGTGTCAATTTAGAAACATGAAGCCCCGTGAAAATCTGTTTCTGAATTGTTGTTCCTTTCTTTTTTAGGAGTGTCGTCGTTTGGTCTTTCTTGATATCGTACACAGCTTCTATGGCATAGGTATTATCTACGGCGATTGTTTGGCTTAATAATGTCTGGGGATTTTTCAATATATTCCATAGGTAAACAAAAGATGAATTCGGAAGGTTTATTGTTTTATCGGTGTTGTATTGTACGCCCGTAAGTTTGGCATAAGTCAGTAATTTGCCGGAAAATGTTTCCTGAAAGAATAGTTTAGTGGTATTACCCGATTTGTCGGTGATGGTATAGGTGTTTGACGATTTTAAAATTGTTGCATCTGTTTCTGTACTTTCTATTTTAAGATCTTTGGTTGTCGGGTCAATAGAAATTTTCGGTTCGGGAGATTTTTTGTCTATTATGAATGTAACAGATTGTTCCATTTCGTTATTTCCGGCTTTGTCGGTGGAGAAAAACTTCAGGGAATGCTGGCCTTCTCCGCTTACACTAGCAGGCATGGAATAAATTTTATAGCCAGTATTATCTAGATTGTAATTAGTTTTCAGCAATCCAGATGTCTCCGTCTCTTCCCCTTTAATTACTGGGTCGATAGCCGAGATATTTATGGTTATATTGCTACGATAAAATCCGGATTGACCTATTGTGCCGGTGATTGTCGTTTTCGAGACTGGAGAAATTAAATCCTGTGATTGGTCGGAGTTGATAGTGGAAGATGGCTGAACAGTTTGGTCTGTTTTGCCATCACCATTGTTGTCTAAAGATAATGTGGTAATACTGCCGGGGTTGACTTTACCTATTAGAGACGTGGTGACAGGAATATTTGAGAATATTTCAGCCCCAGTTATATTATTGCCTGAAATTTTTTCCCTCTCAAAAGTAAATGTCCCACTGCCCGTTCCCTTTAAGTTAATGGTATATTTTTGACCTTCATCATTCGGTAAATACACGAATTTATGATCCCCCATTATTTCAAAATTGGCATTCGGGATATCATTTTGAATTGCACCATTTATTAAACCAGAATGATTACCATCTTGATCCGTAACATCAATATCGACTGGACTTTTCATTTTATAATAATCACCGCTTAGTTCACATTTAGAAATATCTTGAGTGATACGCTCGCGACCAAGAATGTCTTTCGTTGCAAGGTTACTTCCGGAAATCAAGTTAACGATTTCTTGACGAATTCCACCTAGGCTCAACATTTTACTATGGTCACTTTTAAGAGCATAATATTCATTAGCTTGATTTATTGGTAAATCACCAGAACTTTCCAAAGGTACGGTTCCATCTCCTGAATACTGTCCTTGTAAATCATATGTAATAGAAATATTTCCTAAATTATCTTTATTACTATTTTCCAAAATTCTTTTCGTTGTTCCGGTCTTACAACCATTAATGCTGTAAAGATCTACTCCGCTATTTCGCATGTCAAAACTATCAAATTCCGTTGTATGCAAATTTTGAGCATTTGACAATGCCTGACTATTTAAACCGTGTTCATCAGTTAAGAATGAATTTGATTGATTGAAATTTAAACCATTAACTAAAGTCATAGAACCAGGTTGATTGAAACCTTTAATTATATAGCTGCCTTTGCTATTGTAATATTCCTCGCTTGGAGAAAGATCATAAACCACCGGCAAATTTTTGGCAATCTTTTTCATTTCTTCGTCTGCTAAGAAAGGAACACCAAAGTTACTTCCTTGAAGCAGTGTTTTAATCGCTTGTGGCGCTCCAGTGTTTGGAACACCGACAAATACTGCTTTGCCAATATGATTATCTGCTTGGTTATCCATCACATATTTCTTTATAAGTAACCCTCCTGTGCTATGTGCAATAATATCAACTTTATCACTTCCTGTTTGAATTCTAACCTCTTCTATTTTCTGTTTTAAACTATTTACATTATTAGTATCTACACCATAACGCCAATCATATGGAAAAAGAAAAATATCTTTGCCTTCTTCATATCCTTGATTTTTAAATTCTGAAAGAAGTCCATCGGTGTAATCAAAAACGAATGAAGCAACCTTTTTTCTAATGACATCATCAATTACCAAACTTGTGTCTGTGGGAGTTAGATCAGTATTGAACTGAAGAGGATCCATGAATTGGTCTCCGATATCTCCAACAGTACGAGCTATATCGAGCCATAATTTTTCAGATAGACCCAATAATAATGGTTTACTAATCTCCGTCCCCAAAACTCCGGGAATTATTAATACAGGATTATGAGTAAGTTTCTGACATACACCACCGATGTCTATATCTGTTTCATCTTGATTTTTAATTCCATCGGAACAATTCCCTTTGGGAACAGGAAGTAGGGGATTAAAAGTACCAACAATTTGACCATTTGAGATGGTAAAAAATAAATAGTGCACACTATCTACCATTAAATAATTTCCGTCTGGTAGGGACGATATAGTTATAGGAGTATAGTCGGGACGGTTTGCGCCTGTTCCGTGTAATTGCACGAAATCATAAGTATTCGCAAAATGACTTGTTGATGTTCCTAAATCAAAATATGGGACATCATATGTTGTTGTAGTGTAACCATTATAATATTCTAAACCATAATACCAAGTATCGCCTATACTATAACTACTCGTCGCGTCTATATGAGTATTATCGTATGTGGCCTGTGTTTTGTGGTTTAGTAACATCCAATCGGGCGAGCCAAAATATGTACTATAAAACCCAGAAAGGTCTGGTGTAAAAGTTCCGCTAATTATTCCGTTTGTTACAGTGAAAAATAAGTATTGCCCGTAAGTAAAACCCATAAAAAAATAATCCCCGTTGGGGTAGTTAGAAACATCAACACTATTAGGACAATCCATACCGCAATTTTGATATGCAATAGGGTAAGGGTATGCTTGGTTTGTCCCCGACATTTCTCCGGCAACAAAATAATGAGTTCCACCCCATTGACTCGGTCCCCAAGTATCTTCATAAAAAACTAAATCATTATCTGTAAAATAAAAACTGCTAGCTGAATTTATACTAAAAGTCCCAGCGGTAAAATTTATCGTTGACCCCAAATATGTTGCCGGTGTAAAATTATCTAAAAGAGAAGCCCCGTTTTGAGTAACTGAAACATAACCAGAACCATATACATTACTAAAAGTATTAGCAAAAGCACTATGTGATAAAAATAGTAAACACAAAACAAAGGAAAACAATAAAACCCTTAATATGTTCTTTTTCATAAAAATAGAAATTCAATTAAATAGACATTAATAATATAAATTTGCTCCTATACTAATATATTTGACTTAAATAAGCAATAAGCAGTTTATTTATAATCTCAGAACAAAAAACTACCCCAGAAGGAGTAGTTTTTATAAAAATCAGATAAACTTTATGGACAAGCTATTATGTTTGCTTGCAAGTTCACAGCTGCAGTAGCACCAGGTCCCTCTGTCTTTGATGCACTTGTACTATCGACACAATACATTAAAGCAACAGTTCCAGAAGTACTGCCAGATAAAGGAGCTTCTGCTGCCCATCCTGCAGTAGTATCGTGACATGTTATTTTATTCCAAAGACCAGCAGTAGCAATTGCTGTAACTGGAGCATCTGTTGTATTAACTGCATTAGCACTCTGAGTAGCTGTAAGTAATCCAGCTAAACCAGGATTTGCGGCATTACCAGCAGCAGTACATACCCCATCATAAGCATTACCGTGTCCATTATAATAAATCTCTGCTTGAGCTCTCATACTTGCCAACTGAGATTTAACGGCAGCATCTTTGGCTTTTACTCGAGCCGTGTTAAGTGATGCCAAAACGATTGACGACAAGATACCGATGATTGCGATAACGACCAAAAGTTCAATTAACGTAAAACCTTTATTTTTTTTCATAATATTTTCCCGCTTGAAGCGGATCCGCTTGAAGCGGAAACTTTAATAATTTGTCCTTTTTAAAAAGACACGACCTTATTTAATAATAATGATAATACTCCCTATATTATATCACATAACTTTCCAATTAACACCAATATATCACGACCTGTGGATATCTTTTTAATTCACACCTCCGGCAATATTGTAAATAGGCATCAAAATCGATGCAAGCAGAATACCGACACCAAGTCCAAGAATGATTATCATAACAGGTTCAATCAAACTGACCATCGTATCCACCGCATCATTCACTTCCCGATTATAAAAACGTCCGAGAGTCTCCAAAATGTTCCCTATCGACCCGGTTTCTTCCCCGACACGAATCATTCCGGCCATTATAGCTGGAATTTCTTTGTGTTTAGAGAAGGAATCGGAAAGAGAACTTCCGCTTTTTACGGATTCGGCAACATCTTTCAAAATGTTTTCAAATACACGATTCCCGACCACGGCGCTGGTCAGCTCTATTGCCCGAACGATAGGAATACTCGAGGAAAGCATGGTATCCATGTTGTCGGAAATTCTCGAGAGATAAAGCTTGGTGTAAATATTGCGGAAAATCGGGAAAGTAATTTTTAATCTATCAAAATACATTTTACCGGCAGGAGTTCTGGAGAAACGAGCCAAATAAACGACAAGTATTATTATGGCAATCAGCAAAAAGACTCCGTATCGGACAAATAAATCACTGATTGTCATTATAACTTGAGTGAAAAATGGTATAGCTACGCCCGATTCTTTAATAATCGCCGCCAACTTCGGGACGATAAAGGTAAACATCATGGTCATGACGATAATAAAAACTCCGATGACGAATCCCGGATAGATAAGAGCATTCTTGGTCTTGGAGGTAAGTTGATACTGACGGTCGAGATAATCGGCCAAATAAGAAAAAGATTGAGTTAGTTTACCCGATTCTTCTCCGGACTTGACCATATTGACATAGAAATCGGAGAAGGCTTCTTTGTGTTTTGCCAAAGCTTGGGATATGTAGATACCTCCTTTAATATCTTCCGCAACTTCATTTAAAATTTTGGCCAACCTTTGATTCTCGGTATTCTCCGCAAGTAAATTAAAAGCTTTAAGAGCCGCAACTTGCGATTCAAACAAAGTTGACATTTGTCGTGACATAATCACGATATCTTTCATGGGAATACTACCTGTCCCAAACAAGGAAAGGTTTAATCCACCCTTTTTTTTGGTATCTTCCTTCAAAGAAGATACGATGTAACCTCGACTTTGAATTGCCGTTATGGCCAAGTCTTTGGATCTTGCGTCGACAGAGCCAGTCTTCTTTTCCCCGGTATTTGTAATTGCTTCGTAGTTGAATAACATAAATTAAAACATTTGTTCCAAAGCTTTAGGATTAATGGCGTATTCATAAGCACTTTCAAGACTTATTTCACCTTTTTGGACGAGGTCAATCAGGCATCTGTTCATATCCATCATGCCTTCATGGGAAGAAGTTTCGAGAACCGTATCAATCTCATGGGTTCGCTTCTCGCGTATAAGATTGGCGATAGCTTTATTGTTTATCAGAAGTTCATAGGCCGGAATACGCCCGCCGGCAATACGAGGAATTAATCTCTGCGAGAATATACCAAGCAAGCTGGAGGCTAATTGTAAACGAATTTGCCCTTGCTGTTCCGGGGCAAATGAATCAATGATACGGTCGATAGTTTGAGATGCATTGTTGGTATGAAGCGTTGAAAGCACGAGGTGCCCCGTCTCTGCGGCTGTAACGGCAGCAGCAATAGTGGCGCTATCGCGCATCTCACCAATCAGAAGAACATTTGCATCCTCGCGGAAAGTTGACTTGAGAGCTCCAAGAAAATCTTCCGTATCTATTCCAACTTCTCGCTGGTCAATAATTGATTTGTCGGGCTGATATATAAATTCTATCGGGTCTTCAATCGTAATGATATGAGCGGCTGTTTCGCTATTTATCATATTAACCATAGTGGATAAAGTTGTCGATTTGCCTTGCCCTACAGGTCCAACGACAAGAAAAAATCCTTGTTTTTTTCTGGCAAAATCTTTAAGAATTACAGGCAAATTCAACTCTTCAAATGTCTTGGCTTTAGGAATTAAGCGGATAGCGATACAAATCATTCCGCGTTGGAAAAAAGCATTACCTCGTAATTGAATTGTCCCGTTATCGAGATTGCTGGAAAAATCCGCTTCCTTATTCTCTTGGAATTTTTTAACTCGGGGAACCCCAATGAGCGCTTCCAAAATTCCGAGAACATCGGTCTCCGTCATAACATTGTAATTCACAAGAAAGACAAGTTGCCCATTTATTCTGATGGCCGGCTTGCGTCCTACACCCATATGCAAGTCCGAACCATCTTCATTCACCAGATTTTCGATTAATTCATTTAAAATTTTTTTATAATCCATATTATTCTTTATTTTCTTTGTTAATTATTTCTACTACTTTTTCTATGACCTCGCTTGGTGTGCTGGAAGCTTTGACTATATATCCTGAAGCACCAAGAGTTTTCGCCTGAGTTATGTCGGAAGGTTGACCTCTGTTGGAGAGGAAAATGACAATGGAACTTGGAGATATTTTCTCCTCTTTTATTTTTGTCAGAAGCTCGAATCCGTCCATCACCGGCATCATAATATCCAAAAGGATAACTTCGGGAGATAACCCACCGCGCAGTTTTTCAAGAGCGGACTCCGGACCTAAAGCGGTAGAAACGCTGAAGTTTGATTTGCTGAACTTGAGAGCGTACATATCAAGAAGGAAACTATCGTCATCCACTATTAAAATTTTCTTATAATCTGTTTCCATGCTTTTATATTATAACAGTAAACGAGGAGCATAAGCAAATGAAATATGTGATTTTATTTGCTTAATGTCCGAGAGCCACTGTTATATAGTAATCTATATAATATAATTATAAATGTTTTGCTATACCTCTAGAAATTATAGATTTCCTGCAACGGGATACCTCCACTTATACTCTTTAAAATAGCATCTTCGCGGAGTGTCAGCATCCCACGTGAGCGAGCTAGATTATATATCTCCTGCTCTGTAGGATTTTTAAGAATTATATTTTGCATTTCTTTATCTATTTTAAACATTTCAAATAGGGCTACACGTCCGGAAAGACCCGTTACACTTTCGGGAGAAGGAACAGCTTCATATATTGTATCTCCTATATTTAGCCTTGACCTAAATTCTGGATCCAAATCGGCAAATTGTTTGTCAATCATAAGCTTAATCGATTCATCCATTGGAATTTCATGTTTGGAAGTTGGACTAATTTTTCGAGCCAATCGTTGAGCAATGCAAAGAATCAAAGTTGGAGCTATAAGGTATGGGTCTATGCCCATATCGATAAGACGCGGTACCGCACCAACGGAATTATTGGTGTGGAGAGTCGAAAGAACCAAGTGGCCGGTAAGAGCGGCTTGAATCGCCAATTCGGCTGTTTCTTTGTCACGAATTTCTCCAACCAATATAATATTGGGGTCCTGGCGTAGAATCGAACGCAATCCAGAAGCAAAGGTATAACCAATCTCCGGCATAACTTGGGATTGGTTGACTCCGTCAATTTTATATTCAACCGGGTCCTCAAGAGAAACAATATTCTGGTCTTCTTTATTGAGTTCGCTTAGCATTGAGTAGAGAGATGTAGTTTTACCGGAACCGGTCGGACCAGTCATTAATATTAAACCGTAAGGACGCGAGATTGCCTCTCGAATAAGTTTTAAATTATCTTCCGACAAACCCAAATCATTGAGGGGATGAACGCCCCTTTGCGAGTCCAAAATACGCATTACTATCTTTTCTCCATAGTATGTCGGTAAAGTTGAAACACGAAAATCTATTTTGCGGTCGTCGATTTTGGCCGAGAAACCACCATCTTGTGGTTTACGTTTTTCGTCAAGTCTAAGTTTGGAAAGAATCTTGATACGGGCAATCACTCCGTTATAGACATTTAGAGGCAATATCAAAGATGTATGGAGAATACCGTCGACACGAAAACGAACTTTGACTTTTTCTCCCGTGTTTTCAATATGAATATCGGAAGCAAGTCCTTCGATAGCACTCCGGAGAATTACTGCCACAATTTTTATAATCGGAGCATCTACAACAATTTTTTCTTCTTCGCCGGGTTTTAGATTATCCGGCGTTTTTGTTCCGGTCTCGATTATCACACCGGCGTCACCGGCTCCGGCAATTTCCGAATCAAGCTCATTTAAAGCTTGGTCAACTTCCGGATTACTTCCTTCTTCATACGCATTTATTAATTTATTGTAAACGGAGGTCGCAATTAAAAACAACTTAAACGGTTTGTTCAGCTTTGCCGTAATAAAAGTCAGGGCATCAATGGCTTGAACATTTTCCGGGTCGATTATCCCCACCTCCAAATAACTATCCGTGAGATGAATAGGAATAAATTGATATATTCTGGCTGCTTCAATTGGAATCAATTTGAGAACCGAGGAAGGAACATCTTTAGGGTTAACATCCTTGGTTGGTATACCGAAAATATCTCCTTTGGCTTTCAGAATTTTATTTTCATCAATATCAAGGTCAAGTAATGCTTGGTCAATATTGCCATTGTATTTTTCTTCGGCGATTCTTACAGCTTTAAGGGCAAGGTCCTCTTTAAGAATACCGCGTTTTATAAGCTCTTCTATAAGTATCATGAAGTTAATTCGTAGCGAATGAAACTACATCTCCGCAAAGTGCGACACCGTTAATTTTTGCACAGGCTTTATAGAAGTAGTTCGTTTTAGGAGTTAGCCCTAAAACATTTTTAATAAATGTTCCGACAAGTGATTGCTCGACTGTCGGTGTAACAGTACCTAAATTAACAGTTGTCCCATATTGGAAATAGGTAGCGGTAACCCCATTTACTGTATTTATTGTCCCGTTCAAAATAGCAGTTCTGTCCGTAACTTGAGTCGGCTGATCTGTAACTACATTCGAAACAGTAGCAACATTATTTGTCGTACCAACATCCATTGGAGCAAAAGGATTTATTCTTCCGGCGACAACAGGCTCTATCTTTACTTGGTTATTGACCAGAACTTTAAAAGATTCTTCCGCAAATAGTGATGTATCTATCTTTATTTCCTTAAGAGACGCCAAGGTTGCGAGAAATGAAATGTCGGAAGATATTTGGT
>Ga0182021_10005926_pt1 | contig 14526 bp, 12 predicted proteins | sample 612E3MmetaG_FD_120493 | JGI IMG/M metagenome (GOLD analysis project Ga0182021, IMG submission 120493) | Permafrost microbial communities from Stordalen Mire, Sweden - 612E3M metaG (Illumina Assembly) | ecosystem: Environmental > Terrestrial > Soil > Wetlands > Permafrost | place: Sweden... | reverse complement strand
TGGCCACGCCGGTATAGCTCCGGCGTGCCCATGTCCATCCAGAGCCCGCGCATCGGCAGTCCTGCGATCGCCTCGTCGGCATCGACCAGCGGGGCATACAGGTCACGCACGGAGTCCCCAGGTCCGTCAGGCAGAAGGTCGAGCAAGCGCGGCTCCAGGACATGCACACCAGCGAAGAGCCAGGGGCGACCGCGACGCCGACGGCGCGCGCCCGGCAGAGAAACGACGCGCCCCTGCGCGTTCGTCCGCACCGGCGCGTAGCGGCGCGGATCGGGATTCGGCCGCAGCGCCAACGTGGCCAGCGCGCCCCGTGCAACGTGGTGGGCCATGAGTCGAGAGAGATCCAGATCGAGCAGCACGTCCCCGTTGACGAGCAGGAAGGGGTCTCTTCCAAGCCAGCGCCGCGCGCGGCGCGGTCCGCCCGCGGTGCCGAGGATCGTGGGTTCGTAGGAGTACCGGACCTTCAAGCCAAATGCTGCGCCGTCGCCGACCGCGGCACGGATCGTGCCTGGAAGGTGGTGCAGGTTGATCACGACTTCGTCCACGCCGTGACGACCCAAGAGGTCCAACGTCCAGTGGATCAGCGGACGGTTGAGCACCGGCAACGCCGGCTTGGCTACACAGCACGTCAACGGCCGCATGCGGGTGCCCAGACCCGCCGCAAGGACCATGGCCTTCACGCAAACACCATGTCCCCGCGTCCCCCTCCTGCCACGAACAGCGCCGCGTAGCTCTCGACGATGTAGCGCTCCGCGCCGAACCCCAGCGCCTCCGCAGTCTCACGGATGTCAGCGACAGCCCCTTCGATCTCGATGAACACGCCGATGGGCGTCTCGTCGATGACGATCTCGACCTCGTCCCACTCGTAGACCTCGCGGTACTTTTGATACCGGAACGTCACACGCAGCCCGAGCTTGCCGAGAATCGAGCGCAGCGCGCCGGCATCGTCGACGCGGCACTCCAACTCCTCGCGCTGCTTGACCCCCTCGACCACCGAACGCGGCCCCTTGAATGTGATGCTGTTCCCCGTTGACGTCATGCGCAGGCGCAGCAGACAGCCGCTCTGCGTCAGGTGCCCGCTGTCGCTGTCGAGGACCAGGTTGTCCTCGAAGTGCCTGGGTTGCGCCAGGAACGCGCCGAGGCGACGCACCAGCCGGCGCGCCGAGTCCACGTCGTCGACCCGCAGCTTGACCTCGGTCTCTGTCGCCTCTGCTTCCGCCATCGCCCGCTCCGCTGCCAGACGATCCCACACGTCTGTATTGATGGCACTCTACTCGACCCGCGTCCGGCTTGCCAGCGCTCGATCTGGCGGCGAAGTGTGCCGATCCCAGCCAGCCGCGCGACGTCAGCTCGGCCCGACAGTCGCCGCGGAGGGCTGGACCACAGGGGCCGGCGTCTCCCTTGGCGCCAGGGCCGTTGGCGCCAGCAGGCTGAGGTCGGGCAGCAGCGGCCGAGTGAGGTCGGCGTGCCCGGCAAGGCTGTCCACCGGGCGATCATCGATGAGAATCTGTACCCTCTTCACCGCGGGGAAGTTGACGGCCAGCGTGTTGACCACGGCGTACACGCTCATCAGCTCGATCTGCGAACCGGCTCCACGGGGGCGCGCGGCCTCATGCGAGAGATCGACATACGCGCAGCCGTCGCTCGAGACGAAGACCTCTAGCACGTGCGTCTCCGGGTCGAGGGGCGCCACGAGGCCGGTGCTTGAGCCACGCACCAACTCTGCGAGTACCGCCTGGAGCTGGCGCGAGAGATCGGCATGATACGTGACGGCGCGCTGCTCCGTGACCAGGCCCGCGCGATCGGAGGCAGCGAAGAAGAGCTGAACGTTGATGCGCCGTTCCGCGTCTCCCGCGTCGCGCGATGTCGGCGACGGCGTGGCCCGGCCTTCGTCTTCGCTGTCGCCTTCCACTGCGGCCGGCACCGGACCGCCAAGAAGTCGCGCCCATCTCGGCGCCGAGAGCGACACCACCGCTTGCAGCCCGATCAGCCCGATCACGATCAGCGCGTTCACCCACCGCGGCGTCAACGCTGGCCGCGCACGGGCCAGCCAAGCGCGCCACCCCGCAGCTACCGGTGGGAAGGCCATGCCACGGACCTTGGATCCAGCCGCTGCGCCCGTTCCCGCCCGTAACGGGCGATGCCGTCCACAATCGCCGCAACGACCTTGTTCTGATAGGCATCGGAGACGAGCAGCTTCTCTTCCTCCGGGTGACTAATGAACGCCACCTCCAGCAACACCGCGGCCATGGTCGCACCCACAAGAACCCGGAACGGGGCCTGCTTCACTCCGCGCCCCTCGCTGCCTGTCACCCCGGCCAGAGCTTCCTGCAGGCGTGACGCCAGCGCCGACGATTCCTCGAGGTGATCGGCCTGAGCCATGTCCCAAAGCACGAGCGCCAGATCGGAACCGGGCGCCGTTGGATCGGAGCTCGTCCCAAGGCTCCCCTCAGCCAGCGCGACACGACGGCTCTCGTCGTCGGTGGGGTGATAGGAGAGAAAGTAGACCTCGCTACCGCGCGCGTCCTGGCTGCGGCTGGCATTGGCGTGAATCGACAAGAACACATCGGCCTTGTAGTTGTTGGCGATGGCGGCGCGCTCGTCGAGCGATAGCGCCTGGTCCCCCTCCCGCGTCAGGAACACCTGGATGCCCAGGCGATTGGCGAGCGCCGACCTCAACTTGCGACCGATGGCGAGCGTCACGTCCTTCTCGAGCGTGCCTGTCGGACCCAGCGCGCCGACCTCCTCCCCCCCGTGGCCCGGGTCGATCACGACGGTCCGGAGCGACCATCGTTGCCGGACCTCGGTCGCCGGAGCCGCCCCGGCAGGAGTCGGCGAGGCGCTCGGCATGGGCAGGGTGGCCAGCGGCGCCGCTTCGATATCGAGGACCATGCGCGACGGTTCGTCGAGCTGCTGCGCGCGGACGCCGCGAAAACGAGGCCCAAGCAAGATCGCCACGGTGTTGTCCGGGCCTCCGCGGAACTCGATCGCCTCGACGATGCCCCCAGTCAAGCGCTCGCTCTGGAAGGCGACCTCGACGGCCTCTGCCGGCATGTCGACGACAACCAGTCCCTCGCCCTGCCTGACCTTAAACGGGATCTTCTCCGTGGATTGCAGGACGATGCGCGCGCGATCAGCGCCAACCTCGGTCGTGACCGTCACCCGCGGCAGGCGCACGTTGCCAATGAGCAGGACTCTCTGAGCGGGACGCCAACTGATGGGCTGGTTGAGTAAGGGCCCCAGCAGCTTCGCCAGCGAGTCGAGCGGGACGTACCAACGCCCGGACTCGAGCAACAGCGGCCCCGAAAGCAGGCGCAAATCGCCGTTGACCGAGATGAGGTTCTTCTTGTGGAACAGGACGACCTCGCGGCCCTGGCAAGTTAGGGTGGCCTTGCCAGTCAGGGGGTCGCTCACGACCGTCACGCCCAAGCCCTGGACCAGGGACACGAGCTCGACGGTGTCCGCGTCTCCCCGCGACTCCGAGGTCAGCTCCCGTCGACGCGTGCCGTCGAGAACGGAGATTGGATTGGCACGGGCCTCACCGCTCGCGAATGCAATGGCGAGCAGGGCCCAGGCCGATTCACGGAACAAATTGCTTGCGCTGCGGATGGCGACGCTCCCTTTCCCCTCATCATCTTAACTCTATTCACGCTACTCACGCCCATCGGTCGCGCGGTGCCTCCGGGTCGTGTATAGTCACGCCCTCGACACTGCGGCGCCTCACGGCCGCGCGCTCCATCATGATGGAACCGGACTGCACTGCTCCACGAACGGGTCAGACGCACCCACCGCGGCCTGCGCCCTTCTCGCGGACGGCGTTCATGGATGCGCGACCAGCAGCTATGGCCTGGAGTCAGATCGTGAGCCTGCTCGCGCCCGTTGACTATGCAACGCTGACTTACGCCCTCGTTGCGACGGTCGCCCTGGTATTGCACTGGCCCGTCCGCTCGCCTGGCGCCGCGTTCCTCCCCGTCGCCCACCTGGCTCTCGTCGCGACCGCCTTCCTGGCACCCGCGGCCCGGCGGCGGGGCAGCGTCGGACGGTTCATAGGCGACCTCTATCCCCTGGCCATCGTCACCTTCCTGTACTCCGAGGTCGGCATCCTCAACGCAACCGCGGGGCGGATCCATGATCTGTCGATCCAGGCCCTGGAGCACGCCCTTTTTGGGGTGCAGCCTTCGTCCGAGTGGATCCGCTTCTGGCCATGGCCATGGCTGAGCACGTTGTTGCACGCCGGCTATCTCTCGTTCTACTGGATTGTCGCGCTCCCGCCTGTCACTCTCTGGCTCACCCACAGGCGCGACGCGGCAGCGCGTGTGGCCTTTCTGACAGCGACGACGTTCTACATCTGCTACGCGGTCTCTCTGCTACTACCCGTCGCGGGCCCGCGCTATCTCTTTCCGCCCGCCGACAATGCCGCGACTGGCGTGCCCCTCGCGCTCCTCACGCAGACTCTGCTCAACTCCGCAGCCGCCTGGGGCACCGCTTTCCCCTCCTCCCACGTCGCCGTAGCCTTCGTCGCCAGCATCCGCGCCTCCTGGTCGTCTCGCGTGTTGGGCTGGATCTTCGTGCCCCTGGCCGTGCTCCTGACCTTGGGCACGGTATACGGCCAGTTCCACTACGCTGTGGACGCCCTCGGCGGCGTGCTCTTGGCTGCCGTCGTCCTCGCTGTTGAGCGCAGGCACCTTGTGCGGCAAGGCCGCAAAGGCGTAGCGAAGGACGCTTCTCCCGCAGACTGAGGCCATGGACAAGATCCGTCTCGTCGGAGGCCGGCCGCTCGAAGGCACAGTGCGCATCTCAGGCGCCAAGAACGCCGCGCTCCCGGAGCTTTGCGCCGCCCTGCTCACAGATGAGCCGGTCGTCCTTCACAACGTTCCCGAAGTGCGCGACATCATCACCATGACGCGCGTGCTCGAGGCCCTGGGCGCAGACGTTGCCTCCCGAGTCGGCGGCACGATCGAAGTCAAGGCCGCGACGCTCAGCTCCATCGAAGCGCCCTACGACCTCGTCAAGACCATGCGCGCCTCCGTGCTCGTGCTCGGTCCCCTGGTGGCACGCGAGGGGCGCGCGCGCGTCTCGCTTCCCGGCGGCTGCGCGATCGGCGCTCGTCCTATCGATCTGCACCTCTCAGCCCTCGAGAAGCTGGGCGCGGCGATCGACGTGCGTCATGGCTACGTCGAGGCACAGGCAACACGTCTGCGCGGCGCTGAAATCGCTTTCGACATCATCACGGTGACCGGAACCGAGAACGTCATCATGGCGGCGTGCCGGGCCGAGGGCGAGACGGTGATCCAGAACGCAGCGCGCGAGCCGGAGATCGTCGACCTGTGCGACATGCTCAGGGCGATGGGTGCCGAGATCGAGGGCGACGGTACCAGCACCGTGCGCCTGCGCGGCGTCGATGCGCTGCACGCTGCCACGCACGCCGTCTTGCCGGATCGCATCGAGACCGGGACCTACCTCGCCGCGTGCGCAATCGCCGGGGGCGAGATCGAGATCCGCGACTGTCGACCGGACAGCTTGCGCGCGGTCATCGACCAGTTCCGCGAGGTCGGCGCGCGCATCGAGGAGGGGCCCCACAACCTGCGCGTGCGCGCCCCGCGCGTAGTGCGTCCGGCCAACGTTGCGACCCACCCCTACCCCGGCTTCCCGACCGACATGCAGGCGCAATACATGGCCCTTATGACGCAGGCCTCAGGTTCAGCCGCAGTCACCGAGACAATCTTCGAGAACCGCTTCATGCACGTGGCAGAACTGCAGCGCATGGGGGCCAACGTCCGGGTCGACGGCCGCACGGCGTTCGTCAGCGGTCCGACCCCGCTCTCCGGGGCGCGCGTCATGGCCACCGACCTGCGTGCCTCGGCCTCGCTCGTCCTGGCCGGGCTGGCCGCCGCTGGTGAGACGGTCGTGGACCGCATCTATCATCTCGACCGCGGGTACCACCGCATCGACGAGAAGCTGCGCGGCCTAGGAGCCGACATCGAACGGCTTTCGTAGCGTTCCCCGCAGGGGTCACTGCGTCGGCGCTTGCCGCTCGGCCCCATCGGCGCGACCATCCAGCATGCACCACGCGCACCGCGCCCAAACCGGCCTGAGCTCCACAACGACGGGCTGCCGCGGCGGCGCGCTCACCGGCCTGATCGAGTGGTATCAGCGTAACCGCCGGGCCTTGCCGTGGCGCCGCACGCGCGACCCCTATGCGATCTGGGTGGCAGAAGTCATGCTCCAACAGACCACGGTCAAGACCGCGCTGCGCTACTACGAGCCGTTCCTCGATCGCTTCCCCACCGTCGATACGCTGGCCAGCGCGAGCGAGGAGACGGTCCTTGCCGCCTGGTCGGGGCTCGGCTATTACCACCGAGCCCGCAACCTGCTGCGCGGCGCGCGCCACCTTGCCACGCGCCACGCCGGCCAGTTCCTGCCTGACTTGCGCGCCACCCTGGCCATACCCGGGGTCGGCCTCTACACCGCCAGCGCCGTGCTCTCGATCGCGTATGGCCTGCCGCTGGCAGTCGTCGACGGCAACGTGCGCCGCGTCCTGGCCCGCGTCTTCGCCCTACGCGGACAGCAATGGCGACGGGACAGCGCCTACTACAACCTGGCCACGGAGCTGCTCGACCACGCCTCTCCCGGTGACTGGAACCAGGCGGTAATGGAGCTGGGCGCCACGGTCTGCACGCCGACCGACCCAGCGTGTTCTGCGTGCCCCATCGCCTCGGCCTGCGAGGCTCGACGCCTCGGGCTGCAAGCAGAGCTGCCCGAGGGCACGGCGCGGCGCAAGCCCGTTCCCGTCACTGTGGCCGCTGCGCTCATCCAGTCCGGCAACCGCGTGCTCGTCGTGCGGCGACCGGACGGCGCGGTGCTTGGCCGGCTGTGGGAGATCCCACAAACGGCGCTCGACGCCGAGGGAACGCAAGATCTCCCACGTGTGCTGGCCGAGAGCCACGGCCTCGCCATCGTCGCCGGCCCGCTCTTGGCAGTCGTGCGCCACGCGATCACGTTCCGACGCATCCGTGTCGAGGTCTACGCTGCGGACCTGGCCGGCCCCTTGCCGCTGGACGCGGAGCGTGTTCGCTGGGTGACGGCTGCCGAGATCGCCGCTCTCCCCATATCCTCGATGACGCACAAGATCCTCGGAGCGTCGCGCCGGCGACAGCTTCCGCTGGCCCTGCCCTAGAACATCTGGCAGCCGCTCTCGGAGCAGACTCGGCACCGAGCATGGTCCCGGCTGGAGTTGTCAGTTCGCGTGCGCTCTTCTAGACTGACGTCGCGGAGCGCATGACCATGAAACGCCAAACGCGACCGGTCCTATTCGTCCTTCTGGTGGCCGCCGGGGTGGGGCTTGTCTTCGCCTGGCCGCGGATCAACGACGTTGAGACCGGCAAGACCGCCGCATATCCCGACCTGAAGCCACGAACATACGACGTCGCGCCTAACCGCATCTATGCCCTCGTGCGCGAGATCGCCGCTACCTCCCCCGGCTGGAGACTCTCCGCGCACGGCTTTGGGCCGGGCAGTTGGTCAGTCCAGACCGTCCGCGCCCCAAGACCGCTGCCGCTGACGTACGACGTCCACGTCAAGATCACGCGCCACGGCTCGCTGGCCGTGGTCTCCGTTCGTTCGACATCGCGCTGGGGCAAGTGGGATTTCGGCCAGAACGCTCGCAACATCCGAGAGCTGTTCGGTCTGCTCGACGAGAAGCTGCGAGGCTAGTCTCGCCTTCCCTTTCGGCGACCGGTGTACGTGTGGCGGCGAAGGTGTAAACTCACGTCATGTCCTGTGTCTTCTGCGAGGTCATCGCAGGCCGCGTGCCTGCCCAGAAGGTGCATGAGGACGATGCCTGCCTGGCATTCCACGACCTACACCCGCAAGCGCCGGTCCATGTCCTCGTGGTCCCCAAACGACACGTCACGAGCCTGCTCGACGTCAGCGCTGACGATGACGCCCTGCTCGGCTCCCTCGTGCGCGTGGCACGAGATCTGGCGCGCCGCCTCGGCCTGGGGGAACGCGGCTTTCGCTTGGTCTTCAACTGCGGCGCCGAGGCTGGCTACAGCGTCTTTCACATTCACCTCCATCTGCTCGGAGGCCGTCCGCTGGGCTGGCCGCCGGGCTAAGCCCCTATCGGTGAGGAGACCGTGCCCCAAGAGAGAGTGGTGCTACCCGACCCGAGCGATATCGCTGGCCGCTACGAGGTCGTCCGCAAACTAGGTGCCGGTGCGTTCGGGACCGTCTACAAGGCCAAGGACCGCCTGCTCGGCCGCATGGTGGCGATCAAGACCATCCGCCTCGACGGGCTGGCCGCGTCCGGCGCCGGACTGGACGAGTTGCTGGCGCGTTTCAAGCGCGAGGCGCAGGTCTCGGCCCAGCTCAAGCACCCCAACATCGTCACGATCTACGACATCGGTGAGTTCGAGGGGCTGAGCTACTTGGCCATGGAGTACATCGAAGGTCCTGGCCTTGACAAGGTCATCGCCGACGCGGGCCATCTGACCGTTGAGCGCGCCGCTGCCATCGGCGCTCAGATTGCCGACGCTCTGGACTATGCCCATGCGCACAACGTCGTGCACCGCGACATCAAGCCTGCCAACGTGATGATCGAGGCTGGCGACCGCGTCAAGGTCACCGACTTCGGCATCGCCAGGGCCATCGAATCGGGCGAGCACCTGACCGTGACGGGCAGTCTCTTGGGCACACCCTCGTACATGAGCCCCGAGCAGGCGCGCGGCGCTGTCGTCGACGGACGCAGCGACCTCTTCTCCGCCGGCTGCATCCTGTACGAGATGCTCGCGGGCAGGAAGGCGTTTCGCGGCGACTCGATTACGGCTCTGATCTTCAAGATCATCACCGAAGAGCCGCAGCCCATCAGCGAGATTGATCCGACGATCCCTGAGCCGGTCACGCGCGTCATCGCTCGCGCTCTCTCCAAGGCGCCTGAGACTCGCTACCAGACCGGCCACGAGCTAGCCGCCGCGCTCTTGGCGTTCGCCTCGCCCGGAGCCATACCGACGTTGCGGCAGGTCGAGGTCCCGACCGTGGCCGCTCCCACTGCGCACGCCCCTGCGACGGTGGTGCAGACCGCGGTTGCCCGTCCGCCGGCGCCGACTCGCGTGGCAGCTCCATCGGTCGCAGTGCGGCGGACGGTGCCCGTACCGGCACCAACGCCCGCCAAGCGTTCCTCGTTCGCGGTTATCGCTGTCCTGGCTGTGCTGGTCTTCGGCTTCCTGCTCGCCGTCGGAGGCGGAGTGTGGTTCTTCCTGCTGCGCAAGCCCGCCTCTGAGCCGACCGTGACAGGTCTCTCGGCCACACCCACGCCGCTCGCGACCGCGGTCGCGGCTGCAACCGAGGCGCCTGTGCCGGCCACTCCGGCTCCGGAAATTGCTAGCGCAACGCCGGCAGCGACGCCTAGAACCACGTTGGGCGAGGCCGGCAGGCCGCGGTACGGCGCGGCCAAGCCCCCGGCCAGCGCGTCTGCTCACGCCGGGTCCGAGGCGCCTGCTGAGGTAGCCGCTGCGACAAACGAGGACTACTCTTTCCTCGATGTCGAAACAGAGGAACCGATCAATGGGCGTGAGCTCGGACGCGAAGTGGCGAGTCAATACGGCAGCCGCGGCAGCACGGGCGGCGCCTATGGCACGCAACGCCAGCTACGGCAGCGCCTCGGCGCACCGACGCCGCGAAGTCCCGAGGAGCGGCCCGGTCTCCGCGTCACACACCGCCTCAAGGTGATCGAGACCATGTTCAGGCGGCGGACCGGACGGTACGGCACGTTGTCCGATCTGCACCCGGCGCGTTTCGCGCCGGGCCAAACGTCGTTTCGGCACCTGGGCTATCGCTTCGACGTCACCGCCAGAGCCAATTCTTACAGGATCATGGCCGTGGCGTTGCGGCCAGGCCTGCGCAGCTTCACCGCTGACAGCGAGTCGGACTACATCACTGTCGCGGGCGAGGATTAGCGCGCCGGTCGCCGGGGCTCATCGCGCGGTGCGTGGGTGCCCCGCTGAGCCGTCGGGTTCGCGCTAGAACGTGGCGGGGCGGGCCAACGCCAGCCGCGGCGCAAGCTGCCCGAAGATCTCGTGCGCCTTGCGCACGTCGGCGGGCGTGAAATCCGGCCCGACCGCCATCGGCGTCTCGCCCTTGCGGCTGATCTGCGCCACGCCGATCGCCTCGGAGCCATTCAAGATGGGTACCGTCACCATCTTCTGGATCGGCGCCGCGCGGTCCTTGATCTTGACCGTCTCGAAAAAGGCGACGTGACGCACCGTCGGCACGCTGTTCAGCGCCTCGCCCGCCTTGCGCTTGAACACGCCGACAGCGATCGATTCGCGTTTGCTGAGCGGGATCGTCCCGAGATCGACGAAACGGCGCGGCGCGACGAAGCGCAGGTTCCGCGCGTCCGCAGTCAGCAGCAGGATCGCCACCTCGTCGCTCTTTGTCCCGAACGTCGCCGACACGGCCTTGACGACACGGTCTCCAATGTCGAGCAGGAGTTCGCGCGCGTCGCCGATCTCGGCCTTCTTGGCGAGCATCGCGTCGATGATCGTCAGCAACTCCTGCATGTCCTCACCTAGCCTGACCGCTATCGGCCGTCCGCGCCTCGCCGATCACCGGCTCGCAGCGCCGGTACATTCTGAGCTCCCCGATCGACCAAGCGCCGTAGGGGCCGTCCTTGCCCTCACTACCCGCCGCCAGCCGCAGCGCGCTCACGACTCGCGGGCTGAAACGTAGCGTCCAGCGCACCGCGTGCGGCGTATGCAGTTGCGCCTGGATCACCTCCCAGCGCTCCTCTGCCCCGTCCGCGTACGGCACGGCCTCCCACGCGCCGGCGGGACCCGCGCGCACATCGAGAGCCATGCCCGGCGGCAGCGCGGTCCAAGGGTAAGCCACATCGATCGAAATCGCGCTGAGCTGCTCGGCTGCCGCGAGTTTGACTTGTAGAGTGTGTCGGCCTTCTTCGCGGACTGTCCAGCCCGTTCGCGGATCTCCGTCGCGCACGCTCGTCGGCAGCTCGTCAATGCTCGAGCGCAAGCGCCAGCCGTCGCGCGGGATCTCGCCTTGCGGCTGACACGGAGCCACTCTCGCGTTCGAGCGCGGCCGCACCCGATACACTTGCTCTCCGCCCAACCGCAGCGCGTCGACGAAGCTCGCCGGCAGCGGTTCATCGAAGCGGCGCAGCAACTCCAGTCCCGGCGCCGCCTCGATCAGCGCCATGCGCGCGTCCCGCTCCTTGGGCCGATACCATGCCATGGGGTGCACGACGGCTGTGTGCACGCCGAGTCGATCGAGGATCTCGAGCGACCGATCGTCAGGGAAGCTCCGCATCGTCCAGACCAGCCAGTTGTGCGCCGGCGGATAGAGCGACGTGCGGCCGATCAACTCCGGCCGCCAGTGATACGTGGAGAAGTAGAGGTAGTTTGACCAGAGCTTCTGCGCCGTCCCACGGTGCGGCGGCACCTCCACGACCGGCTCGGTCGGTGTGGTCGCGAGATAGCGATACACCTGTGGCACCCGTGACCCTGTGGGCACGAGCGTCGCCGGAGCGAACGAGGCCCACTGCTCGAAGACCAGCAGCACCGCAACGACAGCGCCGACCGCCAACGCGCGTTTTCTCTTCAGGCCGTCGAAGACCTGCGCCATGACGAACCCGACAAAGACAGCCGCTCCCAGGCGCAGCAGCACGCCTGCTCGCTCAGCCCCTGCCATTCCGCGCAGCAGCGGGAAACAGCGGTGCAGCAACGCCGCGGGTCCCGGACCGACCGCCCAACCGCCGACGTGAACCGTCATGCCCCAGCTGAGAATCAGCCCGGCCAGAAGCGGCACGCCTGCGACTGCCAGGACTGCGCGCGCGATCGACTCCTCTCGCCGCGCGATCGCTGCCCAGACACCGGCACACAGGGCCGCGGCTCCGAAGAGGCCGACGAACTGCGGTGTGGCGGAAGTCGCTGGCTCGAGCCAGCGACCCCACAGCCAGCTACAGCGCACGTCCAGCAGGCCGAGCACGTCGACGCCGTCCTCCCACTCCTTTGCGAAACCGATGGCACGATAGGTTTCCACATACGGCCACATCACCACCGCGACCGGCACCGCTGCCAGTGCGCCCGACACCGCCAAGCGACGCCACTCGCTGCCTGTCGGCCACCGCCGTGCCGCGATCCATGCGGCGGCCACCCAGAACGGTACGAGCGCGGCGGAATAGACCAGATAGTACGTCCCGCTCAAGCCCTGCAACGCGAGCGCAGCCGCGAACAGCGCTGCATCGCGCGTGCGTGCGGACCGCACAAAGCGCATGAGAAAGAGCAGGGCCAGCGGCCACCACTCCAGATGGAGAACGTGGACGCGCGGAAGCTCGCGTTGCGTGAATCCGTTGAAGGCGTAGATCGCGCCTGCCACGAACGCGGCCGGCAGACTGCGCGTCAGATCGCGCACGAGCAGGAACATCGTGGTGGCCGAGAGCACGAGCCCGAGTAGCACCGCCACGTTGAACCCCAAGACCGCGTTTCCAGTCAGCCAGAACAGCGGCGCCACCATCAGCGCCTCAGGCAAAAGGTGATCGCCGAACGTCAGGCTACGCGGGTAGGGATAGAACGAGTTGGACTCAAAGAGCGCCCACGGCGCTCGCACGATCTGGTGCGCGTCCCAGGCCATGATCCAGGCCAGGTGCAACGGATCGCCAGGGTTGTACACGCGTGAAGCCGGATCCAGCGAGACCGGCAGCATCCACACCAGCGCGACGACGAGGTAGGCCAGCACTACGGCCAACACAGACAGGCGCGCCTCCGCCCGCATCCAATTGCAGACGTGCTTCGCGCTCAACACCCCGTTGGTCTCTCCATCGAGCGTTCGCCGGCCGCGCCACGCGCGAGCGGCCACACTCCATTCGAACACGCGCTGTGAGCTCGACGCGTCATCGTGGCGGTGGAGCGTCGGGTGCGTCGCCGCACGGCTCGCCAGCGCTCGGCCCATCGAGATAGCCGAGTGTTCGAAGTTGTTCACGCGTCTCGCCTGCCAGGCCCTGCTGCCGCACCGGCTGCCGGCAGCGCGGCAGCAGGCCCACAAGAGTTCCGACGAGCGCCGGCTCCGTTGGCGCGAGATCGCGCAGCTCGCCCGCATCGCGGTCCAAACGGAATAGCTGTCGCTGTGGGTAGGTCCCTTCCACCAACCGCGCAGGGCCTCGTCGTTCGATGAGCTTGACCGGACCGAGCACAACCGCGGTCAGCTCGCCGTCGGTGGACTGCGTGATGCGCACCCGGTCTGGAGTGATGCGCGGCGCGTCCAGCAGCGCTGCCAAGTCTCGCCCGTCCGGATCGCCCGGCACCGGAACGCCGAAGAATCCCAGCACCGTGGGCATTACGTCCACGAGTTCGACCGGCGCGATCGAGCTCCGGCCGCTGGCAGACTGGCTGCGTGCCCATTTCACGAGCAGCGGAACGCGCGCTTGCTCCTGGTACACGAGATTGCCGTGGCAGAAGTACCAGTCGTGTTCTCCCAGGCTCTCGCCGTGGTCGGACGTGGCGATCACGAGCGCGCGCTCGTACAGGCCCCACTCACGCAACCCGGCCAGCAGTTGCCCGACATGATGGTCCACATAGCGCACGTGCGCCGCATAGCGCGCGCGGTATGCGTCCGCGTCCGCGATCCCGTTCAACTCCTGGTACTTCGGGACCTTCCCGCGTTCGTAGTTCCCCGCGCTGATCGCCAGCGGCTGGCTGGTGCTCGCCATGGCGACCTTGCCATGCTCGTGCAAATACTCGGGCGGCGGCGTGTATGGTCCATGCGGTGGAAAGTAGTGCACCCACAGAAAGAACGACTCACGGCGGTGACGCTGTACGAAGTCCAGGGCAGCGCGCGTCGTGGCCGCGGGCGTCTTGACGCGCTGTCCGACCCGAGTCTGCTCCTGAAGATCGAACGACTCGTCGTAGGTCTCGAACCCTGCGCCCAGGCCGCCCTGCGAGCGCAAGACAAAGCTGCTCACGACCGCACCGGTTCGCACTCCTCGTGTCCTGAGCATGCCCGGGAGCGTGACGAACCTCGGGTCCAAGGCGCCGTCGTTGCCCGTCAGCCCGTGGCGGTAGGGTCTGAGGCCCGTCAACATCGACGCGTGCGAGGCCATCGTGGTCGTGGCGCTCGTGATCACGTCGCTGAACCGGACGCCGTCGGCGCGCAGACGATCCAGCTCCGGTGTCAGCGAGTCGCCAGCAGGCCGCGCCCCCACGTGGTCATCGCGCAGAGCATCGATCGTGATCAAAATCGCCTGTCGTGGCGGGGACCCGCAACCGGCCGCAACCAGCAGGACCGCTGCCAGGCCTAGCGTCAACTCTCTGCGTCCCACCAAGTGACAGTAGTGCGACGCTCTCCCGTCTGTCAACGCCACTCAGCTGCCACGCCACCCGGCTGCCACTCATGCTGCCGGCGTGTCTGCCAGTCGCGCGTCCCGCGATAGAATCCCTCTGCGCGTATGGCCACGCCGCCTATCGAAACGACGCCTGCCGCTTCCGCAACGCCGACGCGTTTGTTCGCCCGCTTGCTGCC
>Ga0182021_10005925_pt1 | contig 14526 bp, 13 predicted proteins | sample 612E3MmetaG_FD_120493 | JGI IMG/M metagenome (GOLD analysis project Ga0182021, IMG submission 120493) | Permafrost microbial communities from Stordalen Mire, Sweden - 612E3M metaG (Illumina Assembly) | ecosystem: Environmental > Terrestrial > Soil > Wetlands > Permafrost | place: Sweden... | reverse complement strand
GCCGAGGCGGCGCGAATGAAACGGGCGTTTAAGGCGTTAAAAGAGAGAAAGTATGTTGAGATAAGACGGATGGGGGATAAAGTAATGTATGTTTTGACCGATAAGGGAAAATTGGCGGCGCTTAAAGAACAAGTTCGATTAGCCGACGTACGGAAGGATAAAAAGATACTGCTTGTTTCTTTCGATATTCCGGAACGGGAAAGTGAGGTCAGGAACAAACTGCGCTACATGCTCAAGGATTTTGGGTTTAAAATGTTCCAACTGTCGCTTTGGGGAACCAAGCAGAACGTGGGGGCCCATCTCTCCGAGCTTATCAAAGACATGGGTGCGCAAAAATGGATCAGAATATTTTTATCGACGGAAATTACCGGTAGAAAACCTATCAGCAATAAGATCAACGATAAATAATCGAGGAACACAAAAGGCAAAATTCGCCGAAGACCTGTTTTCATGCGACCGCACAAAAAGGCGGCCAGCGGTCGGTGTTATCCCCACGCCGTTCACTTATGCCGTCATTGGTTATCTAAAACGCTCCGAAGGGATCGACGTTTACGACCGCGGTATTGACTACAATCCGTTCTTGCTTCGAGGGTAGGCCAAGGACCGCGAGGATCGGACGGGGCACCGTCTCATATAGTGTGGTGTCGCATTATATGGAAATGAGCAATATCTTAAGCCTCCCTTTGATAAAAGGGAGGGTAGGGAGAGTTCCGGTTTAAAGATAGCAGCAATACCCGTAATTTTATCGCTTATGGTTCCTTGGAAGCTATTCCGACGGAACTCCCCCTACCCCCTCTTTTCCAAAAGAGGGGGCAAAGATGCCACCGCTCAATGAGAAAGACCGTAAAACTATTGCCGCGATTAACTCTTATCAAGTTATCCCTCACGCTATGTGAGATGGCGTTTTGCCTTGTCGCGTTGCCGCTAAGGCGTTATGATACTGCCTTATGAAGATAAAGAAGCGCACGCTCATGAAGATCGTTTGGGTCGGGATTGTCGCCATGACGATTCTTTCGACTTTGGCTTTTACGGCCAGTTTGGGGCGCTAAATTTTTATGCAAAAACGCTGGATCGTTAAAGAAGCGGCTCCGGCGGAATTTTTAAGCGGACTGCCGGAGTTTCCGCCGCTTGTTGCGTCGCTTTTGTGGAACCGAGGTATTAAAGATAAAGAACAGATTCGCGAATTTTTAGAACCGAGCTGGGAGCGCGACGTGCACGATCCGTTTCTTTTTCGCGACATGAAAAAGACCGTCGAGCGGATATTTAAGGCGGTTGATGCAAAAGAAAAGATCGTGATTTTCGCCGACTATGATGCCGACGGCGTGCCGGCGGGGACGATTTTAGCGGCAACTTTGCGCGAATACGATTTCAGCGCCGATATTTACACGCCGCATCGCGAGACCGAAGGTTATGGGCTGAACCTCAAAGCGATTGAGTATTTGGCGGCGCAAGGAACGAAAGTGATCGTCACCTGCGACTGCGGAATTTCAAACACCGTCGAAATTTCTTTTGCGGCGGAGCGGGGAATTGACGTGATCGTTACTGATCATCATCAAGAGCCGGCGGAATTGCCGGCCAAGGCATTTTCGATCATCCATCCAAAAATTTCCGGCGAAGCTTATCCGTGCAAATTCTTGTCCGGCGGGGGGGTGGCTTTCAAATTAAGCCAGGCGCTTTTGAAGACGCGGCCTATCCCCAATGTCGAAGCGTTCGAAAAGCGCTTGACCGAACTCGCGGCCATCGCGCTTGTTGCCGACATGGTTCCGCTTTTGGGCGAAGCGCGGACGCTCACTAATTTTGGATTGCGCGTCTTGAATAAGACGACGCGGATTGGGTTGGTCAAGCTTTATGAAACGGCCGGCATTGTGCCGGGCGCGGTTACGACGACCACGATCGGTTTTCAGATCGCGCCGCGCATTAACGCCGCCGGGCGCATGGATCACGCAAACGGCGCCGTGGCGCTCCTTAACGCCGTCGATGCGGAAGAGGCGATGCGGCTCGCAATCGTGTTAAATAACACCAATGCCGCGCGCCAGCGCGCGACAAAAACAATGACCGACGAGGTGCGCGAGCAGATTGTCGCGACCGGTCAAGAAGGCGCGCCGGCGCTCGTTGTCTATGATGAAAAATGGGCGGCGGGACTCATGGGGCTAGTGGCCGGCAAGATCGTGGAAGAGTTCAACCGCCCAGCTTTTGTCTTCACCAAAAAGAACGATGAGGAGCTGGTTGGTTCGGGTCGCTCGATTCCGGCATGGAATTTGATCTTGGCCATGCAAAAGATCCCCGACGCTTTTTTGCGCTTCGGCGGGCATATTGGCGCGGCGGGCATGAGCATTGCGCCGGAAAAATTCGACGATTTCAAACAGCGCATCGTCGCGCTCGCGAAAGACGAACTTGCCGGCAAAGACCTGACCCCGGCCATGGAAGCGGATGCGGAAATATCATTATTGCAAGTTGATTGGGAATTGGAAAAATGGCTCGCCAAGTTTGAGCCGCACGGCATGGGGAACCGGACGCCGCTTTTTGTCGGGCGCGGTCTTACGGTCATTGCCGCCGACGCGATTGGCGCCGACGGCAAGCATTTGCGACTTACGCTCTGCGAGAACGAAGGAAAAGCGCACAAGTGCATCGGCTTTAAGTTTGGCGATTGGGCGGAAGACCTTGCATCCGGCGACAAGATCGATGCCATCTTTGAGATCAATGTTAACGAGTGGAACGGGCGACGCGAATTGCAATTAAAAATTGTCGATCTGACAAAGACAAAATGAAATATGAAAAACTCACCACCTACACCGACGGAGGGGCGAGGGGGAATCCCGGGCCGGCCGGGATTGGCGTTGTTATTATGGAAGGCGACAGGGTTGTGGATTCTTTTGGCCGCTACATCGGCGAAACCACCAATAATCAAGCGGAATACCGCGCTTTGATCGCCGCGATTGAGCGCGCTACCGAACTTGGCGCAAAAGAGGTAGAATGTAAGCTGGACTCGGAGCTTGTGGTTAAACAGATGCGGCGCGAGTACAAGGTCAGGGACAAGTATCTGCAACCGCTGTATTTGCGGGCTTATAATTTGAGCGTCGGATTCAAAAAAATAACGTTCTGTCATGTCCGACGCGAGTATAACGCCGCCGCCGACGCCGAGGTTAATGCGGCCATCGACAGGCATTTGCTCGGTCAATGAAAAATGGGGTCTTACGAATGTACGAATATGTTACGAATTTACGAATATGCCGCTTCAAACTTTATTCGTAATTTCGTAATAGATTCGTAAATTAGTAAGACAAGAGTATGAAGAAATTTTTACGAAAAACGACCCAGCTTGTCGTCGCCGTCGCGATGCTCTCGGTTCCGTTCGGGACGAACGCCGGAGTTAACGATGTTTTTAAGGGTTGGGCATGGTCGTCAAATATCGGATGGATGGCTGTTAACTCAATTAACTGCCAATCGGATGTCTGCTACCCCCCCGCCCATGCCGCCGCCTATTCATACGGCGTTACCATCGATGATTCGCGAAACATGACGGGTTATGCATGGACATCGACCCTGGGCTGGATCTGTTTTGGCTCGACTTGTTCCGCCACCTCGCCCGACGGCGTCGCGAGCTGGGCCGCGCTCGGAAGCGATCAATACACGCCGCAACTTTATGGCTGGGCGCGCGTGCTGTCGTATTCCACCGGAAACAACGGCTGGATCTCGTTCAATTGCCAAAGCGACGGCACGCATCCGGCGCGAAACGTTTGCGGCACGTCCAATTATAAAGTTTGGACGACCTTGAACACCGTTGGCACGCCAAATTATGACGGCCAGTTGCAAGGCTATGCATGGAATTGCGCCGGCGTTACGAGCGCCACCTGCACTTTCGGGAATTTTTCAACCGGCTTGGGCTGGATCCATTTTTCGCCCGCTTATATCCCTTCGCAAACTCCCACTCCCGGTACTTACGCAGGCGTACCATGGATTCAGGTGCTTTACGGCGATCTTTATTCAAAGGGCAGCATTAGCACGCCGTCGCCTTTCACCTCGACTTTTGCCCAGGTAAACGCCACCTACTGCATTGATACCGGCGTCTCCGGCAGTATTACGCATTTTGCGAACGACCCCACCAAGTGCGCCACCTACAGTACCCCGATCAAGGTCGATATAAATCTGCCGAAAAGTAGCAGCAACTATTCTAACGTCTTGGGTCGGATCAAACTTCGCGGCTACACGGCCAAGCTTCAGCCGATCAGCACGGCGCAACTCTCGGCCGGGAAATACGGCCCCTGGGTGCAAGTCTCCAATTTCAATTCTTTGCCGGCGGTCTTGGGCGGCGCGGTCTATGACTCAACGCCTACAACCGGAAACTGGACCATGGGTGTCAAGACGTTTCAAAACGCTTCGGGAAGCGGCAACGGTTCGGGTCTGCTTATTGTGCGCGGCAACTTGAATATCACGGGAAATTTAACTTACGGGTCCGGCAGTATTACCAACCTTAAACAGCTGGCCTCGTTGGGAATTTTGGTTCTTGACGACGGCGCCGGACACCCCGGGAACATCACGATCGACTCAAGCGTAACCGAGATTGATGCCAATATTTACGCCGAGGGCGAAGTTTCAACCGGTACGACCGGCGATCCAAAATCCGAGAGCCCGCTTAAGATTAACGGCGTGATGACCGCTAAACAATTCAATTTCCAGCGCAATTATCAAGGCGGCGTCAATCAGCCGGCCGAACAGATTGTTAACGACGGGCGCATTATCGCAAATACCCCGCCGGGCATGAACGACTTTATCGCTTCTTTGCCGATGGTGAGTTATTAAATCCGGGTATTTGTATGATATAATGTATTCATGGCACTTTTCGGAATAGGAAAAACCAATGCTTATTTAGGAATTGATGTCGGCGCCGCCGGTGTCAAGCTGGTTGAGTTTCGCGAAGAAAAAGGGCGAGCCAAACTTCATACTTATGCTTATACCGCGCGCGGCCCGGAGGAGCTTTCGGCGAGCTTGCTTGACGACGTTGCCGGAACCAGCGCCGTGATCAAGGCAATGATCAAAAAGTCAAAGGCAACGGCGGTGAAAGCCGTCACCGGCTTGCCCATCTCCTCTGTTTTTTCTTCGGTTCTTTCCGTACCCAAGTTCGCCGACAAGGAACAAAAAGGCGCCATCGAAGTTCAAGCGAGAAAGATCATCTCGATCCCGCTCGAAGAACTTGTTTTGGATTCAAAAGTGATCACGCCGCCAGAACTTCTCAAGGTTAAAGGACCCGAGGCTTTAAAGAACATCCAAGTTCTCCTGACCGCCGCTCCAAAAAATTTGATCTCAAAATATTTGGCGGTGTTTCGCGCCGCCGGACTTGAACTCACTTCGCTCGAGACCGAAGCGTTCGCTCTTATCCGCTCGCTCGTCGGCAAGGACAAGTCAACGCTTATGGTGATCGACGTCGGCGCCTTGCGCACCTCGGTGCTGGTCGTGGTGGGCGGCATTCCGTATCTTTCCCGTTCGATCGACGTGGGGGGGCTCAAGCTCACCAAAGCGGCGGCGGCGGCTCTCGGGGTGCCGGATGCCGAAGCCGAAGCGATGAAGAATGATTTTCAGTCGATGGGCGCGGTTTCGGCGAACGGAATTCCGCCGGTCTTTGAACCGCTGGTTAATCAGATTGTCGCCGAGGTCAATTTTTCGCTTAAACTTTTTTCCGGGCTCGACACGCAGGTTTCGGCAGATAAAACGGCGGCGCCGCCAAAAACCGTTGAAAAGGTCATTTTAACCGGTGGCGGTTCGCTTTTGCCGAATCTCGACATTTATCTTGCGCAAAAGCTCAATTTGCGCGTCTTTCGAGGCGATCCTTGGGCGCGCATTCTGTATCCTGACGATATGCGTCCGCTCCTAGACGAAATTGGACCGCGTTTCTCGGTCGCCATTGGTTTGGCGATGCGCGAATTTGAATAGCGCCAACTAACGCGATATGCCCGAGACGAACGAAAATCAGACACCAAACCCCGTCGCGCCTCCTCCGCCGTCAAAAGCGGTTGAACAGGTTGGTTTGCGCGTTTCGCTTATTCCCGCCGACGAGGCGGAGCGCATGGATCCTCGTCGCGGCTTCCGGCGTTTTCTCGCGCTCGTCGCGGCTTTTGTCGTCATATTCGGCGGTATTGTCGGCGGCTTGTGGTTTTGGGTCAATGCGAACGAGCAAACAATCGCCGATCTTGATGCCAAAACCGCGGATTATATCAAACAATCGGCGGACATGGCGCCCTCGATCGCGGATGCCAAAAATACGCAATCCCGGTTGAAATTTTTGGCCGCGATTTTGCCCCAGCATAAGACCGGATTGAAACTCTTGGATTTTTTGGAAAAATATACTCTGCCCAGCGTTTCCTATTCATCGATCTCCGCGAGCGCCGACGGCACGGTTAATTTGACGGCCTCGGCCGCCAGCTTTGAAGCATACGCCGCGCAGATGGGCGAATTCGGCTCGAGAAGCGAGATTAAGACTGTGATCGCTTCAAGCATTATTCCGGTTTATGACGACAAGAACACGCTTCAAAAAGTGGATTTTAACGTTTCCTTCAAATTCAATCCGACGATCTTCGTGAACGACTCCGTTCAAAAGTAATTAAAACCTATGTCCGCTGACCGATCCTCAAGAATATCGCAAGACAAACCCTTTGCCGTAACCGTTCTGCGCATTGGTTCGCACCCTTTGGTTTATTCGATCACAGTCGTTCTGGCAATCGGCGTCTTGGTTTTTTTCTTGGCCGTCGTGCCGCTCGTGCGCATGCTTCAAAACGGCGGCAAGGCTTCGATTCCCGACGCGCAAGCGCGCAACAGCGTCGCGCTAAACAGCCTGAACGCGGAAAAAAAATTAGCCGGCGCCGCCGTAGCTCTTTCTTCGGACGACCATGCGCTTTTGAAGTATGCCATGCCGGATGAGCCGGACGCTCCGGGACTCGCGGTCATCTTAAAATCGCTCGCGCTTCGCTCGGGGGTAAAGCTTTATGCGTTTGATGTTTCCGAACCGCCGCCGGCAGCCGACGCCTCGGCCTCGACCTCCGGGCGAGTGGAAATAACCATGGCGTTGAATTTAGTCACCTACGATCGGCTCAAGCTCGTTTTAATGAACCTTGAAAACAGTTTGCGGATATTCGATCTCAAGAGTTTCACTTTTTCCCCGACCGCCGGCTCGATGAATGTCGAGTTCGACGCTTATTACTTGAATAACGGCTAAATGGCTCCGAAAAGAAGCACTTATATCTCTTTATCGATTTTTGGCGCCGCCGCCGCGCTCGCCATTGCTTATTTTATTTGGCTGTTTTTGGCGCCGCCGCCCGCCGTGGCGCCGGTCGGGCACGTTATTTCGACCGAGATCATGACCGGCGTGGTCGCGAGTCCGTCGTTTCAGACGCTTCAACCGTTCGCAAATTTGCCGGTCGCGATCGGAACCCCGGGACGGCTTGATCCCTTTTCCAATTTTGCTCCGGCGGAAGCGCCGAACTCGAATACGAATGCTCCGGCGGAAGCGCCGAACAATTTAAATCTCAACGGAAACTTGCCATAGTTTCATGCCTGTTACCATTGCCGAACAACAGTTGCTCGATGTTTTGCGTTCCGATGGCGTTATCGGCGATGACGCGGCCAAGCGCGTCGCCGAAGAGGCCGAACGCACCGGCACAACGCCCGCCGATATTTTAAAGCGCGACCGTTTGGCGACCGAAGAGGCCGTGGCCGCGGCTCAAGCCAAGATCCTTAATATTCCGTTCCAGGATCTTTCGGGCAAGACCATTTCTGACGAGCTTATGAACCTCGTGCCGCGCCAAGTGGCCGAAACTTTCAAGCTCGCGCCCGTTTCCACCGAGGATCATACGCTGGTCGTCGGTTTGGTGAATCCGTCCGATTATCGCGCCATTGAGGCTATTGATTTTATCGCCCAGCAGAACGGCTTGGCTGTTTCCTATCGGATCATCACCGAGAACGGCTGGCGTTTTGCCATGCGTTCTTACGAATCCGAGCACAAGGAAGTGGCGCAGGTGGTGGAAATGGCCAGGGTCAAAATGGTGCCGTCGGCCGCGGCGGAAAAGAAAAAGGGCGAGGAAGAAGGGGAAAGCATCGAAAGCGTGATCAAGGGCGCGCCGGTTTCGCGCATCGTCGCCGTCATGTTCAAGGCCGCCGTCGATCAGAACGCTTCGGACATACACATCGAGCCTTATGGAAACGTTTCGCGCGTGCGTTTTCGGGTGGACGGGATTTTGAAAACGGCCATCACCTTGCCGCTGTTTTTGCACGCGGCCGTTATCTCGCGCATTAAGGTCTTGGCCAATCTCAAACTCGATGAAACGCGTATTCCGCAGGACGGCCGCATCCGCATGGAGGTGAGCGGCCGACCGGTTGACTTCCGCGTCTCCACTTTACCGGTCGTTGATTTTGAGAAGATCGTGATGCGTATTCTTTCGGCCGACGCGGCCGTGCCGACGCTCGAAGCTTTGGGTTTTCGCACCGAACACGTCGAACTCATTAAGAACGAGATCAGGCGACCGCACGGGCTGTTCCTTGTTTCCGGGCCCACCGGCAGCGGAAAGTCAACGACTCTTTACACGGTGCTTTCGATGCGCAATGAAGAAGGCATTAACATCATCACCCTTGAAGATCCGATCGAATATTATCTTAAGGGCGCCAACCAGTCGCAAATTCGGCCGGAGATCAACTACAGCTTTGCCACGGGGCTTCGCTCCATTCTTCGCCAAGACCCGAACATCATCATGGTCGGCGAAATTCGCGACGGCGAAACGGCCGAACTCGCGGTTCATGCGGCGCTCACCGGCCACCTTATTTTTTCCACCGTTCACACGAACGACGCTTTGGGCGTGACGCCGCGCCTTATTGACTTGGGCGTGGAGCCGTTCCTTTTATCCGCAACCCTCAACGTGGCGATCGCCCAACGCTTGGCGCGGCGCGTCTGCCAGCATTGCCGCGCCGAGATCGAAGTTGCCCCCGACGCTCGCGCGTTCGTCGAAGACGAACTCAAGCGCATTCCCAAAAAGTACTTGACCGGACGCGATAGTCAAAGCATCAAATTGTATCGCGGCGCCGGTTGCAATCACTGCTCGATGTCCGGTTATATCGGCCGCATTGCCGTTTGCGAGGTCATGAGGGTAACTGATAACATGAAAAAACTCATTGAGTCGGGTTTCCCCAACGAAGAAGCAAAAAAAGAAGCGCTCGCGCAGGAAATGCTCAACATTAAACAGGACGGCGTTTTAAAAGCGCTCGACGGCCTCACCACGATCGAGGAAGTGATGCGGGTAACCAGAGAATGAACGTCGCTTATGATATTGACGATCAATAATAAATTAAAATCCCTCATTGTTGATCGCGCCGCGCGCCGACTTGTCGCGTTGTGCATTTTTTTTGATTTGGCGACGTGGGTCTTATTGCTGGTTCGGCTCGCGCCAGCGATCAAAAGCGGACGACTCATCGCTTTGCATTACAATGTTTACTTGAATGTGAATAATGTCGGTCCGGCCGGTTTTGCCTTGGTCGGGGCGGCGGTCGGGGCGGCTATCATCATCATTAATTTTTTGCTTGCCGCGCACGCTTACGAATCAAGTCGGCAGAACTCCATTGTCATCCTCGCGGTGAGCGCTTTTTACGAGTTTTTGATATTTTTAGCCGCGTTCTTCATCATATTCATTAATTTGACCCGATAATGGATGCAATTGTTCTAAAAATATTCATTTTGGCGGTAGTTTCCTTTACACTATCATTCGTTTTGACGCCGGCTTGGTCCGGTTTTTTATATCGCTATAAGCTGGGAAAGAATATCCGCGACGCCGCGGATGCGCCGATCATGGTCGCGCTTCATGCCAAGAAAGTCGGCACCCCAACGATGGGCGGCGTGCTGATTTGGTTCCCGGTAACCTTTATTGCCTTAAGCGCCGCCGCTATGGCCGCGCTTAATCCCGCGTTGGGCTGGTTTAATTTTCTCTCGCGAAGCGGCACGTGGCTGCCGCTTTTTGCGCTTGTCGCTTCGGCTCTGGTCGGACTGGTTGATGATTATTGGAATGTAAAGCGCATCGGACCCAAAGGCGGCGGCTTGCGCATGCGCCACCGTTTGCTTCTTTACGCGGCGATTGCCGCCGTCGGTGCCTGGTGGTTTTTCGCCAAACTTGATTGGAGCATCGTGCATATTCCGTTCGGCGGAAACTTTGATCTGCATTGGCTTTTTATCCCATTTTTCATTCTTGTCATTGTCGCCACCTCGTTTTCCGTTAACGAGACCGATGGACTCGATGGGCTGGCCGGCGGCTTGCTGGCGGTGGCCTTCGCCGCCTTCGGGGCGATCGCTTTTTACGCCGGAAAATACGACTTGGCGGTTTTTTGCGGCGTCATCGTCGGCGCGCTTACTTCGTTTCTTTGGTTCAACGTGAATCCGGCGCGGTTTTTCATGGGAGATACCGGCGCCATGTCGCTGGGGGTTACGCTTGGCATTGTCGCTTTTTTGTTGAATCAGGTTTGGCTTTTGCTTATCATAGGTTTTGTTTTTGTCCTTGAGTCGCTTTCGGTGATTATTCAACAGCTCTCGAAAAAAATTCGCCACAAAAAAGTTTTTTTTTCCACGCCCCTGCATCATCATTTTGAAGCGCAGGGTTGGCCGGAGCAGAAAGTAGTCATGCGTTTTTGGATCATCGGCATCATCACCGCCGTCTGCGGCCTCGCGCTCGCGCTGTTGGACAAAACATTGTAAAAATATGTTAAAAAAACACAATAAAACGGAAATTAAAAAAACCCTCAAGCCTCCCCAAACCCTCCCGCTCATTGTTTTCAAGGACATTGTCATGTATCCGCGCCTTGAGGCGCCGTTTGCGATCGTCGAAGCCAAATCATTGAAAGCGATCGAAGCCGCCACTTCCGGCGACCATTTTGTCTTTTGCGTGACCTCAAAAACGGTCGTCAAAGAACTCGGGTCTAATGATTTATATAAAGTTGGCACGGTCGCCAAACTCATTGAGACGATGAAACAGCCCGACGGCTCGGCGCGGGTGTTCCTCCAAGGGACCGCGCGCGCGCGGATCACGGAATTCGTCAAAACGGATCCGTATTTTGAAGTTGCCTTTGAGGAATTTTCCGAACCCGCGGGGGAAAAGAACGAGCGTCTTGAGGCGCTCATGTACTCGGCCGCCAACGAGCTGAAGGCGGCGGTCGAATTGGGCGCGGCGGTGCCTTTTGATTCGCTGCTCGCGATCATGAACATAACGGACGCGAACGAATTGGGCGACCTGATCGCCGTTAACGTCGATTTCAACGGCGCCGAGCGGCAAGCCATTTTGGAAGCGTCTTCGGCCGAAGAAAAACTTAATTTGACCGTCGCGGCTTTGGGACGGCAGATAAAAGTCTTGAAAGTTGCTCAATCGATCGAAGAGGAATCGGGAAAAGAAATGGGCAAGATGGAAAAGGAGATGATGCTTCGCGAACAGCTTAAAACGATCGAAAAAGAATTGGGTGGCGTTTCCGGAACCTCCGAGGCCGAAGAGTTAAAAAAGAAAATAGAAACAGCCGGCATGCCGGACGAAGTTAAGGAGGCGGCGCTCAAAGAACTGGCGCGGCTTTCGACCATGCCGAGCTTTTCGCCCGAGATCACTTATATTCGCACTTACCTTGATTGGCTCTTGGAAATACCATGGTCCAAAAAAGACCCGGCGCCGGTCGATGTTAAAAAAGCGCAGAAAATTTTGGATGAGGATCATTATGGCTTGGAAAAAGTTAAAGAGCGCATTTTGGAATTCCTGTCCGTGCAAAAATTGACCGGAAAATTGCGCGGGCCCATTCTTTGTTTCGCGGGTCCGCCCGGCACGGGCAAGACCTCGATCGGCAAGTCGATCGCGCGCGCACTCGGGCGCAAGTTTGTGCGGATATCATTGGGCGGCGTGCGCGATGAAGCGGAAATTCGCGGCTTCCGACGCACCTACGTCGGCGCTTTGCCCGGGCGCATCATCCAGGGGCTGTGCACGGCCGGCGTTAAAAATCCGGTCTTCATGTTGGACGAGATCGACAAGCTGGGCTATGACGCCTTTCGCGGCGATCCGTCCTCGGCGCTACTTGAAGCGCTGGACCCGGAGCAGAATCATGCTTTCAGCGACCATTATGTCGAGGAGCCGGTCGATCTTTCGGATGTCATGTTCATCACGACCGCCAATCTTCTCGACCCGGTGCCGCCGGCGCTTCGCGACCGCATGGAGGTGATCGAATTCCCGGGCTATACCGAGGATGAGAAGTTTCATATCGCGAAAAAATATTTGGTGCCCAAGCAACTTGAAGAGAATGGGCTTAAGGATAAGCCGGTCGCAATATCCGATGAAACGCTGCGCGAGATCATTCGTTCGTACACGCATGAAGCCGGCGTGCGCAATTCGGAGCGGGAAATAAGCACCGTCTGCCGCAAAGCGGCCCGCTCATACGCCGAGGACGGGATAAGGCAAAAGAATATCGCCGCCAGCGACCTGAAGACGATGCTTGGCGCCGCTCACTACCATCCGACCCTGGCGGAAAAGAAAGATGAGATCGGCGTGGTGACGGGGTTGGCGTGGACCGAAGCCGGCGGCGAGATTTTGCCGATCGAGGTCAATAAAATGCCGGGCGTTGGAAAGTTGATCCTGACCGGGAATTTGGGCCAAGTCATGCAAGAGTCGGCGCAGGCGGCTTTTTCATACGCCCGCGCGCTTGCCGCGCGTCTTAAGATCAAAGACCAATTCTACAAGAATTCGGATGTTCATATCCATGTGCCGCAAGGAGCCATCCCCAAGGACGGACCGTCGGCCGGCGTTGCCATGGCCGTGGCACTCGTTTCCGTGATCACGGGCATTCCCATCCGCCGAGGCGTTGCCATGACGGGCGAGATTACGTTGCGCGGAAACGCGCTCGAGATAGGCGGGGTCAAGGAAAAAGTGCTTGCCGCGCATCGTTCGGGGATCAAAACCGTGATCCTGCCCCGCGACAATGAGAAAGACCTTGAAGAGGTTCCCAAGAACATCCGCGAGTCGATGCGCTTTGTTTTTGCCGAGACGATGAAAGACGTGCTTAAGGTTGCGCTTGTAAAGCCACTGAAGAACGTTTAATGTTATAGGTCTTATAGGACTAATAGGACCTATTTCTTCATGAAACTACTTGAACTGTTCGGTGAACGAATAAAAAAGAATGAGCCGCTAAAGAATCACACCACCTACAGGATCGGCGGCCCCGCCGATTTTTATTTGGAAATTAAGAATGCTGCAGAAGCGGCAAAGGCGATCAAGCTGGCTCGCGAGGACGGCCTTCTTGTTTTTGTCTTGGGCGGCGGCAGCAATATTTTAGTTTCCGATGCCGGTTTTCGCGGTTTGGTGATCGTCTATGGCGGGCGCGAGGTTAAGGTCGAGGGCAGTCGGCTCATCGCCGATGCCGGGGCAATAACGTTTCTGGCCGTCAAAATGTCAACTGAAGCCGGGCTTGGTGGGCTCGAATGGGCGGCTGGAATTCCCGGAACGATCGGCGGCGCGATCCGCGGCAACGCTGCCGCCTACGGCGGCGAAACGAAGAACGCGATCGAAACGGTCGAAGCCGTTAACTTGATAACGGGCGAGCCGCAAACATTTGATCGATCCTCTTGCCGCTTTGGTTATCGCGACAGCATTTTCAAGCATGAGCCATGGTTAATTACTCGCGCCGCTTTCGCGTTGGTACCCGGCGACCGCGACGCCTTGACGGCAAAAGCGTCGGAACTCGTCAGTATCCGTCGCGGGAAGTTGCCGCTTGAGTTCGGCAGCGCCGGCTCGGTCTTTAAGAATTTTATTTTTAACGATCCGTCGGAACTTTCGGAAAAATTGCAAAAAGTTTTACCGCCTGAATACAAGGAAAGCCGTCGTATTCCGGCCGGATTTTTTACCGATATCCTCGGTCTCAAAGGCAAGCGCCTTGGCGGCGCGATGATCTCGGAGAAGCATGGAAATTTTTTTGTGAACACAGGCGCCGCCACCGCCGCCGAGGTGCGCGAGCTTATCGACTATGCTAAAATGAAAGTTAAAGAGGAGTTCGGCGTCGCATTAGAAGAAGAGATACAATATGTCGGATTTGAAAAAGACTAACGATTAACAATTGTATATATGCTAAACATCGACATTCGCGGCGAGGAAATGGGATTGACCGAAGCCATCATTGGCACGATCGAAAAAAAGCTCGGCAGCCTCGATAAATACATGGCGACGATCGGCGATCCGCAGACACTGCGGGTCAATGTGGGCAAGATCAGCGACCATCATAAAAAGGGGAATATTTTCAAAGCCGAAGCTGATCTACTCATTCCCGGCCATAAGATACATGCCGAGATCAACGCCAGCGAACTTTATGCGGCGATCGATCTGCTTAAAGACGAGTTGAAAAATCGCCTCATAAAATTGATCGATACGACCACCGCCCACCATCGCGACGGCGCCCGTGAGGCCAAAGAGCAGGGGACGGAGTCGGAATTGGTTTAAATCTTGAATAAAAACCCGTTTTCGCGTACAATCGTGGAACGGGTTT
>Ga0182021_10005924_pt1 | contig 14527 bp, 14 predicted proteins | sample 612E3MmetaG_FD_120493 | JGI IMG/M metagenome (GOLD analysis project Ga0182021, IMG submission 120493) | Permafrost microbial communities from Stordalen Mire, Sweden - 612E3M metaG (Illumina Assembly) | ecosystem: Environmental > Terrestrial > Soil > Wetlands > Permafrost | place: Sweden... | reverse complement strand
TTTCCATGATCAGTTTTCGTGGACCGGGATATATCCAACTCAGGGCTGCAGGGAGCGAAAATGAAAAAGACAAAATGAAGCCGGTTCACACCGGTCTGAACCGCGAAATATCGCACCGTAACGTTCCCTCGTCTTTTCCACCTGCAGCTACTCAATCCTCGAAAGAAACAATCGATCCCATTTTTTGCACACACCGATATCAGTAATCCACGCCCCGTTCTGCTCAAATCCATAGTAATCATGCCCGGATTTCCCTTCCAGGTATTTATCCAACCAGACCCATACGTTCCCGGGATCTCATACATTATGTCAAAGGGAAACTCAACGGACAGGAGCAGGACCGCTTGATCAGGAAGAGAAGACCAAAAATCACGGGAAGGAACAATTTTGTTCCTGGCAAAAGAGAGGAGTTCCATCCCCCGATTCGTCCGGGACCCTCTCAAAGTCCCCCGTTTTCTCCTCCTGATCGGTCCATAATAAAAGGCCATTAACTATCCAGTTCCATGCTCCTTGTCAACGGGCCCGGAGACAACAAAAAACAGAAAAAAAGGAGGTAACCATCCGATGAAAACACCAACAAACACTACAATTGAAACAGGGAGGCGCCCATGAGCCGGGGACCACGACCCCACCGGGCGCTGGCGGAGGCGGTCCCCATCGCAAAGGCCCGGGGCATCATCCAGCTGGCACTGAGCGGGCCGGAGCGGGTCTTCGACATCGCGATCGTATCGAAGGTCCCGGTCACGTTTGCCCGGGTCATGTTCGCGCCGGAGATTTTGGCGACAGTCCAGCACATTACCGATAATTTCAAAGAAGAGATCGCTCAGCTCCGGATCATTGCCCGGGACGCGGCCATCACGGCCGAGCTCTGGCTCCGGTCGAAGCACGGGACATGGCGGTTCTTTCTCGTCACTCCGAACTCGCTGGTTGAGATCGATCGCGGGGGGAACAGGCTCGTGCCGGGACAGATGGTTTCGTACACGACCGGGGCTCTTGTCAGGGAGGAGGGGCCATCCCTCTCCTGAAAAACCTCTATTTACCTGAATACACCGGAGCCCGTAAAAGGCCCGGTTGTACCTCTTTTCCCTCACTCACTAGAAATGGTGAGGTCATAATTCCCAAAAACGCAGAATCCGGGCCGGAATGACTGGTCAGTTTCCGGCGGGAACGGATGCGGTCGTATTTGGCAACGTTCCAGCAATCGACGGCTGCAGGGGATGTGGTTTGGGACGTGCCCGGGCGTGGCCGGATTATGTAATCCAGCGATAGTTCCCAAAAATGAATTACATAAAAAACGTATCAAACCGGGATTTCCGGGGGCGTCACCATGAATACGCCAATAAACAGGGCGGCAATGATTTCCTATACACCGTAGGTTGACCTTATCTGTAATTATCAGTCTGGACAACCCTGTCTTCTCAGCAATCTTCTGTTGATTATAACCAGATTTTAATCAGATCTTCCCTTATTGTAGTGCTACCTGGATTTGTTAACCCGGTCTTCAACGGAATGAAAGAGAATAGAACGCATTAAAACCACGGGTTACTTTAACTTAACATAACTCCGGTTGAAAAAGTTCCGGTCTTTGGCTCTTCCAACAGACTGTTGATGACTCTGGTAAGCTTTCCCATAACAATAGTCCGGTATTCCTCACTGAACCGGGGATCTCTTTCCAATGAGGTTCTCATGGCCGATTGGACAAAGCCCACTGCCTGTTTCATGTTTGTCATACGTTGATACCTGTGGTTTACCCAATTAAGCGTTATGGTGGTTACATCTCTATCAATACTGTATTTCAGGTCGCTTATTCATTAATAAAATCTGCAGGAGGATAGTGCTCCGCTTGAAAAATACTTTTGTCGTATTTACAGGTCTGTCACATCGTGGGGTCGCCGCCACTGCGGCGATGGCGGAGTCTTTTGCAAAAACACAAGGAGCTTAAAAACGATTCGTTGACGTATTATTTACAAACGATTTTATGAAAAGATCATAGGTTAAAATAAGACATTACCCAAAAAAAATTAATCGAGAACATTGGTCGAGGCAATCAACGCAGGCGCTGTCTTTGTTAAGATAAGGGGAGATCCCGCTGACGGGTCCAACTCAATATTCATGTTGGAATTTGCCTGTACGAGGGCAACCCGGAACGTTATCAGGACATGATCAGCAGCATTCATCGATGTGATCGGGTAGTTTCCCGCCGATGTGGTAAAATAGTGTGTGGAATCCAGGGTGCCGTAGGTAAGGGTTACCGGGTCAGTGTCCGGGGTGGAAAAGATAATTTTCATCCCCGTCAGATCAACCGCAGGTGCTCCTGAGACTGGTTTAATGGAAAAAGTAATTGCGTCAATTCCTGCTGCCGGACTGGACGCCAATCCATAGGCATTGCCGTCAAGCTGTATGACCGGTGTTGACTGTCCAACGCTTCCGGATACGGGAGAAGTCGTGGGTGTTGGTGAAGAAAGCGGGGATGAGGTTGTCTGGAGCGGCCCCGTAGATCCCGAGGGAGTTGTTGTACACCCCAAAAACATTACGAAGGAAACCAGCAGAAGAAATACACAGAAGGTTTTGATTGAAAATATTGATGAAGACATGTTGTTACACCTGGTTTTATAGTGTCATGTACTGTTCTATGATTTATTCTTTTCAACGATTATGTAAAAATTCAAGCTTTTATTTATCAATCTGGATTTTCATAAAATCCCGCGGACCTCAGGTATTTTGTATAGTGCAGGATAATAAAAAATTCAAATAAATCTGGCAATGCCTGGTATCGCAGGATTGTTAACACAGCAATACTGATGGTGATTACTCCCGAATACCTGACTGGTGTTCACACAAAGAAAAAAAATGATTGAAAGGTTCAATCTATGCTTTTTCATAAAATAAAAAAAACGATTAACAACCATTTTCACCAACGGTTAAACCCGGATGCCCTTATTTTATTCGGAAAGGACTGATAGGATTCGCAAGCCAGAAAACCTGCCCGGGGTGGTTTTTTCTGAACTCTATTTCAGCCTTAAGAATTTTTTTCTTCTGATCAGCGGCACAACGAGGTTAACCAGGATTTCCCCGGGGCCGAAAAAATAATTATTCAGCAGGTTTTGCCGGGACGGATTGCGGCTCACCCTGTTCGTATACAAGTGCGAAGTACCGTGCAGTGAAGATCGTAAAGAACGGGGTAATGATAAGGACAAAAACCCAGCCGATAAAGGGGATCAGGGACAGGACGGCGGTAATGATACCATAGATGACAGCGGCAACAACGAGCGCGATGAGAGAGAGGATGTACGAAAGCCATCCCATTGTCCGAATCCTCACGATGATCTGCGAATACCTGATACCTTCGCGGATGCTCCCTGAACGGGCAAACCGGACGGCACCAAGAATCCCAAACAACATAACAGCAACGAAGAGGACGAACTCCACGAGAAGGAGGAGGAGAAGGAGCAGCAGAAGAACCAGATTTGACACTGCCGCTCCGGCGGAAAGGTACATTGCGAACGCAAGGGCGACCCCCGCTGCGAGGACAATGAAGACGGGCAGGAACCAGAGGAACCACACGATAGCGAGCTTGACACCATCGATAAAAAGATCTGCCCACCCGGCGAAGTCGGGGGCCGGTTTTACCCCACGGTAGATCCGGACAATATAGCCCGAGATAAAGAACGAGAAGATGAAACCGATTCCGACAAGGATCGCGATCCGGCCCCACGGGATCGCACCCCAGTTGATGGTGGTGCCAGTCATAATTTTCTTCGGATCGAAGACGAACCTGATGAGCGAGAACGGGAGGGCGAGGATTATAAAGATCGCCCACCGTGTCCATTTTCCTACGAGCGCTTCCTGTGAATAGGTGAATGAGTCTGAAAGTAATGCCCCGATATCCATTGAATGATCACTGGTGATTAATGTAAAAACGGAAATATATTAATCATTGCAATCAGGTTTTTTGAAGATTCCGGGGATTTTTATTTTCTTATTTTAAAAAAAGGTATAGTTCCATTCCAGCGACGAAAATATTCTCCATACTAACTAAAAAAAAGTATCGGGGAAACAATGAGAAAGAAGTTTTTAGAGAAAAGGATTTTGCATCTGCAACTGCCTTATATCGATTCTGTTGTGAGCATGATTTTATTGGATCGGGGGTTGATGTCCTCTCGAGAAAAAATGGGCTATTTTTTCACTTTCCTGATGATGGTAAGATCGCCCAGTGTCGAGGTAAGCTTGGTCTGGACCTTTTTCTCGGCCTCCTCGATCGGGGCATCAACAAGCCGGATCTCGAGGACCTTTTCTAATTTTTTTCTCACATCCTCTTCAGGGATCAGTTCACTGTTCTCAATCTTTTTGAGGAGGTGTTCACGCTCCTTGATCTGCATGGCCAGATCTTTTGCAGAAAGACCTTTGTCCATCCTTGCTTTCCGGATGCGGACCGCATAATCCTCCACGATCTCTCCTCCCATATAATCAAAGAGATCCCGTTTCCTCCTGTCAGCAGGTACTACTGCCGTCGCAGTTCTCCCCGGGCGGGGCGCCGGAGCACCCGGACGCACAAGATCCGTGCGCCGTACCTGCTGCACTTCGGTGCCAAATTTTTCGCACTTCATGCATACCTGTAGTTCAGCGCCCTCCACCCGGACTAATTTCGGAGATCCGCGTATTGTTTCTCCACACATTTCACACTGCATATTCTCACAAACACTTTATATGCAGTTTCCCTATATAGCTAATTGAAACGACATGGGAGACATCCTCCACCAGTCAACGGATCCCCAGACACCGGAAGAACTCTACCGGCTATACCGTACGCTCTCGGAGCAACTCCGGGGACAACTGAGCCAGATAGAGAACGACAAACACGAGCTTGAGCTCCAGATGGTGGAAAGGGTAGGAAGCCTCGAATCCCGCAACCTTGAACTCCGCGAACAACTGCGACAGGTTGAAGCAGACAAGAGATATATCGAGACCCAGAAGATCCGGTACGAGCGTGAAGTGCGGAAACTTAAAAGCGAGAGCGAACAGCTCCGGAGCCCGCCCCTGATTATTGGAACTATCACTGATGTGGTTGATGCATCCCGGGTTATCGTGAGGAGTAGTGCCGGCCCGCGTTTTATGGTCAGAAGCTCTCCTTCAATTGAATCAGTGGACTTAAAACCCGGTGTCAGGTGCACACTCAACCAGCAATCACTTGCAATTGTTGAGCTGCTCCCTACCAGCTTCGATTCACAGATATATGGTATGGAACTGGTGGATTCCCCGCAGGAAACGTACGCGGATATCGGGGGCCTTGAGATACAAATCAACGAGATAAAAGAAGCGGTTGAACTCCCTTTGAAACGTCCTGAACTTTTCCTCAGGATCGGGGTTCATCCTCCCAAAGGAGTCCTCCTCCATGGACCACCGGGAACAGGAAAAACGTTGCTTGCAAAGGCTGTCGCCCATGAGACGAACGCCCATTTTATGCGGGTCGTAGGTTCTGAGCTTGTCCAGAAATATATCGGCGAAGGGGCCCGACTCGTACGAGAACTTTTTGATCTCGCCAAAAAGAAGGCTCCGACTATCATATTTATCGATGAGATCGATGCAGTTGGTGCATCCCGCACTGAGTCCAATACATCAGGAGATCGTGAGGTGCAGCGAACACTCATGCAGCTTCTGGCCGGCATGGACGGGTTTGAGAACCGGGGTGACGTCAAGATCATTGGCGCCACAAACAGGATAGACATTCTTGACCGGGCCCTGCTCCGCCCGGGAAGATTCGACCGGATCATCGAGATCCCGTTACCGGATGAAACCGGACGGCTCTCCATTCTCAAGGTTCATTGCCGTACACTCACGATCGATGAGGATGTAAACCTCTGCGAGATCGCAAAACAGACCAACGGCAAGAATGGCGCTGACCTGCGGGCAATCTGCATGGAAGCAGGGATGTTTGCAATCCGGAAGGATCGCCCGGCAATCATGCAGGAAGATTTACTTGCCGCAATCAACAAAATCAGGCTCGACTTCAACCGGGATTCAGGAGAAGTTGAGGGCGAGATGTTTGCCTGAGGGATTTTTTCGCTAAGTCAGCCAGACCTCAAAAAGCCTCCAATCCTGCCTTTGTTTGCCTATTTTTGTATCAAACCGGTACAACTTCTCCTGTGAATCCGGGTTTTATCATCCGTTCCGGGGTTTGAGTATTTCCCATTTTTCACCGTTCGGGAAGAGTGAGAGAAATTTCCGGAAGAAAAACGGGACAGCTGCAAAAAAGTAGTGAAAAAAAATAGTGCCTGATTACCTTATTTTTTAGTAACCCAGCCAAGATTTTCAAGGAGAGACCGGGTCTCGTCCTGGGCCCTGCACCCCGTACTGCGAGGCTGGACAACAAGCGTGATGGCCTCCTTTATCGGAATATTTTTTCCCTTTTCCTTGCACAGGACGTAATCACCATTGAAACGCCCAAGCGCTTTTACAAATGCATCAATGATTTTTTTCCGGCTTTTAAGATCGCTTTTTTTAAGTTTCATCAGATGTTCAAAAATGGACACATCGATAAGCGTGCTCGCCATCCAGCCTATTTCACAGGTATACCCGAAAATCCACGCAATATGCGAATTTTTTGTGGTGGAAATGAAATCGTTAATATTATTCCCTACGCTGCAGGAACCGATGAGCACACCTTCAATATTTGAATAGTTGGCAGCACTTCTCACTGCTTTGAACATCGCAGGTATTTTCATACTGGTCTTTGATTTCATGCCGCCGATCCGTTTGCCAGTACCATGGGCTGCGACGTATAAAAAAAGACGGTCTTCACGGGTATTGGTTAAATCATCTTCCAGCGCCCTGCGGAACCCGGTTTTTTCATAAAAATTTGCATAATAGATGTTAAAATCACCCCGGAAACTTTCCAGCCCTTCCAAAAAGAGCAGGACTGACGGGCGTTTTGGCTTCTGTTCGGGAGTCCACCAGAGTCCCTCGATAATAAGGAGTGCATTGCTTGACATGGGATCACAAAAGTAATAAGCTCAAAAAGGCGGGAAAAAGAGATTAATCTTTCTGGTCTGATGCCCGTACGGGAAATTATAAATTCTTCCCGACGAGAAGTTTTGTAAATTCCTTTCCCGGCTGGCAATCAAAAGCTGCCAGGTCAGGATCGTGGTTTTGGGGAAGCGGATACCATGCCGGAACAGAAGCGTGATGATGACTGCGATAACAGTGGAACAGATGAAGGGATGGCTGAAGATAGTGAATCTCCTGTCGTTCTGCCCCAGATGACTCTTGAGACCATCATAGATTTTACCGGCCAACTTGAACACCTGAACGAGATGGTTATGCTCCGGCTCGAAAAAACAGGAGGTTTTACCTCAGCGGAATCCTATTTTTCCGTTGTGCAGCCAATCCTCGACCTGCTGGAAATCGAGATCAGGTTCCGGTACCGTGCCGGCATGACCTGCCAGGAAATGACGCTCATAGTCCAGGACTGGATCGACAGGGAGATCAGGGAAATGAAAAAACCATCCACGGAAAAAGATTCTTTTCCCTCCCCGTGAAGGGAGTTTTGTATTTTTTGTATAGTGTCATTTCAACTACCAACTTTTTCAAAAATCTCGGACGAAAATATTGGATGATTGAATGACGAGAATAAATCTTTAAAAAAGTGAATCACTGCTGCAGATTAACGTGAATAGAGAATTTTTTATTGTGTCCGTTCTATCGCAATCTGGGGACGCCACAGCGGCGGGGACAAGTAAAAGGCGAATTCCCCGGGAGCGTACGAGCGATTAAGATCATTCAACAAAAACGATATTTTTTTTAGTCGCCAGAATGGGACTATACCCTATATTTTATTGGTAAAACCTGCTTTCGGACAGAATATCCCGGTATAAAAACCCCCCACGAGAAATTACTCCATTCCGGCCACCGGTTGCCTGTTACCATCCCATGGAAATTCCCCAAACTACCCTGACTGACCTTTTCATAAAAACAGAAATTTAAGACTCGTTGGCCAGAATATTCATATTTGTACCCATTTCAAACCCCAAAAAAGCTGCTGGAGTTTTGATCCTGAACCTGCTTTGGGATTTCATGGACATGAACCGGCTCACCGGGCGTTATTGGCAGAGTTACTTTGGATAAGAATGAGGTTCTGAAATAAGTTCAGATAGCAGGAAGTGTACGTTCCTGACACTGCCTGCCAGGAAAAAACCGGAAAATCCGGTTTAGATCAACCCGGTTACAAATACCCACATATTGTGGAGTCCGGTCGATATTACTACACCGGGGTCAATTCCCAGAATGGGAAAGACGAATATAAAATACAGGATAGTCCCGAGGATGCTCCCGAGGTTTGCCAGCGCTGCTACGAGGACGACTTTGAACAGGGGGATCTTTGCCATCTCTGTCAGGGTCTCGGTTTCATAAATTTTCCTGAAATCCGAGACCGGTGGTTTTCGTACCCGAGCCTCGACATATGCTGCAATCCATCCAGCGTGGAGCAGCGGGTTTAACGAAGTCATCCACGCAACACAGAAACACGTGAGGGCAGAGAGCGGGTGCCCACCGGCAAGAAGGGTGAAAAGTGCAGCCAGCGTTCCGTGAATAATGACCCAGAACAGGAATGCATAGAGCAATACATTCCAGCCGACACCGGAGAACGCAATTGCGCCGAGGAGCAGGAAGAAGACTGCGGTTACCCCAAAACCGAATACCGTTCCCCAGGGAAATGATTTGGGTTCCCGTGAAAGAGGATCGAATGGTGGAAGGGTTGCCGGTGCATCGAGGTAGTTTGCGATTCCCTGGCGGTGACCAGCTCCCACGACTGCAAGGATGCGCCCTTCGGGTCTCTGGGTCTTCAGAAGGATAAGCTGGTGGGCGATGAAAGCATCGCGTTCATCGATAAGGGCACGTGCACCATTGGGTGAAAATTTCCGGAACTCTTCCATAACCGCATCGATCACGTTCTGTTCCTTGAGCGACTCAATATCAATCTCCTGTCCGCCGTCAATCTCTGCTATCGAAATGATAAGCGCCCAGAACATTTTGATCTTTTCGATAATTCCCAGTGAACTCCAGAAGCGCAGGAGTGTGAGGCGGATATCCCTGTCAACGAGCGCAAGGGGAATACCCCTTTTCTCGGCCTCGTCAATTGCAAGTTTCATTTCAGCCCCGGGTTCAACTCCGACATCGAAACCGATTTTACGCTGGAGGTAGGCAAGAAGCCACTGAACGAGAAGTGAATTGAAGTTTTTCACTTCCAGTACATCACTGACCCTAGGGTCCCGGGCCTGTTTTTTTAAGGCAGTGAACCGTGACTGGTCAAGTTCAATTGCAACAATATCCGGCTTAAAATCCTCGATAGCTGCCCGCACTTCATCGACACTTTGCTGTGAGACATGTGCTGTCCCGACGATCTTAATCTCTGCCATTGAGCTCCGTTAATCCACAACTATCTGCGCTGCATCTTCATTAATATGCAAGATGTTCCCACGCAAAAGACCGGCCAGGGAAAATAGATCTTCCTTAATACCGGTCCTGGAGATTGTAAACATGCGGGGCAGGTTTCTGTTTCGTAATATCCTCTTCAATACTTTTGAAGATACCCATGGCGATAATGATAACGGGAACGATCTCAAGTCTGCCGAGCCACATCAGGAAAATAAAGATCCATTTGATGGAAAACGGACTTACCGGGGATATAAAACCGACAGTAAGACCTACATTGCTCAGCGCAGAAACAAGTTCGAATATGACCTCATCAAGCCTGAACGAGGTAATATACAAGTGAAGGGTGACGATGGTTGCAACAAATATCGTCAGGACATAGATAACAATAACGAGCATATTCTTGGAGATTGCAAGCTCCGAGATCTCCTTTGAAAGATTTTTTCCACCGAAACGAAGCGGGATAAGAACCCGGCTGCTCACAAAGAAACGCCGGAACCACCACCGCACCCCTTCATAGGCGAGCATAACCCGGTTAACCTTGACTCCCCCTGCGGCACTTCCCATTGCTCCGCCGATAAACATCAACATGGTAATAACCGCAATCGGGACAGCCACCCAGTGGTGGGGTTCAGAGTTCTGGAGGCCACACGTACAGATTGCGGATACGGAAGTGAATACACCCTCCCGAACCGCGGTAGTGAGAGGGAGGTTCCCGAAAATAAAAAGATCCAGTGAGGTCACCAGAGATCCTGCGAGAGCAATCAGCAATAAAACTCTCATTATCCGGTCACGAAACATCTCACGGACTTTTCCGTTGTACAGAAAAAAGTAGACCTTAAATGGGATCGCACCTGCGAGCATTACAGGTATGAGCAGGGCTTCTAAAAGCGGGTTGTTGTAATAGGCCATTCCCCCCGCATGGACCGTGAAACCCCCCGTAGCAATCGCAACCATCACAAGATTCAGGGAATCCCATAAAGGTATACCGGCGATCATGATGAGACCGGTGAAGGCAAACGTCAGGACAAGATAGATCATCCACATCCGCCGGCTGGTGGATGCCACCGTGGACACCAGTTCTTCTTCTCGTCCTTCTGCCCGGTAAAGCCGGAACAACGAGACCCGGGTTTTCCGTCTGAGGGATATTCCGAAAGCGATGATCCCTATGCCCCCTATCCATTGCGTAAACGACCGCCAGAAAAGCAGGCTCTTTGGTGTTGTGTCAAGAGAGGGAATGAGGGAAAAACCCGTACCCGTCCACCCTGACATTGCTTCAAAAACACTATCGGTATAGGACATGTGAAGACCGAGAACGAAGGGGAGTGCTCCCACGAGCGCTATCGCAAACCAGGAGAAAGCGACCGCAAGGAGAGTTGCAGAGTAGGAAGGCTCGAGATCCTTATATGAGATTTTCGAGATAAGTCCACCGGTAATAATAAAAACTATCGGTGCAGCAGACAGGGGAAGCAGCATATCCCATTCGCGGTATACTACGAGCACAAGAAAAGGCAGCAATGACGCAATACCGAGGAACTCAAAAATGAGACCCATGTCATGGGCTATCATCACGACATGCTCGATACGCTTCATCTGATATCCATGCTGATTGGTTGTTTAATATTGTTATTGATATCTGTTTTTGCGGATAAAATCTTTTTTTTTGGACCGGGACACACCTATTAATTTCCGGTGCGGTACAATACGTATTCATCCATGAAGTCGTCCAGGGCCGATCTGTTCCCGTTTATCCTCATTGTCGTACTTACCCTCATTGCATTCGCGATTTTCTGGTCGGTTATGGATATGGTGCTCGTGGGAGCCTCAATTGCTGTCGTTCTCCTGCCCCTTCACCACCGCATTTTAAAATATACCCGGCCACGGGTCTCTGCAGTGATCGTGACCCTTGCTGTATTTATTTCCCTTGCCCTTACGGTGCTCACCACATTTTTTATCCTTTCTTCAAACCCGGATATACTCAGGAACCTGTTTGCATCCATCGGTGTATGGCTGAACAATCCTGCTACCAACCCCCTGGATTTTGGTATTCCCATTTCCAAGGCAACACTTTCTGCCATGCTTGCAGAAGGGACCGCCCTTTTTGTTGATTACCAGAAAACGCTCATAAGCAACCTCTATCTCATTTTGTTCAAGGTGCTCGTATTATTTGTCTCGATATTTTCCCTTCTCCGGTGGGGAGAGGAACTGAAAAAGAAACTCACCCGTCACGTGCCCGATATCCTGACCGGGTATATCAGGAGGTTATCTGAGGCGACCGTAGATACCCTGTATGTTATCTATATTGTCCAGATTGCCATTGCCGTGCTCACATTCTTTATTTCAATTCCGGTTTTTTACCTGCTGGGATACGGGAATATCATTTTTTATTCATTTTTTGCTGCGTTCTGTGAACTTATTCCGGTGCTGGGATCATCGGTGGCATTTATCCTGATCGGGACCTATGCGCTCGCCCAGGGAGATACGAGGGGAGTCTTTATACTGTTTTTCCTCGGTTACCTGATCGTTTCCTGTGTGCCCGAGATATATGTCCGCCCGGTACTTGTCGGCAGGCGCGTCAAAATTCATCCATTGATCATGTTCATCGGGATTATCAGTGGGATCCTCACCATGGGGCTTGCAGGTTTTGTTCTGGGTCCGGTCATTATCGTCCTTATCATCACCAGTTACCGGATGTACGTTCAGGATAGAAAGGAGAGAGGTAAACCTCTGACATCGTCTGAGTCATAATTTCTAAAAATATCTGTTTTTGTTTTTAAAAGGAAAGGATTATACCCTATTTCTGACGACAGGTACTCAAGAAATGCTTAAAAATTATTTTGCCATTCCGGGAATTGTCAAGTCGATGGGGCTTGTCTTTGGCGATATCGGGACAAGTCCTATTTATACCCTGACGGCAATATTCCTCCTCATTCCCCCCACACCCGTCAATATCATGGGCATCCTCTCGTTGATCGTGTGGACATTGACCATTCTTGTCACGGTTCAATATACGTTTCTTGCCATGCACCTCGGTAAAAAAGGTGAAGGGGGAACAATCGTGCTCAAGGAGATCCTTTTACCTCTTTTAAAATCTTCCAACCAGGTCGCATTTATCTCCCTGCTGACGATTGTTGGAATTTCACTCTTCATTGGAGACAGCGTAATTACACCGGCGATCAGCATCCTTTCTGCCGTGGAAGGGACGCTCCTGATCCCCGGCCTTGAAAACCTTTCACAGACTACCATTATGATAGTCGCGGGACTGATCGCAATCGGGCTTTTTTCGATACAGGTACGGGGCACGGAAAAGGTTGCATGGGCATTTGGCCCGGTGATGGTCGTATGGTTTATTGCTCTTGCCGGGGCGGGAGTTATTGCACTCATTGCTGCCCCGCAGGTACTTTTTGCAATAAATCCGTTCTACGGGATTAATTATCTCGTCCATAACGGACTTGCGGGATTTCTCATCCTTTCTTCAGTGATACTTTGTGCAACAGGGGGCGAAGCTCTCTATGCTGATATGGGACACCTTGGCAGGGAACCTATTGTCCGTGCATGGTATCTTGTTTTTATAGCGCTGGCAATCAACTACCTCGGCCAGGGAGCATTCCTGATGATGCACCCGGGTGCAAAAAATGTTCTTTTCGAGATGATATTTTCTGAGATGCGGATTTTGTATATTCCTTTCCTCCTCCTGAGCATTGCTGCGACTATTATTGCTTCCCAGGCAATGATTTCCGGAATCTTTTCGATAGTATACCAGGGAATTACCACCCGTATCATGCCCCTGTTGCGCATTGAGTACACCTCGATTCTTCTCCGGTCACAGATTTATATCGATGTGGTAAACTGGCTGCTGCTCCTGGCGGTGCTGCTGGTTATTGCAATTTTCCGGAGTTCCAACAACCTTACCCATGCCTACGGACTTGCAGTCACCGGGACAATGGCAATAACCGGTGTGATGATCGCCTGGATATTAATCCTGCGGGGGGAACTGATAAAAACAGTACTGGCGATTTTTGTGCTGTTTGTTACGTGCATGTTCATGGTGTCCAATTTCAGTAAAATTCCCTACGGGGGCTACTGGTCACTGATCATAGCATCCATCCCATTCGGAGTTATCATGATCTACGTATACGGTCAGAAAAAACTCGCCGCTGCACTTCAACCGGTTCTTATCAATGATTTTTTACAGCAGTTTAATGACGTGTACCAATCGGTAAACAGGATTTCGGGTTCTGCCCTGTTCTTTGCCCGGGACTTCCGTCGCCTTCCGCAGTATATCCCCCGGATCATGTTCACGAACAACATCATTTATGATGACAATATTATTGTTTCGATTATCAGGACCGAACAACCTTTTGGCGTGACATGGGGAGTGACCCGGGAGATCGCAAAGGGTCTCTCGATATTTGAGATCTATTTGGGATATATGGAAATTGTTGACATCGGCGCAATCCTGAAGGAAGCTGAGATTGAAGAAAAAACGATCTTCTATGGTATGGAAGACATTGTGACCACCCACCCGGTCTGGCGGATTTTTGCTGCCATAAAGCGTCTTTCCCCCTCTATGGTCCAGTTCTATAAGCTCCCCTCGGATAAGATCCACGGAGTTGTTACCCGGGTAGAGTTGTAGGGAAGATCCATTCATTTTGTAGATTTTTTTTGGTGGGTATTATCAGACCATATGAAGGGCCATTGACTTTTTCCTATCCTAAGCCGAAATCACTTCACAAAAATATCCAATAATTTGAGCAAGCCCACCCCTTCGGGGGTCGCTCGGCCGCCTCGTCGGGGCCTCGCTGGGCAAGAATGTTGTTTGAACACTTTCATTTTACACGGGGGGTCAAGGGGGCGCACCCCCTTGGGCTGCCTCCCCCTCTGGGGGAGAGAGAGGGTCACCCTCGCAAATCGGAAAAATTTGAGGCGCCAGATAAGGATTTTACCCAACAGGAACTGAGTGAAATGAATTCGGGATATCACACCATTGCCTTTTTCCCAAAAACTCCCCTGCATTACATTGATGTCACTGTATTTCACGCCCGGGAAAGAGTGTTCAGACCCATCAAAATTCCCTCAAAATAAAATGCAGGATCGAGTT
>Ga0182021_10005923_pt1 | contig 14528 bp, 12 predicted proteins | sample 612E3MmetaG_FD_120493 | JGI IMG/M metagenome (GOLD analysis project Ga0182021, IMG submission 120493) | Permafrost microbial communities from Stordalen Mire, Sweden - 612E3M metaG (Illumina Assembly) | ecosystem: Environmental > Terrestrial > Soil > Wetlands > Permafrost | place: Sweden... | reverse complement strand
TTATCAATCACCCGCCCACAAGTTGAATGGCTTTGTCTATCACGACAACTGGTTACAAAACCTTCTGGTGTCGGCCTCCATGGGTGGCTTCCGATGCTGACCACAGAATCCGTTAGAGTCAGGTTTTTTCATGCCGCGAGTATACCAGCTACCCAAACATCATTTCTGGAGTTGCATTAGGTCGCCGTTGTGTAGTGACTCAGCATAGCACCACTCTCCGCGCCGCACATCGGGGTTTATACCCATTTTTGATGGGCAAAAGCCCGTAGTGACCGCCGCGCATGGGGAAACAACGAGAACGGCTGGCTTATTCCGCCGCATTCCGGGGAATAATCAACGGAATACTGTCGGCTGGCCAGCCGGTGATAATCTCTGGCCACCGGACCATTGCCGGAAAGGATGTTGTCATGGAAATCGCAGTCACGACCCAATTGCCAACGATCGACCAGGAGGAGGTCCGCGAAGCCTTGCAAACCGCGCTGCGCCACGAATCTGAGCTGGCGCGCGCGCGGCGCGACTCTTTCGAGCACGCCTGCCGGACGTTCGAACAGCAGCATCAAATGTCTTCTACCCAGTTCATGCAGCGGTTTGACGCAGGCGAATTAGGCGATGATGCTCAGTACTTTGACTGGTATGCGGCCAAACGCGGTCTGGACATCTGGTCCCGGCGCTTTCGTATCTTGTCCGGAGTTTCTGTTTGAACGCCCGCGAGTATTATCTCGGCCTTCAGGCCGCGATTCACGCCGCGCCCCACGTGCTACATTCAGATCTCTCCTTCTGTTTCTATCTTTCCCAATCATCGCCACGACGATCAGGGCAATACCCACGCCTCGCCGGCCATGAGTATCCCCGCCGTGCTTGAGGCTGTCCTTCCGTTCATTCCAGCTGAATGATCCACCTTACGCACGCAGAGGACCTCGCCCCCTTAGCATCACAGACATTTCCTCGCCGCACATCGGGGTTTGTACCTATTCTTGATGGGCAAAATCCCCTATTGACCGCCAAGCATGGGGGACAGCACCGGGCCGCTGGCTTATTCCGCCGCATTCCGGGGTATAATCAACTCGTACATCGCGTGCAAGGAGGTCACATGGGCCACGTGATGAATGTCCCGGAAGTACTCACTTTAGAAGAAGCGGCGCGCTATTTGCGACTGCCGCCAACAACCCTCGAGCAGCAGGCGGTCCGGGGTCAAATTCCGGGCCGGCGCATCGAAGAGTCGTGGCGCTTTCTCAAAGCAGCCATTGACGATTGGCTGCGCAGCCACGACAGCCGGACGATCTTGTTACAGCAGGCTGGAGCACTGGCCGACGACGAGACCCTGCCGGAATTGCGGGCGGCGATCTACGGCGAACGCGGCCGACCGGAAGCGGACGATGAGGCGACCTGATCATGTACTTGCTCGATACCGACACGTTGACCCAGCCCCATCGAAAAATCTTCATAGCATCAGGCCGCTGGTTTACCCCGTGGCAATTCGATGTATAAAATCAACATCTTACAAGAAACGCTGACTGAGGCCGTGAAGGGAGAACAACTATGACACTCGATGAAATTATTCAGGACATTCACGCACTCGACGAAGACTTGTTGATGTACGAGCGCAAATATGGCGTGTTGTCGGAAACATTCTATGAAGCCTATCGCATTGGCGAAGAGCCGGACGATGACGCTTGGGTATTGGACTGGAGCGACTGGGCCGGAGCCTATGAAACGTGGGGACGCCGCCGCCAGCAGTACCAAGCTGCGATAGGATCATTGCGCGAACACGCCGCGTTATCAGAGGTTATCAAACGGATGGCCCGTCGTGAACGTATTCCGGTCGCTGCGTGACTACGAAGAGTTCATCTACACATTGCCGCAGCAGCATCCGGCTATTCAATCCTCCGCATCACAAACACATCCCGCTGGACATCAAACATCATCGCATTCCTGCACCCGGGTTAAGTTTCACGCAGGCCAATCTGCCTTCACTCCTAGTGGCGATGTCGGCCATTGCCGAAATCGAGCAAGGCTGATCGCGCCCATAAATCGGCCTTACGGCTCCCGCTTCCCCGGCACCCAACCCCGCACAATCGTTCCACTTCCCGGCGTCGACACAAACTCAAACGCGCCATCCAGCGCTTCGATCCGATCGCGCATCGACTTGAGGCCGAAACTGCCCTGCGCCTCAGCCTGGGGCCGATCTTCTTCGGCACTCCCTACGCCATCGTCGACAATTTCAAACGTGACATGATCGTTCAGGCGCAGCAGTGACACCGTGATGCGCTTCGCTTGCGCGTGTTCCGCGGCGTTATCGAGCGCTTGCTGCACCACACGATACAGCGCGTGCCGCGCTTCGAGCGAGAGCTGCTGATCGAGATCGGGCGCGAGGGTGCAGCGCGTGTCGATATGCTGCCGCGCTTGGAAACGGTCGATTAAATCTTGCACCGGTTGAACGAAACTCGTCTGCAATTGAAACGGCGCGAGGTTGGCGCGAATCTGCCGCACCGTTTTGGCCGCCTGCTCCACATCCTCGATGCAGCGCTGCAGTAGCGCATCCGCCTTAGCCGGATCATCGCGCGCGGCGCTGCGGCTCACCTCAAGGAAGAACGGCAAACGGCCCAGGAATTGCTGAATCGTGTCGTGCAGTTCTTGCGCGATCTTGAAACGCTCACGCTCCTGCGCTTCGCTGACGCGGCGCGGGACCTGGCGCAATTCGTCGATCTGCCGCGCCGTCAACAGAAACAACGCTGCCTGCTGCGCGATCAGTTCGACGATCTCCAAGTCGCGCTCGCGGAAAATTTCTTCATCCCAGCGTTTGCCCAACCCCAACACGCCGCTGAGCTGCTCGGCCCCCACGAGCGGCGCGAGCGCTTCAATGCCATGCGCGGATAGGTCACTCAATCCAACCTCTTCGACCCGCGTCGGTTTGAGCAGCGCCGTCGGGAGCGCTAGCCGATTGGGCAGCCTTACCACCGAGCGGCCCGCCTGCGCCGCGAGCTCAAACTGATCGCCCGCGTCATGCGCCAGCCAGATCGCCGCCTGCTCCACTTTCAATTCCGCGACGAGCGCCTCGACAATGGTGTGGGGCAACTGCGCCAGGTCGGTGTTGGTGACGACGGCTTGGCCGAATTGCCTGGCCGCGCGATAGCTGCTTTCTTCCCAATGAAACACGCGCCGCAGCGCCCGTTGGAATAACCCTTGACTGCTCCAGAACCCGCCAGCGATCAGCGCCACGAGAAAGATTGGCGTGAACATCGAATGAGGTAGCTGCGGCTCCAACAGCCGCGCCAGCCAATCGCCGATGCTCGCCAGCATCGCGCTGCTGATCAAGATGAGAACAAACATGAACAACGGCGACGGCTCGCTGCGAAACGTCTGATAGCGCACGATGGTGTAGCCAATCGCCAGCGGCAGCGCCAGATACAGATAGCGCAAATCCAGGCCCGTCGAAAAATAATCCGTCATGCCGAACGAACCGTAAACGGTCATGGCCGTAATGAACGCCGTGAATCCCAGGCCGATCAGCACCAGCGTGAGTTGCCGCCGCACGCGCGGCGACGTTCGGCCATCGGCAAAGGTCGTCACCTGTCGAACGATCATGAGCAACATCCCGACGACAATGCTCAGCGTCGCGCCGCGAAAGCCGATGAAATCAAGCGCCGCGACCAGGCTCCCGCGGATATTCGACCAAAACAGCCACTTCGAGAGCACATAGCCGCCCGCCACCAGCGCCGACAGCGCATACCAGCCAATGAGTACCCGCCGCGTCTTCCAGCGCACCGGCGTAGGGAACAGCGTCGCGCAGTGAAAAAAGGTTACGCCCAGCAACGGCACAATCAACACCCAGCCCGTTTGGATCAGGTGATCGAGCAGCCCCGCATTAACGAACAGGGTAGACAACACCAGCCACTGAAAACCGGCGATTAAACTGGAGGAGAGCGCAAAGACGCGATTGAGCTGATCGGTGGGGCGCGAACGATAGATGACGGCCGCCAGCAGCCAGAAACCCAGGCCAGTCACGAAGGGTGGAATTTTGACGTCGAGGAAGTCGGCCCAGGCAAACAGCTTTAAGGTCAGGGTCAGGGGCAGGGGCAGGTTCGACACCTGGTGGTCGCGCTCGATGAGCAACTCGAACGACGACTCGCTGCGCGCCTTTGCTGCCGCGTACACCTCGCCCTGATTGACCGTATAGGGTAAGCCATTCAGCCGCACTAAACCATCCACATAGGTCAAGTGCTCCGGCGCCATGGCCGGCCACCAGCGCGGCGTCATGCTGTCCACGATCCAGCCGTCGCTAAAAATCTGATAATAAGCGAAGAAGCCGCCGTAGGGCCGCCCGATGTCAGACGCCAGATTGAACGCACTCAACAGGCCCAGCACCAGCATGAGCACGATGAAAACGGGCAGCCAGCGTCGTCGCCAGATTGCTACCATCGCCGCGCGCCCGTCCACAAATCGATGATCATGCACGCTTTCGTCAGCAGCACAATTCGATGCAGCGGCGCCGGCGCTTCACGCAGTCCCAGCTTTTCATAGACATGCCCAATGTGATGCTCGATCGTGCGGGGCGCTACATTCAGATCATTGGCAATACCTTCGGTGGTATGGGCGGCCGCCAACCGATAGGCCACTTCTTGTTCACGCGGCGAGAGTTGATCGAATCGAGCGAGGATGCCTTCCACCCACGGTCGTTCCTCGGCGGTTAGCCGCGTCATAAATTCCTCGGCCAGAGAACGCGGATTGGTCACTTCCGGATCGATGAGCACTCTTCCGGCCAACACCTCATGCAGGGCCTCCAACAGTGCCGTGGGCGCGCACCCTTTGAGCTTGTAAGCCAGACCACGCACACCCGATCGAATCAGGTCCAGCACGTCGCCGCCCCGATCTTCATAAGCAGAAAAGAGGATGATCCCCAGCGCTGGCTGGGTGAGTTTCAGCTGACGAGCCAGATCGATGCCGAAGCTGTGCTGCACCCGCGGCAGCGTATGGGCGTCGGGCGGAATCGAAATGTCGATCACCGCAGCGTGTACGGTAGCACGTTCAGCCAGTTCCAGCGCAGATTGCTCGTCGCCCGCCTCAAGTACGACAAATCCCTCGCGTTGTAAATATAGGCGCAGCCCTTCACGGTTGAAACTATTGTCGTCCACCAGCAACACGGAGATGGGGGACATCAATCGATCTTTTCCATCCGCTCTACCGGCAGAATGAACACCGTCGCGCCGCCAACCTCCACCGGGATGGAACCCAGGAAACGCTCGCGCGCCTCCAGGTTGGGCAGCAACGGATAAAGATGACGCGTGCGGCGCTTGCAATGTTTCTTCAATAAGTTCAGCACGACGTCGACTTGTTCATCTGTCACGGCGATCATCATCGTGACATTGCTGGCGCGCAAGAAACCACCGCTAGAGCCGATGCGTGTGGAGCCGAGGCTGGCTTCTTCCAGCGCCTTGACAAGCGCATCTTCATCTTCGTGTTGCAGAACGGCGATGATGAGTTTCATGGCAGGTTCTCCTGAAAGATATGGCATCCATTGACACCGGGCGCCACATCAAGGTCTTGGTGTTGGCGTTCTGGGAACAGGCGTCCCTAGGGTTACCGCACACTGATTATAGCCGCCTTGTGCGCCCGGATTATCAGGCCGGATGATCAACGCCTTGCGAAAAGCGCCCAGGCCGCTGGGCGCACATTGCTTGAGTTGAAAATACGCGTAACCCAATGTGATATAGGCTTGCACCAACCGATCGCACGAAGGCGTTTTGGCGGTGACACAGTAATGATCGGCGTCAAATGTTTTATTCATGAGATCAAGCGCCTGCTTGAACGAATCGATCGAGTCTTCGTACTGTGTCCGTTGAAAGTAGGTGGCCGCCAGATGGCTGCGCGGCGACCACGCTTGCGGATCGAGTTTGACGGCAGATTCCAACACTTCTTGGGCATCTCGAAACTGGTCCAGCGCGTAATGTACCCAGCCCCATTCATCCAGCAAGCGCACATCCGTGGGATCAACCTGCGCGCCTTTCTTGAAGGTCTCCAACGCACTGGCCCATAACGACGGATCGCGCGCCTGGGCAATGGTGCGATAAGCACGGCCCAGCAGCAGATACAGATAGGCGACATTGGGCGCGCGCGCGATAGCCTGCCGATAGGCCTCGGCCGCGTCGGTGAACTTGCCCTGACTCTCCAGCACGGAACCGTAGGCGCGCTGTATCTCCGCTCGGTTGGAGTCCAGTGCCAGTGCTTTTTGAATCGAGACGACGGCATTCTCCAGATCGTCCGTCTCCGCATAAATCTCGGCCAGATAAGCCTGACCCTCAGGATATTTCGGATCGAGCACGACCGCATTCTTAGCAACGGTAAACGCCTGTTGCAGAGTTTTATCCGCTTCGGCGGGACGGCCCTGTTGCAACAGTTTGTCGAAATTAAAGTTGAGCGCCAAAGCCAGGGCGGCTTGCGCCGGCGCGCTGTTGGGCGCGGCCTGCACGGCCCGCTCGGCCCATTGCACCGCGTCAGCCGTGCGATCCGTATACGCCAACAAGCGCGACAACGTAACCAGCGCCTCGACATTTTCCGGTTCGAGTGAGACGGCCTGAATGTAGGCATTACTCGCTTTTTTTAGATCGCCGGTTTGCGCCAGCGCTTCCGCTTCCACGATATACGATCGGGCCGTCCGGGTCGCAGTAGGCGTTGGCGGCGGAATGATGCGCTGCCGCACATCATTCTGATTGATAATCAGAAACACGCCCGCCCCCACCAGAATGAGCAAAATCAACACGCGGCGCAATGATGAGCGCCGCCGTGAATGGTCATAGTACATGCCTGACTCCTATCCGGCTGCATCATAGCATGGCGGATTACGGGCGTCAATTAACATCTCCGGGTGAAACTAGACAACCCGTGTGAACGCGGATATAATGCCGCGCGGATGGTCATTCCCGCCTTGCCGTACCCAAGCTCCGGTGGAGCCTGGGTACGGCAAGGCGGGAATCCAGCCGCCGACCGCTGCAGAAGGTCCCGCCTTCGCGGGAATGACGGGTGCGTAGTCACCGCGAAAGATAGACCTGACAGGCGCGAGCGAAGCCTGTCAGGTTTTTACGCCGACTTCGCGCTAGCGAGGAATGTATGAATTGTCGCCAATGCGGCGCTCATCTGGCGCCCGATGATCTGGTCTGCGGCACCTGCGGTACTTTGGCCGAAGCCACGCTACCAGCGGCCCCCACGGTGGCCGTTAAACCCGCGCCCCGCGCCACCGCCAAATCCCGCCGTCTGTCTTCGACGACGCTGCTCATTATCGTGTTTGCGTGCAGTTTTCTGGGACTCATTTCCGCGGCGATTGCCGGCGGTATGGTGGTCGGCCTGCAAGACCGCAAGGCCGATGAGCAAGCTCGTATCGATCAGTTCTATCAGGAAGGCCTGGCCAATCGGGCCGCGGGCAAATTGCAGTTGGCGAAGGCCGACTTCGAGTATGTGCTCCGCCTCAATCCCAACTATCCCGGTGCGGGTGAGCAGTTAGCACAAATTCAAGACGTGCTCACCGTCAAGCCCACGCCGACCACCTCAGCGGTAGTGGTCAGTGTCACCCAGCAGCTCTACCAGACCGGCCTGGAAGCCTATCAAAAAAAGGATTGGCAGAAGGCGATTGAAATTTTCTCGCAAGTGCGCGCCATCGATGCATCTTACGAAAAGGATAAGGTCGCGCAGATGGTGTATGACGCGGCCCTCACCTATGGCCTGGAACTGTCGAAGGCCGATCGGCTGGAAGAAGCGATCGCTTATCTCGATCAAGCCGCTTATATCAAACCGCTGCCAGCCAATGCCGAGGCCGAAGCTCAGTATGCGCGTATGTATATCACCGCGCGTGATTACTGGAACGTGAACTGGGAAAAGGCCATCGAAAGTTTTGGCGAGTTATACAAGATCGGCCCAGGGTATCGTGACACCTTTGCGCGCTACGTCGAGGCCTACATTCAATATGGCGATGAGCGCTCCCGCGCCGGCGATCCGTGCCACGCGCAGACCCAGTACGAAGCGGCGTTGAAGCTGCGCCCTGACACGAAACTGCAAGAAAAAGCCGACAAATCCAAGCAAGACTGTCTGACCGCACCGCCGTCGATTACGGGCACCAACCAAACGCTGGCAGGATTGTATGCGGGCCGCATCGCGTATCCCGTGTTTGATGCGGACGGGGCGCGCATTCTGGCCGCCAACGCTGGAGATCAAAAGATTTACACGGCCGCGATCGGCGATCAACCCGAGTGGCAGCGCAATGGCGGAAAATTCACGCATCGTGTCGCAGGCAGTGGCGCGAACGTCATCAATAACGGCGCCAGCGTCAGTGTCGCGCCGGCTGGCGCAGAATTTCCGACGTTCTCGCCAGATGGCTCGCGCGTGATCTATTCGTTGCAGGGTAAGTTATACATGGTAACTGCCGATGGCAGTGGAGCGCCGAATGAGTTAGGCGCAGGCTCTGCGCCCGCCTGGGGCCCGAACGGCTTACTCGCCTACTCTGGTTGCGATGGCGGTGGTTGCGGCATCATGATCCGTAATCCCGATAATGCTGATCCGCCCAAACGGCTCACGGGCAGCCCGAATGATATTCCCACGTCATGGTCGCCGGACGGGTTCAACATTTCCTACTATTCTAACGTGAGCGGTAATTACGATCTGTTCTTCGTCAACACGGCTGGCGGCGTGCAACAAGTGACGAAGAATGCAGGCAACAACATTGGCGGTGGGTGGGGCCCCGATGGCGCGCACGTCGCGTTCTTGTCTGATCGCGATGGAACGTGGAGTTTATACCTTGCCAAATACGACGGCACCGAGGCGACCAAGATCGCCATTGCCCCGCAAGGTGACGTGAGCCGTCAACGCGTCTCATGGGTCCCCTGAAGTTGATGAACACAATGGATGATCACTATGGCTGTTGACAGTACGTGGGCTGAGCGGGCGCTGCATCACGCCAGATATATCACCACGCGCATTGGGCCACGCGGCGCCGCCACGCCGGCAGAAAAACACGCTGCCGATTACGTTCAACAGCAAATGCAGCAGCTGGGCTTGCAGCAGGTACGCCTGGAATCATTCACTGCGCCAACTTATGGCTGGCTGGCGATCGCGATTGCCTTCTCTCTGGCCGTGTGGAGTGCCTTCTTGTGTTGGGGCACGTTTTATCTGACTCAAACACGCATCATCGGTGGAGTGTTCGGTGCAGTGTTGTCGGCGCTTGCGCTGGTCATCATCTATCTGGAAATCAACCTGCGCGACAATCCTCTGCGGCGTCTGGTGGCGCGTGGTCGCAGTCACAATGCGATCGGGCGGCAGGCACCCGCCGGCGGAGCAGCGCAAGCGAAACAACATGTCGTGCTGGTCAGCCACCTCGACACGCCACCGGCGGCGCGCCCGTTCAAAACGCCGCGCCGCGCTCGCCTCTTTCGCTGGGTCTTCATTATCGGCGCACTCAGTCTATTTGCCTCAGTAGGACTGTATCTGTTAGGTGGATTGGATATTTGGGAGTGGGCGTTCGTGTGGGCGGGTGTGTGCAGCATTTTGCAGAGTCTGGTGATTATCCAATCGCTGCAAGCGGATCGCGGCGACTTCACGCCAGGCGCAAATAACAATGCGTCGGGCATTGGTGCGGTGTTGACGTTAGCCGAGCGGGTCAAGATCGCACCGCTGCGCAACACCGAGGTATGGTTCGTATGTTGTGGCAGTCACACCACCGGCAACTCTGGCTTACGCGCTTTGCTGCAGCAGCATGGCGACGAACTACGCGAGGCCTGGTTCATCGGATTTGAGGGAGTAGGCGTCGGTAAGCGGCTGATCAGCATCCAACGCGAAGGGTGGCCGGGCCACTGGCCGGGCCGATCGTTGCACCCGGCGCTGCGCGATCTGCTCGATCGCACCCGGCGCGAGAACCCCGCTCTCCCGATCGAACCTCACGCCACGCCGCGCAATACGGTTGTGGCGGCAGCCACACGCCGCGGCCTGAAGAGCCTGTGCCTCAGCGTATACGCCGACGACAATCACCTGCCCTATGCATATGACCGCGATGATGTTGTGGCTCACCTGCAAGTTGAAGCACTGGATGTCGCTCAAGCCGCGGGGTGGGAGTTGTTGCAGCAGATCGATCGGGGTTAAGGCTTAACTACGCAGTACCAACTTCAACCGTGGCGCCGTATTAGCTAGTCTCTTCCGGGCGCGTAGGAATCCACATCGCAAACAAGCTGCCGCGCCCCAGTTCGCTCTTAAACGTCATCTTGCCGTGATGCGCGTCTACGATACGCTTGGCCAGCGCCAGCCCCATGCCCATCCCGCCAAAGCGGCGGGTCGTGCTCATATCAGCCTGATTAAACGCCGTGAACAAGTTTTTCTGCGTGTCCGGGGGAATGCCGATTCCAGTGTCACGCACCGCCACGGCAATCGCCGGAATGTCTGTCTCAGGCAGCGTCACCATGTTGTGAACGCTGATCGTGACCGCGCCATTCTCCGGCGTAAACTTCACGGCATTATCCACCAGATGCATCAAGGCACTGCGCAGACGCGGCCCATCGGCCATGACCGCCAACTGCGCCGTCGGGGGCGAGTTCAGTGTGAACGTGAGCTGCTTCTCGGCGGCGCGCGCGCTGTATAAGTCCACCACATCGCGCACAATCTGATTGATCGAACAGGACTTGAATCTCAACTCCAATTCGCCGCGTTCGATCAACGCGAAATCCAGTAAATCGTCGATCTGAATCTGCAGCCGCCGCGCACTAACGGACAGCGCCTGGTAAATCTCGCGCAGCTTTTCAGGAGAAAATGGAAGGGTGTCACTCGCCAGCAGCTGTGCTTCCATGGCGATGACGGCCAAGGGAGTGCGCAGTTCGTGCGAAACAACTGAAATGAAATCATTCTTCAGTTTATCGAAACTGCGCAATGATTCGTTGGCCGTTTGCAGCTCCTGCGTCCGTTCGGCGACCTGGCTCTCCAGGTGAGCGTTCGCTTCTTGCAACGCCTGCACCAAGCGCCTGTTTTCGCGCAGCAAGCCACGATGATAGTAGGCGCGATCCACCAGCCGGGCAAAAACTTCCATATTCTCAACCGGCTTGAACTGATAATCGTACGCGCCCAAACGCAACGCCTCGATCGCCGTTTGCAAGGTAGCGTACCCGGTTAAAATAATCACTTGCGCATCAGGATCGAGCGTTTTGATGGCAGCGAGCACCGTCAAACCATCAACCTGTGGCATCTGCAAATCGCAGATGAGGACGTCGTAGGGGTGGACTTTGAATAGATCGATGGCCGCCTGGCCGTCGATTGCAAGATCTGTGCGATAGCCCATATTCGCCAAAAACGATCCCAGCATCTCTCGGATCGCTTCTGCATCGTCGGCTACCAATACGCGTTTATCTGCCATGGGGCATTCCTTAGTCAGGAGTATTGTAGCATGAGTCAATAGGATGGACGGTATGTAAGCTGTATCAATTTTGTTCACTGACAGGCGAATAATAGCGAAGATCGATGGCCCATTACCAACTTTCCGCCAACCTGCTGATCCGGGGACATTTGCCATTCGCCGCATGTGCGCTTAAAATCTGTACATGGTGGTCAATGCCCGTTGGGTGCCTTCGGATCAGTTACGCCCCGGACAGTCGTACATTCCCTGGACGGTGCGCTCTGTGCTGCCGCCCCCTCAATCTTTTCTGTTCCTCGCACACTGCTGGGTGATTTGGTTCACCGCCGACGCCAGATGTTTCCAGATGATTGGTTTTTGATTGTGGAGCTGAGCCGCAACACCCCTTGCCGCTCAAGCCCGATGTTGTGTTCAATCTAAAATCACCTATCTATCATCAGGAGGAGACAACATGGCTCTCACTCGTACTCGCACTCAGGAGCTCTTTCAGCGCGCGAAGAAGAGTTTTCCCTACGGGGTCAATTCGAACTTCCGTTATTGGGGCGAAGAAGAAACCAACGTCTTTGTGCGCGGTGAAAAATGTTACGTCTTTGACGCCGACGAGAACCGCTATATCGATTATCGGCTAGGCTTTGGGCCGGTGATCTTGGGACACGGTTATCCAGCGGTTGTGGATCGCGTCACCCACGCGATCAAAGATGGCACCGTCTATGCGGCCACTCATCCTCTGGAAATCTCCGTCGCGGAACGCATGAAACGCATGACAGGGCTCGACAAGGTGCGCTTTGCCAACTCGGGCACGGAAGCGACCATGCACGCGCTGCGCATCGCGCGCGCGCACACCAACCGCGAGAAGTTCATCAAGTTTGAGGGCACGTATCATGGCATGTATGATTATGCGCTCTTCTCCACCACGATCGGCCAAGCGCGCTCCATGGGTTCACGCCGCAGCCCGATCCGCATCGCGTCGAGCAGCGGCATTCCTTACGGTGTGGGCGAGTACGTTTTCACGCTGCCCTACAACGATCTGGAAATGCTGCGCCGCACGGTGCAAGGCCGCTGGGGTGAGATCGCCGCAATCATGGTGGAGCCGCTCATGGGTAACAATGCCTCGGTCATGCCGGAGCCGGGCTTCCTGGAATTGATGCGTGAACTGTGCAGTGAATATGGCATCGTGTTGATTGTAGATGAGGTCAAGACTGGCTTCCGCATCGCCAATGGCGGCGCGCAGCAGTATTTCCACTTCAAAGCCGATCTGGCGACCTATGCCAAATCGATCGCCAACGGCTTTCCTCTGGCAGCTATCGCCGGCACAGACGAAATCATGAGCGTGATTCAACCGGGACGAGTCGCCGTGGGGGGCACGTACTGCGGCAACGTTCCGGGCACCGCCGCCGCCGATGCTACTTTGGAGCTGCTGGAAACTCAGCCTGTGTTGGATACCATCGGCCGGCGCGGCCGGCGCTTGATGGAAGGCATCGACAAGATTCTGAATGAAGCCAACATTCCGCACGCACTGATGGGGCCGCCGCAAATGTTCGGTTTTGTGCTAGGTAGTCAGCACGCCCCCACTAACTATCGCGATGCCTTGGACACCAATATGAAGATGTACGAGAGCATCATGCTAGAAATGATCCAGCGCGGTGCGATGCCGGAGCCGGACAACCGTGAACCGTGGTTCCTCTGCTACGACCACACCGATGAAGTGATCGACGAAACACTGAATATTTTCTACGACTCGGTGAAAGCAGTGATTCAAAAAGGCAAAGCGAGTCTCTGAAGCGGTCGGGGCGAGTTTAACTCACCCACCTTCGTGATAGCCCAGTCTCTACATCCGGCTAGCCTCTCGTTCACGAGAGGCTTTTCTTTTGCTCGCCGCTGAGTTTTAACTCTGCACATCTCAGGCTATAATTCAATCCGGCTGAAACGATTTTAGCTGGAGGATCAATGTCACGTCGCACCTGGTTCGTTGCCTGGCTCATCACGACGGTGTTCACCCTAAATGCAGTGATATTCCTGTGGCAGCGCCGCTTGCATCTGCTGGGCTCAACCACTGAGCCAATCGAGCCGGCAGTGAAAGCACCCGCTCCTCTGAAGGTGGATTCCGAGAATCCACACACTGCCGTTGTCGCCTCTCCAGCCAACCCACCGACTGCATTAGCCGTGACGCCCACACGGCGCTGGCCACTTTCGTTGGACATCACTCTGTTCCTGCTGGCCGCTCTGCTTTTTCTTGCCACCCGATTGATCGGGTTGGAACGCTGGCCGATTTATTTTTTCACCGATGAAGCGATCAATCCCATCCTGGCGTCTCAATTCTTGCGCAACGGTTTCACGGACGGCGCGGGGCATCTCTTTCCCACTTACTTTCCCAATGGAACTTATCTCAGTTTGAGCGTGAGCGTTTACGCCCAGGTGATACCGTATCTGCTCTTTGGCTTCTCTGAGTTTGTGACGCGCGCCGTGTCGGTGCTGGTGGCCTTTTCTGGCACACTGGCCGTCGGCCTGATCTTGAAAGACATTTTCAAGCAGCGCTTCTGGTGGCTAGGCACGCTGATCCTGTCGATTACACCTGCCTGGTTTCTCCACTCGCGCACAGCTTTTGAGCATGTCATGTGGGTGGGGTTCTATGCCTGGTTCTTGTATTTTTACCTGCGCTATCGGCAAGGGCGGCCACGCCAGATTCTGACCGCGTTTGTGTTTGGCGCGCTGTCGTTTTATTCCTATAGTGGGGCGCAGCTCGGCATCGGGATGACGGGCCTCCTGCTGCTGATCTCCGATGCGCGCTATCACTGGCGCACGTTTCGGGCGCGCCCCAAGTTGCTGTTAGCCGCCGCCGCCGTGGCGTTGCTGCTCGCCGCACCGTACATCCGCTCCACTGTTGAAAATGGTGATGAGACCTTCCGGCACTTGCGCATTCTCGATTCGTATTGGACACAGCCTTTATCTTTGGGCGAGAAGATCGATCGGTTGGAACAGGAATATGTGTTTGCGCTCAGCCCCGCTTACTGGTTCGCGCCAGAAAACAATCGCGATCTGATCCGGCATCAAATGAAAGGGTACGGGCTGCTGCTGCCAGTGATGCTGCCATTCATGTTGCTGGGCTTGTTAATCTGTTTGAAAAACTTTCGACACTCGCGCTATCGTGTGGTGC
>Ga0182021_10005922_pt1 | contig 14533 bp, 6 predicted proteins | sample 612E3MmetaG_FD_120493 | JGI IMG/M metagenome (GOLD analysis project Ga0182021, IMG submission 120493) | Permafrost microbial communities from Stordalen Mire, Sweden - 612E3M metaG (Illumina Assembly) | ecosystem: Environmental > Terrestrial > Soil > Wetlands > Permafrost | place: Sweden... | reverse complement strand
ATCATCATTATCACTTCTTTGCCGGTGTTGTTCATTGTAAAAGAGTCGCCATTTGACGGGTTAAAAACGAATCCGTTTTCGCTGAGAGCAATATTTTCTTTCAGGAGCATAATTTTATTTATAATGATAATATTGACTGGTATATATTAATCTGACTTTCTGGTTTTATACATAAAAAAAATTGCATCTGTATTTGGTTTAACATGTCCTGAATGAATAATTATTTGACTGATCAACGGAAGTCAAATATATTAAATAAGAAACTAATAAATGTAATTTTAAAGATGGGTTTAATCAAAATTAATCAGTAAATTAGGGTATTAGATAAGCAGAACGGCGAGTTTTATCAATGAAGAAAATGTAACTTCTTTAGTCTTTCTACGGAGAACGGGAAGGTAAAAAGGTAAAAAAGTATTGTCTTAACAAACCTGAGTTTTACAGGAGTATACCTGCAAGAGAAGCTGATATATATGAAGCCATGGTTCCACAAAGCATAGCTTTAAAACCAAGTTTAGCCAGATCGGCTTTGCGGCTTGGCACCAGAACTCCGATTCCCCCGAGCTGAATAGCAATCGAGCTGAAATTTGCGAATCCGCAGAGGGCAAAGCTGGCAATCACAACTGATTTTGCACTCAGGACACCCTGCTGTATCATTGGAGAAAGGTCGGAATATGCAACAAACTCGTTTATTACCATTTTCGTCCCCATCAATGAACCAACATGCAGTGAATCAGATACCGGAACACCCATAACAATGGCAAACAGACTGAAAAATGCTCCGACAACGTCTTTAAGGCGAAGATTATCAAGATTCAGACCTAATGCATTTAGTGACAAACCGGTCCAGGAAAGAAAATGACCGAAGTATCCCAGCAATGCATCGACAAGAGCTATGAGGGCAATTACACCTATCAGCATTGCGATGACATTAATTGAAATCTTCATGCCGTCGCTGGCGCCATGTGAGATAGCATCCATGATATTGGAATGTTCTTTTTTTACTTCAAGCTTTACTGTTCCTTTTGTTTCAGATTCTTCAGTTTCGGGGAACACAATTTTCGAGATGACCAATGCACCAGGTGCAGCCATAAGGCTTGCTGCCAGAAGATATGAGGCAGGAACTCCCATAGAAATGTATACAGCCATTACACCACCGGCAATACAGGCCATGCTGCCTGTCATGGAAGCAAGCAGCTCCGACATAGTCATCCCTGAAAGATATGGACGAATCATAATCTGGGCTTCTACCTGACCTACAAAGGCACTGGCGACATTAGATAACGCCTCGCTTCCGCTTACCCTCATTGCCCAATGAACAAAACGTGCTATTAATGCCACTATACGTTGCATAAGGCCGATATGGTAGGCCATAGCAACAAGAACGCAGACGAAAATTATAGTTGGCAGTAAAATGAAGAGAAAGACGCCACTTCTTACGATTCCTTCAGGTAATATCTGGGTAACTTTGGTAAGATCCCCAAAAACAAACAGACCACCTGCTTTGGAAAAGTCGAGGAGCTTATTAATTGCTTTTCCAAGCCAGTAGAAAATTTCCTGACCAATTGGGACCTTTAAAATGAATATTGCGAGAGCGACCTGCAAAACCAACCCTGTAATGACAAGCCGGTAATTAATTCTTTTCCGGTTGTTAGACCATAAAAATGCAAGTGCAAGTATTATTATAATTCCGATAACGCCAGTAAATCTTCCCATAAAAGTTTGGATTAAGTTTAAGAGTCATCCCCAAACCTACATCTTTTTTTTAATAACCAACTCTGTTTTTTAGAAAAAAGGATCTTGTTTCCTGCCGGAATCAGGTACAGATTAATCGATCGGAACTTAACTTGTTTTTTCTATAAGATTAGAAGGGGCTTGTGTCCAGGTTATCAGTTCAGACTTATTTCAGAATTAATTTAAAACAAGTGTTTAAAAAGCTTTTATTAAATAATAGGAATTTACCAGAAAACTGCAATCTGCCCGTTCTTCGGAAGAGCCCTGTATATTATTTTAGCATCGGCTCTTGGTAGTTTTATCTTTATAAATGGATGATATTCAGGAACTTTAAAAACAAATGCATTCTTCAAAGACAGCCAGGTGTCATCTAGTCTGTAGGATAGATCGAATTTGAGAGCGCTCATCTTGTCCTGTGATTTTTCCTTTTCCTCCTGGTAGACGTAAATTCGTGTACCATTGGTCATTTCCATGATATAGTTGACAGGCTCGGTAATTGAAGTATCAGGCATTATGGAAGGTTTGTATTCAGAGGTATCTTTTGGAGCCATCTTGATCAACACAGGTTCCTTTTTTATAGTGGCAAAGCTTTTTGATATTATGAAAGGAGTAGAGATCAGTGAAAATATTATATTTTCATTCCCCTTCCTAAAGATCCTGCTCATACTTATTTCATTTATCTTTGACGTATGTACTACAACACCGCTGATTTCGACATTTGCAGTACTATCAGCCAGATTAATAGTAAGATATATTGAATCGGTTTCTGCCATTGCAACTTTCGACTGAGTATAAGCTTTCTCCTTCAGCAGATTAAGATAATTAGAATCAGAAAAGATCTGATCTTCTTTAGGAAAATTATCAATCGGTTTTGAAACATATTCTTTCTTTAGCTCAGCCAACTTCCTGACCGGGCTCAGGATTGAAAGGGTAGCATAATAAATACAAAATGCAGAAAGTAAAATAAGAAAGATGATGAAAACTATTTTTCCGGCAGATGTTCTGTTTTCAGTTTCGGTATGCATGATTATTCAATAAGATCAGAAAATATATACTTTCGAACCAATATTCAGGGTATTGTAGACTACCTCAAGATCTTCATCATTCAATCGGACACACCCATGAGTTACAGGCATTCCAAGAAAACGTTTATATATGGTTCCGTGTATCAGGTATCCGTCACCAATGCTCATGGCATAATCGCCAAGCACCCCGGATTCATATCTTGAAGGGGAATTCTTTGGAGGAACGGGTAAACCCTCCTCTATAAATGACCAATCAGGTCTGTTCCACGAAGGATTCGTGATTTTTCCATTTACAGTGCGTTTTCCCTTTGGTGTTTTAAAAACCCAGAACTTGTCACCCTTTTCCGTTTTAAGCATTGTTAAACTGCCTGTACTGCAAAATCCTTCTCTGATAAGTTTCTTATTTTTATAAAGGGTAAATCTGTTATCGGTAGTATTTATTACAATGTATGATTGCCCTGAAGTATATGAATTGTATTTTCTTGAAAGACGTTCAATATCATGAGACATCAGATTAATCTGCTTTTTGTAAGCGGGATTCTGAGTAAGTTCTTTATTGTTAGTTATTAATGTTTTCTCTCCGGGTATTATTTCCTGCATGACAGGTACAAGATAGATTATGAAGATAAAGATGAAAATAATACAAAGAATTGAAATAAAAACCATGATAAGTTTATGTAGAACAGAAGATCCTGTTTTAGTTGTACCTATCTCTTTTTCAGGCTGATGCCCTTCATTTATTATTTTGTCATTTTCCATAGAAGACAATTTATCTTTTATCCACATATTGAAGATCTACAGTCGATCCGACTATAGTAACCGGAGTGCCGGCTTTCGCAATTTTGAATACAATATCCATCTCTTTATCAGTAAGTGCAATGCACCCTTCAGTCCAATCAATTCCTTTTCCTCCGTTACCATGGATCTCTATTAAACCACCTATAGTTGCATTAGGTGGTAATGAGCCACGGGAAATTTCAGCTCTAAATCTTTCCCTGTCTTCATCATTTGGATAATCGAGTAACAGAGCTTTATAATATTTAGTTTTATTGCTGTCGATTTTCTTAGCTATCTTATACATTCCTTCAGGTGTGGCTTTATCCCCTTTTGCCCTTTTACCACCAACCCAATTCCTGCCTAACTCGGCATCAAATTCGTACTTTTTGGTACCTCCTTGATAGACAAAACATTTTCTTGAGAATTTATCAATGATAATAGAATAATCACTGTTTTTTTTCGACGTATTTATTGTTTTGTCGACCCAGCTCTTCCAGGTTGTGAATGACTTGAAATAGTTTTTTAGATTTGAACTGGCATTATTATATGAATCTGTTATCAGATATTCAGCATCTGTCATTTTTCTGTTAGCCTGCTGATATTGTCCTTTTCCATACGCGATTTCAGCTTCTCTAAGTAACATCTTTCCCATGGAAATACGGTTTCGTGTGTCAGACGTCAAAGGATACGTAGTGAAAAGTTCAGTATTCTCTGAAAGAAGATCATTTAGAGAATCAATTTTTTGTTTAATCTTGATTTTGAGGTTTGATGTGCTGCTTACAGAATTTTCGTATGACTGATTTGCCGTTTTTGCAGAAAGTTTTGCAAGTCTTGCAACGTGTTCGTAATTTCTTGAAAAAATGAATTTTTGGTTTTCTTTCTGCCAGTTTATCATTGCTGAATCATAGTACATTTTGGCTTTATTAAAAGCAGTCTTAGAGTATGTATCAGCATTGTTCATTTTTGCCTCGGATAAAGATTCTCTGGCAAATTTCATTTCACTTATTGGAGGCAGTGGGGTAAACTGGATCAATAAAATGACAATTAATGGCGCTGATATTGCTATCGCAGCGAAAATCAGCTCATTTCTCCAACTTTTTCTCATATACTCTGTGACAATTTTTAAAAAAACCCCCGGGAATTACCGGGGGTTTCAGATAAATAAGACAGTAACAGTCAATTACTATTTCTTTGGAGCTGGTTTTGCAGCTGGTTTTGCAGCTGGTTTTGCGGCAGGTTTTGCAGCTGGTTTCGGAGCTGGTTTTGCAGCTACAGCAGGTTTCCCTTTTCCTTTAACTTTATCAATAGCTTCTTTAAGTTCGGTATTGATACCAGTTGCTCTATCATTAGCAGCTTTTATTTTGTTAAGGGCATCCATATAGCTACCTTTATCATATAATCCCTGTGCTTCAACAACAGAAGCTTCAATAGTAGCCATCTCAGTCTTAATCTGCTCAAGAACTGCGGCACCTTCTTTTCCTCTTGGAGCTTTACTCATGAGGGTTTTGTTCTCTTCAATAACAGTTTTGATACCTGTCAAAGTAGTTTCAACTTCTTTTTTAACTTCTTCTTTCTTAGCAGCGGCGTCAGCGGCAACTTTATTTGCAAGAGCTAAAGTAGATTCCAATTTAAGTTTAGCAGGGCCAAATTTCTTAAATAATTTTGATTCCTGAACAGTAATGTCAGCCATAATAGCAGTCATTGAATCCTGTACAGCTGTAAATTCAGCCGGTACATAGACTGCTGCTTCGGCAGTTTTAGCAGCAGCAATAGCTGCATTTGTTGCATCAATTTCAGCCTGTGGTTTTTTTCCACAACTAGAAAGGACTGCTACCATTGCTATGGCTGCCAATCCCATTAAAACTTTGTTCTTCATTTTTCTAACCTTTTTAATACTTTGTTTATTTAACAACATTCCGATCTTAGAGTGTAAGTCGTTTTAGTTTAAAAATTACGGTGCGAAGATATTAAAAATTTGGAACAAAGCAATATAAAATTCAAATAAACTTAACTTAATCATAAAGAAATATGGATTCAGGCAACAAAAATCAATATCGGTCTAACCACCTAAACCTTCTTGCACTGTCACCAAATTTCAAAGCAACTGTCAGTTCATGAGTTCCGTAAGTGACACTCTGAATCTTGTTGGATGTAAAATCGAAAGCATATCCAAAAAACATGGAAGTCATATTAACCCGGCTGGGGATCCATTTAAACCTTATATTAGCTATTACAGCTCCGCTTGTTCTGTAGGCAAGGCCCGCCCAAAAACCTTCATTATAGATATAAGTTACACCTACATCAGCCTGTGGCATAAGTTCTTCCGACATTTTAAAAAGCATTGCAGGTTCAAGTTCAGATTTATCTCCGTATCTGAAATTATAAGATCCGAACAGATAATAGTGCCTGTACATCGTATAATTTTTGTAGGCTGCGTTGCCTAATTTGACAGATGAACCGAATATTTGTTGTGCTGAAAAACCAATATCATACCTGGGATTCAAAAGATAGACTCCGAAATCAGCATTAGGAACGAAGATCCCTCGGCGTAAATTATCAGTTAAAAATGGTTCACTTGGATCTTCAAAACTTTTATCAGTCAAATTTAAAGAAAAGTAGTATCCGGTAAGTGCAAGACCAAGGGAAAGTTGAGTGTAGTCTTTTATCCAGATATGATAGGAGTAGGATGTCTGGAATCCTGTTCTCTGAACCAAACCGTTTTTGTCACTGAAGATATAGGCCCCAAGTCCTACTTTTCCGTCAGTTTTTGGTCTGTAAACAGTTTTATCAAAAATATTCTGTTCAAGTTTATAACCTCTTTTAAGAAACCTCATTTGCCAGCTGAGGGAATAGGTTCTTGGCGCACCTGAATAACCAACCCATTGTTCACGTGCGGTAATATTGAAGCTGGTAAAACCGTCGCTCCCGGCATGAGCAGGATTTATCAGGAACTTATTATACAGATACTGACTGTACAATGGAAGTTGTTGTGCAGACAGCATCTGCTCCAGAAAAATAAGAATTAATATGTAAACTATTTTTTTCACAGCTATGTAATTAATACCTATTTCTATTTTACAATTGTTATAGTTCCAACATATGTTCTTGATCCATTATTCAGTTCAATTGCATAATGATATGAATCTATGGGTAATACGGACCCTTTACTCTTTCCATCCCATGGAAAAGGATAACCTGGTTCTGACCTCCAGACCTCCTGGCCCCATCTGTTGTAAATTGTTATTACAATCCGTGGATAGAGGTCTATGTTGCCAATATTCCAGAGGTCATTGATCAGGTCTCCGTTAGGTGAGATAGCCTCAGGTATAATCAGGCAAAAATCGCTTTCCGGTACAACCCGTACAGAATCTTTCATCGAACATGCATTCAGATCAGATACAGCAACTTTGTAAAATCCGGGAAGAATATTTGTAAGATTGCTGCCAGACGAATTATCTGACCATTTGTAAGTATAGTCATTTCCACGGATTCCACCTGTAACAGATAACCTGATTTCTCCGTCCGGTTTATCAGGACAGAATGGTTTGGTTATATCGAATGAGAGATTAAGTTTTTCAGGTTCGATCAGTATCACTGTTGAATCAGTCAGACAATTATTTGCGTCACGGATTATTATCTTATAAGTTCCTGCAGGAAGATTTGTCCTTGAGTCTTCTTTATTACCATCATCCCACAAATATTCAGCATGTCCTACATTATTTATTGCCGAGATAGAAACTGATCCGGTTTTATCACCTGCACAATTGATATTATATGATCCGTCTATACTGATTGAAGATTTGATAGTCATGCTTAGGCGGTTGGGCTGAGTCAGGTTAAATGTATCATTTGTAGTACACATATTTTTATCAATTATTGATACATTATATTGTCCGGCAATAAGTCCCGTGATATCTTTTGTCGAAGCTTTAAATCCATCCGGTCCACTCCAGGTGTAAGTGAGAGAAGCAGCATCTCCTGAAGGATTCAAAAGTTTGATAGATCCGGTTGATTTGCCATAGCAGCTGATATTAAATCCATTGAACAAAGAGATATCTTTAGTATATTTTACTTTCGGGAAAACCCAGATAGTTACTGTTTTTTCAATACCATTGATACAGTCTGGTCCTCCGTCTGCAGGAGTGATACGAGGGGTAAACCTGTAAACGACCTTATGCATATTTATATCATTGTTAACCAGAGACTCTGTAAAATCTGCCGCACCTGAATAAGTTTCGCTGTCTCTAAAACCGCTAATTTCGGGATCAGCTGTAACAGTCACATCACATTTCCACAATCCCTTCACAGATACATTTGGATTCAAAAATGAGATAGTAGCGCTTTCTCCGTTGCAAACTAATGTGTCAGTTGAACTTACATTTACCTTTGGAACAGGGTTTATCCATATATCAGCTGAGATCGGGGCAAGATTGCAGAGTCCATACACTTTTGGAGTTATATTGTAAATGGTATTTTGAGCTATGTAATCTGAATTGTTAAGAGTCTGTTTTATTTCTGACAGAGAGCTGGTATTGTCACCAGAAGCTCCTGATATGACTGGTGATGAACTCGCTGTCCAGGTCCATGTCGTAACAGGAATGTTGTTAGTAAGTATGAAACCGGATGATTCTCCATTGCAAATAACATCTGTCAGCGGTGTAACCACAGGAGTCGGAACGACTGCATAACTGACAGTAACTACAGATGTGCAGGTTCCAATATTTCCGGAACTGTCAATAACAGTCAGGGTTACATTGTTTGGCCCAAGATCTGAACAGTTGAAACTGGTTTTGTTGACAGACATTGATGCAATAGCGACATTATCATAACTTCCGTCGTCAACATCCGATGCAGTTATGACACTGGTTCCGGTATTAAGATCAAGAATTATTGATGTGTTTTTACACTTTGCAATCGGTTTTTTATCATCAGTAACTGTAACTGTAAAATTACAGCTGGTGCTATTTCCGCTATTATCTGTCACAGTCCATATTATATTTGTAACCCCCATCGGGAATTTTACCCCTGCCAGAGTTGACAAACCGTTTAAGTTATTTTTTACGCTTGTAATTGTACAGTTATCCCAAACGGACTTTGGATCAAATTCAGTCCCTACCGCAGTATATGTAGGCACATAGATATCGGTTGTCCTGTTCTGTGATGATACACAACTAATTGTTGGTAATATATTATCTACAACTGTCACTCTGAAATTGCAGGTTGCAGATAAACCTTTTCCGTCAGTTACGGTATAGGTAACAGTGGTGACTCCGGAATTGAACGAATAATTAGTCAGGTTGTTAATACCTGTGATTGGAGATGCTGCTACTGTAGCCCCTGTCATTACCCAGTTGAGTGAAACTATATTGTTGTTAGGATCACTGAATACTGCTGATAACCCATTATTTATTACAGCAATACACGTGGCAGATCCTGTGTTGGTATTTATTGGCATCGGGCAGGTTATAACAGGCGGCAGGTTATTTAATTCCACAATGACATTATTGCTGTTGCCGGTTGTGGTCCCCATGTTTGGATCGTTACCCGTTGCAGCGGCAGTATTACTTATTGTTCCTGTGATTATATCATTTACGGTAACTGTATGGGTGGCTGTACATGTTCTGCTGGCGTTTGGAGCAAGAGTATATGGTACACCTGCACAGGTTAATGTGGTATTCGGATCGTTTACAACGACATTTGTTAAAGTAACATTTCCGGTATTTGTGACGACAATAGTATAGTGAAGAACATCACCTGCAATAGTATAGCTCGTCTCAGTTGCTGCCTTGGTTACGGTAAGTTCGGGATTCAGATCTGCAGCAACGGTTTCACTGTCTGTTTCATTATATGATGTTCCGCCATAGTTGTAATTTGCAGTTGCTGTATTCTCAACATGTCCTGCATCCAGATCTGACTGGGCAATCGTATAAGTTGTATTGAAGCTGCGATCCTCTCCCGGAGACAGGGTTCCAATTGTCTGGTTAAAACCGGTAAGCGGATCGCTGACCTGAATATTGTTCAGGGTTACATTGCCGGTATTTGAAACAACTATTCTGTAATGCAATACATTACCTATTGCATCGTAGCTTGTTTCATCTGCATTCTTGGTAACTGAGAGCCCAGGATTCTGGCTGGCTGATACATTCTCACTGTCTGTATCACTGTATGTGTTGCCTCCATAGTTCGTTGAAGCGGTGGCAGTATTATAAACATTGCCGGTATTCAAATCATTCTGATTGGTTGTGTAAGTAGTGTTAAATGTCTGGTCTGCTCCAGGAGTGAGGGTTCCTATCGTCTGGCTGAAACCGGTAAGCGGGTCATTTACCAGAATATTGGTCAGGGTAACATTGCCTGTATTAGTAACAACAATGGTATAATGGAGAACATCCCCTGCATTTGAATAACCCGACTCAATCGCATTCTTGGTTATCGAAAGCGAAGGCTCCTGATTAGCAGAAACAGTTTGACTATCTGTTTCAGTGTATGAGTTACCGCCGTAAGAGTATGATGCCGTGGCAGTATTATTAACCTGACCTGAATTTATGTCATTCTGGGTTATAGTGTGTGTAGTATTAAAGGTACGGTTCCCTCCCGGAGCGAGATTTGCAATTGTCTGGTTGAGACCGGTAAGCGGGTCGGTCACCTGTATATTAGTCAATGTAACATTTCCGGTATTCGTCACAACAATAGTGTAGTGAAGAATATCACCCTGAGCTGAGTAGCCCGTTTCAGAAACACTCTTGCTGATTGTAAGTGCGGGACCCTGATTAGCATTCACAGTTTCAGTTGCTGTCTCACAATTTGGATTGCCTCCATAGGTATAACAAGCACTTGCTGTGTTAGTATAACTTCCATCATTAATATCATTCTGAACAACAGTGTGGGTTGTATTGAAGGTACGGGTTGCATTTGGAGCAAGGCTTGCAATGGTCTGGTTAAGTCCGGTTGAAGGATCGGTTACCTGGATGTTAGTCAGTGTAACATTTCCGGTATTGGTTACAACAATAGTAAAGTGAAGAACCTCCCCAGCAGATGAGTAGCTTGGCTCTGATGCATTCTTTGTTATTGTAAGTGAAGAAGTTCCTCCGGTTAACGATGTTGTAGCTGTTGCTATTGTTGGTCCTGGTACCTGGGTGGTAACAACACGAATTGTGTTGACAAGATTGTTGTTGGCACTAATATCAGCTGCCGTTACAGTATAAGTCGCGGTATATCTCCAGTTCTCACCTACATTCAAAATATTATTGTTTGAAATGCTCTCAGTACGGGCGCTGAGGGTTCCTGCACCGGCTCCCGGATATATTTCTGTCGGGACAATGCCAGTGATATCTGCAGATCCTGTATTTGTGAGAACAATCTGATATGTTATCACCTGTCCGGCCGCAGTAACAGGATTCGGACCTCCGGTCTGTGTTTTGGTAAGTGTTAACGATGGAACCGCAGCAACTACCGGTGTTGATTCTGTTGCTATTGTCGGGCCCGGTACCTGTGTAGTCACCACTCTGATAGTATTAACAAGGTCAGCACCGGCACTAACGTCAGCCGCTGTTACTGTGTAAGTAGCTGTATATCTCCAGTTCTCACCTACATTCAGAATGTTATTGTTTGAAATGCTTTCAGTTCTGGCACTCAATGTTCCAGCACCGGCTCCAGGGTAAACTTCTGTCGGGACGACACCCGTGATATCTACAGCTCCTGTATTTGTGAGTACAATCTGATAAGTTATCACTTGTCCGGCAGCAGTAACAGGGTTCGGACCTGCTGTCTGTGTTTTGGTTAAAGTGAGTGACGCAGTGCCGGCCACGGATGTTGTAGCAGTTGCAATTGTTGGTCCAGGTACCTGTGTAGTGACCACCCTGATAGTGTTGACCAGGTCAGTGCCGGCAGTAATGTTAGCAGCAGTTACAGTATAAGTCGCGGTATATCTCCAGTTCTCACCTACATTCAAAATATTATTGTTTGAAATGCTCTCAGTCCGGGCACTGAGGGTACCTGCACCGGCTCCCGGGTATATTTCTGTCGGGACAACGCCTGTGATATCTGAAGATCCAGTATTTGTGAGGACAATCTGATATGTTATCACCTGTCCGGCAGCTGTTACAGGATTAGGACCTCCTGTCTGTGTCTTGGTAAGAGTAAGTGAAGGTACGGTTGCAACTACTGGCGTTGTTTCAGTGGCTATTGTCGGTCCAGGTACCTGTGTGGTCACCACTCTGATAGTGTTAACAAGATCGGCACCGGCACTGACATCAGCTGCTGTTACAGTGTAGGTAGCGGTATATCTCCAGTTCTCACCTACATTCAAAACGTTATTGTTAGAGATGCTTTCAGTTCTGGCACTCAGGGTACCTGCGCCGGCTCCGGGGTAAATTTCTGTCGGGACAACACCTGTGATGTTTACAGCTCCGGTGTTTGTAAGTACGATCTGATAGGTGATAATCTGTCCTGCTGCGGTAACAGGATTCGGACCTGATGTCTGTGTCTTGGTAAGTGTTAACGATGGAACAGCAACAACTACCGGTGTTGATTCGGTTGCTATTGTCGGGCCAGGAACTTGTGTAGTCACCACTCTGATAGTGTTGACAAGGTCAGCGCCGGCAGTAATGTCAGCAGCTGTCGCAGTATAGGTAGCGGTATATGTCCAGTTCTCGCCAACATTCAATACGTTATTGTTTGAAATACTTTCATTCCGGGCACCCAGGGTACCTGCGCCGGCTCCCGGGTATACTTCTGTTGGAACAACCCCGGTGATATCTGAAGATCCGGTATTTGTAATTACAATCTGATATGTTATCATCTGTCCGGCAGTCGTAACAGGGTTCGGACCAGCAGTCTGTGTTTTGGAGACAGTCAGCGATGCACATACCGCTGCATTTATTACGACATTGACAGAAGCTGCGGAAGAACAACCGGCAGCATTGGTAACGGTATAGTTATAAGTACCTGGAGCAAGTCCTGATATTGTTCTTGTTGCAGTATTGCCTGTAATTGCACCCGGATAAATGGTCCAATTACCGGCCGGTAATCCGCTTAGGATCACACTTCCCGTTGGAACGGCGCATGTGGGCTGAGTAATTGTCCCTACGGTCGGTGCAGCTGGTACTCCCGGTACTACATTGATGATAACATTGGCTGATGCTGTTGAAGTACAACCGGCAGCATTGGTAACGGTGTAGTTATAAGTACCGGCAGCAAGTCCTGATATGGTTCTGGTTGCAGTATTACCTGCAATTGCTCCCGGATTGATAGTCCAGTTACCGGCCGGTAATCCGCTTAAGATCACACTTCCTGTCGGAACAGCACATGTAGGCTGAGTTATTGTTCCAACGGTCGGGGCAGCAGGAGCTGTCGGAGCAGCATTGATAACAACATCTGCTGATGCTGTTGAAGTACAACCGGCGGCGTTGGTAACGGTATAGTTATATGTACCGGCAGCAAGTCCTGAAATAGTCCTGGTAGCAGTGTTACCTGCAATTGCACCCGGATTGATGGTCCAGTTACCGGCCGGTAATCCGCTTAATATCACGCTTCCTGTCGGGAGTGCACATGTAGGCTGAGTTATGGTTCCAACGGTCGGGGCAGCGGGAGCTGTCGGAGCAGCATTGATAACAACATCTGCTGATGCTGTTGAAGTACAACCGGCAGCATTGGTAACGGTATAGTTATAAGTACCGGCAGAAAGTCCTGTTATTGTTCTGGTTGCAGTATTACCTGCAATTGCACCCGGATTGATAGTCCAGTTACCGGCCGGTAATCCGCTTAATATCACGCTTCCGGTCGGGAGGGCACATGTAGGCTGAGTTATTGTTCCAACGGTCGGGGCAGCCGGTACTCCCGGTACTACATTGATGACAACATTGGCCGATGCTGTTGAAGTACAACCGGCAGCATTGGTAACGGTATAGTTATAAGTACCGGCAGAAAGACCTGTTATTGTTCTGGTTGCACCTGTTCCTGCAATTGCTCCCGGATTGATGGTCCAGTTACCGGCCGGTAATCCGCTTAATATCACGCTTCCTGTCGGGAGGGCACATGTAGGCTGAGTTATAGTTCCAACGGTCGGGGCAGCAGGAGCAGTCGGAGCAGCATTGATGACAACATCAGCTGATAATGTTGAAATACAACCGGCAGCATTGGTAACGGTATAGTTATAAGTACCGGCATAAAGTCCTGTTATTGTTCTGGTTGCACCTGTTCCTGCAATCGCTCCCGGATTGATGGTCCAGTTACCGGCCGGTAATCCGCTTAGGATCACGCTTCCTGTCGGGAGGGCGCATGTAGGCTGAGTTATGGTTCCAACGATCGTGGCAGCGGGAGCAGTTGGAGCAGCATTGATAACAACATCTGCTGATAATGTTGAAATACAACCGGCAGCATTGGTAACGGTATAGTTATAAGTACCGGCAGCAAGACCTGATATGGTTCTGGTAGCAGTATTGCCTGCAATTGCACCCGGATTGATGGTCCAGTTACCAGCCGGTAATCCGCTTAATATCAAGCTTCCTGTCGGGAGTGAACATGTAGGCTGAGTGATTGTTCCCACAGTCGGGGCAGCAGGTACTCCCGGTACTACATTGATGACAACATTGGCTGATGCTGTTGAAGTACAACCGGCAGCATTGGTGACGGTATAGTTATAAGTACCGGCAGAAAGTCCTGTTATTGTTCTGGTAGCACCTGTTCCTGCAATTGCACCAGGATTGATGGTCCAGTTACCAGCCGGTAATCCGCTTAGGATCACACTTCCTGTCGGGAGGGCACATGTAGGCTGAGTTATAGTTCCAACGGTCGGGGCAGCAGGAGCTGTCGGAGCAGCATTGATTACTACATCAGCTGATAATACTGAAGTACAACCGGCAGCATTGGTGACGGTATAGTTATAACTACCGGCAGCAAGTCCTGATATAGTCCTGGTAGAAGTATTACCTGCAATTGCTCCCGGATTGATTGTCCAGTTACCGGCCGGTAATCCGCTTAAGATGACGCTTCCTGTCGGGAGT
>Ga0182021_10005919_pt1 | contig 14535 bp, 10 predicted proteins | sample 612E3MmetaG_FD_120493 | JGI IMG/M metagenome (GOLD analysis project Ga0182021, IMG submission 120493) | Permafrost microbial communities from Stordalen Mire, Sweden - 612E3M metaG (Illumina Assembly) | ecosystem: Environmental > Terrestrial > Soil > Wetlands > Permafrost | place: Sweden... | reverse complement strand
GACATACCGTGGCCATGACCATATCCGTGACCGCTGATCACCACGGTGTTGGAAGGCGGGCGAGGGTAGGTCTCTCCCGCGCGTGCGGAACCCGCGGCCGCCAGGGACGCAGACGCAGCCAAAGTGCCGGCAGCTATCAGGGACAACATCCGATGTGCGCGAAGGCGCCCAGCCAAGAACATGCCCTACTCCTTCGGTAAGCCCGCGCTAGTGACAGCGCGGCATCCTGTCTGTATTGCTACCCAGGTCCGGGCGATGACGCCCCGCTCGGCCTCAACGGGCGAATGTGGCCGGCGAGCAGATGAGCCTGGGCGAGCAAGGCGACCTGGCAGAAACAAGTGATGTGCGGCACGACATCCAGGACGTCGGCCGTGGCGACGAGCCGACCTGCTGTCACCACCAAGCCCGCACTGGCAGCCTGTCCGAGTGCGGAAAGTAGTATCCCTGTGCTTCGGATCCATCGCTCTTGTTCCAGTTGTCCGGATCTGACGCAAGCGTTGACCACCGTTGCCAGGAGATCTCCGCCTAGAGGACATCTGAACCGTCGGGGATCTGCCCCTGCGGCTGTTATAGGGCTGGACTCCCTGACCAACCCGCCTCACCCGACTCTCGGGCCGCTGTAACAACGCTGACACCGGCTCAGGCGCACCGCGCTGGGATCGTGTCAAAGTGGCCCAAACAGCCCAGGTCTTCTAACTGAACGGACTAGTTGACATCCTCCCGGCCCTAAAGGGTCGGGATTGCTGGGGTCGTGGCTAGGTGGCCTCTGGGGTGGACACGCGGCACGGGTTTGGCTCGTGGCTGATGCGTCCGTTGACGCGCAAGCACCGACACCACCCATGACAACGGGCACGGACCGTTCCCGACCACCGCAAACCAGTGGGATAACCCGACCCTCAAGGACCGGACTTGCGCCGCCAAAGGCCACGCTCACGCGCGCGCCATTCAGCTCTGGCAGGGCCCGACACGGTAGATGGTGACGCTGGCGCCGTAACCGATCGGCGTCAGTCCTGGGGTGTCGGACAGATTGAGCAACCCCGAGTAGTTCTGCTGGCGTGTATCGGTCGGCCAGAACGTGTCGAAGTCGTCCACCACCACGGCCACCTTGAGGCGCTTGAGCGCGGCACACACTGCAGGATCAGTCGTGAAGGACTTGAAGTCCTGAGAGACCAGAGCGACATCCTTGGGCGGGTTCGAGGAGACGGTCGGGATGGTCACCGGATGCCCCGACCAGATGGAGGAGAACTGGGCCCCGGTGAAGGGACTGCCCAGAACCGTCCCCCCTGCGGGGACCTGCGTTGCAAGCTTCACATAGAGCGCCTGTTCGTCAGGTGTGACCATGTGATTCTTAAAGTTGAGGTTGGTGTAACGATCCCGCAGGATCGCTGCCCCCTCGCCGATGCCCTGGTTGGGATAGATGGCTGCAGGGACCGCCATCATCACCACGCACGCGATGCCGAGCGCCACCCGCGACGAGAGCGGACGGCTGAAGACGTCCGAGGAAACCCTGCCGACAAAACGGCCAATGGCGTCTGCCGCGCTGGTGATACCGAGTGCGGTCAGCGGCACTGCCGTCATAGGAATCAACGCAGCGATCCGCTGGGGGTCGTCGTACCAGAAACCGGTCAGCTCCCGGGTCAACCAGCCGGTCGAGCCGACAGAGAGCATGTACAAGAAGATCACCACCACGTAGCTGACGAGCAACCAGCGCAGTCGGGGGACCTTCAGCAAGCGGTAGAAGCCCCACAACGTCGCGGCGCCGAAGGCCCAGTGCGCACTAGTGATCACCGTCGAGAGGGTGATCGCCTCACCCATCCCCTGGGCCATGGTCATCTGCGGGGCCCACCTGAAGTCGCGCACGGCGTTCAACGCCGGGACCAGGTTCATGGACGCCCACAGCCCTGCGGCAATCGTCCACGCCGCCAAGAGCCAGAGCAGCGAACGACGCAGCTGGCGCGGCCCTCGTGCGCGGCTGGAGATAACCAGCCGTACCGACAGCGTCACCACGGCCACGAAAGCCCAGATTCCCAGGGCGAACAACGCGCCGGGGTGGGCGAAGAACAACCCCACACACCCCAGGAATCCCACGGACAGGATCGTCCACCAGCTCAGCGCCGGCCCTACCGCCAGACCTCGCCTGACCGCCGCAGCCTCGACCTCATCCAGGGTTGCGCCATCAGCGGTAACACCTGCGGAGCTGATGTCGTCCCGCGCGTGAGGCGCGCGCGGCATCAGGTGCAGCACCATCAACGTCAAGGCGATCGCCGCGGGAAGGGCCGCCAGCGACAGCACATTAGGCCACAGAACACCAAAGCTCAACATCAGATACGGGAACAACGAGATCGCCCCGCAGCACAGGCCCAGCGCCAAGATGGTCAGCTGTCGGGCGTGCGGCAGGATCCGCGAGCTCAGCCACACCATTGACAGCGGCCAGACGACACCTCCGATGGCCAGACCCACGGCGCTGGCCCCAATCGCGACGTTGACCCCAGACAAGGAACAGACCAAGGCGGTCAGGTCGTGCCACAACGGCGGGTACCACGCCGTGGCAGCGCTGCCAGCGGCCGCGCCGACGTGACCCCCATCAGGGAAGCCGGAGCGGATGACCGACAGGACCGCGTTGTAGTGGAACCCCGCGTCGATTGTCTGCGAGGGCAGGTTGGGATCACGCACCCCTGCTACGAAGTTACTTGCGACCAGCACCGCGGCCAGCCCCACGGACCCAAGCCACCAGATCGTTCGGCGTCGCGGCAGCCACCAGCGGGCAGACGGCTGGTAACCCAGCAGCACCCGCCACACGAGCGGAACCGAGAGCTCAGGTCGGTTCGGAACATTGCGACCCGTCCACCACCTGATGGCGATCCGTCCCAGCACCGCAATCAGGGTCACTACCAAAAGCGAGATCGCGACCGCCGCAAGACCCCACCGACCCACGACCGCAGGCACCATGAGTGTCGCGATCGCGAGCACGCCTAGGGACGTCAGCGGCGCCAGTCCCAGTGCATCGAAACCGCGGGCGCCAAGGCCGAGGTTGACCACGAGTCCGGGCACAACCAGTAGCACCGCCACCAGAAGAGCCGGCGCAAGTGCAGGAAGCCAGGCGGAAATCACGAGATCAGGCCCGATCGGTCTGTCGAAGCAGTTTGATGGCAGAAGTGATATCGGTGTCGTGTTCGAGGTGCCCCTCACGCAACACGATGCCCCGTTCGCAGATGCGCTCGACCATGGGCAGGTCATGACTGACCATGATCAGGGTACGGCCTTCCTTGCACAGCTCCTGGATGCGGGCTACTGCTATCCGCTGGAACGGCTCGTCCCCCACCGCGAGAATCTCATCCACCAAGAAGACGTCAGGCTCGGTATGAACGGCCACGGCGAAGGCCAGTCTGAAGAACATCCCGGAGGAGTAGAACTTCACCTCGGTGTCCAGGAACCGCGAGACCCCACTGAAGTCCACGATATCGTCAAAGAGCCGGTCAATCTGACGCCGACTCATACCCAACGTGGCACCGTTGAGGTAGACGTTCTCGCGCCCGGTCAAGTCGGGATGGAAACCGGCGCCGACCTCGATCAGCCCGGCCACCCGGCCCCGGACGCCGATCGAGCCCTGATCGGGTCGCATCACTCCGGAAATAAGCTTGAGCAGCGTCGACTTTCCAGAGCCGTTCCACCCCAGCAGTCCCACAGACTCACCCTGGCGGACGCTCAGCGCCACGTCATCCAGCGCCAGGAAGATGTTGGTCAGGTCACGTCCGCGGGACTTCCAGACCGCCAGCTCCTTTAGAGAACGGGTGTGCCGCAAGGTGAATCGTTTGGAGACGTGGCGTACTTCAACGCTGTTGACAGTCATGGTCACAGCTCCTGGGCAAATCGGCCCTGCAGCCGCGCGAAGACGAGTTGGCCCACAGCGAGGGCCACCATGCAGATGAAGATGCTCAACAGTGACCACAGGGCCAGGTTGGGCGGAACAGCCTTGGCCAGGGAGGCCGGAGATTGGTGGGTCGCTGGATACCAGAAGCAGTAATGCATCAGCTCCACGGCTGGCGTAAGCGGGTTGGACTGGTAGATCACCCACATCCAGTGAGGCACCTTGGCGTAGACCTTGTCCCAGGTGTAAAGAACCGGTGACGCCCAGGTCCCGACCATCAGGAACAGGTCCACGATGTTCTCGGCGTCGCGAAAGAGCACGTTGACGGCGCTGAACAGCAGCCCTAGACCAAGGGCCAGCACCGCCACGATGATCAGTGCCACGACGCCGGCCAGGAGGTTCAAAGGGCCCGGCCTCCAGTCGAACAACAGCGCGCCACCCATAAGAATGATCAACTGCGGCACGAGGTGGACCAGGGCAACCCAGATCATCGACACGGGGAACAGCTCACGAGGCAGATAGATCTTCTTGACCAAATCTGCGTTCAGGACAACGGATCTGGTCGCGTTACCGAAGATCTCGTTGAAGAAGTTGATCGCCACGATGCCCGAGAACAGGTAGATGGAGTACGCCGAGGTCTTGTTCAGCCCGAGAAAGACGCCCAAGGCGATGTAGTAAACCAGGAACTGCACCAGGGGCTTGACGTAGCTCCACATGATGCCCAGTACCGAGCCGCGGTAGCGAACGCGGAGCTCCTTGCGGACCAGCAGCATGAGCAGGAAACGCCAGCGGGCCACATAGAAGAGCCCTCCGCCGATGCCCGGCTCACGCAGCGGCATAACATCTGTGGGACCTTGCGCTTGGGTCGATGTCAGGTTCAAGGAGTGCTGCGCTCCTGGTCGGAAGAGGGGCCCTCGAAGGTGCGCTTCCACATCTGTGCCGAGGTGAACTCCGGCATGGCCGAACGGTACGCGGCAGAGAGCTGAGGCCACTCACGCGCCAGCGCCCGGTGCAACCTGAGGCTGCGCCTCATCAGCGCACGAAAAGTGTCGCGGTCTCGCCGATACCAAGAGGCACCTGAACCGTCGGCGTTGGACACAACCGCTGAGTCGACCTGCGCCAGCCGCCACCAGTTGGCGTCCATCTTGGCTATGTAAGCCTGCGGTGCCTCGGCGGCCGAGCCCTTGGGCTTGCGCAGCGCCTGGCGCCATGAGGTGCTGACCAGCCACGGCACGAGCTTTGTCAGACCCGGGCGCTTGCCCTGCATCGGCAAGGGGGTCCGGCCCAGGCCGCGCGCCGCCGGAAACGCGTCAGGATCCGTCTCAATGCGGGCGTCGCTAAAGTTGGCCCGCTGCCCGCGGGTCCATGGCAGCACCGTGCGCAGCCGGTTGTGCAGGTGCGAGGGGCCGGAAAGGACGTCCTCGAGCGCCTGAAGCCGCAGCGTGGTGGCGTAGTACTGCATAGCGCTGGTGTGCATGAGGTCGATCCGCATGCTGTCCAGCAGCACCCGCGAAGGGTTGTCCGCCGGACCGTGCAGCAACGCAGTGACCAGACGGTTGTGCTGGTGAAGGTAAGCCTGCCAGTCGACCGAGTCATCCTTGTCGGTCCAAGGCACGTGCCAGACGGCAACACCGGGCATTGAGACGGTCGGGTAGCCCTTCTCACCTGCGCGCAGGCAGAACTCGGCATCATCCCACTTCAGGAACGCAGGGATGGACAGCCCGATCTCGGCGATCACGGCAGTGGGGATCAGGCACATCCACCAGCCGTTGTAGTTGACGTCCATCCGCCGGTGCATCCACGGCCGCGAACGCAGGTTCGACAGCGCGAAGTTCACGGGAGGGCGGCGATCGATCGGCCCCCAGGTAAAGTCGTGCATTCGGACCTGCTCACCGAAGGCGTGCAAGGTCGGGCGGTCGTACATGTTGAACATGTGACCGCCGACCAGTGTTGGTTTGCGAGTCAGCTCCGCGAATGCCACCGAACGCCGGATCCCCTCGGTCTCGACGTTGACGTCGTCGTCCAGAATCAACAGGTAGCGCGACGTGCCGGCGTCGAGCGTCTCGGCCATCCCCCTGCTGAACCCGCCCGAGCCGCCGAGGTTGTCCTGGACGATCAGCTCCAGCTGGTCCCCCAGGTCGGCAGCTACCTGCTCGAACCCCTCGGTATGGCGCAGCGTGTCACCACCCTGATCGATCACGTAGATGCGGTCGATCAGCTTGCGGACGTCGGTATCGGCGGCAAGCGTGCTCAGGGTGTCGACGCAGAACTGCTCGCGGTTCATCGTGGTGATACCCAATGACACCGTCCCGGGTGCCATCTGCTCACGATCCGATGGCACGGACACTGACCAGGACGCCGACACGAGGTCGGCCGCCTGGTGACCAGCGGCCAGATCGAACCAGTACCAGCCGCCATCACCGAAGGGCGCGATGGGCAGGTCAAAAGTCACCCTTGTGGTGGGGTCACCCGCGCGGTCGGCCGCGGCGGTGTCCACAACCGGGCCACGCGACAGCTCCACCATCTGGCGAATCCCTCGGGCGTTGGAGCGATAGACCAGAACCGTTGCGTCACCCCTGAACTCGACATCAAGGCGAACTCCGGTCACAACGGTCCAGCGGCGCCAGTAACTGGCGGGGAAGGCGTTGAAGTAGGTGGCGAAGGAGACCCGCTCCCCAGCTGGGACCGTCACGGATCGGCGCGAGCTGACGTAGTCGTGATGGCCCGTGCTGAAGGAGCTGGTGACTGCGGTCCCGGGCATCGCCATGCCACGGGTCCACCGTGCTTCTTCCTCCGCGCCAACCGCTGCCACAGCCTCCAGGTCGTGGCTGGTGTCCAGATAAAGCGGTAGTGCCTCAAGGTCGACCTCAGGAAAGACGACCCTTGCCACCTCACGCCATGCACTCTCGCCGGCAGCGGCAGCGGCAGTGCTCACGCGTCGACCCCACCGCTCTGGAGCTGCTCGCCCCGGGCGAAGTGCGGCCTCAGCTTGTTCTCGACCATGCTCAGCGCGGCTCCGATCGCCATATGCATGTCCAGGTACTTGTACGTGCCCAACCGGCCGCCGAACAACACGGCATTCTCATTGCGGCCCAGATCGCGGTACCTAAGCAGCTGCTCCCGGTCTGCGGGGGTGTTGACCGGGTAATACGGCTCATCTGCCCCCTTGGCGAACCGCGAGAACTCGCGCATGATCACGGTCTTGTCCGCGGCATACTCGCGCTCGGGGTGGAAGTGTCGAAACTCGTGAATGCGCGTGTAGGGGACATCAGGGTCGGCGTAGTTCATGACCGAGGTGCCCTGGAAGTCACTGGTCGCAACGACCTCGCGCTCGAAGTCCAGAGTGCGCCATCCGAGCTGTCCCTCTGAGTAGTCGAAGTACTGGTCGACCGGACCTGTGTAGACAACCGGGATGTTGCCGACCACATTGGCCTTGTTGAACTCCTGCGAGGGGTCGAAGAAGTCGGTGCCCAACCGGAGCTCGATGCGATCGTGGCTGGCCATTCTCTCCAGCCACGCCGTGTACCCATCCACCGGCAGACCCTCGTGTACATCGTTGAAGTAACGGTTGTCGTAGTTGTAGCGCACCGGCAGCCGGGAGATGATCTCGGCCGCGAGCAGCCTCGGGTCGGTCTGCCACTGCTTGGCGGTGTAGTCCTTGATGAAAGCCTCGTACAGGGGCCGGCCGATCAGCGAGATCCCCTTCTCCTCAAGATTGCTGGCGTCGGCCGGGGCGAACTCGGCCGCCTGCTCGGCAATCAGCGCTCGCGCCTCGTCCGGCGAGTAGGCCGCGTCGAAGAACTGGTTGATGGTGCCGAGGTTGATCGGCATGGGGAAGACCTGACCACGGAAGTTGGTGTAGACACGGTGCTGGTAGTTCGTGAAGGCTGTGAAGCGGTTGACGTACTCCCACACTCGTTCGTTTGACGTGTGGAAAAGGTGTGCGCCATAACGGTGGACCTCAATGCCGGTCTCGGCATCCTTCTCGCTGTAGGCGTTGCCGCCAAGGTGGCTCCGACGGTCGATAACGACGACATTTAGCCCGAGGTTCTGCGCACACTGCTGAGCAATGGTCAGCCCAAAGAACCCCGAGCCAACGATGACAAGATCCGCGTTCACGCACTCTCCAAAGGTTTGGGCATCGCAGTCAGGCTACCCGAGCATCTTTGCGAAACTGAATGAAGCCTTGTGGGTCTGGCGGCAGGTCAGGCACATAGGACGAGGTCTCGAACAGCCGCACCGAGGTGTGGTTGTCAATGTGGACCACTGCAAGATAAGCCGTGACGTCGTTTCCACCCGATGCCGCAGACTCGGACAATGCCACCTCCGCTGTTCGAAGCAGGGGACGGGCAAGGGACTGGCCCCGTCGCTCGGGTGAGACAGTGATCGAAACCTCCCACTCACCCTCACCCCGCAGATCCCAGCGGACGGTGCCGACCGAGCCGCGCGGGTCCTCGACCACCAGCAGCATCCGATCGGTCCTGGCCAAGCTGGTAGCCAGCCAGCGCAGATGATCGTCCCACGGCACCTCGGCCGGCGACCTGGACCCGACGCGGGTCGCGGGGTCGTTGCGCCATTGCCAGAGCTGTCGGGCATCCTGCAAGGTCGCCGGGCGAGCGACCAAGTCAACATCCCCGATGCTGGCCAAGGAACGCACATCCCGTGCCTGCTCCCACATCCGCACCACCCGCCAGGCGCCCAGTCCATCGACCACCTGCCGACCGGCCCTCTTCAGTCGGATGCGGACGTGCCAATCCGTCAGCGCCCTTTTCAACAGGCCAACCGCACGCTCATCACCGCCCAGGTCAGGCCCGCCCAAGCCGATCGCCGCCCCTGCTGCGACCACCCGGTCATAGCCCGCACGTTGGTTGTCCACGGCCCAGGCCACCGCGCTGGGCACACCGATGCAGCACAGCTCCCAGATTGAGGTGCCGGCCGCGCTGATCACCAGATCGTGACCCGACATCATCGCGGCAAGGTCATCCACCGGAGCAAGGACATTCAGTGACAGAGCAGAGCCCTGCGCAGCGTTGCGAGCCCGCTCAGCGTTCTCCCCCACAGCGATCGCCGTCACCTCCAGCTCAAGGCCCGTACGGGCCAGCAGGTCTACGGCGGCCGGTACCAGGCCGACGGGGTCAGTCCCGCCCATCACCACGAGCACCGAGCGGGCAACCTGCCCGACCCGGTTGTCGGCCTCTCGGCTTGACCAAGAGGCATCGCAGCCTCGCCGTCGTGCGTCGATGACCCGCTGGCGCACCGGGGTGTAACGGGATCCTCGTAAAAGCCAGGTGGTTGCGTCCCCGGGCCGCGCCACCAACTCGGCGCCGAATGTGGGGTCGACCACTACATCTGCGGACCTGCGGCCGAACGTGCCGTCCTCCATGTTGCTGACGGTGGCCCCGACACCGGTGGAGGCCACGAGTTCCCGGAGTCGGTCGAAAGCTACATAAGAGTCGACATGCAGCACCTCCGGGCGGACGCGTGCAACCAGGTCGATGAGGGGCTGCGGGTCACCATCAGCCATCCACGTTGGCGCGTGGGAGACCTCGACCGGCGCCGCCGCGATCTGGCCCTGCAGGAATGAACCTTCGAAATGTCCGGCAAGCACGACCGTGTGACCGGCAGCAACCGCCGCCTCGGCCAGAGCCAGGGAGCGCATCACATGCCCGACGCCCAGTGGCCCACCTCCGTCGCAACCCAGCAAGACCTGCATCAGCCGGCCGCTAGGGGCTTTTGCTCCACGGCGGAGTTGATGGCCACCAGATCCGGGCGAGCGCGAAGGATCGCGACCACGTCATTCCAGGCCGGCGGCCCGTCGGGAAGCTCAGCCACCAGCGCGCGCAACAGGACCAGGTCCTCCTTGGTGTCCAGGGTGACCCGTAGGTCGTTGGCTAAGGGCGTCACGCATAGGCCCAGCAGGCGGTACGGCGAAGGCTCGGCATAGAGACGAGACGTGACGTGCACGCGGTCGTGACCGAACGCGACACGGTCGAGCGCACGCAGAGCGCGGGCAGTGACCAGCTCGACGTCCAGGCCGCGCGGCAAGCAGCGCACGAGAACAGTTGAGACGTAGTCGTGAACCGGGGCTGCGGCCCAGGCACCGGCAACAGCGTCGATGAGGGTCGGATCCAGAAGTGGGCAGTCCGCGGTCAGCCGTACGACGGCATCGGCCGGGTATGCCTCGAGCGCCGCAACGAAACGGGACAGAACGTCGTCCTCGCTGCCGCGGACGACAGCCACCCCCAGAGAGTCAGCGAGATCGGCCACGACATCGTCCCCGGCCTGGGTCGAGGTGGCCACGATGACTGTGTCGATCTGGGTGGCCGCCCGCGCTGCGCGGACCACCCACTCCAGCACCGGTCGACCGCCTAGATCCTCAAGGACCTTCCCCGGCAGGCGGGTCGAGCCTGCTCGTGCCTGGATGACGGCGTTGATGCGCATGGTGCTCCTTTGCGTGGGCCTAGATGACGTCCCAGCTCAGGGGTGTCCCCATCTTCGCATCAGTGAGAAACCTACGTCCTTTGACCACACGGAACAGGTCGGGTGCCAGACCGCCCGAGGGCCGGATGGATCGCACGTTTGCCTCGGTGACAACGTCCCCTGCGACAACGTCTTGGACGATGAACAGAGACCGGCGCAGTCGCAGGCCTTCGCGCTCGGACGCAGTCGCGCCGATGCGCGGCCGTCCTAGCGAGATCCGGGCGATCTCGGTCTCGCGAACCAGCGCGGCGAGCTCGTGCGGCTCCAGCGAGAAGGCCGAGTCAACCCCGCCACCAGCTCGCGAGATGGTCACGTGTTTCTCGATGGCACATGCACCCAGGGCGACCGAGGCGACTGCCGCACCGATGCCCATCGTGTGGTCGGACAGACCGATCAGGGTGCCGAACGTGTTGGCCATGACCGGGATGCCCCTCAAGTTGGAGTCAGCAGGGTCGGCAGGGTAGGAGGCGGTGCAGGAGAGCACGATGATCTGGTCGTTGCCGGTGCTGCGGGCGGCCGTGACCGCGGCATCGATCTCACCGACCGAGGCCATACCTGTCGAGATGATGATCGGCTTGCCGGTCCCGGCCGCCAGCCGGATCAGCGGAAGATCCACGATCTCCGAGGAGGCGATCTTGTGGCAGGGGACATCGAGATCCTCGAGGAACGCGACCGCGGTGGGGTCGAACGGGCTGGAGAACGCGAGAAGCCCAAGTTCACGGGCAAGCTCGAAGATCGGAGCGTGCCACTCCCACGGAGTGTGTGCCTCCTGGTAGAGGTCATACAGCCGCCGGTCGGCCCATAGCTCGTGCCCGGGCGAGATCCGAAACTCAGGACCGTCGGCGTCGATTGTTATCGTGTCGGCGGTGTAGGTCTGGAGCTTGATCGCGTGGGCGCCTGCCTGGGCTGTAGCCCGGACAATGGCCAGCGCCTTGTCCAGATCACCGTCATGGTTGCCAGACATCTCGGCGATAATGAACGGCGCTGCGCCGGGACCGACCTCACGCCCACCGATGGTGATACTAGGCGCGCCGGCTTGCCCGTTCTGCTGCGTCATGGTGTCCTCAGTTCCCGCGCCTCAGGCGGCGCGCATCCTTGTGCAGGGTCTGACCGTGACATCATGCCTTAAACAAAGCTCACGCCTTGGAGGCACAAATGTCGGTCCTGTCCGGTTCCTCGATCCTCGTCACGGGCGGGACTGGATCCTTCGGCAAGGCCTTCATCCGAGAGCTCCTCGACAAGCATGACCCACGTCGCGTTGTGATCTACAGCCGGGACGAGCTCAAGCAGTACGAGTGCCGTCAGCTCTTCAACGACGACAAGCGTCTTCGGTGGTTCATTGGGGACATCCGCGACCAGCACCGCCTCAACCGCGCCATGCACGTGGTCGATTACGTCGTCCACGCAGCAGCGCTGAAGCAGGTCGACACCGCGGAGTACAACCCGTGGGAGTTCGTCCAGACGAACGTCGTGGGCTCACAAAACGTCATCGAGGCGTGCATCGATGCGGGGGTCAAGAGGGTCATTGCCCTATCCACGGACAAGGCTTCAAGCCCGATCAACCTGTACGGCGCCACGAAGCTGACCGCCGACAAGCTGTTCATTACGGGCAACCACTATGCGGCCGCATACCCGACGCGGTTCGCTGTCGTGCGCTATGGGAACGTGATGGGCAGCCGCGGCTCGGTCATCCCGTTCTTCCGCAAGCTCGGCGAGGCGGGTGAGTCGCTGCCAATCACAGACCTGCGGATGACGCGCTTCTTCATCACCTTGCCCCAAGCCGTGAAGTTCGTGATCGACTCGTTCGAAATGATGCATGGTGGCGAGCTTTATGTGCCCCGCATACCCTCTATGAAGATCACGGATTTGGCCCAGGCAATCGCTCCCGGTGCAGCGATGCACAACATGGGTCTGCGCCCCGGTGAGAAGTTGCACGAGGAGATGATCTCCGCCGAAGAGGGCCGTCGTGCCCTACGGATGGGCGACCGTTACGTTCTGCAGCCGGACCTCGCGGCCTGGGGTTACCAGCCGCCGGCCGACGGTGTACCGGTGGCCGAAGGTTTCCACTACACCTCGGACACCAACGACCAATGGTTCACCCCCGAGGAAATCACCAAGATCCTGGAATCGGACATCTGAGCCTTGCTTCCTTATGGACATCAGTCCGTCGACGAGTCCGACATAGCGGCCGTAGCAAATGTCCTGCGCAGCGACTGGTTGACCACCGGCCCCTCGGTCACCGCATTCGAGGAAGATCTAGGCCGTCTGTGTGGCATGTCCCGGGCCGTGTCGGTCACCTCCGGGACCGCCGCCCTGCACGTCGCGTATGCAGCCCTGGGCATCGGCACCGGCGACGAAGTGGTGACCACACCGCTGACCTTTGTGGCAACCGCCAGCTGTGCCTCGGTCCTGGGTGCGACGGTAGTGTTCGCCGACGTTTGTGAAGACACGGGCAATCTCGACCCGCAATCCGTCTCGGCCGCCATGACCGTGAGAACCAGGGTCGTGGCCGGAGTCGACTTCGCAGGACACCCGATCGACGCCAAGGCACTGGCCGAGATCGCTCATGCAGGCAACGCCACCCTGCTCGAGGACGCGGCCCACTCCATCGGCGGCTCGCTGGACGGCCGGCCGGTCGGGTCACTGGCAGACGTGACGACCTTCTCTTTCTTCCCAACCAAGAACCTCACCACCGCAGAAGGAGGCGCCGTGGTGGCCTTGCAAGGCGACACTGTTGACCGCGCCCGCAGCTATCGCAGCATTGGGCTGGTGCGCGACCCCGCCGTCCTGCGCTTCCCCAACGAGGGTCCCTGGCACCAGGAGGTCCACGCGTTCGGACTCAACTACCGTCTGTCCGACGTGCTCAGCGCTCTAGGCTCCAGCCAGTTGTTGCGACTGCCATCCTTCAAGGCTGCCCGCACCGAGATCACGGCCCGATACAACCAAGGCCTTGCGGGCATCGACGAACTGCGGCTGCCCGCATGCCGGCAGGGCGCTGACCCGATGTGGCACCTGTACCCACTCAGGATCCGCGACGGCCGGCGCCGCGCGCTGTTCGAGCACCTGCGGGCGAACGACATCGGCGTCCAGGTCAATTATCTGCCGGTCTACCGGCACCCGGTCTACGCCGATCTAGGTTACAAGAGCGGCATGTGCCCCGTCGCTGAGGAATACTACGAGCAGGAGATCTCGCTGCCCTTGTTCCCCGGCCTCGCCGATGCTGACGTCGACCGCGTGATCGACCTGATCCGCGGATTCGTAGGCGCATAATCGCGCCCCTATGATGAGCCCCGAATCTGCCGGCCCTGCTGAGTCTGCCCGATCCGTCGGCGCAACCGCCAGCAAGGGCGTGCTCGGCCGCGGGTCCATCTACACCCTGGGCACGGCGGCTCCAATCCTGGCCAACGCTGCAGTCGTGCCCATCGTCACCCGACTGCTGGGCAGAGAGTATGGCATCGTGGCCATCGCCCTCGTCGTCCTGCAGGTCGCCATGATGGCCGGGAGCTTCGGGATGCCATCGGTCATCACGCGCCAAGGCATTCTCGCGGGGTCCGGGGTTGCCGGCGCGCGCACCCTGCTGATCCGCGGGTCCGTAATGACAGTCGGACTTGTGGCCGCAGTCATCCTGACAGCGCCGCTATGGGACCCGCTGGTACAGGCGTCACTGCGCAGCGCAGTTCTCCTAGCCCTGGCCGCGAGCGCCTTCTTCGTCGTGGTTGAGAACTCCCAGGCGCTGCTGAGGGTCCTCGATCGGCCGGGCTCCTTCGTCGCGTTGTCGCTGACGGCCACGTTAGGTGGGCCACTGCTCGGGCTCGCCCTGCTGGCAGCGAATCGAACCCCGCAGCGCTACCTGCTCGGCCTCACCGCGGGCTACGCCGCCGCGGCGGCAGTCGGACTGGTGATGTGCCTGTGGGGTGGTCACCGAAGACGCAACCCTGGGGACACCCGCGCGGCCCTGCGAATGGGGCTGCCCGTCATACCACATCTGATCGCCCTGTTTCTGGCCAACGGCGCCCTTGTCATCTTCGCAGGACACCTGTACAGCACGTTCGATGCCGGTCGCTTCAGCCTGGCTCTGCTAGTGGGCAGCTCACCGGCGGTCATCACCTCTGCGCTGAACAACTCGTGGGCGCCGATCGTCTACCGCGCTCCCGAGCACGAACGCGGGGCAGTACTTGCCCACACCG
>Ga0182021_10005917_pt1 | contig 14537 bp, 8 predicted proteins | sample 612E3MmetaG_FD_120493 | JGI IMG/M metagenome (GOLD analysis project Ga0182021, IMG submission 120493) | Permafrost microbial communities from Stordalen Mire, Sweden - 612E3M metaG (Illumina Assembly) | ecosystem: Environmental > Terrestrial > Soil > Wetlands > Permafrost | place: Sweden... | reverse complement strand
GTGAAAGCCACCATCCTGGAGAACAAGCGCGGCGAGAAGATCGTCGTTTTCAAGAAGAAGAAGCGCAAGGGCTACGAAAAGAAACAGGGCCACCGCCAGGATCTTTCCGTCATCAAGATCGAATCGATTAACGTTTAAGGAGCGACACGTCATGGCACACAAGAAAGGTCAAGGCACATCCAGCAACGGCCGCGATAGTCACGCCCAGCGGCTCGGGGTCAAAATTTTCGGCGGGCAAAAGATCATCGCCGGCAATATCATCATCCGCCAGCGCGGCACTAGGCTCCACGCCGGCAAAAACGTCGGCACCGGTCGCGATTGGACGCTCTTCGCGCTGAAGGACGGCACCGTGCTGTTCGACAAGGCGCACCGCCGCGTGTCCATCGTCGAGGCCTGAGCCCCTCTTCCCCGCTTTTCTGCCCAGCGCCGGGTTTTCCGCCCGGCGCTTTTTGTTTTTACCCCGGCCACGCAAGCCGCAATCGTCGGCTGGGCTGATTCCACTCGACCGATCCTTTCGGACTCTTACAAAAGGAAACGAAGGTAACGAAGCCCGATGCCCAGCGCAGATCACGCTCTTCGTTCATTTGGTTATCCTCTTTCAAAAAAACCTGAATCCAAGCAGTAGCTGATAAAATTTCGCGCATCCGCAACCCAGACTAGCCTAATCTAACCCCATGAGCGACCGCCTTTCCGAGCTCCGCCGCCAACGCGCCCTTGTCGCCGAACAATTGGCGTGGCTCGACCGCGAGATTGCCGCCGCGGCGGGCGAGACTCCTGCGTCGCCTGCCCCACCGCCGCCGCCGGCTGACCCAAGCCGCGTCCCCGATCCGCCGGCGGCCGAAGAGATTCCCGCTGAGTTCCGCACTGAGGCCGAACGCTCCCCCGACAAAATGCGGCGGGGCTGCCTCTGGAGTTTCGCAGCCAGCATGACCTTCTTGATCCTCGGGGTCGTCGCGGTTTACTGGCTGCACTACCGTTGACTCGGGTTTGCCCTCGACATCCTGGCGGCAGGGGCATGCCAATCGTGGGCCAGTTGCCCCAATTCGATTTCCCGATTTGCGCCTGCGGTAGGAGCCTGCTTGCAGGCGATCCGCCGTGACAGTCATCAAGGAAATCGCCTGCAAGCAGGCTCCTACATTCACTGCGGCACGCCCAAATCGATTTGGGCAACATATCCGACTATGAGTTGAAAAGAGCTTCCCCGCCAAAGACCTGGAGCAATGCCTGATCGCGATCCCCAGGCGGCTTTCCCGGGGAGCCGAACGGGGCGCCGCGGAGATCCGCAAGAACTACATGAAGTCAATTAGCTTGAGTCTATCGTGTTACGTTATGCCGCCATTTCTTATCTCAAGTTCGGCGTCTTTAGACCGAGTTAAATCAACTGTTTCCAGCTTATCAGCTAACCGTTTGTCACCATGCCCCAAACCGTAAAGCTCGATCCCCTCACCCGCGTCGAGGGGCACTTGGCGGTCAGAACTGAAGTCGAAGGCAACAAGGTCCAAAGCGCCTACGTGAGCGGCGAAATGTTTCGCGGTTTCGAGGTGATCTTGCGCGGTCGCGATCCGCTCGATGCCCAGCATGTCACGCAACGCGTTTGCGGCGTGTGCAGCGTGGAGCACGGCATCGCCTCCATTCTCGCCCAAGACATGGCCTACGGTCTGCGGCCGGCCGACAACGGCCGGCTGTGCCGCAATCTGATGCAGGCGGCCAATTTCATCGCCTCGCACATCACGCATTTCTATCTGCTGTCCGGACTCGACTTCGTCGACATCGCCGCCATCGGAAAATACGAGGGAAGCGACCCCGCGTTGCTGGAGCTCAAGGCCTGGGCCAAGGCCGAAACCGATTCGAAGAAAGTGTCGGCACTCGCTCCGTTCCTCCCCCGCTACGCCGGCCAGTACGCCACCGATCTCGCGCTCAACGTCGGAGCCTTGCGGCACTACCTCGACGCGATGGAAATGCGGATGCTAGGCCAGCGCCTGGCCGCGATTTTCACCGGCAAGATGCCCCATGCCGCCACGTTGATCCCGGGCGGCGTCATCGAACGCGTCACGGCGTTCCACCTCGAGCAGGCCCGCGCCTTGCTGCACCGCTTGCAGGTGTTCATCGACACCGCCTATCTGCCCGACGTGGTGGCCGTGGCCGGCGCCTTCCCCGACTACTTCAACCTGGGGCGCACCGCCGGAAACTTTCTCGCGTACGGCGTGTTCCCCGAGTCCGCCGACGCGTCGGAGCGCTGGCTCCCGGGCGGGGTGAGCATCGATGGACGTTATCAGCCGCTCGACGCCGAACAGGTCGCGGAAGACGTCGGCAGCTCGCTCTTCTCGTCGCCGAGCGGTCTCAAACCCACGCGCGGCCAGACGGTGCCGGCGCCCAACAAAGCCGGCGCGTACTCCTGGTTGAAAGCGCCGCGCTACGATGGCCGCCCGATGGAGGTCGGTCCGCTGGCCCGGATGCTCGTCGCCTACCAGTCCGGCAAACACGCGGGCGTCAAAGCCGGCGTCGACGATCTGCTCAAGAAACTGCAACGCGACCCGAAGGACCTCAACTCGGTCATGGGCCGCCACGCTGTGCGCGCCCTCGAGTGCAAGCTCGTCGCGGACCATTTCTCCACCTGGCTCGACCAACTCGTGCTCAACGCGCCGTCCACCGTCGCCTTCCAGGTGCCGGACACCGCGCAGGGCTACGGTCTCACGGAAGCGGCCCGCGGCGCCCTCGGGCACTGGTTGGAAATCCGCGACAAGAAAATCTCCAACTACCAGCTGGTCGTGCCGACGACCTGGAACGCCTCGCCCCGCGACGATCGCGGGCAGCCCGGTCCGATCGAGCAGGCGCTCGTCGGTACGCCGGTCGCCGATCCGGCCAACCCCCTCGAAGTCGCCCGCGTTGTGCGGTCGTTCGATCCATGCCTGGCCTGCGCCGTCCATTAACCGCCGAGGAGCTTCCCCCATGGACCCGATGACCCGCCGATCTTTTCTGCAACTCAGCGCGCGGCTGGCGGCAGTGCTGGGCCTGGCCCGCTCGGCCGTGCCGGCGTTGGCCGAAACCCTCGCACAACTGGCCAACGGCACGGCCCCCGTGCTGTGGCTGCAAGGCCAGAGTTGTTCCGGCTGCTCCGTCTCGCTGCTCAACAGCGACCCCGTCACGCCCGGCCAGCTGCTGACGCAGTACCTGTCGCTCGTCTTTCACCAGACGTTGTCGAGCGCCACCGGGCAGACCGCCGTCGATGTCGTCAACCGCACGATCGACCAGGGCGGCTACATCCTGCTGGTCGAAGGCGCGGTGCCGGCCACCATGCCGCGCGCCTGCACGTTTGCCGACGAGCCCTTTACCACCCAGCTCACCCGCGCAGCGCGGCAGGCGAAAGCCGTCGTCGCCGTGGGCGCCTGCGCCGCCCACGGCGGCATCCCGGCCGCGGAAAACAATCCGACCGGCTCGATCAGCGCGGTCCAGTATTTGGAGGCCCAGGGCGTGAAGACGCCGATCATCGCGGTGCCCGGTTGCCCGGTTCATCCCGATTGGCTGGTCGGCACCGTTGCGCACGTGCTCCGGTTCGGCCTGCCGCCGCTCGATGCATTCCGTCGCCCGACGGCTTTTTACGGCCGGTTGGTGCACGATCAGTGCCCGCGGTTCCCCGACTACGAGCGCGAGGTGTTCGCCCGGACATTTTCCGACGAGGGCTGCATGTTTCACCTCGGCTGCCTCGGCCCCATCACGCACGCCGACTGCACCGTCCGCTCGTGGAATGGGGGCATCAACAACTGCATCCGCGCCGGCGCGCCCTGCGCCGGTTGCGCTTCGGAACTATTCGGCAAGAAGGCCGACTTCCCCTTCCTGCTCAATCGGGCCACCGGCAAAACCCCGGCCTAAACTGCCATGAAGCTGCACACCAAACTTCTGCTCTCGCTCATCGCCGGTTGCATTGCCGTTCTGGTGGCCTGCCAGTTGGTGCAGCAATATCGCAACCGCACGCTGCTCCGCAGCCTCTCGAGCGACAACATCCAGCTGCTCGAAAAACGGGAATGGCAGTCCGCCGAAAACGTCTACCGCGCCATTTCCTATGCCGTCGCCGGCTCCCTGGAGCGCGGCGAAATGCTCAAGTTCTCCCGCCTCCTCGAGGACCAGAAAAATGTCAAAGGCCTGCTCGAATTCTCGCTCTACGACGCCGGCGGCGTGGTGAAGTACTCGACCAAACCGGAATTCCTCGGCCAGACCCTGGCGCCGGCCCTGCGGAATCAGCTGATCGCCAAAAAAGAGGTCATCCGCCGGCGCACCGATACCGCGTTCGAGATCTTTCAACCCGAGATGATCGTCGCCGAATGCGTCCGTTGCCACACCACCTGGAAGGACGGCGAAGTCGGCGGCATAACTTCCTTCCGTTTTTCCACGCAAACGCTCGCGCAAGCCGGCCAGCAATGGGCCTCCTCCATCGCTGATTTGCAGCAGAGCAACCTCATCAGCGGTGCGCTCGCGGTGGTCGTCATGGTCGCTGTGCTCGCGGGGCTGACGTATTACCTCATCCGCCGGATGGTCGCCAAACCGATGAACCAGACGATCCAGCGCCTCACGCAAGGCGCCGAGCACGTCGGCGTCGCCTCCAACCATATCTCCAGCGGCAGTCACTCGCTCGCCGAAGGCGCCAACGAACAGGCCGCCTCGCTCGAGGAAACGAGTGCCTCGCTCGAGGAAATGTCGGGCATGACCCACCGCAACGCGGAGAATGCCGAGCGCGCCAAGGAGCTCGCCCAGCAGGCGCGCACGGCCGCCGAGCGCGGCGCGGCTGATATGCAGCACATGAGCACCGCCATGCAGGCGCTCCAAAGCTCCAGTGCCGAAGTGTCGCAGATCATCAAGACCATCGACGAAATCGCGTTCCAGACGAACATCCTCGCGCTCAACGCCGCGATCGAGGCGGCCCGTGCCGGCGAGGCCGGCCTGGGCTTCGCCGTCGTGGCCGAGGAAGTGCGCCACCTCGCCCAGCGCACCGCCCAGGCAGCGCGCGAGACCGCCGGCAAGATCGAAGACTCCGTTACGCGCACCCACCAGGGTGTCGAAATCAGCACGCAGGTGGCGCGCAATCTCGACGAAATCGTGACCAAGGTGCGCGAAGTCGATTCGCTCTCCGCCGAAGTGGCCGCCGCCTCAAAGGAGCAGAGCCAGGGCATCGTCCAGGTGAATGCCGCCGTGGGCCAGATGGACAAGGTCACGCAATCCAATGCGGCCAACGCCGAGGAAAGCGCCGGCGCCGTCGAACAGCTCGATCACGAAGTGCGGACGCTCAAACGCGTCGTCGCCGAGCTGGAGCAGCTCGTCTTCGGTCGCGCCGTCTCGACCCTGGCCCACCTGGCCGATGCGGATGACACCCCGGTCCCAGCCCCGGCCAAGAAGCCTCGGCAGACTTCACCCACCCCCCGCGACAGCCAGTCTCTGGCCCCGCGCCGCAACGGCACCCCCGCCGCCGTCACTCCGAACGGTCAGGGCTGATACCAATATCAGTACGATTTTGGACTTTCCGCAGCGGCACGGCTTCCGCGCCGCACGGAACCGGAAGCGGCTCTGCCACCCGATACAGCGAGATCACGACAGGCGACTCCGCCCCGCAGGCGGTAGCACAAACCAAGCGCGTTGAGGCCAACGCGCTCCACCACGCCGAGAACCGCTTGGCGCGTAGCTCGGAGCTTCAGCTCGAGCTCCGAAAAAGTGCAGCGACGTCCCGCCACCATAGGTTTTCGGAGCAGCGGCGAGACGCCTCTGCCACTTTGCTTCTGTCAAATCGGAGGAACAGTGGCAGCGGCGTCCCGCCGCTGATTGTCTGACGTCGTATGCCAGGAAGTCTTGGTGCGCCTCGGATCGGAGTGCCCACTGGTAGCAAACGCTTGTGGGAGCGCGAGCGCAGGCGCAGCCTCGCCCGCATTTCTTGGTCGAGATGAGGGTGGACGATCGCCTGCGGCGATACATCCGCGCTCCCGACCGCGCTACGGATCCATGTCATAAACCTCGACGAGCACGTTACCCGTTGCGCCGCCCACGCCAGTCGCCTGCACCGTGTATCCGGCCGGCGGGAGACGCACCACGAGCGCCGCGTCCTTGCTGCTGTCGGAAGCCAGATGGAACGCGCCCACTTGGTCGAACGCTGCCTTCAACTCCGCCGTGCCGCCCCAATTGTCGTTGCTCACCACCGCGCCACTCTTCCCCGGCGGAAGCACCGACGCAAACACTCCCAATTGCGGATCGGCCAGCACCCCCGGCACATTGTATGGCGCGCCGCCCAAAGTCGGCCCCACTGCCCGGATCAGCAGTTGCTTCGGCCCGTCGCCGAGGATCCAGAAACCGGAAATCAGCACTTGTGCGTCGGGGCCGGTCAACCCGCGCGTCGACACAGTTACCAACTTTACCGGCGCGGTGGCGCCTTCGGTGTCGTACATTTCCGCTAGCGCAATGCCCGAAGGAGCCGTACCGCTCGGCGCAATCCGCACCGTGTACAACGTGTTGACCACCGTGCTCACCGTGCTCAACACCGCGGCGTCCTTGGAGCCTTCGATCAAGGGGAATGCGCCCAGCGCCGCCGTTACCCTACGCAACTCATCTGGATCGCTGTTCGTCCCCCAATCGTCATTCGACACCACCGGCGTCTGCACGCCAAACGGGATCAGATCCAGTAGCGGATCGCTCAGCGTGCCGGGTACGCCAAATCCGCTTGGTGACGGCGCGCCCAGCGTCGGCCCGACCGCCCGAATGAGCAGCCGCTTACTCCCCGCCCCGCGCAGCGCGATTCCGGGGATGAGCGCGTTCGCTCCCGCGTCGGCCACCCCGCGGGTGGACAGGCTACCCAAACGGCTGCTGCCGCCGGAGACCGTCAGGATAGCCACCGCCGAATCGACCGAGCCCGAGCTGTTGCTCACGGTCACCGAGTAGAAGCCCATGTCGCCGGCCTGCGCGTTGGCCACGGTATACGTGGCGCTCGTTGCTCCGGGGATCGCCGTGCCGTTAAATTTCCATTGGTAGGTGGGCGAACCCGATCCGCTCACCGCTATGGCAAGCATCACGCGGCTGCCTGGCATCACATGCTGGCTCGGAGGCGCAGAAACCGCCGCGTACACCGTCAGCGTGGCCGCGTTCGAGGTAACGTTTCCTGCGGGATTAGTCACCGTTACCGCATAGCTTCCTGCATCAGCGAGCTGGACATTGGCGAGCGTCAGGGTCGCGCTCGTGGCTCCGGAAATGTTGCCGGCGTTCACCAGAATCGTCGTACCTTTTTTCCACTGGTAGCTCAACGGTGACGTGCCGTTGGCCGCCGTCGCGAACGTCATATTAGCCCCCACTGGCATCACCTGCGATTGCGGCTGCGTCGCGATCGTCGGCGCGTCAGGAAGCGGCGCGAAAGAAAAATCACTGATGACGACCTCGGCGGACTGGCCGTTGGATGGAGCGGATGCGTTGACAGTTTGATTGAGCCACAGGTTGAGGTGGATCCGCTCGCGCCCAGGCACGGGCACATACTGCCTCGACGCCGGGCTATGGGCGTAGGTCCAATCGTCCACCACCGCGTCAGCGGGATAGTCGGTCGGCGAATAGTTTCCTTTTAGAGTGATGAAGCGGATGGAATCAGACTTCCAGATCATGATCCGGCTGAGTACCGGACTGCTGCTGAGATCGGGCAGGTTGAAACGGTGCCGGTTGCCGGGCACATAATCAAAAGGCTGCTTTATCGCTTGGGTCGTCGGGGCGGAAACAACGCCCCAGCGCGAATCTTCGCCCCAGTCGATTTCTCGGTTGTGCGAAAGGTCCGAAGACACCTCGTCGCCATAATCGTCCCACGTAAACCCGCCGCCAAACGTGACGTTCACGTCGAGGATATCGTTGCGGCTGTTGGTGTGATACCAGTAGGTACCGTAACCGAGGTGATCACCAAGCAGCGTCACCTCTGTCGCCCACCAATATCCGTCATGCGCGTGCAACGTGAGATGCAAGCCGGCACTGTCAGTCCAGACGTCGGACGAGAGAGCGGAAAAGTGGTTCTGGCCCGGTCCAACGGGCAGCGGCGCGTCTTTCAATGCCCACGTCCGGCCCGCGAATTGCAGGGTCGCTCCATAACGCTCGACGAAGTCGATGGCCGTCGAATTCAGATCGGCGGGGATGCGGTAGCTGCCATTTGCCTGCGGCGGCGTGTAATTGGCCGCAACCAGGGCGGCGCAGAAAATCGTTGCCCGGCTGTCGAGCCCGCCGGTGGTCACATTTGCGCTAAAGGTGCCATCGGAATTGATTGGGACCGTCGGCACTGCAAAACTCGGTTTTGTGTACCACCCTAAACCGGCCACGTAGATGAACGGCGCGACGCGAGATTGGGAGAAATCCACACCAGTCACCACGCCCCCGATTACGCCGCTGGCGGCGTAAGGGTGCACGCTGGTGATCTTGATCGTGGGGACTGCTGTCGCGAGCGGCGCAAATAGGAGTGCCAGTACAAGCCCGTTGCCTCGGGCACGTCGCCAGAAACCTGGGCGCCGGAGGTTCGCTGCTCCAGCTGCCGCGATCTTCCGCTCACGACCTGCCGGTCCGGAAGACCATCGCTCACACGGCATTTTTGCCAGGGCACCAAAAAACCTGTTTTCGGTACCGGCGGTGTCGAACGTGGGGCAAACTGAAACTGGGGTGGCTGGCTGGAGTGACGTATAACCCTTCCCTGAAGCTCGAACACCAATGCCGCGATCTGGCCAGCTTGGCAAGCGTGTATCATCCCATGCGGTGTCCGATTGTGAGCGCACACGGGGCGCACCCCTGCGTGGACGCGACGTCCGGCCCTGCATTTCACAACAATTCAACCGCGAAAGCAGCTCGCCTCGCCGTAACCGTTGCGTACCGTCGGCGTCGTAATCCGCAACACTCGCCTGCCCCGGCGCGACCGGCTGGCCGGCCGCTCCGGCAAGGATCGTATGAAACGCCTTTTTTGCCTTCCCGTTTTTCTGCTGGGGGCCCTGGTCGGAACCGCGGCCCCGGCTCCGGCACCGACGCCTTTCGAAGGGCCGGCCGTGTCGCGCCCGCAGAACCGGATCGACGAGCTCGTTTTCGGCCGGCTGCAAACCCTCGGCATCCAGCCGGCTCACCTGTGCACGGATGCCGTGTTTGTCCGCCGGGTCTATCTCGACGTCATCGGTACTCTGCCCACGGCGCAGGATGTCCGGGATTTTCTCGCGGATCAGGATCCGGCCAAACGCACGAAGTTGATCGACCGCGTCCTCCAACGCGACGAATTCGCCGACTACTGGGCGATGAAGTGGAGCGATCTGCTGCGCGTGAAATCCGAGTTCCCCATCAATCTTTGGCCCAATGCCGTGCAGGCGTACCACCGCTGGATTCGCACGAGCATCTTCGACAACATGCCGTACGATCGCTTCGTCCGGGAGATGCTCAAATCCAGCGGCAGCAACTTCCGCGTCGGCCAGGTGAATTTCTACCGGGCGATGCCGGGCAATGATCCGACGACGATCGCCAAAACGGTGGCGCTGACTTTCATGGGCGCCCGGGCCGAAACCTGGCCCGCGGAGCGGCTGGCCGGCATGGCGGCTTTCTTCTCCCAGCTCGGCTTCAAAGCCACCGCCGAATGGAAGGAGCAGATTGTTTTCTTCGATCCGTCGAAAGGTGCGCCACCCGCGAAAGAACAGACGCCGGCCGCCGGTCCGGCCAAACCCGCAGCCGACGCCAAACCCTTGGCACCAGCGGTGCCGATCTTCCCCGACGGCACTCCGGCCAGGATCGCCCCCGACCAGGATCCGCGGGAGGTCTTCGCCGACTGGCTGACGTCGCCGCAGAATCCCTGGTTTGCGCGGGCCATCGCGAACCGTATCTGGTCCTGGCTCCTCGGCCGCGGCATCGTGCAGGAGCCCGACGACATCCGCCCCGACAATCCTCCCGTCAATCCGGAGCTGCTGACTTGGTTGGAGCATGAACTCGTCGGCGCCCACTTCGATCTGAAGCACCTCTACCGCGTAATTCTGAATTCCGAGACGTATCAGCTCTCCTGCGTGCCGCGGACCGAGAATCCCGCGGGCGCGGCGAACTTCGCGTACTACCCGCTCCGCCGGCTCGATGCCGAGGTGCTGATCGATGCCATCTGCCAGATCACCGGCACGCACGAGAAATACACGAGCCCCATTCCCGAGCCGTTCACGTTCATTCCGGAGGAGCAACGGTCGATCGCCCTGGCCGACGGCAGTATCACCAGTTCGTTCCTCGAAATGTTCAACCGCCCCGCGCGCGACACCGGCCTGGAATCCGAGCGCAACAACCGCCCATCGCCCGATCAGCGGCTGCACTTGCTCAATTCGTCGCACATCCTGCGCAAGATCGACCAGAGCCCGATGCTGCGCCCGTTGCGGATCTCGAAGACGCCCGGAGACAATGTCCGCGAAATCTACCTCACGGTGCTTTCCCGCCCGCCCACCGCAGCGGAGATACAGGCGGTGCAAAACTACGCCCAGACCGTTCCGGTGAAAGGCCGCGACATCCTGGTGGATCTCACCTGGGCGCTGATGAACAGCGCCGAGTTTCTCTACCGGCATTGAACCGCCGCCCTGAAGCACCTGAACAAGTTCCCGGGCATCTAACGAAACCACTTTGATGTCAATCTACCTTCCGCCTCTTCACCTTCCTGGCAACCAAGCCAAAGGCAGCTTTGGCGCATTGAGGCCAATGCCAATGAACCTGTTTTCCAAACCTCACCTTCCACTCGCTCACGCTCGCGGCTACAATTCAACCGGCCCGGGCGGCCCGGCCCTCACCCGGCGCGAAGCGTTGCGTCTCGGCCTCTTCGGCACGGCCGGTTTGTTGGTCGCCGACCGATTGACTCTCCGCGCGTTCGCCGCCTCGGCGCCGACGCCCGCGCCGGCTCCTGCCACACCCGTGGCGAAAGCGAAATCTGTCATCCAAATCTGGCTGTGGGGCGGTCCTTCGCACCTTGACACGTTCGATCCGAAGCCTGAGGCGGGGCACGATTACTGCGGGCCGTTCACCAACCCGGTTGAAACCAATGTGCCCGGGATCAAAATCTGCGAACTGCTGCCCCTGCTCGCGAAGCAGGCGGACAAATACTCGATCATCCGCAGCATGACGCATGGCTCGAACGGCCATGAAACCGCGGCCTATCTGGTCCAGACCGGACGCGAACCCGGCGGCGGAATCGTTTACCCTTCCGTCGGCGCCGTGGTGTCGTTGTTCAAAGGCTACGACGCGGGTTACACGGGGCTGATCCCGCCCTACATCGTGCTGACCGAGTTGCAGGGGCGTTTCTCCGAGGCCGGCTTCCTGGGCTCACGTTACCAGCCGTTCGCCACCGGCGGCGATCCGGCGCAGGTTCCGTTCGCCGTGGAAGGCGTCGTGGTGCGCGGCCTCTCCGAGCAGCGGCAGCAGGCCCGGCGGGATTTGCTCCAACAAATGAATACACTGGAGCAGGCCATGAAAACGGATCCGCACCTGGTGGCCTCGGCGCAAGCCGAGCAACAGGCGTACAACCTGATCCTGGGCGACGCCGGCAAGGTGTTCGATGTCTCGCAGGAAAAAGATGAGCTGAAAGATCGCTACGGCCGCACCACCTTCGGCCAGTCCTGCCTCGTGGCCCGGCGGCTCGTCGAGCGCGGCGTGCCCTACGTGACCATCAATTTCAAGGGCTGGGACACGCACAAGGAGAACTTCCAGGAAATGCGCCGCAAACTGCCGGACTTGGACAAGGGGCTTTCCACCCTGCTGCAGGATCTCTCGAGCCGCGGACTGCTCGACAGCACCATCATCTGGTGCGGCGGCGAATTCGGCCGCACGCCGAAGGTGGACTGGAATCCGCCGTGGAATGGCGGCCGCGGCCACTTTGGCGCGGTGTTTTCCACGGTGGTGGCGGGCGGCGGTTTCAAGGGCGGCCATGTGGTCGGGGCCTCGGATGCCAGAGGCGAAACGGTCAAGGTGCGGCCGGTTTATCCGGTCGATCTCATCGCCAGCATGTACGAGCTGCTGGGCATCGACCCGGCCGGACAATTGCCGCATCCCCAGGGCAAGATGCTGCGCGTGCTGCCGGCCGCCGAAGAAACTGGACGCATGGGCGGTCGCCTGAGCGAAATCATGTGAAACGGAGAATGGTATGATTTCATTCCGCCAGGGCATAAATCGGGCACTACGGAGCTTCGCAAGGGCGTTCCCATTTACTGTAGGCAGCGAGCTTGCTCGCGCGGTTTGTCAGAGCGCGAGCAAGCTCGCTGACCTACGAGATCCCGAGTTCTTAGGAGTACTCGTAAAATGCAGTGACCTTGGCTGTCGGCTTCGTAGGTCGGGCTTTATGCCCGACATCTCCGGAAAACCTGTCGGGGATAAACCCCGACCTACCGTCGGATCGCTTCTGCTTTTCTCCCGATGGTTCTTGGCGGGTGGACTGGTGCTGCTCCTGGCGGCAGCGCCGCTCTCGCAGGCACAGCAGAATCAGCCGCATATCGGCTACATTTATCCCGCTGGCGGACAGAAAGGCACCAAGTGCGAGATCCTCATCGGCGGCCAGTTTCTGGACGAAACGACGCAGGTGCTCATCACCGGCGGTGGAATTTCCGCGACTGTCGTCGAACAAACCAAGCCGCTCGCCGGAAAAGAGCTCCAGCTTTTGCGGGACAAGATCAAGACTCTGCAGGAAAAGAAAGACGCCGCGGCCCGGGCACCGGCGACCGGCGAAGGGAAGAATGGCACCGCGACCAAGACGACGGCGACTGGCGACAACAAGAACGCCGCCCCGGCCACGCCGGCGCCGGTCTTCACCGCTGAAGATCAAAAAGAATTGGCCGAGGCGCAGCTGAAATTGAGGAAAAATCCACCGCGCCCACCCAACCCGGCCCTCGCGGAAACCGTCACGCTCGACGTCACGCTGGCGCCGGACGCGCCGATCGGCGATCGCGAGTTGCGCCTGGTCACGCGCAACGGACTGACGAATCCCATGGTGTTTCAGATCGGCCAACTGCCCGAGGTCCGCGAGCAGAAAGCAAAAACCGACATCTCGCCGAAGGAGCAGGCGGTCACGCTCCCCGCCGTCATCAACGGGCAGATCATGCCGGGCGACGTGGACCGGTACCGGTTTCCCGCGCGCCAGGGGCAGCAGGTGGTCGTAGCCGTTTTCGCCCGGGCCCTGATCCCCTACCTGGCTGACGCAGTCCCCGGTTGGTTTCAGGCGACGATCGCACTCTACGACTCCAAAGGGAGGGAATTGGCCTACGATGACGACTACAGCCTCAATCCCGATCCGGTGCTCAGCTACAGGATCCCGCAGGACGGCGACTATGTCATCGAGATCAAAGACTCCATCTACCGGGGCCGGGATGATTTCGTCTATCGCATCTTCGCGGGCGAACTGCCGTTTGTAACGAGCCTCTTTCCCCTGGGCGGTGAGGTGGGCAAGACGACGGTCGTAGACATCAAGGGCTGGAACCTGCCGGCCACGCAAATGGCGCCGAATGTCTCCACCCCGGGCATACAGCCGATCGCCTTGCGCGGCGGGATACTCATCCCCAACCGGATATCGTACAAAGTGGATACTCTGCCGGAAATCATGGAGCAGGAGCCCAACAATACGGCGGACACCGCCCAGTTGGTGACGTTGCCCGTCATCGTAAACGGGCGCGTCGGCGCCCCGGGCGACTGGGACGTCTTTCGTTTCGAAGGCAAGGCCGGCCAGGAAATCGTCGCCGAGGTCTATGCGCGCCGCCTCGATTCGCCGCTGGATTCCGTGCTCAAACTCACCGATGCCCAAGGGCAGCAGCTGGCCTTCAACGACGATCACGAGGACAAGGGCTCAGGATTGAACACGCACCACGCGGATTCCTACCTCACCGCCAAGCTGCCCGCGAACGGGACGTATTTCATCCACTTGGGTGACATCCAGCGCAAGGGCGGCTCGGAGTACGCCTACCGTTTGCGCCTCAGCGCCCCCCAACCGGATTTCGAGCTGCGGGTGGCACCGTCCAGCATCAATCTCCGCGCCGTCGGCAACACGCCCCTGACCGTGTACGCCCTGCGGAAAGACGGCTTCTCCGGGGAGATCGCGCTGGCGCTGACGAAAGCACCCGCCGGCTTCCTCCTGAGCGGCGCCCGCATACCCGCCAATCAGAACCAAGTCCGACTCACCCTCCTGGCTCCGTACGCGTCCCCGACTGCGCCGGCCGAATTGGAGCTGGCGGGGCAGGCCGAAATTCAAGGTCGGAAGGTAGTCCATATCGCCGTGCCGGCGGAGGACATGATGCAAGCCTTCGCCTATCGGCACTTCTTGCCCTCGCAGGAAATGAGGGTGGACGTCGTGGGCCGCATTCAGCCGGTCGCCTTTTATTATGTCACCAGCGCGACGCCCGTGAAGATTCCGGCGGGCGGAACCGGGCGGATCGAATTGGGCCAACCCGCCGCGATGACCCAAAATCGAAATTTCGCCAAAAACAAGCAGGCCGCCCAAACCAAGATCACGTTCCAGTTGAGCGATCCGCCCGAGGGGATTTCCCTGACAGACACAACCGAGAGCTGGGGCC
>Ga0182021_10005916_pt1 | contig 14537 bp, 13 predicted proteins | sample 612E3MmetaG_FD_120493 | JGI IMG/M metagenome (GOLD analysis project Ga0182021, IMG submission 120493) | Permafrost microbial communities from Stordalen Mire, Sweden - 612E3M metaG (Illumina Assembly) | ecosystem: Environmental > Terrestrial > Soil > Wetlands > Permafrost | place: Sweden... | reverse complement strand
GTCCGAGCCCTCGGGAACTGCCAGATCGATCCCGGGGTGCACCTCTTCGCTCGGTGTGCCGGCGACCATGCCGCGGGTGCGGTACGAAGGCACCGAGAGCGGCCAGCCTTGCGGAATCGAAGGCCCCCCTCGTTCCGGGACCGAGGAGTCAGCAGCGGCGGGGGCGCGTGCCAGCATCGGGGGCGCGATGTACAGCCGCTCTTCGCCCGCCGCATATTGTCCGTCGGTATCACCGGCCGGCGCCGGCATCTGGGCGCCGAGCATCCCGCGCAGATGCGCGTACCGCGCTTCGGCATCCGAGAGCGCGAGCGCGAGTTGGCCCACCCTGGCGTTCTCGCTGGTCAACTGTTCCACTCGGTGCTGCAGCAGCGGAGCACGCATCGCGGCCGCCAGAATCGGTCTGTAGGCGATGACGAGTGCGGCAAGAATGACGAGTGCCGCCACCGTTGTAATCAACGCCGCTCGCGCCAGCCATGACGGCACCTGGAACTGTCGGGACTCCAGCGCTCCGTTGCGGTGGACGATGACGGTGTAGCCAGAGGCTGGCACTAACCGTCCCACCGCCGCCCGAGGATGAGCTCGAGCAACCGGCCGAGATCCTCCGCGGAATAGAACCGCACCTGCAGGTGCCCGTTCCCCTTTCCGGTCATCACGACGGTCGCGTCTGTCCCGAGCTTCTTGCGCAGCGCCGCCTCAATGCGGGCGACTTCGGGCGGTACCCCACGGCGTGCTGCGCGACCGCCCTTCTTCCCACGTGATGGCGTGCCCCTGGCATGGCGCTCGACCTCGCGAACCGACCACCCGTGCGCTACGCACTCCCGGGCGAGGCGCTCGATCTGCCGCCCGTCTCCCAGACTGAGCAGCGCGCGCGCATGCCCGGCGGACAGCGCGTCGGTGCTCACGAGCTGCTGCACGCTCTTGGGCAGTTTGAGGAGGCGGACTGCGTTGGCGACGGTGGAACGGTCCCGGCCGACGGCCTCGGCGATCGCGGCGTGCGAGAGTTGGAACTCCTGCGCCAGCCGCTCGTAGCCCTCAGCCTCGTCGATGGACGAGAGGGACGCCCGCTGGAGGTTCTCGACCAAGGCGAGCGTGAGCAATGTCCGGTCGTCCACGTCGCGAACCACTGCGGGGATTCTCTTCCACCCCAGCTCGCGCACCGCGCGCCAGCGCCGTTCGCCGGCCACCAGCTCGTAGCCCGATCCGACCTGACGCACGACGACCGGCTGTAGCAAGCCACTGGCGGCAATCGAGTTGCGAAGCTCGGCCAGCGCCGCGGGATCCATCGCCCGCCGGGGCTGGAAACGGTTCGGCTCCATCGCCTCGACCGGCAACTCCCGCAAGGCGCCCTCGCGCTCCGCCTCCTCCACCGAGCCGACCCCGAGCAGAGCCTCGAGACCCCGGCCCAGCCGGCGGCGGTTGCCCGTCGCTCCGCTCACGACGTGGCCTCAGCGGGATGGCGGGCGCTCTCGCGATCGTCCGCCGCCATTTTCGAGGCGGTGCGGCGAATCAACTCTTCGGCCACACTGAGATAGCACTGCGCTCCGACCGACCCGATGTCGTACAGCAGGATCGGCTTCCCGAAGCTCGGCGCCTCGGCAAGTCTGACGTTGCGCGGGATCGCCGTCTTGAACATCCGGCCGCCGAAGTACTCCTGCGCCTCTTCGGCGACTTGGCGCGAGAGGTTGAGCCGCGCGTCGTACATGGTCAGCAGCACGCCGTCGATCGCAAGTCGTGGATTGAAGTTACGCTGCACGAGCCGGACGGTGTTGAGCAGTTGGGAGAGCCCCTCGAGAGCGTAATACTCGCACTGAATCGGTATGATGACCGAATCGGCCGCGGTGAGCATGTTGAGCGTCAGCAGCCCCAGCGACGGGGGACAGTCTATCAGGATGTAGTCGTACGACCGTCGTATTCCCTCGAGCGCACCGCGCATGATGGACTCGCGGTGGGCGCGAGAAACCAGCTCCACCTCGGCCCCCACCAGATCCCGCGATGCCGGCGCCACATCGAGGAAAGGGAAGTGGACCGCGCGGCGCACGACATCCACCAACGGCCGGTTGTCGAGCAGGACCTCGTAGATGGTGAGTTGCAGCCCCTCACGCTCCAATCCCACGCCGCTCGTGGCGTTTGCCTGGGGATCTGCATCCACCAGCAGCGTGCGCTTCTCGGCGGCCGCGAGGGAGGCGGCCAGGTTGACGGCGGATGTCGTCTTGCCGACGCCACCCTTCTGGTTCGCGATTGCGATGACCCTGGCCATTGGGCGGGGGAATCTATCTGTTGCACGTGCAACGGGCTAGCGCACTTGCCGGGCAGGGGAGGGAGTGTTGCACGTGCAACGGGGGCCCCGAACCAGGACCCCCGCCATTCCCGTCAGGCCGCTAAGCGGCGACGGCTCAGCTCTGCCGCGCCCACCGCCACAACTCCTTCATGCTGGGGCGCTTACCATACATCAGGATGCCGATGCGATAGACCCTGGCCGATAGCCAGACGATCAACAGACTGGAGACGGCGCTGATGGCCAGCGACAGCGCGAGCTGGGACGTCGGCACGTCGGACGTCGCCACGCGCACCGGCATGATGATCGGGGACGAGAAGGGGATCATCGAAGTGACGACCGCCATCTGGCCACTGGGGTCGTTGAGCGCCGCAAACGACACGATCAGCGAGAACACCAGCAGCATCATGACGGGCTGCTGGGCCTGTTGGGCCTCGGAGTCGGCCGTGACTGAGGCGCCGACGACCGCGAACAAGGCGGAGTAGAGCAGGAAGCCAAGCACGAAGTAGACGGCGACGACCGCAAGCAGGGTTCCGCTGATGACCGGCAGCGCGAACGCGTTGACCTGATCGGCCGACACGTGGAAGGCCCCCAGGATCTGGGTGCGGAAGTGCACCATCAGGTACCCGGTCGCCGCCCAGATGCCGAACTGAAAGAGCCCGACGCCGCCCACGCCGATAACCTTGCCCAACATGAGCTGGAAGGGACGCAGGCTCGACACGAGCACTTCGATGATCCGCGTCTGTTTCTCCTCGAGCACGCTGCGCATCACGTTGATGCCGTAGATCAGGATGATCATGTAGAGCACCAGCCCGACCGCATAGCCGAGGAAGAAGGTCACCATGCCGGACTCACCTGTGGCCCCGTGCTTGGTGATCCGCACCGTGCGCAGATCGATCCCGTGCTGCGCCTCCTGTACCACCGCCGGATCCACACCGTGCCGCGTCAGCCGCTCGGTGACAACGCTCTGGCGCAGCAGGCCTTCCATCAGGCCCATGTCACGCAGCGATGAGACGTTACGGCCCCGGTACTCCGCCATCCCCGACTCCACCGTTGCGGACGAGATCGTCAGGAAGCCGTCGATCGCCTCGGAGCGGATGGCGTCGGTGAGCGAATCACGCAGCACGTCGTTCCGATCGGAACGCGCCTGGAACAGAGTGACCGTGTAGCGGCCGGACCCTTCCAGCTGTGTCTTCAGCCGTTCCGCGAAGCCGCCCGCGCCCTCGTCCAGGACCACGATGTGGTTGACCCTCCCTGACCTTGTGGCGAGCAGGCTCGGCAGCACCGTCACGCCGATCATGAACACCGGGCCGAGGATCGTGGACACCAGGAACCACTTTGAGCGAATCCGCTCGAGGAACTCGCGCCGGATGACCGCCCAGATCTTACGCATGGGCCACCTCCGGCAACGCGGCGCTCGCCGCGTCGGGGCCGGCCTTGTCGAGGAAGATGCGGTTCAGCGACGGCTCGATCCGCTCGAAGCGCCGGATCCGGACGCCGGTCCGCATCAGGCGCTCAAGCACCAGTTGCGGGTCCACCCCCTCTTTCAGCTTCAGCTCCGCGAACACTCCGGAGTCGTCGGCGACCGCGATCAGGTCGGCCACGGCGCTCATCGCCTCCGCGCTGGCGGCTGTGTCCTCGAACGCCACGGCCACGTGCGTGCCGCCGTGCACGCGCTTCACCTCAGCCAGGCCCCCGTCCAGCACCTTTCGGCCGCGTGCGATGATGCACACGTGGTCGCAGATCTTCTCGGCAACGTCCATCTGGTGCGTGGAGAAGATGATCGTCGCGCCGCTCCGCGAGAGGTGCACGATGATGTCCCTGAGCACCTGCTGGTTGATCGGGTCGAGGCCGGAGAACGGCTCGTCGAGGATCAGGAGCTCGGGCTCGTGCAGCATGGTGCCGATGAACTGGACCTTCTGCTGCATGCCCTTCGACAGCTCCTCGACCTTGCGCGGGCCCCACTCCGCGAGGTCCAGCCGGCGCAGCCACTCGTCCGCCTTCGCGCCGCCCCGGGCGCGGTCTACGCCCTTGGCCTCGGCCAGGAAGACGAGCATGTCGCGCACCCGCATCTTCCGATAGAGCCCGCGCTCCTCCGGCAGATAGCCGATGCGCGCACTGTGGTGGCGCCCGCCCAGGCGGTCGCCGAACAGTTCGATCGTGCCCTCGTCCGGGATCGTGATGTTCATGATCATCCGGATCGTGGTGGTCTTCCCCGCGCCATTGGGACCGAGCAGCCCGTAGACAGCCCCCTTGGGCACGGCCAGAGAGAGGTCCTCCACCGCGACGTGTCCGGAGAAGCGCTTCGCGATGCGGTCAATTGCGACGACGTTCGTGTCACTCATGGAGTAAGCAGTCCGGCCAGGGTTTGACCGAAGGCGGCCGCTGCTTCGGGACCGCTTGCGGTGACGATCGTGCCATCCAGCACGACCGCCTCCTCTACGTAGGTTGCACCACCGCGTTTCAGCTCCAGGAGCGCGCGGTCGGCAGGGAAGGCGGTCGCGCGTCTGCCCGCAAGGATGCCGGCGCGCGCCAGCACGGGCGGCGAAAGGCAGATGGCGCCGACCGGCTTTCCGGCCGCGTGGAGCGACTTGACGATGGAGCGCAGCGCCTCGGAGTCCCACAAGTGCGAGGGCGCTCCGGCGCCACCCGCCACCGCGAGCGCGTCGTAGTCCCCCGCGGCAGCCTGCTGTAGGGTGCAGTCCACGGCGACCTTGGCGCCGAGCATCCCGGTGGCCGTGCCGCGTCTCGTCGAGGCGACCGTCACCGTCGCACCATGCTGCTCGAGGATGCGCTTCGGCTCCAGCAGCTCCTCATCGCGGAAACGCTCGGGGGCGATGACGTACAGGACGTTGGGTGGCACATGCGCCTCGGAAAGCGTCACCGGAGAGAGAATAACAGCAGCGGCGTCCTCGGGCGACTTAGGGCTGGCTCCTGGTGCTCTCCTCGAGCGCGTTCCAGCCCAGCAGCGCGCACTTGACGCGCACCGGAAACTTGGCGACGCCCGCGAGCGCGCGCGCCTCGCCCAGCGACTTGTCTCGCGCGGCCTCGGCGGAACCGTGCAGCATCTCGTTGAAGCGCACGGCGAGCGCACGTGCCTCCGCCACCTTCTTGCCCTTGATGAGTTGCGTCATCATCGAGGCCGATGCCTGGCTGATCGAGCAGCCGTGGCCCGAGAAGCGCACGTCGGCAATGGTATCGCCGTCCAGCAGGAGATCGAGCTCCAGTTCGTCGCCGCAGGTCGGGTTGGCCAGCGCGACGCGCCGTGTGTACGCCTCGAGGCTCCCCTGGTTCCGCGGGCGCCGGTAGTGGTCCAGGATCAACTCCTGGTACAACTCGGTGAGACCCGATGCGTCGCCGTCAGGCATGCGCGTAGCCGAACAGGGTGCGCGCCTTCTCGAGCGCCGCGACCAAAGCGTCCACGTCCTCACGCGTGTTGTACACGTAAAACGTGGCGCGCGCCGTGGCGGCGACGTCGAGCCGCCGCATCAGGGGTTGCGCGCAGTGGTGCCCGGCCCGGATCGCCACCCCTTCGCTGTCCACGATCGTCGCGAGATCGTGCGGGTGAATATCGGCCAGCGTAAACGACACCACGCCCGCCCGGTCGCCCGCCGGACCGTACAGCGTCAGTGCGTCGATCGTCGCGAGCCGCTCGAGCGCGTACCGCGCCAGCGCCCGCTCGTGCGCCGCCACCTCATCCATCCCGAGCGCGTCCAGGTAGCGAATCGCCGCGCCGAGCCCGACTGCCCCTTCCACGTTCGGTGTGCCCGCCTCGAACTTGTGCGGCAGTGGCGCGTAGGTCGCCGACGTGTCGTGCACGGTCCTGATCATCTCGCCACCGCCCTGGTATGGCGGCATCGCATCGAGCAGCGCGGGCTTCCCGATCAGCGCTCCGATACCCATCGGCGCCAGCATCTTGTGGCCCGAAAAGACGTAAAAGTCCGCGTCCAACGCCGCCACGTTCACCGGCATGTGCGGCACCGCCTGCGCTCCGTCTACCAGCACCACCGCTCCGGCGTCGTGCGCGAGGCGCGTCAGATCGGCGACGGGATTGATCGTGCCCAGGACGTTCGACACGTGCGTGAACGTCACGATCTTGGGCGAGCGCTCGAGCGCCCGCCGGTAGCCGGCCAAGTCGATCTGCCAATCCGCCGTCAGCTCCACCATCACGAGATGCGCCTCGCGTGCTTCCGCCAGCAGCTGCCACGGGATCAGGTTGGAGTGGTGTTCCATCGCCGTGACGACGATCGTGTCGCCCTTCTGCACCCGCACGCGGCCGAGCGAGGACGCTACGAGGTTGATCGCCTCCGTCGTGCCCCGGACGAAGATGACGCCATTGGGATCTGGCGCCCCGACGAACGTCGCGACCTCGGCCCGGACCGCCTCGTAGGCCTCCGTCGCGCGCACCGCGAGGTCGTAGGCGCCACGGTGCACGTTCGCGTTCAGGCTGCTGTAGTACTCGACGATCGCATCGATGACCTGACGCGGCTTCTGGGTCGTGGCCGCAGAGTCGAGGTACACCAGGCGGTGTCCGTGGACCTCCCGATGGAGGATGGGGAAGTCCGAGCGCACGTCACGCATTCAGCGCACCTTCCGCGGCCCCGGGCCGCGGTGAAGAAGCCACATCACAAAATTGCTCAGCGGAGCCAGGCCACGTCCGCCGCGCGACCGGTGGCGAGCCGCTCGTGCAGCATCGCCTCGAGCCGGTCCCGCAGACCCGCATGCTGCAACCGCCCGAGAATCTCCGCGCCGAAGCCGTACACCAGCAGGGCGCGCGCCTCGGCCGGCGCGATGCCACGACTCTGCAGATAGAACAGTTCCTTGGGATCGAGCGGCCCAAGCGTGGCGCCGTGCGTGCACTTGACGTCGTCGGCGTAGATCTCGAGCTGCGGCTGGCTGTCGGCCCGCGCGTCCTCCGATAGCACCAGGTTGTGGTTGGTCTGCTTCGAGTCGGTGCGCTGCGCACCGGGCCGGACGATGATTCGACCATTGAACACGCCCCGCGCGTGGTCGTCCAGCACGCCGTTGAAGTACTCGTGGCTCCGGCAGTCGGGCTGGGCGTGGTCGATCACGGTGTGATGGTCCGCGTGCTGGCGACCGCCGAGCAGGTACAGCCCGTTGAGCAGCAACTCCGCTCCCGGACCGTCGAGCACATTCGTGATGTCGTGCCGCGCCAGCTCGGCGCCGAAGGCGAGCAGGTGGATGCGCAGCTCGCTGTCCCGCCCCTGATTGGTGTGCAGGCTCGCCACGTGGTATGCCCCGGCGCCCTCCTGCTGCAGGCGAAGCAACTCGACCCGTGCCCCGTCTCCGACCACGAGCTCCGTGACCTGGTTGGTCCAGTACGTCGCGTCGTCGCCCACGTAGTGCTCCACGACCGTCGCTCGCGCCTCCTCCTCCGCGATCAGCAGGACGCGGGCGTGGGTGACCGCCGGTGAGTGCCCCGGCGCAGAGCGGAAGATCAGGTGCAGCGGCTCCCGGAGCACCGCGCCCCGCGACAGGTGGACGAATGCCCCGTCCCGGAGGAACGCCGTGTTGAGGGCGGTGAACGCGCTCTCGGCAAATGGGGCGTGACGGGCGAGGTGCTCCTCGACCAGGGCCGCCTCGTCGCCCTGGAGCGCGGCCGCCAGGCTCCCGGCGCGAACCCCTGCTGGCAAGCCGGTGAGCGCCGAGTGCTCGGCGCTGAACCGGCCGTTCACGAACACGAGCCGGCCCGCCCCGGCCCTCGCGACGCCGGCGCCGTCATCCCGGCCGGGAGCTGCGGGGACGAACGCGGTATCGACCAGCGGAGCCACGCTCGTGAAGCGCCAGTCTTCCTGCCGGGTAGTCGGGAAACCGAGCTCCGCAAACCGCGCGACCGCCGCCGCCCGCCTCTCGCGCAGCCACGCCGGTGCCGCGCCGGCACCGTTCGCCGCGAACGCCTCGAACTGCGCCACGTACCGCTGGACCGCGTCCGCCGGCTGGGTCACGCGCCCGGAGCCCACCGGATCAGACCGCCGCCTCGGACCGCACCCAGTCGTAGCCGCGCGCCTCGAGCTCCAGCGCCAGCTCCTTGCCTCCCGAGAGCACGATCCTTCCGGCGCTCAGCACGTGCACGAAGTCCGGCGTGATGTAGTTCAGGATGCGCTGGTAGTGGGTGACGATCACCGTGGCGTTGTCCGGCCGGCGCAGCTTGTCCACCGCTCCCGCCACCGTCCGCAGCGCATCAATGTCCAGTCCCGAATCGGTCTCGTCGAGGATCGCGAGCTTGGGCTCCAGCACGGCCATCTGCAGGATCTCGTTGCGCTTCTTCTCTCCACCCGAGAAGCCATCGTTCACCGGCCGGTTCATCAGGCTGTCGTCCGATTCGATCGAGCGGAGCTTCTCGGCCAGCAGGTCGATGAACTCCAGCGGGTCCAGCTCGGGAAGCCCGCGGTGCTTGCGCACCGAGTTGAGCGCCGAGCGCAGGAAGTAGGCGTTGGTGATGCCGCGGATCGCCACCGGATACTGAAAGGCGAGAAACACCCCTTCGCGCGCCCGCACCTCCGGGGCCATTTCGAGCAGATCCTTCCCCTCGTACCGGATCGAGCCCTCGGTGACGGTATAGGCCGGGTGGCCGGCGAGCACCTGTGCGAGCGTGCTCTTGCCGGAGCCGTTCGGCCCCATGATGGCATGCACCTCGCCGGCGTTGACCACGAGGTCTATGCCGCGGAGGATTTCCTTGCCTTCGACCGAGGCGTGGAGATTGGTGATCTCGAGCATGGGAGTTCCCGTTGCCGGTGTCATCCGACGCTGCCCTCGAGGCTGATGCCGAGCAGGCGCTGCGCTTCGACGGCGAATTCCATCGGCAGCTCGCGGAACACTTCCTTGCAGAAGCCGTTGACGATCATGGACGTCGCGTCCTCGGCCGAGAGCCCCCGCTGCCTGCAGTAGAAGATCTGGTCCTCGCCGATCTTCGAGGTGGACGCCTCGTGCTCCATGGTCGCCGTGCTGTTGCGCACGTCAATGTAGGGGAAGGTGTGGGCGCCGCATTGGTCGCCGATCAGCATCGAATCGCATTGCGAGTAGTTCCGCGCGCCGGTTGCGCCCTTCAATATCTTGACCTGCCCGCGGTACGTGTTCTGGCCGTGTCCCGCCGAAATGCCCTTGGACACGATCGTGCTGCGGGTGTTCTTCCCGATGTGAATCATCTTGGTGCCGGTGTCCGCCTGCTGGCGGTTGTTGGTCACGGCCACCGAGTAGAACTCTCCGATCGAGTTGTCGCCCTGCAGGAGGCAGCCGGGGTACTTCCAGGTAATCGCGGACCCCGTCTCGACCTGCGTCCATGAGATCTTCGAGTTCCGCCCCGCGCACTTGCCCCGCTTGGTCACGAAGTTGTAGATGCCGCCGCGCCCCTCCGCGTCACCCGGGTACCAGTTCTGCACCGTCGAGTACTTGATCTGCGCGTCGTCGAGCGCCACGAGCTCGACCACCGCGGCGTGCAGCTGGTTCGCGTCCCGCATCGGGGCCGAGCACCCCTCGAGGTAACTGACGTAGCTCCCCTCATCCGCGATGATCAGCGTGCGCTCGAACTGCCCCGACGCGGCCGCGTTGATGCGGAAGTAGGTGGACAGCTCCAGCGGGCAGCGCACGCCCTTGGGGATGTAGGCGAAGGACCCGTCGCTGAAGACCGCCGAATTCAAGGCCGCGAAAAAATTGTCGTTGGTGGGAACCACCGTGCCGAGATACTGCTCGATCAAGGCGGGATGGTCGCGCACCGCCTCCGAAAACGGGCAGAAGATGATGCCCTGCTGTCCGAGCGTCGCCTTGAAGGTGGTGGCCACCGACACGCTGTCGAACACGGCATCCACCGCGACGCCCGACAGTCGCTTCTGCTCGGAGAGGGGAATCCCCAGCTTCTCGAACGTCTCGATCAGCTTCGGATCCACCTGCTCGAGACTGTCGAGCGACTTGGCCTGCCGGGGAGCCGCGTAGTAGACGATGGCCTGATAGTCGATGGGCGGGTACTTCACGTTTGCCCAGGTCGGTTCCCTCATCGTCACCCAGTGCCGGAAGGCCTTGAGGCGCCATTCCAGCATGAACGCCGGCTCCCGCTTCTTAGCCGAGATCACCCGGATGACGTCCTCGTTGAGCCCCGCCGGAACGTTGTCCGACTCGATGTCGGTGATGAAGCCGTACTTGTAGGGCTGCAGCACCTGCGCTTCGATGGACGTCATGGCTGCTCCTGCCGCCGCTGGGCCGCGTCACTCTCTGCATCCGGCGTGATCGAGTACTCACACGCATTGGAGCCTTCCGTGATGTGCGTGCGGCGCTCGACCTGGGCAGCCAGCACTTCCGTCAGGAACCGCCGCTCCGCCGCGCACACCTCCGGGTACCGTTGCGCCACCGCCCGAATCGCGCAGTTGTGCTCCGCCAGCCGGATGTTGCCGTCACTGCTGTCCCACTCGGCCATGTAACCCTCTTCCGAGAGCATGCGCACCAGACGGCGGAGACGCACTTCGACCGGCTGATCGGCCAACTCGGTCTTGAGCAGCTCCGCCCGCCCGCTGAATTGGTCCACGAACAGGCGGCTGATCTCTCCCCGCCCCGCCTTGTGCTCGATGTGCCGAAGCAGGCCCGTGAGCGCATCCTCGTAGCGGTTGGGGAACAAGGCCTCGCCGTGTCCGGTCAGCCGATACACGAAGACGGGTGCCCCTATCCCGCGTTGCTCCCGTCCGTAAGCGACCGACCCGTCCACCTCGAGTTCCTTCAGGTGGCGGCGGACGGCGTTTGCAGAAACGCCGAATACGACGCTAAGCTCTTTAGCTGTAATAGGTTGCGACTTCTTTATCTCGAGCAAAACCTGGGCCCTAAGCCCGCGATGCCCGGAGACCGCAACTCCAAGATCCGCCATAGCAGTTACCCCACTTCGCAAATACTTTTGTTCGCGAAGTAAGATAAACCTAGTAAAGGAAAGGCCGCAACACCGCCACGCCGTCGGGCCCCAGAGCGGCGAAGACGTCATTCAGCGTGATCCATGCGTTGCGGTGTTCGACGGCAAGAGAGAGCAACGCCTCACGGAAGCGGGCCTCCCCGACCGCTCGGCGAGCAGCCTCGATGGCCGCGACTCCCTTGGTACGCAGCAGGTCGGCGCTGGCCCACGCGATCGGGATTCGGCTGAGGGGATCGTCGTGACCAGACGCTGCGGAACGAGAATGCCACGACGCTTCCGCCTCCCGGACCAGCCTTTGGCGGACCGTGTCGCCCGCGATCGCGCCGCGCGCCGCGACGGCCGCCCAGGCCGGGAAGCCCTCGAGTATCCACGCCGAGGCCGGCCCGGCGGCCACCACCGAGTTCCCCCACCAGGTCCGCGCGACCTCGCGCGCCACGTCGCGTTGTGCCGGCTGGGTCGCCCGTCCGGCGGTCGAGTCAGACGGCGGATTCGTTGAGACGGCAGCGTGGTGCATCAGCAGGAGGCCCGCGAAGCCACGCACGGCCGGCACGTCAGTCGTCGCGACGTTGATTTCCTGAATCGGCAGGCGGCCGAATACACGGGAACAGAAGGTCCAAGCCGCGTGGACGGACGCCGCAAGGGAATCAACCATCGCAGATGATGGTGAGTCTGCGGGGAGCAACCACACGGAGACAGCTATGCCCCCTAGGGGCCGCGTCACCACCCGGTATGGCCCGAGGGCGAACGCTGCCACAGCGGGGGTAACCTCCTCGGCCCTCCACGTCATTCGACGGCGCCCCCCGGAAGCGAGTTCGGCGATCAATCGCCCTGGGGCCACGGCGCGCCAGCTCTCGGGGAGGTCGAACCGGAGGGTAACCCGGGCGCGGGGGACTTGAGTGGCCTGCCGCGCCGAGTCCAGGACCGGCTGCACTCTCGGCAGCCAGTCGGTGGCGGCGAACGCCGCGGAGGCCGTCATCCCCATCAACTCCGGCGGGAGGGGCAGGCCCGAGGGAGCCGCATGGTGGTAGAAGACTGTGAGCGTCGCGCTCTCCTGCGGCGGCGCGGCGCTCGGCAACCGAACCCACGACACGCTCCCCTCAGTCCGGGGAACGAGGTCGGTGGAGCTGCTCCGGGCACTGTCCAGCGTGAGCGCGGGCCAGAGCCAGATGGCGACCGACGCCGCAGGGGAGGCACCCCCGTTCTGGATGTCCATGCGCACGGTAAAATCGGCACGGGCCCTGTCCGTGTCGTAGCGCACCAGCGCGTCGTAGGCCACGGCCTGCCAGGGCGACTGTGGCTCCACGCCTGCCACCGCGACGCTGTCGGCATAGACCGGCGGCGCCTTCGGCTCGGGGGCAGGCGCCCCGCGTATGGTCAGGCCGCCGACGACCCGCCGGTACCCCGCGGCGATCGAATCGCGGGGCAGCCCGCGCGGGTAGCGAAGTTGCAGGACGATGAGGTCGCCGCCGCGCGCGACCGTGTATTCCTCGACGTCGAGCGCCACATGGTTGATGGCCCCGCTCATCAGTGTCCGGATCGCGGGAAGGCCGTTGACCGTGAGGGAATCGTCGGCGAGTAGCCTGAAGTCGCGGCCCAGGAGGCGCCGCCACGTGGCCTCCACCCGCCGGTCGGCTACCTGTCGCAGGGGAACCTGGCCGGGGAAGGTTGTGAGAACGACCGCTCCCCATAGCTGGTCGCGGAGCGCAGCGGCACGGGGGTGGAAGATGACGGTCGCGGTCTGCGGCCCTTCCCCTGGCTCGAACACCCAGTCATCGAAGGGGCGGGGGACCGAAACCCCAAACGCCTCGTTCACGTAAACGGGGGCGTCGAGGGTCGCCGCGTCCTGCGGGGCTGGCAAGCTGACCAGAACCGCCAGCACAATCCCGAGCATGGCTCGATCCTACTAGTCTTGACGAAACCGCGCTACATTGGCCGGGCCCATGTTCCTGCTCCTACCCTTCCTGCTTGGCATCGCGGTCGGCGTGTTGTACTGCGCCCCCGTCGGGCCGGTGAATCTCGAAATCGTCCGGCGCGGGCTCACCGTGGGGTTCCTGGCCGCGTTCCTCGTCGCCCTCGGCGCGGTCATCGGGGATTCCTTCTGGGCCGCAGTAGGGATCCTGGGGTCGGGGCTCCTGATGGGCTCGCTCCTGCTCCGGGTGGTGATCGGCTTCATCGGCGTGCTGATCCTGCTCTTCCTTTCGTGGAGCGCCTACCGCGCGGGCGCCCAAAACACCGATTACCATCTGACGGACCCACCTCGCAAGCGGACCGGTTTCGTGTTGGGGGTGGCGCTCTCGATGGCGAACCCGTTCGCGGTGTTCTTCTGGCTGTGGCTGGCCGCCTCGGGTGCCATGGCCAGCGTCGGAGTGGACATCAGCCACCACGTCGCGCGCGTGTGGTTCTTCATCGGGCTCGTGGCGGGCGCCGTCATCTACGGCCTCATCCTGTCGGCCATCGTGGCGTGGAGCCGCCGCTTCATCTCCCCCCGCACAATGCGCAGGATCAACGTCGGCGCCGCCATCGGCCTCCTGGCTCTCGCCGCCGTGATGACCTTCCGACTTCTCAGGCTCATCAGAACGATGTGACGTCCCCGGTCGTGGCCGCCGCCTCGTCCTCGACGCCGCTCCTCGTCCTGAGCGCCGTCACGAAGCGTTTCCCGGGCGTCGTGGCGCTGGATGCGGTGGATTTCGCGGTGCGCGGCGGCCGGGTACATGCGCTGGTGGGAGAGAACGGAGCTGGCAAGTCCACGCTCCTGAAGATCATCGCCGGCGCGGACCGGCCGGACTCGGGGACCGTCGCGCTGGACGGGAAGCCGGTGAGCTTCGTGGCGCCGCGCGACGCGCTGCGCGTCGGGATCACCGTCATTTACCAGGAGCTTTCGCTCGTTCCGCAGCTCGGGGCGGATGCCAACATCTTCCTCGGAATGGAGCCGGCGCGGCGCGGTGTGCTTGACCGCCGGGCCGCTACCGAGCGCGCCCGCGAAGCGTTGCTGGCTCTCGGAGCCGACTTCGACCCCCGGACCCCGGCGGGCGACCTGTCGGTCGCCGAGCAGCAACTGGTCGAGTTGGCGCGCGCGTTGGCCCGCGACGCGCGACTGATCGCCCTCGACGAGCCGACCGCGGCGCTGTCCCACCTCGAAACGGGGCGGCTCTTCGAACAGATCCGGCGGCTTTGTGCGCGAGGCATCGCGGTGATCTTCGTGTCGCACCGGCTGGACGAGGTCCGGCGCATCGCCGATGAAATCACCGTGTTGCGCGATGGCCGGCGCGTCTTCACTGGAGCCGCGGCCGGAGTTGACGACGCCGGCCTGATCCGCCACATGGTCGGCCGCGACGTCGAGTACGCGCGCCTGCC
>Ga0182021_10005915_pt1 | contig 14539 bp, 15 predicted proteins | sample 612E3MmetaG_FD_120493 | JGI IMG/M metagenome (GOLD analysis project Ga0182021, IMG submission 120493) | Permafrost microbial communities from Stordalen Mire, Sweden - 612E3M metaG (Illumina Assembly) | ecosystem: Environmental > Terrestrial > Soil > Wetlands > Permafrost | place: Sweden... | reverse complement strand
CGGAGCCGGAAATGCCATGGATGTTGGTCAGCGTATCGACCCCCTCCGCGCCGCTGGATGTCCCGGTAGCCAAATTCACGGTCACAGAGCCGCTGGCATGATTGTAGGCGGCGTAATCGAAACCGGCACCGCCGGTCAAATGATCGTTGCCCAATCCGCCCTCGAGGAAGGCTGTCCCTGAGGCACCTCCGGTAATCGTGTCGTTGGAATTCGATCCGATCACGGCCTCGATGCTCGAGAGAGTGTCGTTGCCATCGGCCCCGCTGGCCGTTCCTGCTCCCAAATCGACCGTGACGGCGCCCGACGCGCACGGATGCGGCGTCGTGGCGCAACAGGCGGCCCGTGCCTTGGGCATACCCGTGTGGTGAGCCGTGCGCCTTGACGGATCGGATCGGCACGACGTGCAGCGCGCCGCGCAGCGGCTGGCCGACGGCGACCTGGTCGCGTTCCCGACCGAAACCGTCTATGGGCTGGGGGCACGCGCCGATCACGACGCGGCGGTGGCCAAGATCTTCCATGCCAAGGGCCGGCCGGCGGACCACCCTCTGATTGTGCATGTGCTGGACCGTGACGATGTCGAGTACTTTGCCGCCCGGCTGGGCAGCGTGGCAGAGCGACTGATCCGGACCTTCTGGCCCGGCCCGCTGACGCTGATCCTTCCCCGCGCCCAAGGCGTGGCGCAGGCCGCCGCCGCCGGGCAGCCCACCATCGGCGTGCGCAGTCCGTCCCATCCGGTGGCCCGCGAGCTGCTCGCGCAGGCGCGCGGGCTGGGTGTGCACGGCGTCGCGGGGCCCAGTGCCAACCGTTTCGGCCGGGTCAGCCCGACCCGGGCACAGCATGTCCTGGATGAATTCGGGGATGCGATGTGGGTGCTCGACGGCGGCGAGTGCGACGTGGGCATCGAGTCCACCATCGTCGATTGTTCGCGCGAGCGGCCGGTGTGGCTGCGCCCGGGCGTGTTGACCCGGGAGGCGATTCAGGCGGCAGCGGGCGTGCCCATCGAGCCGCCCGATGCGTCGGCACCGCGCGCCCCCGGGTCGCTGGCGTCCCACTATGCGCCGGCGGCCAAGGTTCGCCTGATGCCCGGGCCCATGCTTCACACCGCTTTGCAATTGCTGGGCGAGCCGACGATGAAGCTGGCTGTATATTCTCGCGGCAGCTTGCACGGCGTCTCGGGCGCGGTGCGCCAGCGCCGCATGCCGGTGCACCCGCAGCAGGCGGCGCATGAATTGTTTTCGGTGTTGCGCGAACTCGATGCCGAGGGCGTGCAACTGATCTGGGTCGAGGAGCCGCCTCCCGACCCTGCGTGGGAGGGTGTGCGTGACCGCCTGGTTCGTGCGGCCGCGTCTTGAACCCAGCGTTGCACCGGGTTATCGGAGTCTTGAATGAAGTCGAATGTGTATGGTTGGGTCCGCACCGCCGGGTGCGCCGGCGTGCTGGCCTGTGCGGCCCTGCTGGCGTCGTGCGGGGGCGGCCAGCCCGGACAGCGGTTCTATGCGTCGCGAATCATCGCGTTCGGCGACGAATTCAGCTATATGGGCAACGATGGCCGCAAGTACACGATCAACGCCCTGGTCTCCGGCAGCACGACCGCGCTGGACTGCACCAGCAACCCGATCTGGGTGCAGTCGCTGGCAGCCGCCTACGGGTTGGTGTTTCCGCAGTGCCGCGGTGCGGTCGACGACCCGGCCAGCCGGATCTACGCGGTCAACGGCGCAGTCGTGGACGACCTGTCGGGCCAGATCGACACGCAGATCCTCAACGGCGGCTTCAACGGCACGGACCTTGTCACGGTCCTGGTTGGCGCCAACGACGTCTTGGCCGAGTTCGCCAAGTATCCCAATGTCGGCGAGGCGCAGTTGCTGGCTGAACTCGATGCGTCCGGCACGGCGCTGGCCGCCCAGGTGAACCGGATCGCCAGCCTGGGGGCCAAGGTGCTGATCTCGACGATCCCGGACATGGGGCTCACGCCCTTTGCAGGGGACCGCTCCGTCGGATCCACCGACGGCAATCCGCCGTTGCTGACCCGGCTGTCGACCCGCTTCAACGATGCCTTGCTGGCGCACCTGACCAACGACGGCTCCAAGATCGGCCTGATCCAGTTGGACGAGTTCCTGCAGGCCACGGACCGGGCGACGGTCCAGGGTCAGGGCCAGTACAGCAACACCACCTTGTTCACGTGCACGGTGGCGCTGCCCGCCTGCACGACCAATACGCTGGCGGCGGACTCGATCAACGCGACCTGGTTGTGGGCCGACAACCGCCACCTCACGCCCTCGGGCCAGGGCAATCTGGCCTCCCTGGCGCTGACGCGCGCACAGAACAACCCGTTCTGAGCGCTGCGGTTCGGGCGGGGCGCGAGCCTGGCGACTCTCAGCGCGGGCGCCCTCCCAGCCAGATCTTCATCCCCAGGATGCCGGCGGCCAGCACGAAGGTCACGGCGTTGGCCATGACGATCGGCCATGCCCGGGTCAGCACGCCGTAGGTCAGCCACAGCGCGATCCCCACCGTGAAGGCGCCATACATGGCCAGGGAGATGCCGTGGACGTCCCTGGAGCGAAACGTCAGCCAGGCCTGAGGGATGAACGAGGCGGTGGTCAGCGTGGCGGCGGTGTAGCCCGTGGCGTCGATCAAGGTCATGGTGGTTCTGTCCGAATCAGGGCGCGGCCGCCGTCGAGCCCACCCATTGGACCAGTGCGTCCAGGGCGGGCCGTGCGGCGTCGGCGTTGGGGTGGTTCACGATGCCCACCACCACGTAGCGACGCCCCGTGGTGGCCTGGACATAGCCGGCCACGCCGAGCACGTCACGCAGCGAGCCGGTCTTGAGGTGAGCGCGTCCGGCGAGGTCCGGGCCACGCCTGAGCGTGCCGTCCAGTCCGCTGATGGGCAGCGAGGCCATCAGCTCGGGCATCCATGGGCCGGCCCAGGCGGACTGCAGCAGGCGTGCCAGCAGCCGGGCGCTGACGCTCGCCTGCCGCGACAGACCGGAACCGTTGTCCACGACCAGCCCGGCGGTGAGCTGCGGTCCCCAGCGGTCGGCGGCCCAGGCGCTGAGCACCTGGCGCGCGGACTCAGGCGTGCCGCTGCCCCGCTGGGCCCAGCCCAGGGTCAGAAACAGCTGCTGCGCCATCACGTTGTTGCTGAACTTGTTGATGTCTCGGATGACATCGGCCAAGGGGGCCGACACCAGCTCGAAGGTCGGGGCCGATGCGGGCGCGGGTGCTTCCCGCACCGCGCCGCGCAGCTCGCCCCCCAGGCGCTGCCAGATACCCAGCACGGCGCGCGCGTTGAAGGTGGACGGGTCGGCATACGCGACGGCCCAGACTTTCTCGCCGCACGCCGCCGCGAAGCTGCCGGCGAAGCGCACCGCGGCGGGGTCGGAGAAGTCGGCCCGCAGCGCATTGCGCCAGTCCTCGCAGGGGCCCGCATCGAGCGACACGCCGGTGTCCACGCGCACGCCGGCCAGCGGCACGTCGGTGGCGATGTGGGCGACGCCGCGGGCGGGGTCGGCCGTGATGGTGAGGACCACCGACTTGTAGTTCAGCAGCAAGGCGTCGGCGCCGACGTTGTAGGGACGCCGCGATTCGCCGTCGAACTCCCCCGGGTCGTGGTCAGGCAAGCTGAAGGCGCTGCGATCCAGCACGATATCGCCGTGGATGTCGCGTACGCCGGCCTGGCGTACCCGCTGCATCAGCGCCCACAGGCGCTGGGCCGCGAACGTGGGATCGCCCCGGCCCTGGATCGTCAGGTTGCCCTCCAGGACCCCGTCGCGCAGTTCGCCGTCGAGCCACACCGGAGTGCGCCAGGTCCAGCCCGGGCCCAGCAGGTCCAGACCCGCGTAGGTCGTCAGCAACTTCATCAGCGAGGCGGGATGGGCCGGCTGGTCGGGCTGCCAGGCCAGGCGGTCCGTCGTGGTCCCGACTTCCTGCACGATGGCCACCATCGCCTGGCGCGGCACCTGGGCGTGCTCCAGCGCCTGCACCACCATGGGTGGCAGCGCTACGGGCGGGGCCGCCGCGGTCGTGCAGGTCCACCACACCACCCACGACGCCAAAGTGCCCCTGCATAAGGGTCGCCAAAACATGCCGCGATGATCGCATGTGGCGGCGCCGGCTAAACTCGTGGGGTGACATGGACGCACCCGCGGCCGCGTGGCGGGCAAGCCCGGACTGCCACCTGCCGGCAGCCCGCATGAACCCCACAATCGTTGCCTTTGATACGTCGACCGAACCCTGGTCAGCCGCCGTGCGCGTGGCCGACCGACTGGTCGCGTACGAGTCCGATGCCGGGCTGCGGGCGTCGGCCCGGTTGGTTCCGGTGGTGCTCGGGCTGCTCGAGCAGGCCGGCATCGGCTTGCGCGAGGTCGATGCCATCGCCTTTGGACGCGGGCCGGGTGCCTTCACCGGGCTGCGTACGGCCTGTTCGGTGGCTCAGGGGCTGGCCCTGGGCGCGGACAAGCCCGTGCTGCCGATCGACTCCTTGCTGGCGGTGGCCGAGGACGCCCGTGATGGCCAGGCCGGGCCGCTGCGCGTATGGGTCGTGATGGACGCCCGTATGGAGGAGGTCTACGCGGCGCAATACGGCTTTGAGCACGGGCAATGGCGCGTTCTGGATGCGCCGATGCTGGCCCGAGTGGGCGTGCTGCAGGCGGCGTGGGAGGCGGTGCCCCCGGCGTGGTTGGCCGGCACGGCACTGGAGGTGTTTGGGCCCCGTCTGCCCACGTTCGGCGCGCGCTGCACGCCGCAAGCGCGGCCCCGGGCCGCTGCGCTGCTGAGCCTGGCGCGCGAGGCCTGGGCACACGGGCAGGCGGTGCCGGCCGAGGCCGCGCTGCCGCTGTACGTGCGCGATCAGGTCGCGTTGACCACTGCGCAGCGCGACCAGGCCCGGGCGGCGAAGGCCCTCGTGGAGCGGGTGCCGTGAGCGCGTTGTGGCGCAATCCCCCCGGGCAGGGCGCCGATCCAGGCGTGCTGTCGCCGATGACGCCCGCCTTGCTCGACGCGGTGATGGTGGTCGAGCGGGCGGCCTACGCCTTCCCCTGGACACGCGGCAACTTCGTGGATTCGCTGGCGGCGGGCCACAGCGCGTGGACGCTGCACAGCGAAGCGGGCCAGCTGCTCGGGTATTTTGTCGCCATGGCCGGCGTCGACGAAATGCATCTGCTCAACATCACGGTGGCGCCGCACGCTCAGGGGCGGGGCCATGCCAGCCAACTGTTCGGGGCGTTGATCGCGTTGTGTCGGCGCTGCGGTGCGCTCGAACTGTGGCTGGAGGTGCGGGACAGCAACGTGCGTGCCCGCTCGATCTACGCCCACCTGGGGTTCGCGCAAGTCGGCCTGCGCAAGGGCTACTATCCGGCAGCCCACGGACGCCGTGAAGATGCGGTGGTGATGAGCCTGAAGCTGGCGGGGGCGGGACCGGCCGATGCACTGGACTGAGCGTCAAGTCGCGATGCTGCGCGAGATGGGCGTGCGGATCTGGTCTGCGCCGCGCCGCGCCGCGCAGGCCGCCGTGCCCGGTACGCCGGGGGACCTCGACGCCGTGCCCGGGCTGCCGGATGCGCCCGCGCGCACCCCGTCGCGCGAGGGCCGGGTGCCGCGCGGCGCAGCGCCCGCGCCGAACCCGATGCCGCGGGCGGTCGTCGAGGCCGCGCCGGCCACACCACCCGGCGCCAACGATGGGCTGGACTGGCCCGAGCTGCGCGCGGCGGTGGCGGCCTGCACGGCATGCAAGCTCAGCCAGGGGCGTCGCCAGACCGTATTCGGCACCGGTCATCCGCGCGCCCACTGGATGATCGTGGGCGAAGCACCCGGCGAGCAAGAGGATCTTCAGGGCGAGCCGTTCGTGGGTCGCTCCGGCATGTTGCTCGACAACATGCTGCGCGCGCTCGGGTTGACGCGCCTAGAGGCACCCGCCGAGCGCCAGGTGTACATCGCCAACGCGGTCAAGTGCCGCCCGCCGGGCAATCGCAACCCCGAGCCGCAGGAGCTCGCCTGCTGCGAGCCGTTCCTGGTGCGCCAGCTGCAACTCGTCGCGCCGCGCATCATCCTGGCCATGGGGCGCGTTGCCGCCCACAGCCTGCTGCGCAACACCGAGCCCATCGGCAGGCTGCGCGGTCACGTGCATCGCTACCAAGGGGTGGCGGTGGTGGTCACCTACCATCCGGCCTATCTGTTGAGAAACCCCCAGGACAAGGCCAAGGCGTGGGACGACCTGTGCCTGGCCCAGCGGACGGTGGCGGCGCCGTCCGCGCCGGCGCACTGACGCCGCGCGCTGCGGGCCTGGCATGCACGGGGCCCTACCGCCCGCCCGCGATGCGCCCGCGCGTTTCGGTGGCGACCGGGCGCCGGGTCGTGAGCGGGACGCGGCAGGGGCACCTCGATGCGGTGCGCCGAATTCGCCCCGCATCGGACGCGGCGGCTGCGCTACTTGGTCTTGCTCGGCCTGACCCAGCCCGCCAGCGTCACCTGCTTGGCGCGCGTGACGGTGAGCTGCCCGGCCGGGACCGACTTGGTCACGGTCGAGCCGCCGCCGATGGTCGCGCCGTCACCCACGGTGATGGGGGCCACCAGCACGCAGTTGCTGCCCACATGCACATCCGCACCGATCGTCGTGCGGTGCTTGGAGGCGCCGTCGTAGTTGGCGGTGATGCTGCCGGCACCGAAATTGACGCGTTCGCCCACGGTGGCATCGCCCAGGTAGGCCAGATGGTTGGCCTTGGCGCCGCGCGCCAGCGTGGAGTTCTTGACTTCGACGAAATTGCCGATGTGCACGTCCTGGCCAAGCACCGCTCCGGGGCGCAGGCGGGCGAACGGCCCGACCTGCGCGCCGGCGCCGACCCGTACGCCCAGAGCCTCGCCGTTGATGTGGGTGTACGGGTGGATGACCGCGCCGTCCTCGATGACGGCGTTGCAGATGATGCAGTTCGCCCCGACCCGCACGCCTTCTGCGAGCCGCACGTGGCCCTCAAACACGCAGTTCACGTCGATCTGGACGTCGGGGCCGCACTCCAGTTCGCCGCGCAGGTCGAAGCGCGCCGGGTCCGCCAGCCGGACACCGCTGCGCATCAATGCCTGCGCCTGGCGGCCTTGAAAGCGGCGCTCCAGCTGGGCGAGCTGTATCGGGTCGTTCACGCCCAGGACCTCGGTCTCGTCGAGCGCGGCCGTGCCGACCACCGGCACGGACTGTGCCACGGCCATCGAGACGACGTCGGTGAGGTAGTACTCGCGCTGACTGTTGTCGTTGTTCAATGCCGCCAGCCAGCGCTTGAGCTGGCGCGTCGGCGCCGCCATCACCCCGGTGTAGACCTCGCGGATCGCACGCTGCGCGGCGCTGGCATCCTTGTGCTCGACGATGCCCAGAATGGCGTCACCATCGCGCACGATGCGTCCGTAGCCGGTCGGGTCGGCCAGCTCGACCGTCAGCAGCGCCAAGCGCTGCCCGCCGCAGGCGTCGATCAACGCCTGTGCGGTGGTGGCCTCGATCAACGGCACATCGCCGTTGAGGATCAGCGTGGTGCCCTCGTCGTGCAGTTTCGGCACGGCCTGAAGCACCGCATGGCCCGTGCCGAGCTGGGGCATCTGGCGCACGAAATGCAGGTGCGGCGCACTCACCGCCGATTCGACCTGCTCCGCGCCGTGGCCGGTGATCGTGACGATTGAATCGGCGTGCAAACTGGCGGCCGTCTGAAGAACATGCTGCAATAGGCTGCGTCCGGCCAGCGTGTGCAGCACTTTGGGCAGCTTGGAGTTCATGCGGGTTCCCTTGCCCGCGGCCATGATCACGATGTCGAGTGCCATGTCAATCTTTCAAAGGTCTGATATCCGTTTGCTCATTATCGCGGGGTTCTTCGTCATCCTGAGCGCCAGCTCCGGCTGCAGCGCGCTGCGCATTGGCTACAGCACGGCGCCGGATCTGGTGTATTGGTGGCTCGACGGCTACGTGGACCTCACCGCCACGCAGACGACGCGGGTGCGCGAGTCGATCGCGCAGTGGTTTGCGTGGCATCGCCACGGCCAATTGCCCGGCTACGCGGCGCTGCTCGACAAGGCCCAGACCGAAGTGGTCGCCGACACGACGCCGACCCGGGTGTGCGAATGGCAGGCCGAGATCACTCAGCGTGCGCTGCAGGCGTTCGACCGGATCGTGCCGGATGCCGCGGCGCTGACACTGACGCTCACGCCCAAGCAACTGCTCGTGCTCGAGCGTCGGTACGCCAAGAACAATCAGGAGTTCCGTGATGATTTCCTGCAACCCGACATGCATCGGCGTGCCCGGCAGACGTTGAAGCGCGCGGTGGATCGCGCCGAAATGCTGTACGGCACGCTGGACGACGCCCAGCGCGTGAAGATTGCCGAGATCCTGACGCGCTCCCCGTTCGACCCCGAGGTCTGGCTGGCCGAGCGCCGGCAGCGCCAGCAGGACGTGCTGCACATGCTGCGCAAGATCGACGCCGACGGCGTGAGCCTGGACCAAGCCGAAGCGGCGTTGCGCGCTCAGGTGCGCACGCTGGAGGTGTCGCCGCGCGAGGCCTACCGCCGCTACGACGAGCAGTTGTCAGTGTTCAACTGCGCGGCGGCCGCGGCCGTGCACAACCTCACCACGGTTGCGCAGCGCCAGACCGCGGCGCACCGCCTGGCGGGATGGGCGGGCGACCTGCGCGCCATCGCCGTGGCCGGCGAGCCGGTGGCGCACTGAGCTCGGCCCGTCAGGGCGCCGAGGTGTCCACGCTCACGGCGTGGGGTTGCGGCAGGGCGGCGGGGAAGTCCGACAGGGCAGCTCGAAACAGTGCCGGCAGGACCTGTTCGATGCTCGGGGAGCCGCCGGTGTTGGTGGCGTGGGCCTCGTACAGCAGCTGACCCCCCTGCCGGTCACGGATCACCAGGGCGACCTCGCGCTCGAATTCGGCCGGCGCGGGCCAGCCGTACCAGCCGCCCATGCCCCCCCAGCCCCGTCCCCAATGCCCATAGCCTGCGCCGTGCCCGCGTCCGTCGCGCCAGCCGACACGCCAGAACAGCGGCTCGTTGTAGAACCACGGGTCGTTCGAGATCACGCGGGCGCCGAGCTGGAACAGGTATTCGGCCTGGGCCGGGTCGCCACAGGCATGAAAGCCCGCGGCCAGTGTCGCCCCCAGCGCCGCGTCCTCGAGCTGCTGCTGGGCTTGCGGATGCGCTTGCTGCGACGGCAAACGCTCGAAGACGAAGCACGCGGGCGCGCGCTGCGGCGGCCACGGTCCGAAGGTCGAGACCTGCGTGTCGATGCGGTACAACGATGCGCAGCCGCCCAGCCACAACGCGCCCAGGGCGCCGGCAACCCGCTTCAGCATGCTGCCTGCCCGTCGTCGCGTTCGCGCCAGGTCTGAACGGGCACACCCTCGAGCGACTGGACGTCGCACGGCTCCTCGTCGAACGCCCGATCGCCGGCGGGGTCCGCCACGCCTCGCGCCCGCAGCGTGGCGAACGGGTAGAGATCGCGGTCCAGCAGGTGCGACGGCACCACGTGCGTCATCGCCTTGAACAGGTTGTCGACACGGCCTGGAAATCGAGTTTCCCAGTCCCGCAGCATCGCCTTGGTCTGCACGCGCTGCAGGTTTTGCTGGCTGCCGCACAGACTGCACGGAATGATGGGGTAGGCGCGCTGTTGCGCCCATCGCTCCAGGTCGGTCTCGCACACGTAAGCCAGCGGGCGGATCACCACGTGGCGGCCGTCGTCGCTGACCAGTTTGGCCGGCATCGCCTTGAGCCGAGCCCCGAAGAACATGTTCATGAACAGCGTCTGCAGCATGTCGTCGCGGTGGTGCCCCAGCGCAATCTTGGTCGCTCCCAGTTCGCTGGCCACCCGGTACAAGACGCCCCTGCGCAGGCGTGAGCACAGGCTGCACATCGTCTTGCCTTCCGGGATCACCCGCTTGACGATCGAGTACGTGTCCTGGTTTTCGATGTGATACGCGATGCCTCGACTCGCCAGGTACTGCGGCAGTACGTGCGCGGGGAAGCCGGGCTGCTTCTGGTCCAGGTTCGCCGCAACCAGATCGAAGCGGATCGGCGCGCGCTCGCGCAAATCGATCAGCAGGTCCAGCAGTGCATAGCTGTCCTTGCCGCCGGAGACACAGACCATCACCTTGTCACCGTCCTCGAGCATGCGGAAGTCGGCGACGGCCTGGCCGAGCAGGCGGTGCAGACGCTTGGACAATTTGGCCTGCTCGACGGACACGCGTGCGGCCGGCGCAGTCTGGGGGGCGGGGGTCACGCGGCCTCCTTCATCGCGAAGACTTCGCAGCCCACCGCGTCGCAGTCGGGGTAGACGTCGGGCTTTTCGGTCGACACGCGCGCGGCCTTCACCTTCGGGTGGGCAAGCATGCACGACAGCAAATCGTCGCACAGCGTTTCCTGCAGGTGAATGTGGCCCTTGCGCACGCGCTCGCCAATACTGCGTCGGATGAAGTCGTAGTCCACCACCTCCTCCAGCAGATCGGCTCGGGGCGTGGACTGCGCCAGCGGGACGTACAGATCCACGTTGATCACGACGCGCTGCGCACGCTCTTTTTCGAATTCGTGCACGCCGATGTCGATCAACACCTCGTAGTTGCGCAGAAAGAGCCGGCGGCAGTCCTGCAGGCTGACGTGGCTGAGCAGGCTGTGCATGTCGGTTCAGGCCTTCGCGGCAAGGTACATGACGTCGCGCGGCTGCGCACTCAGATGTTGCCCGCCGTCGACCAGCAGCGTCGTGCCGGTGATGGCGGGTGACTCGATCAGGAATCGCACGGCGCGGGCCACGTCCTCGGGCGTGGAGGACCGCGACAGCGGCGTCATGCGGTGTGACGCCTCGAATTCCTCGGGGCTCATCGGGCCCGACGCCAGCGTGACGCCGGGGGCCACGCCGCACACGCGCAGTCTGGGCGCCAGGGCCTGCGCGAGCATGACGGTGGCGGCCTGCAGCGCTGCCTTGGACAGCGTGTACGAAAAGTAGTCGGGGTTCGGATTCCACAGCTTCTGGTCCAGCAGGTTGACCACGCAGCCATCCCGGCCGCGGGCCACCACGTGGGCGGCCAAGGCCTGGGCCAGCACAATGGCGGGCGCGGTGTTGGCCCGCCAGTGGCGCTCCATCGCGGCCGCCGTGAAACTGGCCGGCGTGTCGTACTCGAAGAGCGAGGCGTTGTTCACGACCGCGTCGAGACGTCCGAAATGGCGCACCACGTCGTCGGCCAGGCGCCGGCACGGGTCCTCCTGCGACAGGTCCGCGACGACGACGTGCGCGCGCACGCCCAGGCGCTCGATGGCGGCCGCGGTCTCGCGGGCGGCGGCGACCGAGCGGTGGCAGTGCACGGCCACGTCGAAGCCGTGCTGGGCGAGCTCCAGCCCGATGGCCCGCCCGATGCGCTGCGCGGCGCCGGTGACCAGGACGACAGAATGTGAGGACATGGTTTCTAATGGCGGGGTGCAGCCCACCCCATCCGACAGTGTATCGGCGACCCTGAACCCGCTCATCCGTGCGGCCATCGAGCGCCACGGCGGATGGCTGCCGTTCGACCGCTTCATGGCCCTGGCGTTGTACGCGCCGGGCGCGGGCTACTATGCCAACCACAGCCGCAAGTTCGGCGCCTTGCCGGGTTCGGGCAGCGATTTCATCACCGCGCCGGAACTCTCGCCGCTGTTCGGACGTGCGCTGGCCCGTGCGGTCGCGCAGGCGCTGCTGGCCAGCGCCACTCGACAGGTGTGGGAATTCGGCGCCGGGTCCGGCGAACTCGCCGCGCAGCTGCTCGACGCCTTGGGTGACGCGGTTGACAGCTACACGATCGTGGAGCTGTCCGCGACCCTGCGCGCGCGCCAGCAGGCGCGGCTGAGCCGGCACATCGACCGGGTGCGCTGGGTCGACGCGCTGCCGCCGACGATGCTCGGCGTGGTCGTGGGCAACGAGTTGCTGGATGCCATGCCGGTGCAGCTGTTGCGATTCGACGGCGACGTGTGGTTCGAGCGCGGCGTGACGCTGGGCGACGGATCCGGGCCTGCGTGGTGCTGGAGCGATCGGCCAACCACGCTTCGACCGCCGCTGGATGCACGGTTCCAGCCGGGCACCGTGGTGGAGCTTCATGCCCAGGCCACGGCCTTCGTCACCACGCTGGCCGAGCGACTGCAGCGCGGCGCGGTATACCTGATCGACTACGGATTCCCTCAGGCGGAGTACTACCATCCGCAGCGCGTGGGTGGCACGCTGATGTGCCACCGCGCGCATCGCGCGGACACGGACCCTTTGACCGATGTCGGTGAAAAGGACATCACCGCGCATGTGGACTTCACGGCCGTGGCGCTGGCGGCGCAGGACGCGGGCCTGGACGTGCTCGGCTACACCAGCCAGGCGCACTTTCTGATGAATTGCGCCATCCTCGACGACTTGCGCGGGGCGGATCTGCGCACGATCGCCAACGCCCAGAAACTGCTCAACGAGCACGAAATGGGAGAGTTGTTCAAGGTGATCGGCCTGGCCAAAGGCTGCGAGGCGGCATTTGGCGGGTCGCCGCTGGGCTTCGGTCGTGGCGACCGCACGCACACGCTGTGACGCGTCGCCTGAGAACCCCGTCATGATCCGCTGGCTGCTGGTGGTGTTCCTGGCGTTGCTGCTGTTCAGCGGACTGCGACCCTGGCTCGAGCGTCTGGGTCTGGGCAAGCTGCCCGGTGATTTCAGGTTTCGGTGCTTCGGGCGAGAATGGTTCATTCCGTTGGCCAGCAGCATCGTGCTGAGCATATTGGCGATGGGAATCGCACGATTCTTGTAGTCCCGCTACGATCGGGCGTTTGAAGCAACAGCAGGAGTTGATCCATGAGCGCGACGATGAGCGAAGTCGGCCGATTCGGCAGTGGTCAAAAGGTCGCGCGTGTCGAGGACGCCGCCCTGTTGGCGGGCAAGGGTCAATTCACCGACAACGTGGCGCAAGTGGCCGAATTCGCGCACCTGGTGTTCCTGCGATCGCCCTATCCGCATGCCCGGGTGCTGTCGGTGGACCCGTCGGCTGCGCAGGACATGCCTGGCGTGCTGGCGGTGTACACCGGTGCGCAACTGGCCGCCGCAGGGGTCCGGCCGATGCCCAAGGTCGAAGGCTTTCCCCGCGCAGGCGGGACGCCCTCGGTGAGCCCGACCCGGCACGTGCTGGCCATCGACGTGGTGCGCTTCGTCGGCGAGGCGGTGGCGGCCGTCGTGGCGCGCACCCGTGAGCAGGCCCGGGACGCTGCCGAGGCGATCCGGGTCGAGTACGAGGAACTGCCCTGTGTCACGGACAGCGTGCGCGCCACGGCGCTCGGTGCGCCGGCGCTGTGCCCGGACGCGCCGGACAACATCGTCGCCGAACTGCGTCATGGCGATGTGGCCGCCACCGAGCGGGCGTTCGCCACGGCCGCCCACGTGGTGCGCTTGGACCTGGTGAACCAGCGGCTGGCGCCCAGCCCGATGGAGCCGCGCAGCGTCGCGGCCAGCGTGGACCCGCAGACGCAGCGATTGACGGTGCGGCTGAGCAGCCAGATGCCCACGGCGGTGCGCGGCGCACTGTGCGACGCCATCGCGGGTCTGACCGCAGAGAACGTGCGGGTGGTCGTCGGCGACGTGGGTGGCGGCTTCGGCATGAAGACCGGCGCCTACCCCGAGGACATCATGGTGGCGTATGCGGCGCACACTTTGCGCCAGGGTGTGCGCTGGCAAGCCGAGCGGGTGGAGGAGTTTCTGTCGGCGGTGCATGGCCGCGACGTCGTCAGCCGGGCCGAACTCGCCCTGGCCGCCGACGGCAAGGTGCTGGCGCTGCGCGTGCGCTCGCTGGCCAGTGCCGGGGCCTATCCGACCGGCACCGGCGTGGCCATCCAGCTGCTGATCGGCCCATGGGTGTCCACCAGCATCTACGACATCCCCACGATCGATCTGCACTTTCTGGCGGTGATGTCGAATACCGCACCCACCGGCGCGTACCGAGGCGCCGGCCGGCCCGAGGCGATCTACATCACCGAACGGCTGATGGATGCGGCGGCCCGGGAACTCAAGATGGACCCGTCCCAACTGCGCCGGCGCAACCTGATCGCGCCCGAACGCATGCCCTATAAGAATCCGATGGGCCAGACTTATGACAGCGGGCGCTTCGAGCAGATTCTGGATCGCGCACTCGTGCTGTCCGATTGGAACGGATTCGACGCACGCCGCGCGGCCTCGGCCGCGCGGGGGCTGCTGCGCGGTCGGGGGCTGGCCAGCTTCCTGGAGTGGACCGGCGGCAACGTCTTTGAGGAACGCGTGACCGTGGAGGTGGCTGCGGACGGCTACATCGACATCGGCTCGGCGACCCAGGCCATGGGGCAGGGGATCGCGACCAGCTACATCCAGCTCGCGGTCGACGTGTTCGGTGTGCCGGTCGAGCGCATCCGCGTGCTCCAGGGCGACACCGACCGCGCCAACGGATTCGGCAGCGCAGGTTCGCGGTCGTTGTTCACCGGGGGGTCGGCGGTGCGCGTGGCGTCCGAACGAACGATCGAACACAGCAAGCAGCTGGCCGGCGAGGCGCTGGAGGTCG
>Ga0182021_10005914_pt1 | contig 14539 bp, 10 predicted proteins | sample 612E3MmetaG_FD_120493 | JGI IMG/M metagenome (GOLD analysis project Ga0182021, IMG submission 120493) | Permafrost microbial communities from Stordalen Mire, Sweden - 612E3M metaG (Illumina Assembly) | ecosystem: Environmental > Terrestrial > Soil > Wetlands > Permafrost | place: Sweden... | reverse complement strand
CGTCAGCGGCTTCACCTTCAACGGCGGGTACACGTTCAGCAAGGAACTCGACAATCTGCTGGCCAGCGCCCGGAACCTCTTCAGCTATAACCTCGAAAAATCGCGCGGCGGCATCGACCACAGACACGTGTTCACGGGCACCGCATCTTACCAGTTGCCTTTCGGCCCTGGACGCCACCTGAACCCGGGCAACGCGGTCGCGCGCGCTTTGGTCAGCGGCTGGAACCTTTCTGGAATCGTCTCCTTCACCAGCGGCGCGCCGCTGGCGCTCACCGGTTCGGCGTGCAACGCCGGGGGCATTCTGGGCACCTGCATTCCCAACTACAACCCCGCGTGGAGCGGCACGAGCGTCCGCATCAACGGCAACTACGGAGACGGCAACGTCACCGGCTCCTCGCCCACCGCGTATTTGGACCGGACCGCGTTCGTCGCCCCCGCGGCTTACTCGGCCGGCAACCTGCCCCGGACCGGAGTCTACGGCCTCAATGCGCCGTTCAACTCGTCCATCGACTTCAGCCTGCGCCGCGAGATCGTGATTCACGAAAAGATCAAGCTCGCCATCCAGGCCGACGCCTTCAACGTGAACAATGCGGTCCGCTTCGGCGCGCCTGGAACCAACCCGGACCAGGCCACCTTTGGCACGCTGACTTCGCAGGTCAATCAGCCGCGTAAGCTGCAGCTCAACGCCCGCATAACCTTCTGATTCACTGAATCGGGAGGGCTCGATGCCGTGGCCGAAAGCGAGATACCGGCCACGGCATTGGGCAACTTAGCGGTTATTCTTGCGTCGTCCTCAAGCCTTGCCCAGTTTCACTTCCACCGCCACTTCCACGCGTCCAGCCGGCGGCAAAGGAACCACGCAGCCCGTAACCGGGTCGCCGTCCACGGAGAGGCTCACCTCATTTCCGGGGCCCTGGCGGCGCACCGCGATGTGGTAGGCGACGCCGCGGAACCGGCGCACGGCTGTAAAACCCGGCCACCGCTCGGGCAGCACCGGCGCGATGCGCAGGCCGTCATATTCCGGGCGTATGCCGAGTATCCATTGCGTGATGGCATAGTAGTTCCAGGCTGCCGTGCCGGTGAGCCAGGAGTTCTTCGCTTCCCCGTGCGTGGGAGCGTCGCGTCCCGCGATCATCTGCGCATACACGTACGGCTCGCACCGGTGTACGTCGCTGATGCCCTCGCGGGCGGAAGGGTTGATGCGCGAGTAATAGTCGTGCGCGCTGTCTCCATCCCCAACCATGGCTTCGGCAATCATCACCCACGGGTTGTTGTGGCAGAAAATGCCGGCGTTCTCCTTGTAGCCCGGCGGATAGGAGGAAATCTCGCCGAGTTCCAGATGGTAGTTCGAGTATGCCGGCTGCTGCAATATGATGCCGTGCGGCGTGGCCAGGTGCCGGCGCGTCGAATCGAGCGCCTGGCGCGCCGTACCGTCCTCCAGACCGATGCCGGCGAGCCCGCAAAAGCCCTGCGTCTCGATAAAGATTTTTCCTTCCGCGCACTCCTTGGAACCGATTTTGTTGCCGAAATCGTCATACGCCCGGAGAAACCACTCGCCATCCCAACCGTGCCGGCGAACCGTCTCTTCCATGCGCGCGCTTTCTTCCAGGCAGTTCTTCGCCTCGTCATCCAGGCCGCGAAGCGCCGCAATGGCCGCCAACTCCCTGGCCGCCAGCACGAACAACGCGGCGATGAAGACGCTCTCGGCCACCTTGCCTTCCTTATTCGTAGTGGTCTGGAAGGACTGGCCCGGAGTGTCCGAGAAGCAGTTCAAATTCAAGCAGTCGTTCCAGTCGGCGCGGCCGATCAGGGGCAGACCGTGCGGCCCCAGCCGGGCCAGCGTGTAACCGAAGCTGCGCCGCAGGTGTTCGTAGAGCGGCTGCTCGGAACCGGGCTGGTTGTCGAACGCCACCGGCTCGTCCAGAATGCTCCAGTCGCCGGTCTCTTTGAGGTATGCGGAGACGCCGACGATCAGCCAGTGCGGATCGTCGTTGAAGTTGCTCCCCACGTCGTTGTTACCCTTCTTGGTAAGCGGCTGGTACTGGTGATACGCGCCGCCGTCGGGAAGCTGCGTGGCGGCGAGATCCAGAATGCGTTCGCGGGCGCGTTCCGGAATCATTTGCACGAAGCCCAGCAGGTCCTGGTTGGAATCGCGGAAGCCCAAACCCCTACCTATACCCGATTCGAAGAAGGACGCCGACCGGGACATGTTGAACGTGGCCATGCACTGATACGCATTCCAAACATTCACCATCCGATCGGTGTGGACGTCGGGCGTTCGCACCTGACAGATTCCCAGCAGACCGTCCCAGTACGACCGCAGCTTGTCGAAAGCGGCGTCCACGTTCGCCCGGTCGCGATATCGCGCGATCACGGGTTTCACGGTGCTCTTATTGACCGTCTGGGAATCCGGCGGATCGAATTTCGCGTCTCTGGGGTTCTCATGGTACCCCAGAGCAAAAACGATCTGATGTGTCTCGCCGGGCTGGAGCACCAACCGGACATGGTGCGACCCGATGGGAGCCCAGCCGTGCGCCACGGAATCGGACGATTCACCGCGCTCTACCGCGGCGGGCCGGTCCCAGCCTCGCCAGGGGCCCAGGAAAGCCTCGCGCTGGGTGTCAAACCCCGCCAGTGGATCGGAACAGGCGAACCATGCGAAATGATCGCGGCGTTCGCGGTATTCCGTTTTGTGATAGATCACTTCGTCATCGAGTTCCACCTGGCCGATGCTGAAGTTGCGCTGAAAATTGGTGGCGTCGTCCTGGGCGTCCCAGAGACAGAATTCGACCGAGGAGAAGGTCGAAATCGAAGCGGGCGTCAGGCGGTTGTTGGTCAGCGTGAGCTGCCAGATTTCAAGGTTCTCGTCAAGCGGCACAAAGTAGCGGGTGCTGGCCGAAATACCACGGTATTTCGAACCGATGATGGAGTAGCCCATGCCGTGACGGCACGTGTATTGCTCCAGATCGCGGCAGGTGGGCATCCAGGAAGGGGACCAATACTCGCCATTCCCGTTGTCGCGCAAATAGATGTAACGCCCGCCGTAATCGAGAGGCACATTGTTATAGCGGGACCGTGTGATACGGCGCAGGCGCGCATCGCGATAAAAGGAATATCCGCCCGCGGTATTGGAGATGATGCCGTAGTATGCCTGGCACCCCAGGTAGTTGATCCATGGCAAAGGTGTATCCGGCCGCGTGATGACGTACTCTCGATTCTTATCGTCGAAATAACCGTACTTCATAGGATGCCTTCGTCTCCTTACTTACTAAGTCGCTCCATCATCTCGTAACAAACCCGGCTGTTATGGTACGGGCACTTCCAGGGGCCCGCCAGGCAGGCGTCGGAATCGTCCTTTTCGAGATAGGGCACGCCTTGCGGACTCAGTTTCGCGTGCCACTCGCCATGAACGCGGTCCACCACGTTCGTTTCGATATACTCCCAGACTCGATACGCCTGGTTCAGAAAATGCTCCTGCCCCGAGAGCTGATAAGCATTGTAGAAGCCCACCACGGCCTCCGCCTGCGCCCACCAGTGTTTTTTCGGATCGATCATCACGCCCTTGGAATCGGCTTCATAGAAGAGGCTGCCGTCTTTGTCGAGACCTTCTTCATAAACGGTCTGCGCCATGCGGAGGGCCAGCTTTCGCGCGCGATCGATCAGCGCCGCGCCGCCCAGCACCTCGGCGGCCTCCTGTATCAACCAACTGCCCTCGATATCGTGCCCGAAAGAGACGTGGCCGGAGAGCGAGTTCCACTGGTCGTCGAAGAACAGCTTGAAGTGGCCGGTAGAGTTGTCGACAATGCGATCCATGGTCACTTCGAGTAACTCTTTCTGCCTGGCCACTAATTCGGGATCCCGCCACGCGCGCAGCAGGTTCGTATAAGCTTCCATGACGTGGAGGTGCGTGTTCATGGACTTAGGACTGTTCAGGTCCTTGTCGCTGAGCCGCATGTCCTCGAGCGCGCCCCAATCGCGGCCGCGAGCTTCCAGGTAACCCTTCCAGACCGCATCGCGGCTATGGTCTTCGATCAGCCGGAAAAGCCGTTGCGCAAATTCGCGGGCTTCGGGCTTGCCGGTGGCGCGGTAGTATTCCGCCATGGCGTAAGCGGCGAAGGCCTGGGCGTAGATCTGCTTGCGGTCCGACAGGGGGTTGCCCTGGTGATCGAGCATCCAATAGACGCCCCCGTACTCCGCATCCCAGAACTTCCGGACGATATAGTCGTAAGCCCAGTCGGCCGTGGCGCGGTATGGAGCGCCCACCAATCGGCACGCGGCCGAAAAGGTCCAAAGGGTCCGGCTGTTGACGACCGATGCGCGCGGCGCTTCGCGGTCGATCTGTCCATCGCAGTCGATCTTTCCGAAAAAACCGCCGTTTTCGCGATCCACCGCGTGGCGCATCCAAAACGGCAGTATGTTTTCCACTAACTCTTTTTCAATCCGCGCGGCCCAATCCCGCTTAGTAGCTGGAGTCATTTCTACTCCTTCGCCAGATGCAGGTTCTTGTCAATCAGCGCGATCCGCTGCCGCACGCAAGCGGCGCTGGACATCGCGTCCGGCGGGGTGTTCAAGACATAGTCGAGGAGCCGGTCTACCGTGGTCGCCGCGACATGCGTGCGCGTGTCGGACGCGCCATAATAGATGAGCACCTCATCGCCACGGCGCACCCAGCCATTGGAGAAAGCTACGTTAGAGACATCGCCGACCCGTTCCTCGCCTTCCGGCGCCAGGAAATAGCCGCCCGGCTTGGCGATCACCTTGTACGGAGTCTCCAGGTCGCAAAGGAAACAATAGAGCACATAACGCAAGCCGGCCGCGGTATTGCGCACGCCATGGGCGAGGTGCAGCCAACCCTTGTCCGTCTTCAGCGGCGCCGGGCCAATGCCGTTCTTGACTTCATTAATGGTGTGGTACTCGCGCCGGTCGAGAATCGTCTCTTCGGCGATGACGGCGTGCTCGATGTCCGGCGCCAGCCCCCATCCGATGCCGCCGCCGCTGCCCGCCTCGATAAAGCTATCCTGCGGCCGGGTGTAGAACGCGTATTGGCCCTCGACGAACTCGGCGTGCAGCACGCAATTGCGCTGTTGGGCCGACGGCGTACGCAGGTCGTCGAGCCGCTCCCAGACTTTCAAGTCGCGAGTGCGCGCGATGCCGCACTGGGCCACCGCGGAGGAGAGGTCGCCCGGCGCCGCGGCGGGATCCTTGCGCTCGGCGCAGAACAAGCCGTAGATCCACCCGTCTTCGTGGGCGGTCAGGCGCATGTCGTAGACGTTAGTTTCCGGGTCGTCGCCAGTGGGCATGACCACGGGATAATCCCAGAAGCGGAACCCATCGACCCCGCTAGAGCTCTCGGCGACAGCCAGGAACGACTTGCGGTCCGCGCCTTCCACACGGGCCATCAGCACGACTCCGCCGTGCCACTCCATGGCGCCCACGTTGAAGACCGCGTTGATGCCGAGACGCTCCATCAGGAAGGGGTTGGTGGATGGATCCAGGTCGTAGCGCCAGAATACTGGCGTGTGGGCCGCGGTCAGAACCGGGTACCGATACCGGCGGAACCAACCGTTCGAATCGGGCAATGCCTGATTGGCGCGCTGGATCAGGGCATCGTGCGCCGTGAACAGTCGCTCGCGCCGCTGTTGATAGTCTTCTGTCGTCATAATCTTCAGGGAGGACTCACCATCATAGCTCGCCGCACGGGCCGGGGCTGACTGCAAGGGGGAGCGTACCCCGCGGGGGTCGAGTACCACCCTGAACCGTGTCCAGTCTGGTGCCGTGGGTGGGGCAGGCGCTTCCGCCTGCCAACCGCTCGCGCTCGGATCAAGAGTTGGCAAGCGAAAGCGCCTGCCCCACCCTTTTTCATGAAGTTTGGCGGGCGGAACGCCCATCCCAACAGACAGCGAGTTTCCGGCAAACTGCGCCGGAAATTCATGTCAGTCCCGGGTTTGCGGCTTTCACGCGGCGGGGGCCACCTGCTCCGGTCCCGGAGTTTTCTCGGTGTACATCTCTGTCAGGTGGTCGTACCAGACGAACTTCAAGATGACGGACGTCACCACGACCACGGCCAGCGCGATCGCCGCGATGTCGTAGCGGCGAATCACCACATAGATCGGCAGCGCGATGAGACTGGTCTGCCAGGCGATGCCTACCACCACGTTGAACATGTCGCGCCCGAAATCGGGGTTCGGCTGGAAGCTGGGATCCTCCGCTTGAACCTTGGCGAGAATGGGACCCCAGAAGCCCCATGGCCGCACCCGCCGGTAAAAGCCCTTCAGCACTTCGTCGTCTTCGGGTTTGGTCAACAGCGTTCCCAACAGGCACCCGGCGGTGGAAATTGCCAGGATCAGCGGAAACGCGTTCAAGGCTTTGACGTCGGGCAAAGCCAGCGGGACCACCATGGATGCCAAAATGCCTGACATCATGCCCCAGAAATAGCCGTATCCGTTGAAGCGCCACCAATACCACTTCAGCACGTTGGCCGCCGTGTAACCGCCCCACAGAGCGGAAACGATCCACTGGATTACCGAATCGATGGAAGTCACGAAAAAGCCGAAGAAGATGCCCAGCGCCACAACTGCGAACGAAGCCACATAGCTCAGCCGGACACAGTTGCGCTCGCTGGCCTGCGGATTGATGAACTTCCGGTAAATGTCATTCACCAGGTAAGGCGGCGCCGAGTTCACGGTAGCGGCAAAGTTCGACATGAACGCGGCCAACAGACCCGCCACCAGTACACCCAGCAGACCGGCGGGAACGAAATGGCTGAGCGCATCGGGCAGCACCATTTCGAAGTCCATGCTCGCCCCCATGGCCTTGATCTTGTCGCTGTAGAACACCAGCGCCAGAATGGTGAGACCCGTAATCATGAAGTAGCGCGGCACGTTCAGCACAACATTCACTACCGCGCTCATCATGGATGCCTCGCGCGGGTTCTTCGTGGAGAGAATCCGCTGCATGTCGTAATTCGGGGCGGGACCGGCGATAGAGAGCAGCACTCCTTTGAACAGCATCATCATAAAGAAGTAGCCGAATATCGAATAGCCGTCGGTTTGGATCTTCGTGTTCACCGCATCAATGAGTCCCGACCAGTCCAGATTGAGATGCCATCCGAAGAAGATCTGGTCCCACCCGGCCGGCACGGCGCGGCGCAGGGCTTCCGGCGAGACTCGCGTCATAGCGATGATGCCGATGGCCAGCGACGCCACGGAAAGCAGGCAGAACTGAAGCACTTCCGTAATCACCACGCTGAACATGCCGCCCTTGACCACGTAGAACGTGGTGATCGCCATGAGAATCAGCGCATACTGATTGGCGGAGAGGTGCCAGGGAAGGAAATCGGTGGCGAACTTGCCAATGCCCTTGAAACCGTAGGTCAGAAACCCGATGACGCTGACCAGCGCGAAGACCACCACGATCAGGTGCGAAAGCTGCGCGCCCCGGCCCTTGCCGAATCGCGTGGTGATCCACTCCGCGCCCGTCGTGACACCGGAGCGGCGCAGCCACGCCGAAAGGTAAACCATGAGGAAAATCTGGTTGAAGACCGGCCACAGCCACGGAATCCAGACGCTCTTGAGGCCGTAGACGAAGAGTAAAGCGACCAGCCACATGGTCCCGGCGATGTCGAACATCCCCGACGCGTTCGATACACCCAGCACATACCATGGCAGGATATTGCCCCCCAGAAAATAGGACTTCGTGTCCCTGGAGGCCCTGTGAGAAACCCAGTAGCCCACGAAAACGGACGTCATCAGAAAAACGACGATGATGATAATGTCAATCGGATGTAGATTCACCGAAACCTCGATCTCCTAATTTGAGCCCGTCGATCACGGGGCATAGACACCGCTCAATCTGAGCGTTCCAGTGCCGTTCGTGAAGCCAAATCATACCAAGAATGACCGCTCCCGGGAAACCCAGGGGTGCCGGATTCACAAGACACAGCTACCCATCGAGGCCGGCCTGGCGGGGAGGACAACCTGGTGTTCGAACACGCCCGGAAGCAGCGCGGTGAGCACGGGGTGGAACGCGCCCAGCGCATGCTAGTGTAGCGGGTTGGCCAGCGCCCGGAACCGCCTGAATTCGCCTTCATCGTACGTCAGTCCCAACGTACGATGAAACCAACGTCAACAACCAATTCTCACGCCCCCGGCGGCCTTCGCTTGTGCCAATCGGTGCGCGACTGGAATTCGCGGCCGATGGCGAGCAGGGTATTCTCGGAGAACGGGACGCCGACCACCTGGAGGGCGACGGGCATGTTCCCGGCGAACCCGCAGGGCAGCACCAGGGCGGGGAGCCCGGCGAGATTGCCCATCGGAATGATGGATCGGAAGCCGGGATCCTTGGGCGGAGCACCGCCACGGCTGCGGTCGATCGGTTGATCGATTTTGGGGGCGATCCCGGCGCGGCCCGGGGCCAGCAGGACGTCCACCGAGCCGAAGAGTTTGCCGGCCTCTTCCTGGATCAGGCGGCGCAGGCGCATGGCCTTCAGGTAGTCCTTGGCGGGAAGTTCCAGGCTGGCTTTGAGGCCGGCGATCTGCGGCTTATCGGCCAGCTCCTCCACCTTGCCGCTAGCGATCAGCGGCTCGAAGATCGACCCCATCTCGCCGGCGAGGATGGTGGAAAGCACCGCGGCGTAGGGGAACTCCGGCAGCTTGGTTTCCACCAATTGCATGCCGGACGCCTTGAGGACTCCGATGGCGGCCTCGAAAGTGGGGCGCGTGGCGGGCTCGACCCACTCGGCGAAATCGGCGGGCGCGTATCCCACGCGCAGGTCCTTCATGGAGCGCGCGTACTGGGGCGTGTAGTAAAAGCTCTTGCCGGCGGATCCGGGATCCTTGGAATCCTTGCCGGCGATTTCGTGCAGGATGAGGCCGCAATCTTCGGCAGAGCGCGCGAAGGGGCCGAGTTTATCCAGCGTCCAGGAAAGCGCCATGGCGCCGTGACGGCTCACCAGCCCGTAGGTGGGGCGCAAGGCGGTGACGCCGCAGAAGGAGGCTGGGGTGACGATGGAGCCCGAGGTTTCCGAGCCGATGGCGAAGGGCAGCAATCCGGCGGCCACGGCGGCGGCCGATCCGCTGGAGGAACCGCCGGCCCAGCGCGTGCGGTCCCAGGGATTGAGGCCGGGGCCGGTGAGGGAGGCGGAGGGGAAACGGTAGCCGCCGCCGCCGGCCAGTTCCACCATGGAAAGCTTGCCGGCCAGCACGGCTCCCACGTCCGAGAGCTTCTGGATGACCGTGGCGGTGTAATCGAAAACCTGGCCGGCATAGGGTTTGGCGCCCCAGGTGGTGGGCTGCCCGGCCAAGGCGAGCAGATCCTTGACGCCGTACGGGATGCCTTGCAGCGGGCCGCGGAAGCGCTGGCGCTTGAGGTCCTTATCCACCTCCTTGGCCTGGCGTAGGGCTTCCTGGAGCAGCGGCAGGGCGAGCGCGTTATAGCGCGGGCCGAGTTGCCGGAGCCGTTCGGAGAAGGCGCGCGCCAGATCCTCGGCGGAGAACTCCCTGGCTTTGAGGCTGGCGTTCAGTTGGGGAAGAGGGGCGAAGAAGGTGTCGATGCCGATGGAGGCCATGCATGCTCCTCAGGCCTTGAATTGGAAGGCCGGCTCGGTGTCCATGGGGATGGTGGTGGTGGCGAGGGCCCTGGCGTTGGCCTGCAAGCGATCGCGGGCAGCCTTCAGATTGTCGTCCGGAGCGGGAGCGGGAGTGGGAGCGGGTTGCTGCGCGGCCACGGCGGTGGCGGATACCAGGACGGTGGCCAGTTTGCGGCGGGTCAGCTTCATTGTTTCACCTCGGCTTCATGCTTCACCTGGATGGCGGCGTGGCGTGGCAGTTGCCGGAGAGCGCCTCCAGCGCGGCCTTCTGCATGACGGAGCGCGGCGCGGTCTCGCCCGTCCAGATTTCGAACTGGCGCACGGCCTGTTCGAGGAACATATCCAAGCCGGGGACGACGGTTTTGCCCTGCTCCCTGGCGTGCTTCACGAGCACGGTTTCCAGCGGGTTGTACACCATGTCGAACACGATGTCGGCGGGGATCCTGTCTTCGAAGAAGCACTCGTTGACGTGCGGGAACATGCCGAGTGGGGTGGCGTGGACGACGGCGTCGAAGTGGTGGGAATCGAGCTGTTCCTTGAGAAGCGCTTCGGCGCAGCAGACTTTGGCGAGGGCGCGGACGCGGTCGGCATTGCGGCCCACCAGGGTGATCCTGGCGCCGGCGTCGGAAAGCGCGCAAGCGGCGCCCCGGGCGGCGCCGCCGTTGCCGACGATCAGCACGCTGGCGTGGGCGATCTTGAGCAGGCGCGAGAGCGGTCCGGTGACGCCGGCGGCGTCGGTATTGGTGCCACGCCACTTGCCGGCCTTGCGCCAGACGGTGTTGACAGCGCCGATGCGTCGCGCCAGCGGATCCACCACGTCCAGGTAGCGGATGATCTTCTGCTTGTGGGGGATGGTGACGCTGAAACCGGCGAGGGGAAGCTTGGCGGCCAGCGAGAAGAAATCGCGCAGGCATGCCGGGGAGACCAGGAACGGCAAATAGACGGCGTCCACGCGTTTGGATTGAAACGCGCGGTTGTGCACGGCGGGCGAGATGGAGTGGCGCACGGGGTCGGCAATCACGCCGTAGATCCTGGCGGATTTGCCCAGCTTTTCGACGCGATAGACATGGCGCAGGAAGCGCGAGCTCACCTGCCCGGCGGCGGTGCCTTCGGCGTACATGGGGGCGGCGTAGGTGTACACGCCGCCGAATACGGGGGAGAGCACGCGGGTGGGAAACCCGAGTTCGCCCATGGCCAGGACGATCAGGCGGTGCTTGGGCAGCGCTTTGGCGGCGGCCAGCACGCGCACATTGTCGCTCGGTTTGCGCGCCGTGGTGACGATCTTATAGGCATCCGCCTGCACCTTCATGACCCGGTTGACCACCGTGTCCATGGGGGGCGTCGCTTCGAAATTGTGATACGAGACGATAACGTAGGTGCGGCCGCGGAGCTGGCCCAGACGGTCCTGCGCCGCCTCGGCGGTTTCGATTTCGATATCGATGGCGTGCGCGCCATTGCGCACGGCCAGATCCAGCACGGCAAGCTGCTCCTCGATACTGCCGTTAAACCTGCCGTGGTTCTGGTGGCGCCGGCAGGTGGCCAGGAGGGTGCAATCCGGGTACTGTTCGAGGAACCGCGGGATCGCCTCCGCGCCATCGCAGGGACTGTTCAGGTAATCCAGGCGGAATTCGAGGAACATCTCGCCGGCCTCGGCTTCGCGGCGGGCGTGCTCGATCAGGGTTGGAACGTCCGGCAAGCCCAACGCGATGCATATCCGGGGGAGCGACCTGGTCTGCGACATTGGATCGTAAGAGACCTTCAGGATAACACTAGTGGGACAGACGATCGGTTTGTGTCGTCTGTCAACCAGCCGTGCTTTGGAGAGGCTTGACAGACCACAAATGGCGATGGTCTGTCCCACCTGTGCTAGCTGGCCGCCGGCGGGGTCAGCCTGGCCTGCCACTCATCCAGGATGGCGGCGGTGGACGTAGTGCCGATGCGGGAGCAGCCGGCCTCGTAAACTTCCAACGCCTGATCGAGGGTGCCGATGCCACCGGCGGCTTTGACGCCGATTTCCCCGGGGAGGTGCCGGCGCATCAGGGCGATGTCCGCCAGGGTATATCCGGACGGGGCGAAACCGGTGGAGGTCTGGACGAAATCGACTTCGGCGCGCTCACAGCAGCGGCAGGCGACGATCTTCAATTCGTCGGTGAGGTAGGCGTTTTCCAGGATGACCTTGAGCAGCGCGCCTTCCTTATGGCACAGCTCGGCCATCTGCTGGAGTTCCATTTGCACGTACTGAAACTCACGGGAGAGGAGCTTGGAGACGGCGGCGACCATGTCGATCTCGCGGGCGCCGCGGCGCAGCAGGTCGCGCGCTTCGTAAAGCTTGGTGGCGGTGCTCTGGGAACCGTGCGGGAAACCGCAGACTGCGCCCGGCTTGACGCTGCCGCCGTGGAGGGTTCGGACGGCCAGATCGATGTCGCAGGGCCGCACGCTGGCACAGGCGATGCGGTACCGCTTGGCGAGTTCCAGCCCCTCGATCACCTGTTCATCGGTGAGTTGGGGAGCGGCCAGCGAGTGGTCGATGAGTTGGGCGAGCGCTTCACAGGAAGCGAGCGGGAGCATCGTTTCACTTCTTTTTCTTGGCGGGGCCGCGCGCGGGGGTGGCCGGCGGCCCGCAGTTGTAGCCGAGCTTCTTGCGCTCATCGCACGCCTGCCCCGCCTGGTCGGTCTTGGGGAACCGCCGGATCACTTCCATGAATTCGTTGCCGCCTTCGGTCCTGTGCCCCGGCATCTTGACCAGCGCGCGGCCCTTGTAGAGCAGGGCCTCCGCGGTCTTGTTGTTGTCGGGGTATTTCTCCAGCACCATGTCGAATTCCTTGACCGCGGTTTCGAAGCTGCCCTGGACAAAGTGAATCATGCCGATGTAGAACTGCGCGTTGGGGGCGTAGCTGGTGTTGCCGTAGTATTTCAGATAATCGGTGAACTCCTGAATGGCGAGATCGTACTTGCCGCCGATGTAGTCCTGGCGCGCCGTGTTGTACATGGTTTCGGCGGGCATGGGGGGCACATCGGAAGCGGCGGCTGGCTGGCCGGGCTGCGCGGGCGGGGGCGCCGGGGGCGCCTGCATCACTTTGATGGCGTTACTGAGGTCGGTCATCTGGGCCTGCATACGGTTGAGCAGGGCGGTGAGATCGCCGACCGCCTGGCCCAGGGTGTGCAGTTCGCCGCCCATCTCGTTGAGGCGCGTGGAGAGGACCAACACCGGGGTGGCGACCTTTTCGGTCTGGTCGCGCAGGTTCCTTTCGATGTTGCTGGTAATGACGGCCACGCTGGTATTGGCGCGGTTGGCGGCTTCGACGGACGAGCGTGCAGCCTCGAGAATAGCAGCGAGTTTCTCGTCCTGAGATCGCTGGAGATCCTTGATCTGCTGCTGCAAGAGGGCTACATCGCGCTGCAATTCCTGGATTTCCTTGCTGGCGGCGGGCGCGAGCATGGGGACCGCAAGTAAGAGGCAAACCAAAAGGCTTCGGGACTTCATGCAACTCTCCTGACCGTCAACGGGGCAGCGGCGAGGCTGCCCCGTCTCTTGGCGATGGACTCTGTCTCTATGCTACTGCGCCGGCACGAAGTGGACGCGCCGGTTCTTCTGCCAGCAGGATTCCTCCTGTTCGGTGCACTGCGGATGCTCCTTGCCATAGCTGATGGTATTCAGCCGCTCGGCGGGCACGCCCAGTCCCTGGAGGAAGTCCTTGGCGGCGCTGGCGCGGCGGTCGCCTAGCCCGGTGTTGTACTCAGCGGAGCCGCGTTCGTCGCAATGGCCCTCGATGTTGATGGCCGCATTGGGGAAATCGCTCAGAATGCTCTTCAGCGCCGCGGCATTCCGCGCGAGAACGCCAGAGGCGTCGCTGCGAATATCGGTCTTGTCGTAGTCGAAGTAGGCGTCCTGAACGTCCGACGCGAGACGCTGGACCATGCTGATGGCCGGCGGCGGCGGGGGTGGCGGCGGCGGGGGCGGCGGCGGCGCGGACACGTTGACCGTGGCCGATCCCGTGATGGTCCCGCCCGGACCGGTGGCGGTCAGGGTATAAGTGGTAGAATCGCTCGGCGTGACGCGACTGCTGCCGGTGCTCTGCACGGCGCCGATGCCCTGGTTGATGGATACGCTGGTGGTGGCGCCAGAGACTTCCCAACGCAAGGTGGACGTTTGACCGCGCTGAATCGAGGTGGGCTCCGCCGTGAACTGCGCCACGGTGGGAGCGGCCGGCACGACGACTTTCTCAACTACCGGTGGCGGCGGCGGTGGTGGGGCCGGGGGTGCCACCTTCTTCTTACATCCTGCCGCGAACATCGCCAGCGCGAGCGCCAGACAGATTATAGAGAACTTCCGTTTACTGAACATGAACATCGCCTCCTAAACTCGCTACCTTCCCCACACCGGTCTCTCATTCTGACCGACTGTGGTCAACTGTTGCAACTGGGTTCCATCGGCCAGCATGGTGTAAACCTGGCTGTACCGTCCGCGCGTTTTGGCGAAAGCGATGTGGACGCCGTCGGGCGCCCAACTGGGATTCTCATTCTTGCCATCGCCATGCGTCAACTGCACGTACTCCTTAGTTGCAACGTTCATGGTGAATATGTTGAAAGCGCCGGTGGCGTATCCCTGGGTCCAGGCAAAGGCGACGCGCTGGCCGTCGGGGTGCCACGACGCATTGGATGCCTCGCCGGTACCCGGTGTCAACCGCTCCAAGTCGGCTCCATCCATACTCATCCGGTAAACCTGTTGCGGGCCGGAGCGGCCCGAAGAAAACACGATATCGGTGCCCGTCTTCGGATTCACTTTTGGCTCGACTTCGATGGCGCTGGAAGAGGATATCGGCCGAAAGCCCGTTCCGTCCAAATTCGCGGCGAAAATCCGGCAACACCTTCCCGTACCCGCGGAAGAAGCATACACAATCTGCTTCCCGTCGGGCGTAAACGAGCCGGCCTGATTCACAGACGCGGCCTGAT
>Ga0182021_10005913_pt1 | contig 14540 bp, 9 predicted proteins | sample 612E3MmetaG_FD_120493 | JGI IMG/M metagenome (GOLD analysis project Ga0182021, IMG submission 120493) | Permafrost microbial communities from Stordalen Mire, Sweden - 612E3M metaG (Illumina Assembly) | ecosystem: Environmental > Terrestrial > Soil > Wetlands > Permafrost | place: Sweden... | reverse complement strand
GTTTCGGCGGAGTCCGCGATGGTCCATTTCCGCGGGATTCCGTTGCTCATGGCCGCTACGTTGAAGAAAACTTGCACGAAATTCCACAAGAAAACTCGGCCGGCGTGCGGAAAGCCGACTCCGGCTGATGCGAGGCGCGGCATGGGTTCGCGTCGCCGACGGCGTCCCGGGCGAGTCGTGGTAGCCTGTCGACTATCGTGGCGAGCACATTCGGAGAGCTGTTTCGCATCGCAACCTGGGGTGAATCGCACGGCCCGGCCGTCGGGGTCGTGGTGGACGGCTGTCCGCCGCGTGTGCCCATCACGGCGGAAGAAATCCAGGTCGAGTTGGACCGGCGCCGGCCCGGCCAGAGCCGCATCACCAGCCGCCGCGATGAGGCGGATGCGGTGGCCATCCTGTCGGGCGTGCATGACGGCCTGACGCTGGGCTCGCCCATCGCCTTGCTGGTGCGCAACGCTGACGCCCGCTCCGGCGACTACCAAGAAATCCGGCAGGCCTTTCGCCCGTCCCAAGCCGACTACACCTACCAGGCCAAGTACGGGATTCGTGCGGCCGCAGGTGGTGGCCGGGCCAGCGCGCGCGAAACCATCGGTCGGGTGGCCAGCGGCGCCATCGCGCGCAAGCTGCTGGCGGTGCAGGCGCAGATCGAGATCGTGGCCTACGTGAAGCAGGTCCACGACCTGGGCGCCACGATCGACGCTGGCGCGGTCACGCGCCAGGATGTGGATGCGAACATCGTGCGCTGCCCGGATGCGGCCGTCGCCGACCAGATGATCGCGCTCATCGATCAAGCCCGCGCCGATGGCGATTCGCTGGGTGGCGTGGTCGAGGCAGTGGCGCGCCACGTGCCCGCGGGGCTGGGCGAGCCGGTGTTCGACAAGTTGCATGCCGACCTGGGCAAAGCCTTGCTGTCGATCCCGGCCTGCAAGGGCTTCGAGGTGGGCAGCGGCTTTGCCGGCACGCGCCTGCACGGCTCCGAGCACAACGACGTCTTCTATTCCGAGGACGGGCGCATCCGCACCCGCACGAACCGTTCCGGCGGCATCCAGGGCGGCATCTCCAACGGCGAGGACATCATCGTGTGCGCGGCCTTCAAGCCGGTGGCCACCATCCTGCGCGAGCAGGAGACGGTGGATGTCGAGGGCAAGCCCACGCTACTCAAGCCGCGTGGCCGTCACGATCCCTGCGTGCTTCCGCGCGCGGTGCCCATCGTCGAAGCCATGATGGCGCTGGTGCTGGCCGACCACTTCCTGCGCCAGCGAGCGCTGGGCGGATGAGTCAGCTTTTCCCGGCGTGCAGACGCGAGCCGATGGCCGCGCGATAGTAGCGCGACGGCATCTCGTGCCCCACCAGGCTGGCCGCCAGGCGCGAGCAGTTGATCAGCTTGTCGAGATCGACCCCGGTTTTCACTCCCATTCCCTCCAGCATGTTCACCACGTCCTCAGTGGCCACGTTGCCTGAGGCACCGGGCGCGAACGGGCAGCCACCTAGCCCGCCCAGCGCCGTGTCGATGGTGGCGACGCCCATTTCCAGCGCCACCAGGATGTTGGCCAGCGCGGTGCCGCGCGTGTCGTGAAAGTGCACCGCCACGGCCTCGCGAGGCGTTTCGGCCAGGACCAGCGAGAGAACATCACGCACCTGGCGTGGGTTGGCCACGCCGATGGTGTCCCCCAAGGAGACCTGGTAGCAGCCCGCAGCGCGCAGAGCAGCCAGCAACGCCACTGCCTTGGCCGGATCGACCGCGCCCTCGTAGGGGCAGCCGTACACCGTCGAGACGTAACCGCGCACGCGCATGCCGGCCCGACGCGCGCTGGGCACGACCTCTTCAAGAACCCGCAAGGTGTCCGCGATGCTCTTGTTCACGTTCTTGCGGTTGTGGCTTTCCGACGCGGAAAGGAACACGGCAATCTCCGGCATGGCCGCCGCCTGCGCCGCAGCCAGGCCCTGCGGGTTGGGCACCAGCGCCGAGTAGATGATCCCGGGGCGGCGGGCCACCCGCCGCGCCACCTCGCCCGCATCGGCCAGTTGCGGAACCCACTGCGGGTTGACGAAGCTCGTGATCTCGATGGCGAGCAGGCCGCAGCCCGAGAGCGCATCGATGAGCGCGACCTTGTCCGCGGTCGCTACCAGGCGGGTCTCGTTCTGCAGACCGTCGCGGGGCCCTACCTCGAAAAGCACAGCATCGGCGGGCAGATGATCGAACACGGCGATGCCTGCTAGCCGGCTGCGATCGATTCCGTCTGCACAAGCAACCGATCGCACAGTTCGTCGGTCAGGCCGTCGAGCGTGTCCAGGACGACGTCCGCCGCCGACTGGTCGTACCCGAGATAGTTGGCGGCCCGGACCGCGACCACATGAGCGCCCGCCGCCCGTCCCGCCAGGATGCCCGGCTCGGCGTCCTCCACCACGATACAGGCGGCTGGCAGCACGGCGAGCAAACGCATCGCGGTCAGGTACGGCTCGGGATCCGGCTTGCCCTTGCTGTAGTCCTCAGCCCCGAGCAACACGCGAAAATTGCCGAGCATGCCGAGCCCGGCCACGGCCTCTTGCACCTCGACCCGGCTGGCACCCGAGACCACGGCCAATTCCGCGCGACGGCCGAGGCGCTTGACGGCGTCGCGCGCGCCGGGAAGGGGCTGGTATCCCTTGTGTGCCAGGAGCTGCCGCTTCTCCTGCACCGCCCGCGCGATGACCTCGTCCATGCCCACCTGCAGCCCGTGGTTGCGCACAAGCATGGTGTAAATCTCATTCCAGGAATGGCCCACCACGAAGTGACGCTCGACAGCGTCGAGTTCGATGTGCCACTGATGCAGCGCCAGCACGACCGACTCCACGTTGTCGCGTTCGGTGTCGACCAGGGTTCCGTCGAGATCGAAGAGGATTGCGGTGCGAAAGGACATGTTTCCACGATGGATTATACGGGGGTGCGTTGGCGTACCACCGACCTTTTTGCTAGAAGATCGATCGTGGCACGCAAGGATCCGCCGAGAGCAACACCGCCCAGCGCGAAGGACCTGTTGCGCGAGAATGCCGAGTTGCGCCACGAACTTGCCAAAATGGAAGCCTATCGCACCCTCGCCTACCGCGACGATCTCACCGGACTGTGGAACCGCCGCTACTTCATCGAGCGTCTCACCGAGGAGTTGAGCCGCGCGCGTCGCCAACCGCAGCGCCACTTCAGCATCATGATGGTCGACGTCAACGACCTGAAAGCCATCAATGACGTTCACGGCCACGGGGAAGGGGATCTCGTTCTTCGCTGGGTGGCCGAGTTTCTCGAACGCTCGCTACGCACGCACGACGTACTCTGCCGGGTCGGGGGCGACGAGTTCGCGGTACTCTTCCCTGAGGTGGGGGCGACCGGAGCCGCGCCCCTGCTCGCGCGGCTGCGCACGGCCCTGTCCGAGGCTCGCACCGGCGCCCCCTTCCCCATCGGCCTCAGCTTCGGATTCGCCGACTATCCCGAGGATGGCACCACCTGCGACGAAATCATAAGCGTGGCCGACGACGAGATGTACCTGGACAAGCGCCGCCAGAAGAACGCGTCGACAAGCCCGACCCTTACTCGGCCGCCGCGCGCAGCCGCGCAGAGATGACGATCGGGCAACGGGCGAACCCATCGCAGTTTACACTCTTCGTCGAGAGACTGTACACTGGGGCTCTCCATGGCATCGACTGCGTCTTGTGTCATCGGTGAGAGCAGTTCCACCGCCTCGGCTGGGCAGGGGCGTTCGCGCTGGCGGATGACGAAGGTCTGGGGCGTGGCGCTCGCGCTGGCTCTCGGCGCCTGCCAGCAACGCAGCGCCGATGTGGCCCGCATCATCGGGCCGACCAGCGTGGACGCGGGGAAAAAGGACGGATTTTCGCTGCTCCCGTCAGGGGGTACGGGTGGTTCCACGGATGGCGGGCGGGGTTCCGATGCGCAAAGCGATGGTGGGCCCTGCAATGGGGCCAATCTTCAGACGGACCCTCAGAATTGCGGCTCGTGCGGAACCGTCTGCGCGATTCCCCATGCCCAGGCGGTCTGCGTCGCCGGCCAGTGTGGGGTGGGCACCTGTACTCCGGGCTATGTGAACCTCGATACGAAGTCGGAAAACGGCTGCGAGTGCCTGCAGAGCAACAGCGGCGTGGAAATCTGCGACGGCGCTGACAACAACTGCAACGGCCTCATCGACGAGGGCTTCGACCTGCAGAACGACGCTGCCAACTGCGGCCAGTGCGGCAACCTGTGCAGCGCCGCCCACGCCACCGGACGCTGCCAGGGGGGGCAGTGCGGGTTCACCTGCTTGCCTGGCTACGTCGATCTCGACGGCCAGCCTGAGAACGGATGCGAGCATCCTTGCACGCCCAGCAACAACGGCATCGAGATCTGCGACGGCGAGGACAACGACTGCAACGGCCTCATTGACGATGGTGCGACGGACGTGGGTCAGCCTTGCGGTACCAATGGCTGCCAGCCGGGCGTCATGACCTGCATCGCCGGTGCGCCGGTCTGCGTGGGCGCGGGGCAACCCAGCCAGGAAGTCTGCGACGGGCGCGACAACGACTGCAACGGCCTTATCGACGAGAGCGATCCCAACCTGGGCAAGCCCTGCTATCCGTCCGGGGCTGACGGCTGCAACCTGCAGACCGGGGCCTGCGCCGGCCAGTGTCGACTGGGCGCCTGGGTATGCACGGCCGGGGCCTTGGTCTGTATGGGCGCGGTCACGCCGCAACTGGAAGTCTGCGACGGAAAAGACAACGACTGCGATGGCCTGGTCGACGAGGACTTCCAGTTGCAGACTGACCCGCGGTATTGCGGCAGCTGCGATCACGCGTGCACCTACGCGCACGCGAGTGGACTTTGCAGCAACGGTCAATGTCAGATGGGCCCCTGCCAGGACGGTTGGGCGGATGCCGACCACAACCCGAGCAACGGCTGCGAATACGCCTGCACGCCCGACGGGCCAGAAGTCTGCGATGGCAAGGACAACGACTGCAACGGGCTCACCGACGGCGATGATCCCGGCCTGATCCAACCTACGGTCAACTTCTGCCGGCAAACCGGCGAATGTGGCAAGGGCCCAGGTGGCTCGGCCCGCTTCCCTGGCGACGCCAGTTTCCCAGTATGTAGCACCACGTCCGGCGCCAGCAAACCGAGCTGGATCTGCAACTACCCGGCCACCGTCCAGCTTGCTGGCCCCAATCAGCTCGTGGCGCAGGAATCATGGTGTGACGGACTCGACAACGACTGCGACGGCGCGGTGGACGAGTTCGCGTCCACTGTCCTAGGCACGCCGTGCAGCGACAACGTGGGGCTGGGTGAATGCCGCCGCGTCGGCACCATGAAGTGCCAGGCCGACAAGACCCTGGCCCCGGCCTGTGACCTGTCCGGCTCGACAGCCGCCACACCGACCGACGAGATCTGCGACGGCAAGGACAACGATTGCGACGGCCTCACGGACGAGAGCTGGGACAACCCGTCCGGGCTGGGACTGGTGAAGTGCGCGGGCCAAGAGTGCAAGGGCGTACGCGATGCCGTGGTCCACGTGGCGGCAGCCGGCGCGCCAGGCAACGGCTACTACATCTACGGCTATGAGGCCAGCCGCGTCGATGCGAACGCGACCTCGGCGGGCTCTTCCGCCGCGCGCGCCTGCTCGCGCCGAACAACTGCAATCGGCACCGGCGTTCTGCCCTGGGGTTCGGTGACCTGGGCGGCAGCCGAAGCCGCTTGCCACGGCGCCGGCATGCGCCTGTGCAAAGTCACACGCAACATTGATGTCGTGACCGCGGACGAATGGGGCTTTGCCTGCGCGCTCGGAAAGACTTGCACCAGCGGCTGCTACCCCTACGGTGCAAGCTACGATGCCACCCTGTGCAACGGGGCCGAGGCAAACCTCAACGCGGCTGCGACCGTGGGCTCGCTCAACCTGTGCACCACGTCCGGGGATCTCGACCCGACCGCAACCGGGGAAGCGGTCTTCGACATGAGCGGCAACCTGGCCGAATGGACCGACGATTTGCGTGGCACATTGGCCGATGGACGCAAGATCTACACAACCCGAGGAGGCGCCTTCGACACCTTCTCCGTCGGCCTGGGTTGCACATTCATGGCCGCAGCGCTCGCCCAGAACTTCTCGTATCCTGACACCGGATTCCGCTGCTGCTCGTCGTGCGCGCCTGGCCTGGCCGATTGCAGCGGAAGTTGCGCCAACCTGGGCAGCGACAGCGCCAACTGCGGCGCCTGCGGCAGTGTATGCACCGCGCCAGCCACCTGCCAAAACGGCGTGTGCAAGTAGGCGCGCCTATTGGCTCGGTTTCGCGCGCGCCGGTTGGCCGCTCCTCGACGCGCTCTCCCTCGAACCGGTCGTGAGTTGCAACCCCCGATGTGATAGAAAGGGTAACTGGAGTTCCTGATGTTCCTGACTCTCCTCGTCGGTGCGATGACCGTCGGCTCGCTGCACGCGGTGTCGCCCGACCACTGGGTTCCCTTCGCCGCCGTGGCACGCGGCCGTGCATGGTCCAGCGGACGCACGGCACGCGTGACCTTCCTGTGCGGCTTCGGTCACGTCAGCGTGTCCGCACTGCTCGGGTTGCTGGCCCTGCTGGTCGGGCTCGAAGTGATGAAGAGCTTTGGCAGTAGCATGGGCTCTGTCGCAGGCATCTTGCTGGTGGGCTTCGGCCTGACCTATGGCGTGTGGGGCCTGCGGCGCGCGGCAGGCCAGAAGGTCCACGGACACCACCACCACCACTACGACCACGTCCACGATCCCTCGCGAGCGTCGGTGTGGGGGCTGTTCATGCTGTCCTGCCTTGATCCGTGCATCGCGGTGGTGCCGATCCTGTTCGCAGCGGCTCCACTCGGTGCGCTGCCGGCTGTCGTCGTGGTCGTCGCCTATGAAGGCACTACCTTGCTGACCATGGTGGCATTGGTCCTGTTGGCGCGAGCCGGCGCCACGCGCCTGCGTTGGCACTTTCTTGAGCACTATGCCGACGGCGCAGCCGGGGGTCTGATTGCCGTGCTGGGCCTCGTGCTCCTCGTGCTGGGTCTCTGACGGCTCCTCCGATTCATCGCTTGGCCACCGGCGGATGCAGCGGCCGGCGGGTAGCGCTTGACTCCCACCTGTGCCCGTCGGCAGCAACAAGTCTTGAATTCTCGAAAGACTGGTAAATCATTGTAAGGTTGCGGATCGAGGCAGCATGTCCAGAAGTACCCTCGCAGGCGCACTGCTTTGTCTCGTTGTCGCCGCGATGAGCGGCGGCTGCTACCGGCCATCCGATCCGGTAGACGGATCCGTCCCGCCCACAACAGGCGGGTCCACTGCGCCTATCGAAACCGGCGGCTCAAGCTCGGCGATTGACGCGCCTGTCGCCGGGGGCACGGGCGGTGTCTCCACCACGGGCGGTGGAGGAGGTTCGACTGCGACGGCTACTACCACGGTCACTGGTGGTCTTCCTTCCACGGCGGGCACGGCAGGAGTTGCGACGGGAGGCACCACAGGTGGAACGGCTAGCTCGGGCGGCACGAGCGCGGGCGGAGCGCTCTCGACCAATACCGGCGCGAATGTGCGGTTCTCGCAGACCATGCAGGTGATCGATGGATTCGGTGTCAGCACCGCTTGGTTGTACCCTCCCCAGGCGGCGGTCAAGACAGCGGTCTACGATGCCCTCTTCAGCATCAGCAAAGGGGCCGGGCTGTCCCTTGTGCGCAACCGGATCCCGTTTCGAGAGAACCCAAACAACAACGACGCGTTCATCAACAAGAACACCGACGGCACTTACCAGTACACCGCCAACAGTGACGGCAGCAAGACCTTCTCACTCAATTGGTCCAACTGGGACCTGAGTAACACCGCCTCACTGATTAGCGACATCAAGGCCAAAGGGGTTGACTATCAGGTGATTAAGTTCATGAGCACGCCCTGGACGCCACCCAACAACAGCGTCAGCAAATGGAAGGTGAGCGACAGCTACAAGACCATGGACTACACGAAGCCGGAAGTGGGCGGCACCCTCGATCCCGCCCACTACGGGGACTACGCCGACGTGCTGGCCGACTATGTCCTGGGATACAAGGCGAAGTTCGGGGTGGACCTGTCGGTTCTCTCCCTGCAGAACGAACCAAGTTTCCAGTGCACGTACGAATCAGCCGACTGGACGGCCGCGCAGTTCCACGACTTCTTCGTCGTCTTGAAGACGGAGTTCACCAAGAAGGGTGTATTCACTCAGTTGCCCAATCTGAAGATCATGGCGCCCGAATCTCAGACCGTAAAAGAGGATCTGATTGTTCCCACACTCAGTGACTCGAACACTGTGGACCTGTTGGGTGTCGTGGGAGAGCACCAGTACGAATACGGAAAGAGCAACGTCAGTACGTACGCGCCGCCGACCTTGACCAAGTCACTGGCCGCAGGCAAGCACGTCTGGATGACCGAGTTCAGCACGGCCGGGTGGGCCGGCGACACGAGCATCACCGACGCGCTCATCGTAGCGCGGCTGGTTCACATGGACTTGGTGGTCGGCCAGATGAGCGCGTTTCTCTACTGGTGGGCGTGGGGCAGTGGTAACGGCTGCCTCGCGCTGGTCAATGGCACCCAACCCAAGCGTCTCTACGCTCTTGGCCAGTACAGCCGCTTCATTCGTCCTGACTGGAGCCGGGTCGATGCCGTGGCAAGTCCCGCGGGCAACGTGTACCTCTCCGCTTTCAAGAACCCGGCCGGGAACCAAGTGGCGGTGGTGGCGATCAATGCAGGAACGTCCGAAGTTCCGCTCGCGCTGACGATCGACACCGGACGCTTCGGGTCGTTGACCGAGTACCGCACTTCGGCGAGTGAAGATCTTTCCAGCGTGGGAACGGTGACGGGTGGCACGACCGCGAACGTCACCCTGGCCCCGTTCAGCGTGACCACGTTCGTCGGCCCGGTCAGCCCGTGACCGGACGGGCTTGACGCTAACGTCCGGCCTCGCCTCTGCCAAAAGTGACAGGAAGACGAGCGGATTGACGAAACCTGTGTCAAGATGGCACATGGTCGCCCCCCTCCGAAATGCTGCGCTCGGATAATCCACTCTTTCCGGCTGGTTGAGAGGCGTAGGCCAAGTCGGATACGCCTGGCATCCGCTTTGAAGAGCAGGAACCGGAACCGCACACGTGACAAGCGAAGCCGAAGCCAAAACGGCCCCAGACTCCTCCACCCCAACCATCTTGGTCGTGGACGATGAGCCCGGGATCGTAGATTCGTTGAGCAAGGTGTTCGAGCGCGAGTCGCTGCGTGTGCTCACAGCGCGCAGCGGTGGAGAAGCGCTCGATATCCTGCGCCGCGAGCCGGTGTCGGTGGTGCTGACCGATCTGATCATGCCCGGCATGTCTGGGCTGGATCTGCTTAAAGCCAGCCGCAGCATTTCGCCGGAAACGGAGACCATCCTGATGACCGCCTACGGCTCGGTGGAGAATGCCGTGGATGCCATGAGACAGGGTGCCTACGACTTCGTCACCAAGCCGCTCAAGCGCGCCCATGTAGTCCGTGCAGTCAGTAAGGCGCTGGAGAAGCGCAACCTCCTGCAGGAAAACCGATCATTGCGCGCCCAGTTGGCCGCCGAACGGCAGAAGACCCTGATAGGCCAGTCGCTGCCTTGGCGCCGAACCATGGAGACGGTGATGCAGGCGGCGCCGTCGATGGCCACCGTGTTGCTGTTGGGCGAATCGGGAACTGGAAAGGAATTGCTGGCGCGGGCCATCCACGCGGCTTCGCCGCGCGCATCGGGTCCCTTCGTTCCCGTCAACTGCGCAGCACTGCCCGAGACAATTCTCGAAGCCGAGCTGTTCGGCTACGAACGCGGGGCGTTCACGGGGGCCATCCAGCGTCACGACGGCCGCTTTCTGCAGGCTGACGGCGGCACGCTCTTTCTCGACGAGATTGGCGAGATTCCCACCCACGTGCAGGTCAAGTTGCTACGGGTGTTGCAGGAAGGCGAGGTGGAACGTTTGGGCGGCCGGGCGACCAAGGTGGACTTGCGCTTGGTCGCTGCCACCAACCAGGATCTCCGCGGCGCGGTCCGGGAGGGTCGTTTCCGGGAGGATCTTTACTACCGGCTCAACGTGATAGCCTTGCGCGTGCCGCCCCTGCGCGAGCGGCGCGACGACATCCCTCTTCTGGCCGAGCACTTCCTGCGTTTCTTTGGAGAGCGGAACGACCGCCATCTGGCGGGCTTCGCCCGGCCCGCGGCCGAGGCGCTGGTGCGCTACGACTGGCCGGGCAACGTACGCGAGTTGGAGAACACGATCGAGCGCGCAGTGGTCCTGTCACGCGGGACCGCCGTGGAACTTGACGATCTTCCCGTCGAGGTGCGCACCGGCCAGGGTCATGCCAGCGACGGAAGAAGTATCACATTCGCCATTGGGACCCCACTCGGGGAAATCGAACGACGCGTGATCCATGCGACCCTGGGCCACGTGGGAGGCGACAAGCGCCTGTGCGCACAGCTGCTGGGGATTGCGACCCGTACCATCTACCGACGCCTGGAGGAGGAAAAGGAAGGGACACCGACTGAAGACGCTGGACAGGACAAAGAAGCGACGGCGGCTGAGAACACGGAGATGAGAGGAGAGGTCACAAAGCCGGACGCCACGTAGGGAGGACTGGATCGACCTGCACGCCGGGACGATTCCGTCGAAACGATGGCACGTCAAGAAGTCGTCCGACCGCACCTAAACCTTCTCTGTGTCCTCCCCGCTCCCCTCTGTGTTCTCAACCACTGGCAACTGTCCAGGCTAGCGCGTGCCCCGTCTGCCCTCTCTCCTGAAATACCTTGCCAAATTGGCAGGCGAAGTGAACGGTCTTCAACCGTAACTACTTTGATCCATTAAGGTTTCTTAACGGCCCGGCTGGCCCCGGTGTTGCTTTTGCAACCAAGTCAGCCGTGGAGACTCTGCTAAGAAAATACCTCTGGGCCCTCGACCTGGCCGTCGTCGCCCTGTGCGCGACTTTTCTCGGCAACGCGGCATCGAGTGCGGTCGAATCGAAGGTGGTTGCGTCGATACCTGCCCCGCCACCGCCGGCCAGCAAGCCGCGCAGGCCCGAGCCCACGACCGCTGGCAGCAGCAAGGACCCGGAAGGAATACTCAAGCGCAACATCTTCTGTTCGACCTGTCCGCCTATCATCGACGAGCCCCATCCTGATGGCGGGGTCATCGACCCCAGCGCAGAACCGGCCAAGACCGCGCTTCCTCTCGCGCTGCTAGCCATCATGTATGCGCCGCCGCCCAACGGCATCAAGTGGTCGATCGCCGTCATCCGTGACACCGAGATCAAGTCCACGGGGCCCTTTCCAGTAGGCGGCAAGGTTCACGGGGCGACGGTCATCGAGATCCAGGAGACCCGCATCTATCTCGACAACGCTGGTAAGACCGAGTTTCTGGACCTGGTCGAGAAGCCCGCGCCACCCACGCCACCTCCTGCGGCCTCGGCGGCCGGCGGAACCGATATTCTCTCGGTCGAGATGGACAAAGGCATCAAGAAGACCGGCGAAAACTCCTACGAGATCCAGCGCAACACGCTGGAGTCCGTGCTGGGCAACATGTCGCTGCTCTCGCGCTCGGCGCGCATCGTACCCGAAATGCGCGACGGCAAGGCAGCCGGCTTCCGCCTCTACGCGGTCAAGCCCGACGGGCCGTTCGCCAAGATTGGGATGGTCAACGGAGACGTGATCTCGTCCATCAACGGCCTCGAGATCACCAGTCCCGAAAAGGCCCTCGAGGTCTACGCCAAGCTCAAGTCGGCCAGCCACCTGTCCCTGGGCATGGAGAGCAACGGCAAGAAAATCACAAAGGACTACACAATCCGATGAAAGAGAATACTGGAAACACATACGCTGGCGAAGGTGCGACGCTCGCCGGGGCCATGGTTGGACGCCGCGGCGGCGCGCTGGCTCGCACCAGCGTCGTCGCTCTTGTCGCCTACCTGGTGGCATCGCTCGCGGCAGCACCGTGGGCGTACGCACAGGCGCCGGCGGCTGCCACGCCTCCCCTTGCCCCGCTACGGCCGTCGCGACTCCTGCCGCGCATCCCGGCCCGACCAGGCGCGCCGCCTGCGACCCCGGCACCGCCTCCGCCTGCTCCGGCACCTGCGCCGGCCGCGGGCGCCGCCAAGCCGGGCGCACCCGGCGTGGTCGAGTTGCCGGGCGAGAAGGAGTTCAACTCATGCAAGAAACTCCCGCCCGGCAAACGCATCGTGAAGCTGAACCTCAAGCCGGAAACCGAGGTCATCGATCTCATCGGCTGGATCTCAAGTATCACCTGCTCGCAATTCTTGGTGTCCATCCCGTTGCAGGGCAAGAAGGTGACGGTCATCGCGCCCCAGCTCATCACGCCCGAGGAAGCCTATCGTTTGTTCTACGCCGCATTGGAATCCGTGGGCTTGACGGTCGAGCCTTCGGGCAAGTTCCTGCGCATCGTCGAATCATCCCGGGCGCGCTTCACCACCCTGCCCTTCGTGGGCGCCAACGAGCGCGTGCCCCACGACAAGCGCTACGTCACCAAGCTGGTGCGCGTGGCGTATCTGGATACCAACGATCTTACCAATGCTGTGCTCAACCGCCTCAAGAGCGAGACGGGCGACATCATCTCGTACCGGTCGTCGCTCATCATCAGTGACCAGGCGGAAAACATCGACCGCCTGGTGTCCATCATCAAGCAGTTCGACACCCCTTCGGCCAACCGCGACAAGATCTGGATGATCCGGATCAAGAACACTTCGGCTATCGACATGGCCGGCCGTATCGCGGAGATCATGCCGGTTCAGCAATTGGGTTCCGGCCAGCGGCGCCAGCCCGGATCGCCGCCCCCCGCCCCGCCCAAACCGCAGCCCGGCCCGCCCGGTGATCTGTCGACCGAGATGACCATCACCAAGATCGTCCCCGACGAGAGGTCCAACAGCCTGATCATCGTGGCCAACCAGCGCGCCTACGAGTGGCTGGTGGTTCTGGTCCGAAAGTTGGACGTCTCACCCGAGGAATCGGTGCGCGGGGGAGCCGAGGTCCGCTTCCACATCTACAACTGCGCCAACGCGAACTGCGATGAGTTGGCGGCCACATTGAGCGCCATCACCGGCGTGCAGGTGGTGGGCTCTCTTGGCACCGGCATCCGGCGTCGAGGAAGCGCCGCAGCCCCCACTGCCGCCACCCCGGCGCAAGGCCAGGACAACAAGAGCGCTCTCATGTTCGAGGGCGACGTGCGCATCACGTTCGACGCGCCCACCAACTCGCTGCTGGTCATGTCGTCGTTCAAGGATTTCCAGGCGCTACGCCGCGTGATCGAGAAGCTGGATGCGCCCCGCAAGCAGGTGTTCATCGAGGCCCTCATCCTCGAGGTCACCACCGACAAGTCCCGTGATGTCGGTGTCTCGTACCATGCCGGCAAGGGGCAGGACATCGCCGGACAGCAAAGCCTGCTGCTGGGTGGATTCAACGCGAACAAGACACTGGGCGCCGCCTTTGATCCCAAGACCCTGCTCAACAACATGGGGGGCCTGAGCGCGGCGCTGTTCGGGCCGGCTATCGACCCGGCGCAGACTAAGCTGTTTGGCGTCCTCAATGTGAACATACCCTCGTTCGGCGTCTTCCTGCAGCTTCTGCAGACCAACAACGACGTCAATGTGCTCTCCAACCCGCACCTCCTCATCATGAACAATCAAGAGGGGGAGATCACGGTTGGCGAGAACCTGCCCTTCCCGGGCGCCATGATGGGCAGCGCGATTGGCGGTGCGGGCGGTTACACCCCGTACCTCTCGGTCAACCGCCAAGACGTGGCACTCAAGCTCAAGCTCTTGCCCAGCGTGAACGAACACAACGTGATCCGGTTGGACGTGGAACAGGAGGTCTCTGACGTCGAGTCGCCGAACTACAACAACCTGGGACCGGCCACATCCAAGCGGTCGACCAAGACCACGGTGGTGGCGCGCGACCAGCAGACCGTAGTGATTGGCGGTCTGATGAGCGATCGGGCGAGCGAGACGGTGACCAAAGTCCCGATCTTGGGCGACATTCCGGTCATCGGGTTCTTCTTCCGCAGCACACAGAAGAATCTGAAGAAGACGAACATCATCATCGCGCTCACGCCCTATGTGATCTCCGACCTCTCGGACCTGCGCCGGGTGGCTGACAAGAAAATGCGCGAGCGACGCGAGTTCATCGAGCGCTACAGCTCACTGGAGGACCGCGTATCGCTGGATAAGGATCTGGATTTCCGGCGCAAGCGCGGAATGCTGGAAGAGATCAACAAAACCGTGCGGGATATGGAGGATGAGGAGCGGGAGTTGCGCGAGATCCGAACCCGAGACGCGGAGCCGGACACGACGCCCATCGAACCGACTGCGGCCAACGGTCCGCCCGCACCGATGCCCGAGGTGGAAGAGAACCGCCCGGCCACACCGGTCGACGACATGGATGAAGAGCCGCCCGCGGAGGAGAGGCTGACACCCGCCCCGAGCCCGGCGCCGCGCAAGACGGCGGGCAAACGCCTGCGCAAGACGACCGCCGCGGCATCGAGCAAGACGCCCAAGGCGGCC
>Ga0182021_10005912_pt1 | contig 14545 bp, 14 predicted proteins | sample 612E3MmetaG_FD_120493 | JGI IMG/M metagenome (GOLD analysis project Ga0182021, IMG submission 120493) | Permafrost microbial communities from Stordalen Mire, Sweden - 612E3M metaG (Illumina Assembly) | ecosystem: Environmental > Terrestrial > Soil > Wetlands > Permafrost | place: Sweden... | reverse complement strand
GGAGTTGGCGAAGGTGTTGATGTTGGCGTTGGAGTAGGCGAGGGAGTTGGTGAGGGTGAAGCAGTAGGAGTTGGCGAAGGTGTTGATGTTGGCGTTGGAGTAGGAGTCGAGGTGGCTGCAGGCACAATGTCAGAAGCTAAAACTATCTTTGGCGTGCTTAAACTTGAAGAGATCAACAACAGTGTAATCACTGCCAACACTGCTACAACTAAGAAAGTTTTTTTAAATTTACCTACTTGCTATCCCCTCAATTGCTTTTACTGGAAACTACTGCAAAGCATACAATAACTTGTGCAGGCTATGTACAATCAAGTAATCTATTTTTCAAGTACCCTACTTACGCTTAACGTGGCAGCTTTATTTTAATATGTGTGACTGCGAATTAACAACTACAACCTAATCAATCTTATTTAAAAATTTTAGAAGCAAATTTAATCATTTTGGGTTTTTGTGGATTAAATTTTAATCTTTCTATCTCTTTTTCCTACTAAATACTATTCTCTCTCCTCTCTATAAAACAAACAAACAGACAAAAAAAACTGTCGAATTTCACAAATTGTTTGTAGTAATTACGACAAAATCTATAAAGAAAAACAGTTAACTTCATAAAGGGAAACTTGGGGACAATGAGTTATACAAAATATTTAGTCATTGGAATTATTATTGGAATGGCAATTGGTTCATTTGTCGTTTATTCATTTACGCAATTCTCTCAAATTTCAGCACTTCAAACAAAGGTGAATCAACTCCAATCTGAAAACACCCAACTTAGAGCAAATCAAATTTTAACTACTCCAACGCCTACTCCATCACAAACACCAGATTTCACAACAGAAAAAACTGGCAACGCAATTCAAATTCAAAGTGTTAGCTAGAACCCAACTGGGGAAACATTTACCATATACGTGGAAAACGTTGGTAACGCACCAGTTCAATTTCCAACAAATAATGCAGCTAACATCTTCATAAATGGTGCAGTAGCCAGTACGATTGGAGGAAATGTGGCCACACTCGCTCAAGGTTCGACAGTAACATTGAGCGGAGCACTGACATCTTTAGCCTCAACACCCGGCGTGCAATCCGTAACTATCAAAGTAACAACCACTGACGGAACTTTCAGCCAAGTAACTCAGCAATTCACCATTACTTAGATGTTGTTTACAGGTGTACGAATCTGGGAATCCATTCTTTCCTTTCATTTTCAATTCTTCGCTAATCTTTTAGCTACTCTTCAAAATCAAAATAATCAATGAGTTGTTAGTTATGCAAATGTTAACTAAATGTAGAGTGAGGTTCTCGTATATACCTCATACAAACACCTCTAAGAAATTTTCAACTGTTTATGGTTGGCTGGATCAAAATTTAATTTGGTTAGTTGGATATGGCTGTTAGTCTGCAATCACATACGCTTAAGATACCAACTTTACCTTCTCGTTTAAGGGCGAATTGGAAGGAGGTGTTTTGAGTTGCTTTTTGTTATTGTTGCAGAACATACTGCTGAAAACTGTCCTGGAGGATTGGTAAGACCGGATGAGCATTTTACGGCCAAAGTGGACGAGAGCATGAAGAAATCGGGAGTAAAGGTTATGGGAGGATACCTTGATGCACCTGGGCATGTCTGGTATTTCATTGTGGATGCCAACGATGCTATGGCACTTAGTAATGCTGTTGAACCGTTCAGGCTTGTAGGCAAAGTTCGAATTTCTCCTGTTATGGAGTTTTTAGAAGGCATTACCTGGGCCAAAAATATAGGCATACAAAAATGACCCCGCGCCAAGAAATCAGGAACGTGCGCTTTTCAATTGCAAGGGCTAATTTGACTAAAAATAGCCCTTAAAACCACCTTTTCTTTTGGGAATTATTTTCTGCTACTCAGCTTCTTTTTTAAATTTGACCACTTAGAAATCTGCAGCCAAACAAAAGTTTTACGGAAAAGTCATAGTTTCCGGAAATTTAAGGAATAACCAAACATAGTTAATCATGTGCTCCAACGTTGGAACATTTTGTTCCTTGAGTAGAACTAAAAGTCGATTCAGATTCTTATTGATCGGCGACTATAATGAGAAAAAGAAACGTTGGAATTGCCGTAGGCACAATACTGATACTAAGTACAACTTTTATGGCAGGGATTTATTTGAAAACGGATTCATCCTTACCTTCTTCCCGTGTCCAATTTGACTTTAACTTAAGCGTTAACCAGAATAGTGGTGCCATCCTTCAAGGAAACAGCGCACAAACCAACCTAACCATAAACTGCATTCAAGGCTCTCCGGAAAATGTGAATTTAAGCGCATCAAGCGGGCCGGACGGCACCATCTTCAACTTCTCTAATTCAGAAGGAACCCCCACCGCAAGCAGTACATTCAAGAGCACACTCTCAATTGATGTCCCAATCTCAGCGCTCTTCTCGCCAAAAACAAGCCCGTATCAAGTAAATATCACAGCCACAGCAAAAAACGGCAAAACATATTCGGCGACATACAACTTGACGGTGTTGAACTCAAGCATTGAAGTTTCAGGTTCATTTTCCACAATATCATCGGACTCCATCTTTCCAATAAACCTAAAGTTCATCAATACAGGTACAAATTCAACCTACTTCGCAACTTTAAATTATCCAAAGTTACCCTCTGCCGCGATGCTTCAACAAACAGCAGATTATACGGTTTCTCTTCCAAATCAACAAAGCTACAATGTAATTGGCAGTTGGGCACGTTTTTTTGGACCATGGTCTTCACCGACGGATATACCTAATGGAACATTTGATTGCGGAACATTAAATGTTAATTGTGGAGTCGGGGTAAACTCAATGACACAGGACTATTCAAAGTGAGTTTCATCAAGTTTTTGCTATTTGCGTCAGTTGCAAGGTTTGGCAGCAGTTTCCAATAGTGCTTTAATAGTTCTTTAACGCTAGCGAATTAATGACGCTTAACAGGTTTCGTGTCGCAACACTTGTGGTCTGCATTGTTCTTGTTTCAAGCGTAGTTTTGATGCCGCTTTCAAGTGCAGATGATTGGGCAATGTTTCATCATGATTTAAGTCACTCAGGTTACTCCAACTCTGAGGCCCCATCAAATCAGAATCTGTGGAATTATACTACTGGGGATTGGGTGGTGCTTTCCCCCGCTGTAGTCAACGGCGTCGTATATGCTGGTTCAATGGATGATAATGTTTATGCCCTTAACGCTGCCACTGGCGCAAAACTGTGGAATTTTTCAACGGATGGTTGGGTCGCAACGACTCCCGCGGTTTCCGATGGAGTAGTTTATGTTGGTTCATTTGACGATAACCTTTACGCTCTTGATAATTTGACTGGAACAAAATTATGGAGTTTTACTACAGGTTACGGAGTAGGTTCCCCGGTTGTTGCTGGCGGCGTAGTTTATGTGGGTTCGGGCGATGGCAACCTGTACGCTTTAGGTGCTTCAAAAGGTAACGAACTTTGGAATTTCACAACAGATGGCGGAGTATCATCGCCTATTATTGTTGATAACGTAGTTTACTTTGGTTCGTATGATGGCAATGTATATGCTCTGGATGCTTCAAGTGGCAAAGAAATATGGAGTTTTAATACTGGAGGCAAAGCGTCATTTCCCAGTGAAGCCAACGGCGTAGTTTATGTGGGCTCATTTGGCGATGGAGTTTATGCTTTGAACGCGTCCACGGGTCATGAAATATGGAGTTTCCCAATTGGACAGGATTCGGAGCCATCTGTTGCAGTTAATAATGGAGTCGTTTACGTGGGAACCGGACAGACGGCTGTTTATGCTTTGGATGCTTTGACAGGCAACAAAATATGGACTTACACGACAGGTGGCGACACTGGTGCTCCCTCGATTGCGGGAGGCTTGGTCTACGTTTCTTCAAGTGACGGAAACATCTATGCCTTGAACGCTTCAACAGGATTCAGAACATGGACTAAAGAGATTGGCTGCAACGTCTGGACTTCCGCCGCCATTGCATATGGAGTCCTATACGTGGGATCAGATGACGACAACCTCTACGCCATCGGCTCGTACACAGGGCCTACAGTTACCGTTTCAACTCAACCGACCACATCACCCAACTTTCCAGAGTTTCCAACATTAACAATTCCATTATTGATAATCGTAATGGCGACTGCAGGTCTGTTGGTTTACCTCAAAAAACAGAAGCACTGAAAAATTGGGCGGATTCAGGTTTCTAAAGGTTAGAGGTTATTATTCCAATGGACTGGTGGGTCTCGTGATATTGCCCGTAGATAAGCAGAATGACTCCTGCAAACCCCAATAAATAACCAACAATTGCCACCACCCAATAAGCATCCCACAACTCCCTTGAATTGATGCCATGGGGATTTGTAACAACCATGACTACGAAGAAGACAAAACAGAAAGACATTAATTAATTCTTATTTTTCTTGATTATACAGGCATTCAGGTTTCTGGGATGCCTCTTTCTTTCAACCATGCCTTTATCTTTTCGTTGATTTTGTCTCTAATTTCTCGAAATTTAGCTAATTTTTCGTCTTCTGTTCCTTCAAAAGATGCCGGGTCTTCAAATGGCCAATACAACCTTGTCGATACTCCGGGTATTGTCGGGCACTGCTCTTGTGCTTTCACGCATACAGTTATGACAATCCCAAAATGTACCTTTCCAAGATAATCCGACAAATCCTTAGGATACTGGTCACTTAAATCAAACCCCTGTTCCTTCATTACTTTGACAGTATATGGGTGAATGGGGCGAGGTTCGAAGCCTGCACTGTAAACCTCAAAATAATTACCAGCATACTTCCTCAGAAACGCTTCTGCCATCTGGCGTCGAGTCGAATTTCCCGTGCATAGAAAAATGACTTTAGTTTTTTCCAACTCACACTACTCCAAGTTACCAAACTTCTCAATTATCCACTTTTTCATTTCATTTCTTGTACATCGGAAAGCCTTGAGTTTTTCTTCTTCGCTTCCCTCTACCTCAGATGGATCATCGAATGGGTGATCCAAATAATCTTTTGCTCTGGGCAACCTTGAAGTAATTAACTCTGGTCTGCCCATAACTATAGGGGAAGAGCAAATGGCGCAGTTTATTTTTGAGCCGCCGCGGCAAACTGACACCACCAAATCGATATCGACATCTTTGTAGACATCAAGGCTTTTCGAATACTGCCCGGAAATATCTATCCCAATCTCAGACATAACCTTAACAGCTAATGGATTGACTTTCGTGGGATTTGTTCCAGCACTAAAAACCTCATACTTTTCACCGTGTAGGAATCTTAGCAGCCCTTCAGCTATCTGGGATCGAGCAGAATTATGAGTACACAAGAACAAAATTTTGTGTTTAGACATTAAACTCATTCTAAATGATTATTTTTGAAAGATAAAAACATCATCAGTATATTATAAAAATTGGCGTTTCACCTTTTCAAGTGGGGACTACCGTTGTATCTTTTGCAAGGAATAAGTGAGTAAGGTATTGCAAGAATTAGTGTCGATTTAACTCTTTTAACACAACTTTAGCTTGAGGCGAAATGAGCAATTATCTTTTGGTTTCTTTTTCCTTTTTCTTTGACATTTCACAGTTCTTATAGGCAATGCAATCATCGCAAGAAATGATAATAGCCGAATTTTGGCAATCTAAAACTATCGTTTTATACAAGGCAATAGACCTCTAATGAATGAATACAGGTTAGGCTGTAGCAAGACGCAACGGCTTTCACATAGTTGTGTTCTGTTATCTTGCCCGTAGATATTGTTGTTTTTTCTTCATTATGAAGTTGAGCGATCAAATTCCACATTTATTATTTCTCCATCTTTTTCGAGTTTCTAAGAGGCAGGGCTGTTTTTAGGGTTATCCAGCATATTCTATATAGGCATACTTAAGGCTTAATACATTATCAATGGTACATAGCGAAGGTTTTTGGGTAAGTAGCTGTTCTCATCGCTTGTTGGCTTTCCAAACAGCTAATCCATATTCGAGGATAAAGGAGAAGGCTTCGAAAACGAGATACACGTCTACACCCTTGTTTGGTAAGCTATCAACCTTTAACATAGACTCTTATCTTTTAGGTCTAAGCGGTTTGTTTTAGATTAAGAACCTTGTTTACTCGAGATCCGTAGTTCTTGTTTCCGTTTCTCTCTATTGACAAAATATTTGACGTAAAAACTCATCTTGCGATTTGTAAGATAATGGATCAGAAATCCGCGGTGAATCTAATGCCTTGCACACTAACAATGACAGGCTTTCCTTCCACTTACAAAGGTAGGACTTCGGCAATAAAACTGGCGTTTTCCCTCGAGCATCTATATTTAGCTGGGTCAAAATCGATAGCTAACATCCAATCAAACAATTCCAAATTTCCATGTTTTCTCTTTATTTTAGCTCTCATCTTCTCCCCACATTAAAATTTTAAAAATTAAATTCGCCGAAAATAAAATGGCTTTTCGTTTTGATTTTTTTCTTCTTGCTTAGGTTTTTTTTCTTTCTTCAGTTTAATCACCAATAAAATACTTGTCAAACTCATTTATGTAATATTTCCAAATAGAATATAGTTACCACATAATCTATATAGAATAATCAACTCTAAAATTGGAGTCCTGACCGCTCAGACAACGGTTAATGAAGCGCTTTGTTTCGAGTTTGACCTTCATATATTTTCACGCTATGTTCCTGAAGCTGGATCTGTCTTAACAAAAAAACGCGACCTTTTTGTTGCTGAACTCTATACTTCTCAGCTTCCAGAGATTCCTTTCTATCTCGTGACAAGCAATCCTCGCATGGTCCGCGGCAACTTAGACCATTGGCGTGTAAAACGTGTTGGCCACGGTTCTGCTGGCGGAAATGATAGTAGGATAAATCAGGGAATTAGGGCGTCTAACTCGAAGCGGCGCCTTAGCGTATCCTTACAGTATATTCCTCAGAAACGATGCGGAGGCTCTTCCCTTAAGTAATTCCTTTAAGGCTCGAGCAGATTTATCTTTGCCTAATAGTTTACTTGGAAAACATTGTTGTGGTCTTGGCTGTAGCCGAAAAATCTCTAGAACAAAAAAAGTGGTTACTGCCGCCATTGTTACGGTCGTTTTGTGCTTCACGACAAAAATACTATCCACAAATCTTAACCCTCTGACTATTTGCTGGTCAAGAAAATTTGACTAATTAAGCTGATGACAAAGCTTAAACCTAAAAGTCAACAACAAAGAAATAGGCGAAAAGTTGAATCTCACAAAAGGCTCAATAATCTACATAATGGGATTAGCCATCGTTTTAATTGGACTATTTTTTCAACAATGGAGTTTTTATTATTTTACAACATATAAAACAACATGGGTCTTACTATTTCTAATCGTTGTGATTTCTGGAATAGTCGTTATGTTCATGGGAGACCGAATGAGAAGAAAAGAAAAGAAACAGCAAAGTCAACTTAGTGAAGGCAAAAAAGAGCAAAGCAAGAGTGATACCAAATAATGTTTCTAAGTCAGTCAAGAAAGTTTAACTAATACCATTAAGAATTAAGTTTGGAGCGTTTACTGCTCTTTGTTGTTTCTGAATTTAACTAAATAATAAACATCCACAATGAATGTAAGAATAAAGACAAAGAAGGGAAAGTTAGGCATTAAGACATATCCCACTCCTCTTAAAGGAACATACCCCACAAATAAAACGAAATAACTCCATTGGTTCCTGTTAATAATGGCACTGAATAAGTAGACCATAAATTGGTACGACAAAATGAAAGAAACAGTCATTATTAAGTTGAAAGTAAGAAGTTTAGAAGTTAATCCTTTGGAAATCACAATAGCCCTAATATTGAGATAAGCATTTGTTTGCTTTATAAATTTTAGAACCTTTAGATGAAACTAAGTGCTTTTGGTATTTTGTTTTTGCTGCATTTGATTTTGTCTGCGGAACTGATAAAGACCTAATATAATGGCTATCAGAGCACCAACAGCAAGAAAAACACTTGCCAGCGGAGAACCTTTAGGAAAAGTGTAAAATGTATAACCTAATCCAAGCAGAATGAAGAATATTCCAGATGAAAATAAAATCCAGCCCATTCTATCTACTCTTGGTTTAAGATGTGACAACATAACTCCCTTGAGTCTAATCAGCCAAGTTTGCATTTAAGATTTATTGAAACAGCTGATCATGCTTAATTAAAGAACATGCTTTAATTATTGTTGCTCAAAGAAAGTCTTAGCTTCAAAGCCAATGCTTAACTTGGCAAGTTTTTTGAACCCTTAAAGTGACGATTAATGATAACCCAACTTACTATGAAGATGGCAATTACGATAAAAGATAAAACAAATTCCTTAGAGTAATCAATTATACTATAATATGCTAACAAACCAATAATAATTGCAACAAGAAAAGTTGGAATTACTAAAAACATCAAAGCCTTATCTTGCTTGCTTGGCATAATGTTCAATAGATTAAAGCTCAATTTAGATTTAAGATTTGCTTAAACATCTTATCTGACTGGACAAAAGAATACGCAATAAATATTACTAAATGTTCCAGATAGGCTTATCATTAGAAACAGATTAAGAATCTTTGACTAATCCCAGTCAAGATTTCTTGTCGATAAACCTTTTATTGAAATTAACCTGATGTTATATCATGCCAAAACGAAGAGAATACATTTTCACGCTTATTATTTTGTCCCTTATCACTGTAGGTTTAGTTTGCATTCAACCAATCAGAAGCCAAAACAATGGTTATAGCACTTACACCATTAACAATGATGGCATAGTAACTCCAGCAACCACTCTGATCCAGCAAACAGACAACATCTACACTCTCACAGGGGATATACGCGGAAATGTTATCGTTCAGAGAAGTAATATCGTATTTGACGGCAGTAGACATTCCATCATAGGGGGTAGTGATGAAATTGGAATTGGCGGAATAACAGTCGGCTCTTTGCCTACTGCACCAACTGTAGGAATTTCTTATACCTCAAACGTAACCTTAAAAAATTTTCTGATAACGGGAAGCGTTTATGGTATTTCCCTTTGGCAGTGCTCCAATGTTATAGTAGCCAATAACTCCATTTCTGGTACTGGGAATGGCATACTTTCACTTGACCAAGGTACCGCTGGAATCAATGTTGAAGGAGGTAAATCAAACACCATTGTTGGAAACACTTTAGCAAATAACTACAATGGCATAGCTCTATTTCAAACTGAGAATAACCTTATCTTTGAAAATACTGTCAAGGACAGCTCAAATCCTTATGGGGTTTCGGCGGCTGGAATTGCAGTTTGGGAAGGTGTTTTTAATACTGCAATTTATCATAATAATTTCGTAAGAAATTCTCAGCAAGTCTACCTTGTAAATGGTTTAGTAACTGTTTGGGATGATGGTTATCCAAGCGGCGGTAACTACTGGAGCGACTACCAAACCAAATATCCACGTGCTCAAATGATAGATAATTCTGGGATTGGCAACGTCTCCTATGTTATTAATTCGCAAAATAAGGACAACTACCCGCTTATGGCACCTTTTGATTACAACCTTTACTTATTTAGAACAACCAAGCCAGACATTCAAATGCTGTCCTCAGAAAATCGAACTGTCTCGTCGAGTAACGTAACTTTGAGTTTTACGGTTGATAAGGCAACTTCTTGGATTGGTTATAGTCTTGATGGGCAACAAAACGTAACTGTAACAGGCAATTTTACGATTGCCAACATGACAAACGGTATTCGTAACTTGTCAATTTACGCTAATGACACGTTTGGAAACATTGGCGTTCAAACAGCAAACTTCACTGTTGAACTGCCAACACCAGCTCCAGCTAATTCGCCAATTGCGGCTCAAACACTTCCAATAATTGCAGTCGTTACTGTGTTAGCGGTTATCGTTGTTTCTTTATTACTTCTTAGAAGGCATCGAAAAACCTCAAAGCCATGATGCAAATTAGGTAAAGAAAGTTTGACTAAAAGAACTTTTTAGTTTAGTCAAGGAAGTTTGACGAATAATCTTTTATTGCTTAACTACACAATGGAAATTAGAAAACGAATGAAGAAAACCCTTGCACTTGGCTTAATCCTCATTTGCTTGATATCTTTGGGTGTGATTTGCCTTCGACCCGTTAAGGCTCAATATCAAGGTGTTATTACTATAAATGCTGACGGTACAGTAAATTCTTTCAACCAAGCACCAATTCAACAAGTTGGCAGAACTTACACCCTTACTGGAAATGTAACTGGAAGCATTATAGTTAATGCAAGCAATACAGTGTTAGATGGAAACGGATACACGCTTATTTATGGCGGAGCCAATTCAGATGCTCTAAATGAAACCAGCGGGTATGGTCTTTATGCTCTTGCTTTTAATGATGTGTCTAATGTAACTGTGAAAAACTTTAACATAATCAATGGTTGGTTTGGTATCTATTTTTCAGCTTCATCATCTGTCTTAGCCAATAATACGGTAACTACATCAGGAATGGGAAAACCATCTGCTGGAATCGCCATTATGGGAAATTCAAATAACATAACTGGAAACCGTGTAGTAAATAGCTATGAGGGTATAATTTTTAATTACGGTGAAAACAACAGATTAGTCGGAAATACTATCGAAAATAATTCTAACGGCATTGCACTTTATTCATCAAACAATCTCGTTTATCTTAATTATTTCATTAATGATTCAGCGTTTAATTCTGAAGTAACTAATTTTTGGGATAATGGTTCTGTAGGTAACTTTTGGAGTGATTACCAAACAAAGTATCCTAATGCTACTAAGGTTGATGGTTCAGGAATTGGCAACACTACTTACGTTATTGATGCCAACAATATAGACCACTATCCTCTAATGCCTCAAGCCAATATTCCAACACCAACTCCTTCCGTTTCAGAGTTTCCCTTATTAGCAATTTTGCCTCTGTTTCTCTCTGTACTCTTGGCTGCTATGATTCTTAGGAATCGAAAAACCACAAAATAATCAACCCAATTAAGTCAAGAAAATTTGACTAACTATCAGTTCAAGTTAGTCAAGAAAGTTTGACAACCATGCTTGCGAGCCATTTTTTCTTGAAGTTCTCTTTGCTCAAAACAGAAAAGACGAACGCGAAAACTTTCTAAACCCCTGAGAACTGGCGAAAAAACAGGCTAATCACTGACTTTACGGCCCATTTTCTTGCTCCTCACAATAAGTTTGGTTGAAACTGGACAATTCTACAAAAAGTATTAATCTATTCCTTATATATTGTATATTGATAAACAATATTTGAGTGAATATGCCACCACAATGTTTCGGAAGATTCGGATGCTCGGAAGGATCAAAGTTCACATGCAAATATGCTGATTTATGCCAAATGAAACTAATCGCTGATAAATATCAGATGTTAAATTCGCATTAAAATAAATATTAATCACAAGTCCAGTTTTCTGGACACCATTTATTCAGCAATTAAACCTTTTCCCAGAGTTGATTAAGTCAAGAAAGTTTGACTGATTTTAGTCATGGTTGTTTGACTGATAAATTTTTAAACAAACAAGTTGCAATTAATATTTAGTAAGATGGAAGCTATGAAATCTATCTTTAGATGTTTGGTTGCGGCTTTAGTCATCGCATTGCTTGCTGTTACAACCCTTAACGCCGTGACCCTCGCAGATTCGACTACATCGAACAATTTAGATCAAACAACAAGTTTCTTATCCAATGTTGTCGGGCTTGACATGACCAAATATTCACTCATAACGCCTTTTTATCAACCAAGAAACATTACCGTACCTCCAAACGTCACACTCTCAAACCCAGCTAACGTAGCTGGTCTTAATGTGGACGCTGGAGGTTACAACTTTAATTCTGACACGGGTACGTTGGATACAATGAGCATCTTCTATAATGGACAATTATCAAGTGTAAATCTTTATCTTATTAACAGCAGCAGTGGCAGCTACATTTACGCAATTGCGCCACCCACTGATGTAATAAACCAAGCCAATGATTTACTAACGAGATATGCAGCATTCATAACGCAAAATTCAGCTATTGACACTTCATTTTTGACATCCATGAAAGACGTTTTAAGCAGCGGCAATATCCAATCGTCAGCCAACTTTACGACAGGCAACATAAATTTTCAATCATCACAAACGGGAAACAGAACACGCCTTCAATGGATCTACACGGAAGATAGCATAGTTATGAACTGGAAAAGAGTAGAGATGGATTTCAACAACAATGACTTAACTTCATTTTATGACTCTTGGAGTCTATATAAGGTATCAGGGTTGAGTGTGATTTCGGCTCAGGAAGCAACAACGATAGCCCGAAATGCAGCACAAAACGTAACGATAAGCATAGGAAATGCGAACGGCACGGTTGAAACTCTCAAAGTTCCCGATCTGTCAAACGCATCTTATGATGTGCAATTTAACATGTTACCCTATCGCGGTGACGACCCTAACTTTCCCAGTAAAATAGCTCGAGACCCGCTTACATTATATCCCTATTGGCAATTCCACTTCTACTTCAATCAATCAGTAGCAGGCGATGATGGTGTCCAGGTCGGAGTTTGGGGCGACACATCAGAAATAATCTACGCGTCAGGCTATGGCTACTTAGGTTATAATCCGCCCACCACATCATTACCCGAATCTTTCCCCAATCCGACGACCGAAATATTACCCCAATCGTCTCCAAACGCAACATCAGCCGTTCCAGAGTTTCCAATATTAGCCATCGTACCATTACTGATAGGAATATTATCTATTGGAGTTATCATTAAAAATAGGTCAAGAAAAATTGACTAAAACCAGTCAAGAATTCTTAACGAACAACCTTTTAAACAAAACAAAGCGTAGAGGATGGTAGTAGTTGCAGTGGTTATCTATGCTGGCAAAACTGTTAGCAATTTTAATCATTGTTTCAATATTTCTTGGAGCCTACAATATTTCTGGTGTGAAAGCTAATTTTGAGCCTGGTCCTGTGCAAGTAAATATCATTTCGCCCAAGAGTTATGGAAATATTACGAATCCTATTTTGTTAAACGTTTCAGCAACAATGTTTTTAGACCCCCTCAAGGACTCGGAAAACAGGTTTTTTACTTACAGCATTGATGGGCAAAAAAATGTTACCATGACGCCTGTTTATCAAGGTGTCTTTGGCTCTGGTGGTTACATGTATTCATCAGTCGCTTCCCAAGCTGAATTATCTGACATCTCCAATGGCTGGCACTCTATAATGGTATATGTGGAGTATGATTATGGTACATTTGTTAACACGGGCAGTGCAAGAGTAGAATTTGTGGTTGGTAAACCAACCTCTTTTAATCCGAACGCTCCTTTTTTAACGGTCAATAGCCCCATGTATACCCAAGTCTTTCAGGAAAATCAGCTTATTCCTTACGATCTAAACATAAGCATTCCATCTGCTTGGTTCCAGAATAACCTACTTAATGGCAAGATATACTCTGTTAGTTATGTTTTAGATAACACCACAGAAGTACATGCTATAGCGGGTAGTGATGCAGCAAAAGGAGGCCCTGAAGGGCCAATAGTTATGAATGGAAGCACACCAGCGTATATTCCTGCTTTTACTGCTGAAAATCCAACCATAATTCTAACGGGAAAATTACCAGTCCAGTCTCTTGGAAACCACACTATCCATTGGCTAATTCTCTGGTCGGATTATGGAGATAATCTTATGACCGCTAACTTTCAAAATCGTTTCTTGGTTAGCAACGAAATAAGTCAAGTTAGCAACTCAGCCATTGAAACTACGCCGACTCCCACTGTTCCAGAACTATCACGGTTAGTTGTTTTACCATTGTTCATTTCGCTGTTCGCCATTGCTGTCGCACTAAAAATTAAGCGACGAAAAACTCATTGATTTTTTGCAAACCCAAATATATGCTAAATTCTTTTTGCCCCAAGACGTAATGTACGTATAAGACTGATAATCTTTTAACAAATTTTCATAAAGTTAAAATTTTGAGTAAATTAAAAGAGAAAGAGGAGATTTTTGGTTTTTGGTTGTTTTTATTTTTTTCTGAGCAGCAGTACTGTGGCTATGGCGATTGCAATAATTATGGCAGTTACTCCAACGGCCATGTAAGTCATTATGTCTGTTTGGGATGCCAATGAAGTTGAAGCAGTTTGTGTTGGAGTGGATGTTGCGGTTGGCGCATTAATTACGTGTGCTGCTGTTTCCGCATATGAACTTCCATATGAATTGCTGCCAGCAAATGTTGCGTATATCTTGTAGTCGCCTGCGGTTGTTGGAGTCCATGTGTATGAGTATGTTCCACTCACGTCACTTGTAGTTGATGCGATATGAATTGAGTTTCCGTTAGGATCAACTGCATCAATAGATACCGGGACCCCTGTAACAGTTATATTGTGGAATAGTCCGTCGATTGGCTGTTGCATATGCAAATACTCCATGTATGTGCCCATTGAATCGTCAGAAACACATGGCGTACCCGCTTGAGCTGGTGATTGATCTAAGACTGTACCTGAAATTACTACTGGTGTTTCTGAAGTGATTGCTGTTTGCGGAACTGAAACTGTGGTTGCGCTTTGTCCTATGCCGAAAATATACAGATATCCGT
>Ga0182021_10005911_pt1 | contig 14545 bp, 13 predicted proteins | sample 612E3MmetaG_FD_120493 | JGI IMG/M metagenome (GOLD analysis project Ga0182021, IMG submission 120493) | Permafrost microbial communities from Stordalen Mire, Sweden - 612E3M metaG (Illumina Assembly) | ecosystem: Environmental > Terrestrial > Soil > Wetlands > Permafrost | place: Sweden... | reverse complement strand
ATAGAACAGGTTCTAATGGATTTAAAAAACTCAGTAGAAAATGATATGGATCCAAAGCCTATAACAGATTTAGGTTTAATATCCGCCGAAATTGATGAAATAAAAGTTGAATCGGATGATACGGATTCAAAAATTGTCTTCGAATATTTGAAATGGATTATATCCGATACCAAGGGGTTGTGTGATTCAATAAAGAATGCTGAAGATAATGGAATCTTTAAGAAATAATAAAAATTTATGATTATATGTGATATTTTTGTTTTATATATTTGAGAGACACCTTTATGATCTGCTTAGGATCCATTAAATTTTTGAGAATAAGATCTTTTTTTTTAAAAGTTTATTTTAAGTATGCAGGCAAAATACTATTTCAAAGTCAATAGTTTTCATAATATCAAAGTAATTATAGATTAGATCACCAACTACTTTGTTAAATTACTTGTAAATTATAAACGTCATGCGAGATTCGTCCTTCAGCTTACGGCTTTCTTGACAAGTGCGGCGATCATTTCTTCTTCCTTGACAGTTAACTCATTAATTGCGTAGGTAGTCGGCCAAAGGTTGCCTTCGTCAAGGTTTGCCTTGTCGCTGAAGCCTAATGTTGCGTATCTCGTTTTGAACTTCTGTGAGTTTTGGAAGAAGCAGATGACCTTGCCCTCCTTGGCATAAGCAGGCACCCCGTACCAGAGTCTCGGCGTGAGGTCATGTGCACTGGCTTTGATGATTTCGTGGAGACGCTCAGCCATGGAGCGATCCTGTTCCGTCATCTCGGCGATCTTCGCGAGCACGGTGTTTTCCCCTTCCTCCTTTTCCCGTGCAAGCTGGGCTTGTTTATTGAGAGTTGTTTTTTTCATAATTTACCTCATAATTATTTTTTCTTAAACTTTCGTTGTTTTTAACATATCTCTTTTAAAGTATATTATAAACTCCAAGATAGATATTTTTAACGATAATAAGATGTATCATAATCTTTATCACCCTAAATTAGACTTAATTTATCTTATCATATTTCGTATTGAAGAAAAACTATAAAACTTCAATTATTGTAATAGGTGACTTCCAAATTAAAGATTCTACTCTTAAATTAGTAACAGCTCTGTGTAAATGACATAGTAAGTAAGTAACTTATGAATGAATAACGATGTAAATAAATAAATGTATAGCTTTATAAGTAAGTATCCAGGCGACACCCTTTTATGATCTGGTAAGTTTCCGATTATCAATTATTTATTTTAATGATTATCTAACATTTTTTTATTTTTTTTTAAATTAGAGAAGGTATACAATAAATGATCTATCCAAATTAATTTTAAAAATATTATTTTTCAGGTAGCAAAAAAAAGTTTTTCATTATATCTATTTCATCTCTTTTGGAGAGGTAATATAAGTTTAACATGGATATTAATCTGAATACTAACTCTTCACGATGTTTTAAGTCTTTAGGAGTTAAGCCTTCTAAAGCAGTTAAATCAGAAATTAAAATTTTAATAGTTTTTATATCTATTTCTTTTAAAACAAATTTATTGTTTATATCTATGGGATTATCAACAATGAAGCCGTCTATCTGTTTGAATACTTCAGGAACATCGACTCCACTTAAATTATAAACATTTGGACTCATTCAAAAACACCACATAGAGAAAAAAATTTTATTTTTTTTTTATTATTAAATTTCATAATGTTTGAACAATATAATGGGATATAAATTTACACTTATAAAAATATTGCTATTAAAAATTGTTTACCAATTATTACTAAAAATCTTATGAATTTGATTTAAATATTTATTTTCACAACCCTGAATAAACTATTTCTACGTTAAATATCATCAAATACTTATTTTCATAAAATTTATCTGCTACAAAGTTTAAATATAAAATATAGGTAAAATGATAAAACTCGTTGATGCAAAAATTTACAAAAACAAAGATATCTCTACTCAGTTATCAATAAAATTTGAGGATAAAGAAATCAGTAAAGAATTATATACTTTTTTAAAAGAACAGTTATACAAGTTTAAATTGTATATAAATAATGAATATTCAATGAAATTTGATAGTTACTATGATGAGTCATTAAAACTATTTTTAATTGATTTAAATATTATAATTCCTTATTTTCTAATCCCAAAAGACCCAGAAAAATCTACAGATTTAATTATGGAACCAATAATGGTGTTCCAACTATTTTACGAAGCACAAAATCAAATATTCAAAAAAAACTACCGAAAAAATTCGCATTGAATTAGTATTCCAGATATTATGAATTTTTTTAAAATCATGAAAACTAAATCAACGAAAGAGTTTTCAGGTTATGAGAAGGAAAAGATACTATACTTACAGATTATAATTTTAACTACTATCTGAATGATTTTCATATGGAGAATATAAGGATTTGATTTTTACTCAAGAGGTCTCTAATCATAACCCCTATAAATCCACCAATCATTTCTAAAATAAGGCCTATACCATAAAGAAAATAATTCCTAAAACTACATCGATGAAGAAAGTATAGTAAAATAATCCCTTATATGTTAAATAATGGAAAAAAGGAATAAGGAGTTAAAATACTAATTTTTCTTTCATGTAATATATTTCCGACTTGACAACTCCACTTTTTTCCATTCTGGCATGTATCTCATCTGAGTCTGCAAATTTTTTGGCAGTTTCTAGATCTTCCCATTCACTAGTTACAATGACAATATTAGGATCATCTATACTTTGTAATACGCTTATAGATTTTACTCCATTGGCTTTAATCATTGAGGCATCTTCTTTAAATGTAGGTTCCCATTTATCATAATCCTTGAGTTTAGCCAATTGTATCACAAAACCCATTCTTAATCACTCCAATTTTTTCTTATATTGATGTGTCTTGTTCATCAAGGTAGTTTATATTTTTTATTTCTGATCCTGCGTTTTTTAGATATTTTCGAAGATTTTCTGATTCCATATATTTCCGTGCATTTTCTTTAGTGTCCCAAATAAATAATATCAATACTTCATTCGGGTCATCTGAGTTACGGAAGAGATGAGCTTCTTAGCTCCACTTCCTTCGCGCGTATCTGATCTCTTATCAAAAAAGGTCTTTCACGTATCATAACTCTCAACTTTTAGATTTGCAAGCACATAAACCATGATTCCAATCCCCCCTTTACTACTATTAATTATGTTATTCGTCTAATAATTAATTTTCGAAATGGATAATTATTAATATAAATGGGAATTCTAAGCTTGGAAAGAGTTTATTTTAAAATTAACAAAGAACTTGTAAATGGAATTACCATGCAATTAAAATTTCAAAAAATTGATAAATTTATTAACTTCTTCATATGGCACAATGACGAATAAATATCAACTACAATAATTGAAAATAGATTTTAGGAATTATTTATAAAAAAACAGCCCAATTTATAGATTTTAAATAATTCTAAAATATATGTAAACCGACAAAATTTAAATTTTTGAATATTACTAAAATTGAATATATCAAAATAGTTCTGAAAAACTACATAATACTGAGACCTATCTTCAAATAAATCTAGAGAGTGGATACAACATCATATAAATCTTATATAGTCATAAAAATAATTAAGAATAAGTTGAACTGGAAATTTATATTTTCTAAATAATACTAATCAAAAAGACGGAAAAATGAGTAATTATCTCTACAAAAGTATATGAAAACATTTCGTAGTATTATATATTAGAACATCAAGATTGACTATAGAGCAAAGGGAAAGTAATTGAAATTCATCTGATGATGAAGTTTTTTAATATTCATTTAAAATAATTAAATTATAATAAAAAAAGCAATTAACATTTATCTGGTGAACAAATGATTTTAAACGAAGCAATAGAAGAGATAGTGGATAATGTGCGTGCTGTTTCAGCTGAAACTGATGAAGAAAGTATCATGGCAATGATGGATATTTTGACATCATCTAAGGATGTTTTTCTCCTTGGACAAGGAAGGTCTGGTTTAGTTGCTAGGGCATTTGCAATGCGTCTCATGCACTTGGAGATAGGTGTTTACGTTGTTGGAGAGACAATAACTCCTGCTATAGATGATGATGATTGTCTTCTTGCAATTTCTGGATCTGGAGAAACAAGTTATATAATAAGCACAGCCAAGATCGCCAAAAAAAGAGGAGCTAAGATAGTTGCAGTTACATCATATCATGATTCAACACTGGGAAAGATGGCGGATCTGGTGATACACATTAAAGGCCGTACTAAAGTCGATTCTGAAAAAAATTATATCAAAAGACAGATGAACGGAAAACATCTATCACTTTCACCATTGGGTACATTATTTGAAGTTTCAACTTTAATATTCCTAGATGCACTTATTGCACAGCTCATGGATAAAATGGGAAAAACAGAAGACGATCTGAAAAGAAGGCACACTGTCTTGGAATAGATTTAAAAAATTTTCTTTTTTTAAATTTAATAAAAAAAATTAAATGGAAACTCTGTTTGGGTGGGTGTAAATGTTGAATCTATCCCCTCTCACAAATCCAATCATAGTTATTCTTGCTTGTTCAGCCACAGAAACTCCTGATGATGTTGGGGCTGCATTGGATGCTATAATTGGAATACCGACCCTTGCAATCTTTATAAGCATATCTGCAGGCATCCTTCCGCTGTAAACAATGAAACTATTTGAGAAATCATAATTTTTCAGGGCAGCGGCACCTATAACTTTATCCACAGCCACATGCCTACTCACATCTTCTATTGCAATGAAATTATCCCCACAAACCAGACCCGCTACATGAGTGCCTCCAGTTTCTTTCCAAACTTTTGCTTCTTGTTTTAATTTATCAAATGCTTCAATCAGAACTTCTTTGGATATGGTGTAATCGGATTCAACCTTCCCAACAAATTCGATCTTGGTTCTCCATCCACCAAAACAATCGGATCCAACAACCAATTCTTTCCTTATGTCGAAGTCTACCAAATCGATTTCAGCTTTTATAGATTTATCTTCTATTGTTATGTTGGTTATGTTTTCAGCAGATTCTGTTAAACCTTCACCAAGGAGGTATCCGACTGTGAATTCTTTTAGTGATCCTGGGCTAATGGAAAATCTTCTTGAAATACTCTTGTTTATTGTTATTTCAATTTCTTCATCGTTTACAATAGTTTCTACTACTTTGGAGGGTTCACCTTCAAATCTAATTGCATTCACTTGTTTAGTCATTTCCAACATATTAGATACCCCTAATTAATATGATAATTCATGATTTAATATTCTTTATTGTTAGGATTATAATAAAAAAATAATCTGCTTTTACAGATATTCAAATTTTATTTGTAAATATTTTTATTTGTTGATCAGTCCTCAAAGAGGTCATCTATCCAGGAAATAGCTGCTGCAACGTTAGGAAATCCTATGGTACTTGTAAGCAGTAAAAGGGATTGATAAACCTCTTCTGATGATGCTCCCCGTTCTAAAGCCTGTCTTCCGTGGCTGTGAACAGCGCCTTCTGATCTGATGGCTGCAGATGCTGCAAGCTGAATTAATTGCGATGTTTTATCATCAATAGGTCCTGATTCCTTTACAACACGACCTAAATCTCCTAAAACATCACCATACTCCTTATATCTTTTCCCGATACTCACATAATGTTTTGGTAATTCTGCTACTGATTTTTCATTTGGCATATTTATCATCCTCCAATAATTGTAAAATATTAATCAATCTAATTATATTCTTACTTTCATCCAATATATTTTTAGAGTATCGAGTTTATTAAATACAAAAACCATACAATAACTTTAAATTACAATTCATTTTATAACGGAGAATTTTAATGAATAAAAGTTTAAATGAAATTTTATCAAATTACAGTGGGGATAAATCAGAATTGATACCAATTTTACAGGATATTCAATCTAGTATAGGATATCTGCCTGAAGATGACATAATAAAAGTTTCAAAGTTTACAGGAGTTCCAGAAAGTGAAATATATGGTGTGGCTACATTTTATACACAGTTCAGATTCACACCCCTTGGAAAAAAACACATTATGGTATGTAAGGGAACTGCGTGTCATGTTAAAGGGGCACCACAAATAATAGAGGGAATTGAAAGGCATTTAGGAATAAAAGAAGGCGAAGTTACCTTTGATATGGAGTACTCACTGGAATCTGTTGGATGTCTTGGATGCTGCGCACTGGCACCTTGTGCAATGATAAATGAAGATTTAGAGTCGAATATGACGTTGAAGGATGTAAAGAAGATTTTTTCAAGAATTAAAAGGGATTCTAAGGATGAAGATTGTTAAAATAAGTTTTAAAGGTTCTATTTAATTAAAAAATCATCAAAAAGGGTAAATAATGAATTTCAACCAATTATTAAAAGAATCAGTAGAAGAGTATAAATCATTATTTGATGCTGAAAATCCAGTTATACTGATTGGTTCTGCTACATGTGGAAAATCGGCTGGGGCTCATGAAGTAGCTGCTGCATTTAAGTCGGAACTGGATGAAAAAGATGTTTTTGCAGAAGTCATAGAAGTAGGATGTATAGGTCTCTGCTACTTAGAACCAGTGGTAACTATAATAAAGAAAGGGATGCCTGCAATTTTCTATGGAAATGTGACACCAAAAATAGCAGAACAACTGGTAAAAGCCTATATTATTGGCAATGATCCCATGAAAGAGTATGCTCTTGGGAGTTTTGGAGATGAAGGTGTTGATGGAATTTCTGAACTTTTTGACATACCAGTAATGAAACCACAGGTTAGAAGGATACTGCGTAACTGTGGATTAATAGATCCAAGCAACATCAAACACTACATTGCAAGAAATGGTTACAGTGGATTGAAAAGTGCACTCAAATTAGGACCTGAAGAAGTAATTGAAAGAGTTAAATTATCCGGATTAAGGGGCAGAGGTGGAGCAGGTTTTCCAACTTGGATGAAATGGCAGTTCTGCATTGACTCTGGAGGAGATGACCGATACTTGATCTGTAATGCTGATGAAGGTGATCCGGGGGCATTCATGAACAGATCTCTACTAGAAAGTGATCCACATTCGGTTCTGGAAGGAATCGTAATTGCTGCATACGCTATTGGGGCAAAGGAGGGATATATATATTGCAGGGCAGAATATCCTTTGGCTTTAGAACGTTTGAAACATGCAATATCAGAAATGAGGGAAATGAACCTTCTTGGAGAAGATATTTTAGGTTCGGGATTCAATTTTGACATAAAGATAAAGGAAGGTGCAGGTGCCTTTGTATGTGGTGAGGAAACTGCGTTAATTGCTTCTATAGAGGGAAAAAGGGGAATGCCACGGACTAGGCCACCATTTCCAACAACTTCTGGTATTTGGGGAAAACCAACAGTTATAAACAACGTTGAAACCATGGCCAGCGTTTCTTTGATCATGCAGGGAGGACATGGCCAGTTTATTGAATACGGTACAGAAGAGAGTAAAGGTACAAAAACATTTTCTTTGGTTGGAAACATCCAAAAAACAGGCCTTATTGAAGTTCCACTGGGTACGTATTTAAGGCAAGTTATTGAAGAAATTGGTGGTGGAATCATTGATGGAGGAAATTTTAAGGCGGTTCAGATAGGCGGACCTTCTGGAGGTTGTCTACCTGAATCATTCTTGGAAACGAAAATAGATTATGACTCCCTGACCATGGCCGGTGCTATAATGGGCTCTGGTGGGCTGGTTGTAATGGATCAGAACAGTTGTATGGTAGATGTGGCAAAATATTTCCTTGAATTCATACAGAACGAATCATGCGGTAAATGCGTACCTTGCAGACTGGGAACCAAGCAAATGCTCGATATATTAACCGATATCACAGAGGGGAAAGGCAAATCTGGAGATGTTGATATGCTCATGGAACTAGCACAGGGAGTTAAAGATGGTTCGCTCTGCGGTCTGGGTCAAACATCTCCAAATCCAATATTAACTACAATTAAATATTTTAAGGATGAATACGATGCACATATCAATGAAAAAAGATGCCCTGCACTACTGTGCAAGGAATTGACTGACTATCAAGTAATACCAGAAAAATGCGAAGGTTGTATGCTTTGTCTTAAATCATGCCCAGTGGGTGCTGTATCTGGAATAAAGAAAGAGTTACATTTTATTGATAAAGATAAATGTATAAAATGTGGTACTTGTATCGAACTCTGTTCAGGCAAGTACAATGCAATTGAACGAGTATCAAAGTACTGAATAATTTCTAAATTAATTAGTTTATTAATTTACTTACATGTATCTGTGAAATAAGGTTCTCTATTTTCAATTGCTTTTAAAAACACCTTTTTTAGCTCATCATCTGTGAATCCATTGCGCATGGGCTCGATTATATCGACTAAATTATCGTTTCTAAGTAGGCAAGGCTTTATCTTACCGTCTGGTGTTATTCTAAGTCTTGTACAATTTTTACAGAACTCTGTGTTGTCCATGGGTCTAACAATTTCGATCTCTCCACCGTTAACAAAGTACTTCTTTCTATCCTGCATGAATTTTCTGGTTTTAACTTGACTTGATATTGTATTGAGCTCATCTTCGAGTTCGCCCATATCATAATGGTATTCATCGAAAAATTCAGATTCTTGACAGTTATCAGTCTTTAAAAGTTCTATAAGTTGTAATATTGCTCCTGTTTTCTTGCAAAAGTTGAACATATCCCATATTTCACTGTCATTTATACCTTTCATAACAACCATGTTAACTTTAACAGGATTTAAACCAGCTTTCCCTGCCATTTTAATGCCTTCCATGGCATGATTCATATAATCTCTTTTGGTTATGAATTGATATGTTTCAGGATTGAGTGTATCAAAACTCACATTCACACGGGTGAGTCCTGCATTATAGAGGTCCTCAGCATATTTACCAAGAAGAACGCCGTTGGTTGTAAGTGAAATATCACGAAAACCAATAGAGGATATTTTTGATACAATGTCTACTATATCCTCCCTAATTAAAGGTTCTCCTCCCGAAAGTCTTATCTTTTCGATTCCAATATTCTTAGCAACTTTGACTATTCGTTCGATTTCATCAGGAGTCATTTCATAGTTTTGATGAACTATGCCGTCGTGATGGCAGTAAAAACACTTCACATTACAGCGGTTTGTTATTGAAATCCTCAGAGATATCAAAGGTCTTTCGAATTGGTCGATTACTTTTTCTGTGATTTTAATTTCTGTCATGATCATCTCTTATTAAAAGTTCAATTTTCTCGAAATCATTGACTCCGAACTCATCAGTTTTCAGTGATTTAACCATTCCAAGAACTGTTTCTTTAACAAAACTTCTCACGAATGGATTTAAAGGTATCATTTGATTGTCGATCTTTAGTAGAACTTCGTCAGATTCAGATTTACAGGAGCTTGCATCGATGTTTCCTTTTATCTTAGCTTCAACAAAATCATTACAGTCCTTGAAACCACATTTTTTACAATTAAGATATTTGATTAATCCGTAACTTCTATTATCTAACAGATCTACCAATGATTTTAATTCAGAATCGCTCATTTCAAATACATTGACATTTGCAATTGTGTATTCATCTTTAAATTCTGAAGTAGAAATTTTAGCATACTTGGAAGTTTTAAATCCCTCTAATATAATAAAATCAAGGTTTTTAATGAAGTTCATCATACTTAAAACATGTTCCAATTCCATTCCACCTTGCATGGTGAAAAAGGTTTCCTCTCCAATTCCTGCTACAATTTCAGCTCCTGCAATCTTATGTTTTCCAGTATCCCTGTCTGACATGTCAAAGTTATGGTGAGAATATTTTACAGTACCAACTTCAAATCCTCTGCAAACAAGTTCTTTAACGATTTTAGTAACTAATGTAGTTTTGCCTGTATTTTTGGTTCCAACAACTGCTACGATCTTCATGTTACACCCTTAGTTCAATAATAATAATGTTAGACTCATTTCATTGGATATATTTCATAGATTTTCAAGATGTTACTTAAATATATATGATGATAGGATATATGTGATTGTAGAATACTCATTTTCTTAAGATTGTGTTATATATGGTATAGGAAAAACTTAGGATTATCAAGATTATCAACCTGATTAAAATGAATAAAAAGGAAATTACGCTAAAAATAGACGGTTTAGAAGTTAATGCAGATAGAGGGGATACAATATTAGAAACTGCTCTTTCTAATAATATTTTCATACCAAACCTGTGCTACTATCCTGGCTTAAAACCATGGGGATCATGCAGACTTTGTATGGTAGAAAATGAAGAAGGACGTCTTGTAACAGCATGTGAAACCCAAGTGCAAGACGGAATGGATATTGTAACAGAAAATACTAGGATCAACAGGGTGCGTAAACTTTCAGCAGAACTATTAATTGCAAACCATGAAGTGGACTGTTTAACCTGCAGAAAAAATGATGACTGTAAGCTTCAGGAAATTGCTGCTTACTTAGGAATTAAACAGGATGATCTAGGTAGTTTAAGGTGTCAGATCAGAGATATTCCCATAGACGATTCAAACCCCTTCTTTAACCGTGACCTTAAAAAGTGCATACTCTGCGGAATATGCGTGAGGACTTGTAGCGAAGTTTTAGGAGTTAATGCCATTGATTTTGGTTTCAGAGGATACGAAAGTAAAATAACAACCTTTGCAGACAGACCATTAGTTGAATCCAGCTGTGTTTCATGTGGAGAATGTATGGTAGCATGTCCAGTAGGAGCATTGATTCCTAAAGAGGTTCTAAAACCTGCAAGGGAAGTAAAAACTGTATGCCCTTACTGTGGTGTGGGATGTAATATTTATCTGGGAGTTAGAGGAAGCACTGTTATAAGTGCAAGGGGGGACGCTGATAATTCAGTTAACAAGGGTAATCTATGTGTTAAGGGTAGATTTGGATTCAATTTTATTAACCATCCCGATAGATTAACTAAACCTCTTATTAAACATGACAACAAGTTTGAAGAAGTTGAATGGGACGAGGCATTAAACTATGTTGCTCAAAAATTGTCTATATATAAACCTGAAGAGTTTGCAGCCATATCATCAGCAAGATGTCCTAATGAGGATAATTATGTGGTTCAAAAATTTACAAGAGCAGTTATTGGTACAAATAATGTAGATAACTGTGCAAGGTCGTGTCATGCACCTTCGGTAGCTGGATTAGCGCAAATATTTGGTAGTGGTGCAATGAGCAACTCTATAGATGAAATTAAAGATTCATCGTGTCTATTTGTAATTGGTACCAACCCAACTTCAAGCTACCCTGTGATAGGTCTAAGAATAGTTGAAGCTGTTAAAAATGGTGCAAAACTCATAGTTGCAGATCCAAGAAATATTGACCTATGCAAACATGCACATATAGTTTTAAATCAGATTCCAGGTACTGATGTGGCTCTTTTAATGGGAATTATGAAGATCATAGTTGATGAAGGCATTTTAGATGAGAACTTCATTAAGGCACGCTGTGAAAACTTCGAAGAATTCAAAGAATCTCTTAAAGAGTATGATATAGATACTGTAGAGGCAATTACAGGTGTTAATAAGGAATTAATCAGAGATGCAGCAAGGCTTTATGCTACTACAAAACCTGCCTCTATCCTCTATTCATTAGGTATAACAGAGCACACCCACGGAACTGAAAATGTCTTTGCTCTTGGTAACCTAGCACTTCTCACTGGAAACATGGGAAAACCATCCACTGGAGTCAATCCCATTAGGGGTCAAAACAATGTTCAGGGGGCGTGTGATATGGGATGTCTTCCTGATGTCTTCCCGGGTTACCAGAAGGTGGTAGATCCTGTAACCATACAAAAGTTTGAAAATTTATGGAATGTTGAACTCGACAATAGTTTGGGTTTAAAGTTTCCTGAGATGCTTGATGCTGCCAAAAATGGGGATATCAAAGCAATGTATATAGTTGGTGAAAACCCTGTTACAAGCGAACCTGACACTGAAAACATTAAAAAATCCCTAGAAAATTTGGATTTTCTGGTTGTTCAAGACATATTCATGAGTGAAACAGCTCTGATGGCAGATGTTGTACTTCCAGGATGTAGTTTTGCTGAGAAAGATGGAACATTTGCAAATTCTGAGCGCAGAATTCAAAGGATACGCAAGGTGATAGAACCTGTAGGAGACTCCAGACCGGACTGGCTCATAACATGTCAATTAGCACAAAGAATGGGTGCAGAAGGGTTTAAATACCAAGATGCTAGTGAGATATATGATGAAATAGCAGAAGTTGCTCCTATATTTGGAGGTATAAACTACAAGCGAATTAAGGAAGGAGGTATACAATGGCCTTGTATTGACGAGAATGATAAAGGAACACCAATTCTGCACAGAGAGACATTCAAAACTGAAAGTGGGAAAGGAAAATTCATACCACTACATTATCGGCCTTCAGCAGAACTTCCAGACGACGATTATCCTCTGATATTAACAACTGGACGTAGCCTCTACCATTATCAAACCAGTACAATGACCGGAGCTGTAGATGGGCTTAAAGAACTTTATGGTGAGGATTGTATTGATATGTGCATGGAAGACGCATTAAAACTTGGCGTAGAAAATGGGGAGAAGGTTAAAGTAATTTCTAGAAGAGGAAAAATAGAACCCAAACTTAGGATTACAGACAGCTGTCACCCTGGTGTTGTTTTTATGACCTTCCATTTCGGTGAATCAGCCACCAACATCATAACCAACTCTGCACTCGATCCAATATCTAAAACTCCAGAGTTCAAGGTCTGCGCAGTGAGAGTGGAGAAGATTCAAGATTAATACCTTAAAAATACTTTTTATACATAAATATTATTTAAGAATTAAAAGACTAAGAAAGTGAGTTAGCAAACTTTAAGAGACCTGTATTCTAAAATATGGCATTTATCACCTTTTTTGACCTTGCCCACACCCTCTTCAGCTATGATGTAACAGTTGGATAATAATATGGACTTATTTATTCCTGCACGTGTTCTTATTGGATAAACAACACCATCATTCTGATTATAATATGCCCTTATAACGTTGTATTTGTCTGTAGATGATCGCAAATCTTCACCTACCACAGCATTGACCAAGTTTAGCTGATGATGAATATTCTGCATTTTTAATATGTAATTCCTGACAAGTATGTCATATTGAACAGCCACAGCCACTGGATAACCTGAAAGCATGAAAACAGGTGTTTTGTTGATAATTCCAAATCCGAAAGGTTTTCCAGGTTTTATAGATACTCCATGTACTGGTACTTCTCCAAGTTTTTCAACAATCTCTACTATTAAGTCTCCTTTGCTTATGGCTGTTCCACCAGTAGTTATTAGTGCATCATATTTCTCAACAGCTTCTTTGACATCGTTTATAAGTTGATCCCTTTTGTCAGGGCACTGTTTAACATATGCAAATGCATTAGAGTCTTGAATAATCCCTTTTAAAGCGTATTTATTTGAATTTATTATCATTCCGGGTTTTAAGTCTGTTGAAGGCTCAACCAATTCACTCCCGGTTATTATTACACCTATTTTGGGTTTTTTATATACCTCTATATTTTGGTGACCTGCAGATGCAATCACAGATAAGTGGTGAGGTCCCAGTATTTGGCCTTCCTTGAGAATTACTTCTCCCTTTTTAAGATCTTCGCCTCTCAATGATACATCATTGTTGGAGTTTACAGGGGATACAATTTTAATTTTTTCTCCATCAAACTCAACATTTTCTTCCATTATTATTGCATTTGCACCGTTGGGCATTTGGCCCCCGGTAGCTATCCTTATTGTTTCACCAAATTTCAGAACATGGTTAGAAATACTTCCTGCAGCTATTTCATCAACTATCTTCAAATATATTGGTTCTGCAGTTGATGCATTTTTTAGATCTTCGGCAATGACTGCAAATCCATCCATTGCTGATCTGTTGAATGGGGGTACATCTATTAAGACTTGTATTTCGTGGGCCAGAACTCTGGAATTTCCATCTTTTAGGTCTATTATTTCTTTTTCAGTGGAATTACATTTTTTATGAATCGTTTCTAGTGTTTTTGAAACTTTTAATAGGTTAGTGTGATACATGGATACACCTTAAACTTTTTTTTGAATTTAATAGTTATGTTATCAATATGATCATTCTAGTAAATGAATTATCAATTAATTTTTGTAAAAAAAAAATTCAAATATTACATCTGATTTAATCATTTTCTAAACATTTTTTTTTAAATTTCAATTGGATTTAATTAAAATTTACTGCATTTAGTAAGAATTTAAAAGAATTTAAAAATTGGTTAAATTTTGATCATTAATAGAATTAGTTCTCTTTTTTATTTACCGGGTTTTTAAATTAGATATTTTTTATTAAGTAATCTAATAAACTGCTTATACTGGCTTAAAATACATTCATGATACCCTAATGTGATGTGATTACTACACAATCATATTTAAAACTTGTGTTTCGATTTTAGTAGCAATTTATATATTATATGAAGAGAAATGTGTATTCAACACACATGGTGTCCAAATGCCGAAACATATAGTATCAGGATTGAAATATCTGACAGCAGTTGAACTCATT
>Ga0182021_10005909_pt1 | contig 14548 bp, 11 predicted proteins | sample 612E3MmetaG_FD_120493 | JGI IMG/M metagenome (GOLD analysis project Ga0182021, IMG submission 120493) | Permafrost microbial communities from Stordalen Mire, Sweden - 612E3M metaG (Illumina Assembly) | ecosystem: Environmental > Terrestrial > Soil > Wetlands > Permafrost | place: Sweden... | reverse complement strand
GGTGCTCTGCCGGGGCGCATCCTGCAGGGATTGAAGCAGGCCGGCGCCAACAATCCGGTCTTCATGCTGGACGAAATTGACAAGCTGTGCTACGACTACAAGGGAGACCCTTCATCGGCGCTCCTTGAGGTGCTTGATCCGGAGCAGAACCACTCTTTCTCAGATCATTACATCAACCAGCCTTTTGACCTTTCAAACGTCATGTTCGTGGCGACCGCCAACCAGATGGATCCGATTCCGTCCGCTCTGCGTGACCGGATGGAGGTCATCAATCTGGCCGGGTACACCGAAGAGGAAAAACTGCAGATTGCCAAGCGCTATCTGGTGCCGCGCCAGATCAAGGAAAACGGACTTAAGACCAAGCATATCAGCTTCGAAGATGAATCGATCAGTGAGATTATCTCCAAATACACCCGGGAAGCCGGTCTGCGCAACCTGGAACGGGAAATCGGCAAGATCTGCCGAAAGGTGGCCCGGAAAGTAGCGGAAGGGAATCCGCGCACCGTCAAGGTGACCGCCAAAAGTCTCCACACCTATCTGGGAGCCGAGAAATATATTCGGGAGGAAGATCTCGACAAGAACGAAATAGGAGTTGTCAACGGCCTGGCCTGGACACCGGTGGGGGGTGAGATCCTTCATATCGAAGCCAGTTTGATGGTGGGTAAAACCGCATTGACGCTGACCGGCCAGTTAGGTGACGTGATGAAGGAGTCGGTGCAGGCGGCGCACTCGTACGTCCGTGCCCATGCCGTGGCGATGCATCTGAATCCGAAAATCTTTGAGGAACATGAGATTCACGTCCATGTTCCGGCCGGCGCCATTCCCAAGGACGGACCTTCAGCCGGCGTTGCCATGACCGTGGCGCTGGTATCTATACTGTGTCACATCCCGGTAAAAAAAGATGTTGCCATGACCGGAGAGGTGACACTGCGCGGTAAAGTACTCCCTATCGGCGGCCTTAAGGAAAAAATCCTGGCTGCAGTTCGTTCCCGGATGCGTCTGGTGATCATCCCCGAGCAGAACAAAAAGGATCTGGAGGATATCCCGCCGGAAATCCTGAAGAAAGTCAGAATTGTCGCGGTTTCGGACGTTGAGGATGCTCTCAAGCTCGCTTTGGAAAAGTATCCGCCTCCTGCGCCAGCTGCAGCCGGAAAACAGTCCAAAAAAACCGGTTCGGCAATTGCTGTCACCGGGCGCAAGGTTCGACCGGGGGCGGGGAAAGCGAACGGGGCAGGGGTGTAGACATACGTTGGTTCGGGGGAACTCATGTCTGAAGAGGTCATCTACGCAGCTTCCTGGCTGATCAATCCCGGTGCCCCGCCTGTTGCGGGCGGGGCATTGCTTGTTCGCAGCGGCAGAATCGTCGACACGGGCCCCCTGAGCGAACTCCGCAGGAATTATTCAGCTCCGGTGCGTGATTACCCTGGCTGCGGCCTTCTTCCCGGGTTTGTAAACGCCCACACCCACCTCGAACTAACCCACTTCCCTTCCTGGCGGCTCAGGTCGGCTGTTGATTACAACCCGCGACGATTTGCCGACTGGATCATTCAGCTGATCAAGATTGCGCGTGGTCTGAACCCTGAAGATTATCCCCCCTCGATCCATGAGGGTGTTCGGATGTGTCTGGAATCAGGGACCACGGCGATTGGCGAGATCGTCACCAACCCGGCACTGGCCGGACTGTACTACGACTCTCCGCTTGCCGGCCGGCTCTACTTCGAATTGCTGGGTCAGGATCCGGGCCATTTCAAGGGCAAACTTGCCGCCGCGACAGCTGCGGCACAACAGCGCGAAGCGCAGGTGCTGCTGACCGGTCTCGCTCCCCACTCTCCCTATACAATTGCGCAGGAACATCTGGCTGTAATTCGAGATACTGCGGCATCAAACTCTCTGCCTCTGTCTATTCACCTCTCGGAATCCCGATCCGAAGCCGGCTTTATCTTTGACGGGAGTGGGGAGCTCGCTTCGAGCTTCTATCCCTTTGTCGGCTGGGAACGGTTTCTCGGGCATCCGGCCCGCTGCAGTTCCACCGAGCTGCTTGATCGCCATGGACTGCTGACGCCGACAACTCTGGCGGTTCATTGCGTCCACGTTTCTCTTGCCGACGCCCGCATCATCAAGTCACGCGGTGCTCATATCGCGCTCTGCCCCCGCAGTAATGAGCTTCTCGATGTCGGGCGTGCTCCTGTTGCCCTGTTCAAGAAAATCGGCATATCTCTGGCTCTCGGCACCGATTCGCTGGCCAGCAATAATTCTCTCTCGCTCTGGGATGAACTGCGCTTTGCCCTGGAGACTTTTCCGGACGATCTTTCAGAGCAGGACGTACTCCGTATGGTTACGACCGGTGGTGCTGCAGCGCTTGGTATCACTCCAGCATGCGGCTCACTGGAGGCGGGTAAACGCGCGGATTTCCAGGTGATCGGGAATTGCGATGGCGGTGAAGGCACTGTGCTGGAACGGGTTATGCGAGAGGGTATTCTGCAGGAAGTGTACGTCGGCGGGGTGCGCTACGCGGGAAACGCTTAATCCTTCTTCAATCGTTTCTCCTCAAGAATCATATCAATCGCCAGCAGAAAAACCCCGACACAGATCAGAGAATCAGCGACGTTGAAGGCCGGCCAGTGGTGCCGGTACCAGTGGGCGTCCAGAAAATCAATCACTTCCCCCAGCCGGAGCCGGTCGATCAGGTTGCCGACCGCACCGGAAAAAATCATGGCCAGCGACGTATGGGCCAGCCTCTGGTCGTCACGCAACTTGCGAAAGGCGACCAGAATGACGAGCGCCGCTACCATTGATACTGTGATAAAAAACGGCAGCCGCCAGGAAGCGTTGGAGAGGAAGCTGAAAGCGGCCCCCTTGTTTCTGACGTAGGTGAGGTGAAAGAAGTTTTCAACGATCGGGATCGAGTCGAACAGCTGCATGTTGCGATCAACGGCGATCTTGGTGATCTGGTCGAAGAGTATGCCAACGATGGAGATAGCAGCGAACAGGGTGTATCGAGGTCTCATGGATTTATTCCGTGCATCCGGGGTACGCTGTCATCGACAGCGTCTTCCGGGGGTATGATGGTGGCGCGATTGCGCCCGTTGTTTTTTGACGTGTACAGACTGCGATCAGCCAGATCAACCAGTCCCTCCCAGCTGTCGTAGCCGTTTACTTCAGCCTGGCTGGCGACACCGCAGCTGAGGGTGACACAACGGTATGAACTTTTTTCGTGCGGGATATTCTGCTCTGCCAGGCTGACCAGAGAGCGGTCGGCCAGAATCAGGGCGCCGTACAGGGTTGTTTCCGGCATAATCAGGAGGATTTCTTCACCACCATAGCGGTAGAGCCGGTCACAGGTCCGGATGCTTTTCAGGAGGAACCCGGAAACGTCTCTCAAGACTGCGTCACCGGCCTTGTGTCCGTAATAATCATTGTAGAGTTTGAAATGATCGACATCGAAGAGTGCCACCGAATATGAACGATTATAGCGCAGCGCCTGGCTGTGAGTATGTTCAAGGTCGACTTCCATGGCGCGACGATTGCCGAGTCCGGTCAGTGAATCAACCAGCGATAGTGATTTAAGCTGTTCGTTGGCCTGCAGCAATTCCTGGGTGCGCTTCGTGACGGAGTGTTCAATGATCTCGCGCTGATTCTCATAAATTTTGAAATGGGCCTTGGCGAGGTCAGACTGGGTAACGAGGCCAATCAGCCGGCCGGATGCCGTTACGACCGGAAGATGGCGTATTTTCTGGGCTGACGATATGACCAGCGCCTCGAACAGGGTCGTATTCTCGGATACCGTCGCCACCGGAACGGACATGACATCGGCTATCCGCAAAGAGCCCTGCGGTTTGTCAGAGATAAACAGACCCATCAGACGGACGATATCCCGCTCGGTGATGATACCGATCGGCAGGCCGTTTTCAACAACGACCATACAGGAGTAGTGGTTGTCGATCATGCTCTGGACGACATCCGCCAGGTATGCGTTTGCTGTGGTGCTGGTTACATCAGTGGTCATGAGCGACGTGACTAAAATATCAGTGTGCATATCAATTCCCCCCTGCTGCGACGGTATGTTTCCCCAGAATTAATCCGGCTTTACGTAACGGCAATTGTGCATTTGGGACAGATGGTCGGGTGTCCGGTATCTGTGCCGAGCTCTTCGCTGTAATACCAGCAACGCTCACATTTAACACCCGGTGCAGCTGTTACCTGGATTTTCAGCCCTTCCAGGTTTTCTGACGTCCAGTATTCACCTTCCAGATGTGTAACAAGGGAAGCTTTCGATACGATAAAAATGCTGTTCAACCCGGCTGCGTACTCCTGGAGGAATGCAAACAGTTCAGGGGGGGCGGTGATTGCCACGGCGGCATCAAGAGAATGGCCGATGGTCTTGGCAACCCGCGCCAACTCCAGCGCCTTTGACACATCCGAACGCACTTTAATGATGCGTTCCCAGCGGTCTGCCAGGGCATCATCCTGCCACTCCGGATTGCGGGATGGAAACGCTGCAAGGTGCACGCTTTCCTCGCGCTCACCCGGCATGAACTGCCAGACCTCGTCGGATGTAAACGAGAGCACGGGAGCGAGAACGCGCACCAGGGTGTCGAGGATGCGGAACATGACCGTCTGGGCGCTCAGCCGTTCCAGGGAGTTCCCCTTGCTGGTGTACATGCGGTCCTTGAGGATATCGAGGTAAAACGAACTCATCTCCGTCGTACAGAAGCCGTTTACTTCCTGGTAGATTACATGGAATTCCATATCCTGATAGGCGGTAAGGACCCGCCCCTTGAGAATTTCAAGCTGATGCAGGGCCCACCGGTCGATTTCCGGCATTTCCGGGAACGGCACCGATTGGGTTGCCGGGTCGAAGCCGCTGATATTGCCGAGTATGTAGCGGCATGTGTTCCGGATGCGGCGATACGCCTCTGCAACCCTGGTCAGGATCTCCTGCGAAATGCGGGTGTCATCCTGATAGTCCATGGCGGAAACCCACAGGCGGAGAACGTCAGCGCCGAACTTCTTGATGACATCTTCGGGCGCCACGACATTACCGACCGATTTACTCATTTTGCGCCCCTGGCCGTCCAGTACGAAACCGTGGGTCAGTACACTCTTGTAGGGTGCAACCCCCCGGGTGCCGACGCTTTCCAGCAGGGATGAATGGAACCAGCCGCGATGCTGGTCGCTCCCCTCCAGATACATGTCGGCCGGTGAACGCAGGTTGGGGCTCGGTTCAAGAACGGCAGCGTGCGAAACTCCCGAATCGAACCAGACGTCAAGGATGTCATTTTCCTTCTCAAAGGCTGCCGCTCCGCATTTCGGGCAGACAGTCCCGGCGGGAAGCAGCTTTTCAGCGCTCCAGTCGAACCAGACATCGGAACTTTCCTTTTTGAAAATCTCTGCTATGTGGTCCATGATGGTGCCGTCAGCGATGTATTCGCCGCAGGCGGTGCAGGAGAACGCGGTGATCGGAACGCCCCATGAACGCTGACGGGATACGCACCAGTCGGGACGGTTCTCGATCATGCCGTAGATCCTCTCCCGTCCCCATTTCGGGATCCATTCCACCTGATCAATGGCTTTCAGCGCCTTGTCGCGCAGATGGTTGGCCTTCATGCTGATGAACCACTGTTCGGTGGCGCGGAAGATGATCGGCTTCTTGCAGCGCCAGCAGTGCGGGTACGAATGGCTGATCGTGGAGGTCTGGAGCAGTGCCCCAACCTCGGTCAGTTTATCGATCACGCTCTGATTGGCGGGGAAAACCTGCTGACCGCCAAAAAACTCGACGGTTGCCAGATATTTCCCGTGGTTGTCGACCGGGTTGTAAATCTCCAGCCCCTCTTTCAGTGCCAGCTCATAATCCTCCTGGCCGTGGCCGGGGGCGGTGTGGACGCAGCCGGTGCCGGCTTCCAGCGTGACATGCTCGCCAAGAAGCACGATCGAATCACGGTCATAAAAGGGGTGTTTGCACCGTGTGCGCTCCAACACTCCCGCCTTGAATGTTGCGATCACAGCTCCGGTCAGTCCGACCGCCGCGAGGAAAGAATCTTTGAGCCCTTCCGCAACGATCAGAACTCCTTTCTCGGTATCGAGCGCCACGTAATCGAACTCCGGATGGAGCGCTACAGCCAGATTGGCCGGGATCGTCCAGGGGGTGGTTGTCCAGATTACGACGTACGCCTGTTTTCCGGCCAGGGCGGGAATTGCGGCCGACAGGTCATCCTGCAGGGCGAAGCGGACGAAAATGGAGGGGGAGGTGTGGTCGGCATACTCGACTTCAGCTTCGGCCAGCGCCGTTACGCATGAAGAACACCAGTGTACCGGCTTGCGGCCGCGGTAAAGCCCGCCGTTGTGGGCAAAGCGGGCCAGCTCGGCTGCGGTCAGCCCTTCGTATTCATAGTTCATGGTCAGGTAGGGGTTTTCCCAGTCGCCGAGGATGCCAAGGCGCTTGAATTCCTCCCGCTGGATATCGACATATTTGGCTGCATAGGTCCGACACTCGCGGCGCATCTCCAGTTTACTGATCTGGTTTTTTCGAGATCCCAGATTTTTTTCCACCTGGAGCTCGATCGGCAGGCCGTGGCAGTCCCACCCCGGCACGTAGGGGGCGTAAAACCCTTCCATCCGTTTGACTTTCAGCAGGATATCCTTGAGGGTTTTGTTGAGAGCGTGTCCGATATGGATATGGCCGTTGGCGTAGGGGGGGCCGTCATGCAGAACGTAGAGCGGTTTGCCGTTGCCGGACATTTCCAGCTTGGCATAGAGTCCGTCTTGCTCCCATTTTGCAAGCATTTCCGGTTCCCGCTGGTTCAGATTGGCTTTCATAGGGAAATCGGTCTGCGGCAGATTGAGGGTATCTTTATATTCCATGGAATGATGTCTCCGTTTCTGATTCGTTAAAACTGCCCCAAACTACAGACATAAAGCCGGAATGTCAAGAAGTCGGGCTCGTCCTGATCGGTGGTGCCGAAGCGCGAAATCAGATGGCCAAGTAGCTGTCATCACACTGATTCATATTCTTTCTTGCATTACATGCCGCGATTCTGCTATTCTTTTCCGCCGTTTTACTCACTTGATTTGATCACTGAAAGGATCACCACGCAATGTTGAAAATGTTTGATTATCTGTTCGGAATGTTTTCCAATGACCTCGCCATCGACCTCGGCACCGCCAATACTCTGGTTTATCTGAAGGGGAAAGGGATCGTGGTGCGTGAGCCATCGGTTGTTGCTGTGCAGAAACTGCCTAACGGCCAGCAGAAGGTGCTTAAGGTCGGCATGGAAGCCAAGCAGATGCTCGGGCGAACTCCCGGCTCCATTACCGCCATTCGTCCCATGAAGGATGGTGTCATCGCCGACTTTGACATCACCGAAGAGATGCTGCGCTACTTCATTCATAAGGTACACAACCGTAAAACCCTCGTCCGTCCCCGCATTGTTATCTGTGTACCGTCCGGCATCACCCAGGTCGAGAAGCGTGCGGTCAAGGAATCAGCCGAGTCAGCCGGAGCCCGTGAGGTGTATCTGATCGAGGAGCCGATGGCTGCCGCCATAGGTGCCGGTCTGCCCATCACCGAGGCATCCGGCAACATGATTGTTGATATTGGCGGCGGCACGACAGAAGTTGCCGTTATTTCGCTTGCAGGAATCGTCTACGCACAGTCGACCCGTATGGGGGGCGACAAGATGGATGAAGCGATCGTTCAGTACATTCGCAAAAAATACAATCTGCAGATTGGTGAACGCTGGGCGGAAAAGATCAAAATGGAGATCGGTGAAGCGTTTCCCGGTCCTGAAACTCTTGAGATGGAAGTCAAGGGGCGTGATCTGGTCTCCGGCATTCCCAAGACCATCAAGGTCAATTCAGACGAAATCCGCGAGGCGCTCAAGGAGGCGGTCAACGCTATTGTCGATACGGTAAGGATCTGTCTGGAAAAGACTCCACCTGAACTGGCGGCCGATATTGTCGACCAGGGTATTTTCCTGGCCGGTGGCGGCGCCCTGCTGCGCAACCTGGATCTGTTGTTGCGCGAAGTTACCAAGGTACCGGTACTCATTGCAGAAAACCCGCTGGATTGTGTCTGCCTCGGCTCCGGGCTTGTTCTGGACGAGCTTGACCTGCTGCGCCGTGTCTCTATTTCATCCTGATTTTTTACCACGGGGTCGCGTAACGGGCAGAGAAAACGTAAATCAGTACGGTGTGTCGGAATACGATAGTAGTGCAGCTTTTAGATCGTTCCGCTCTCCCGTACTGTTCTCTCTGCTCCGTGACCCTGCGGTGAATATCCTCTCAGACGTGCTATGATTTCCCCCACAATTGACATACTCGTTCCTGTCTGGAACTACCCGTTTGAAACCCGTGCGTGTCTTGCGGCTATCATCACTCATTCTTCCGGAACTCGTCTGATTGTCGTCGACAACGGCAGCAGCCGTGAAACTCAGCTGATGCTGGAGGAGTTTTCCGATTCATTAGGCGATCAGGGGCTGTTTATCACGTCAGTGAAGAATATCGGGTTGGTCGCCGCAATTAACATGGGGCTTGCCCACTCTGACAGCGATTATACCGTTATCGTCCGTCCAGACGTGACAGTGCAGGCCGGATGGCTGGAAGCCCTGGTGAACACTGCGGAAGCTACCGGCGCCGGGGTTGTCTCTCCGCTCTTCCGCGGGACTGATGCACCGAACCTGCCGAAGCTGGTGTCTGGCTGCACGACCATAGAGAGTTGTACGGTCTCTTTTACGACTCTCCTGCTTCGTACCAAAATGCGCATGGTCGCCGGTGTCTTTGATGAACATCTCGACGGCGGCGAGTGGTGTTTGAAAGAGTATGTGCGGCGTGTTGCAGCTCACGGGTATCGCACCTGCATCACCGGGCGTACCCGCTTGTCCTGCTCTGCCGGCCAACAGTTCGGTTCGGTGCAGCGCAGGAATGAGATGACGCAGAACAGCCGTTCGGAGTACATCTCCCGGTGGGGGATTGACCGTCATTATTGCGTGTATTTTGGTATGGAAACCGGCACCGGGACTCTTGGTGATATCGTTGCCGCGGTTCTGGACGGTGCCCGTCAGGGGCATCGGTTTACGCTGCTGCTGCATCGCCGCCAGTATGCAGATTTCAGGAAAATGGGGTGGGGCTGCTTGCATACCGGGATAGAGATGAACCGAATATCGTTTCTCTTTCCGTTGCGGGATCTTCAGCGCAAGGTTGCGGTCCTGCGGAATGCTTCACCGGATATCGTCATGGTGCGGGGCTGCAGTGCGATAGTCTTTCCGGGCGCTGATGCCGCCATCTCACAAGAAGACCTGCTCAACAGTATTCGTGCCCATACAACGGTTGTCACGAGTCATCCTCAGGAGGCATTGCCATGATAACAGAGATCACATCTCAATTAGCGGCTCATCGGGAGGTTATTTCCTTGATTGAACGGGAGCTTTCGCCTCTGATCGCCGAAATGGTGACTTTGCTGCTGCAAACCTTCGAAAAGGGGGGGAAACTGCTGGTGATGGGGAATGGCGGTTCGGCTGCCGATGCCCAGCATTTTGTGGCGGAAATCGTCGGGCGGTTCAAGATGGAGCGGAGGGGATTGCCGGCGATTGCTCTCTCAACCGATACCTCGATTTTGACCGCTATCGGCAACGACTACGGCTTTGACAAAGTCTTCCGTCGCCAGGTTGAAGCGCTGGCCGTCCCTGGTGACCTGGTAGTCGGAATCTCCACCAGCGGCAATTCTCCCAATGTTCTGCAGGCGCTGGAAGCGGCGCGTGAAATAGGGTGCCGTACCGTTGGTCTGCTCGGCATGGAAGGCGGCAGTATCAAGAGCCTCTGCGATCTGGCGCTGATCGTGCCGACGGATGATACACCCCGTGTTCAGGAAGGGCATATCACCATCATCCATATCGTCTGTGATCTTCTGGAAAAGACGATGTTTTTATAATTTGACGATGCTGTCAGGGAGGCCGTGTGGACCGTACGGTTGTTGAAACTCTTTTCGCTCATAGTGCCCAAATTCGCTGCCTTGTTGTCGGTGATTTAATGCTGGACGAGTACCTGTGGGGCAAAGCGGAACGTATTTCTCCGGAAGCCCCGGTGCAGGTGGTTGATGTCATCCGGGAAGAGCTGCGTCTGGGCGGTGCCGGCAATGTGGTGCATAATCTGGCTGCGCTGGGGGCACAGGTTTCAGTCTGTTCCGTCGTCGGCGGTGATCAGAACGGTCGCGAACTGCTGGGACAGTTTAGCCACCATCATATTGATACCCATGCGATTTTTCTGGATCCCGGCCGCAGGACCAGCCGGAAAACGAGGGTCGTTGCTGCTCATCAGCAGATTGTGCGCATTGATCGGGAATCCCGGGAAGCGCTTCCGGCTGCCGTTGAACAGCAGATCTGCGCCTGGATAACCGCTCATGCAGGCGAATATCAGGTCATTGTCCTTTCGGATTACAACAAGGGGGTATTGACTCCGGCCGTTATCGCTTCGGCAGTCTCTGTGGCATCTTCAGCCGGCATACCGGTTCTGGTTGACCCGAAGGGGCCTGATTTCACACGCTATAGCGGGACAACGCTGCTGACGCCGAACCGAAAGGAAGCCGAGACCGCTTCAGGAATTCCGATCACGGATACAGCCTCCCTGACAGAGGCGGCCGGCATCATTCTGGGTGCGACCGGTCTGCAGCACCTGCTGATCACCCGCAGTGAAGAGGGGATGTCGCTCTTTTCTAAAGGGGGCGATATTGTCCATATCCCCACTGTGGCCCGCGAAGTTTTTGATGTTTCGGGAGCCGGTGATACGGTACTTGCCGCACTGGCGGTCGGAATCGCTTCCGGTCTCACTGTTGCCGAATCCGCCCGGTTGGCAAATATTGCTGCAGGCATTGCCGTTGGCAAGTTGGGGACTTCGATCGTTACACCGCAGGAAATTATCGACACCGTTTCACTGGCCCACAAGGACAGTCATGCGAAAATAAAGAGTCTGGACGTGCTGACTCCCCTGATTGCGGCGGAAAAAAATCGGGGGAAACGGATCGTTTTCACCAATGGCTGTTTTGATCTGCTGCACGCAGGACACGTGAAGTATCTGCAGAAAGCGAGGAGCCTTGGTGACCTGCTGGTTCTGGGGCTTAACAGCGATGCCTCTGTGCGCCGGTTGAAAGGGCCGAAGCGGCCGTTGATCGATCAGGATGAACGGGCCCATCTGCTGGCGGCTCTCGATTGTGTTGATTATGTCATTATTTTTGACCAGGATACCCCGCTGGAGCTGATAACCGCTCTCAAACCTCATATTCTGGCCAAGGGTGGTGACTATTCGCTGGATGGTGTGGTAGGCCGTGACGTTGTGGAGTCGTACGGTGGCCGGGTGGAGTTGGTCACCTTCGTGGATGGAAAATCCACAACACATATAATCGAACGTGTCCTGGAGCTCTATTCCAGCGAATAATGAATATGATTAGTCTGGTTTTTGGTGCAGCTTTCTGGTATGAGAACACATTTATTGAACAATTGCAGTGCAGACAGGAGCGGCTATGGCAGAGAACAGCGCACCACGCAGGGAACTCTGGATACTGGGTATAAAGCCGGGCGACGGACGCGAAGATCTGCTCTCCTCATATCTGGAAGCTGGCGGGTACGTCTGCCGAACTGGACAGTACGACAACCTTGAATCCGGAAAGCCATTGGGGATCGTGCTGGATATCTCGCCATTTTCTGACGATGGCTGGGGAATGCTGCATAAAATAAAAAGCTCTCCTGCTACCCGGAATATACCCGTGTTGCCCGTGTTCCTGAGTGAAAAGGGGAAAGTCGGCGGTGTGTTTCCGGTCGCCGGTTTTTTTACACTTCCGGTTGATGAACAGTACCTCCAGAATCGCCTGGCGGTCTATGGGCTGATGGAAGAGGCTGAAACCTGGGATTTGCAGTCGATGGTTGTATCACGGAGCGGCGAAGAAAAGCTTTCCCGGGCTGTTGAGTTATTAGGATTTGAAGTCGTCAAGGGGTACACCGGCAAGGAAGCTCTGGCCCTTGCATCTATTCATCCAGTATACTTGGTCTTCTGTAGCCAGATGTTGCCGGATATGTCGGCATTCGAACTGCAGGAGCGCTTCCGTCTGGATCCGTACAGCAGCAATACGCCCCTGTTCGTGCTTTTGAAAGATGGTATGAAAGAAGGTGAAAAACTGGCTATGAGCAGGGAAATTGCACATCTGGTCAGAAAAAAGCAGCTTTCAAGTGAAGAATTTCTGGGGTTTCTGCGCCGCAGGGAATAACGTCAGGACAAAACAGCCAAAAAACAGCCGCTCCCCAGACAAGGATGAGCGGCTGTTTTTTTTTAGGATGATGCCGCGTTAGAGCAAACCATCCAGCTCCCTGATTTCAACACTTGCCTTGCCGCGCAGGTCTTTAGCCCATTGGCTGAAGCGCTCTTCTGATTTCTTACGGTAGAGAATCTCTTCAATATCCGATTTGAGACTTTCAAAGGGCTTGGTTGTGCCCGCGACCCTCGCTTCAAGTTTGATGATGTGGAAACCGATGGGTGTGGACACCAGTTCACTGATCTCACCCGGTTTCAGGGAGAGGATGGCTTTCTCCAGTTCCGGCTGCATGTCCCCTTTTTTAAAACTCCCCAGATCGCCGCCATCCTTGCGGGCGGCCGGATCCTCAGAAAACTTCTTTGCCAGTTCGGCAAAGTCCTTCCCCCCCTTGGCGTCAGTCAGGACCGCTATGGCGGTTGTTCTCGCGCGTAGTACCTCGTTTGGAGTCGCTTTTTCGCCGGTTTTGAAGAAAATGTGCCGGGCACGGAAGCTTTCATCTTCGGTGTATTTTGCCAGGTTGGCGGTGTAATAGTCCCGCATTTCAGATTCCCCGACCTGGACCTTGGCGCGAACTTCCATGCTCACCAGTTTCAGCTTTTCGATCTGCTCCTGGAGTTGGGCCCGGTACTGGTCAAATGAAAGACCCTGGCCGGCCAGAGCGGTAACCAAAGCCTCCTGGGAAGGAATATTGTTCTGTTTGCGTACGTCGTCGATCGCCTGACGAATTTCCTCTTCAGAAACTCGGATATTCAGTTCCTTGATCTTTTGCTCGGTCAGCTTCTTTTCAATCAGATGGTCCAGGGCCGCGCGGCGAATCTGGATTCGGCCGGCGTCATTCAATGCGCCTTTCTTCTCCGCTTCGCTGACGGCGGGTTGGGCTGCCTGATTGACATCATGCAGGGTGATGATCTCGTCGTTGACAATTGCAACAACGGCATTCGTTACATTTTTCGGTTTTTTAATCCCGTCAGATGGGGGGAGGGGCTGATCCGCTTTGAGAGTCGCCGTTGCCGGTTCCTTGATGACGGCGGTATCGTTGCTTGCACATCCTCCCGCCATGAGCAGGGCCAGAATGATAGTTACTACTGCCAGCGTACGTTGCTTCATAGGTGAACTCTTTTCTTCAGTAGAAGTCAAAACCGGAAGGGGGATCAGCTCCCGCACTTCCGGTTTTTTCAGGTTAGATCGCCCCTGCGCTGCTCCCGAGGGTCGCTATTTCTTTTCAGGCGTTGCCGGTTTCGGAACATCGGCCGGTTTTTTCTCGTCCGTTTTTGTTTCTTCCTTCTTCCCGCCGATGCTGTTCAGTACATCTTCCTTGATCGTAATCTTGGCGGTTTTTTTCAGTTCGTCCTTGATCTTCTGAAAAACTTCCTGCTGCTTGGTCGGCATAATCGCGCCTTTGATCTGCTCCTTCACTTCTTCGAAGGGGCGGATTCCGGCCGGCCGTTTCCCGGTCAGCTTGATGATATGGAAGCCGAAATCTGATTTGACAATGTCGGAAATCTGACCTTCCTTAAGTGCAAGAGCCGCTTTTTCGAAAGCCGGCACCATGCTGCCTTTACCGAACCATCCGAGATCGCCACCCTTGGCGGAGGAGGAGTCGACGGAATTTTTCTTGGCCAGTTCCTCAAAATTTCCACCGGCTTTAAGCTTGGCCAGAAGGTCCTTGGCCTCTTTTTCGGTCTTCACCAGGATGTGGCTGGCTTTGATCTGTTCGCCGGACTTGAACTTGTCCTTGTTCTGCTCATAGAATTTTTTCATATCTTCATCAGAAACTTTGGATTCAACCTCGACCTTTTTCTTGAGGAACGATTCTACGATCAGGCGTTTTTTGAGATCCTGCAGTTTGTCCTCAATTTCGGCACCCTTGTCGAGGCCGTCTTTGGCTGCCTGCTGCAGTATCAGCTCACGAATTACCATCGTGTCCAGCATCTCCTTGCGCCCCTGGGGGGTGTCGGCCATCGCTTTCAGGTATTCGGGAAGATTTTTCAGTTCACGATCGAAATCGCCGGTGGTGATGCTGCCGCTATTAACCTCGGCCAGCACCTTGCCTTCTTTTTTACCTTCCGGATGTGCACCGCCGGAAGTTGATCCCCCCTGGCAGCCGACAAGTGCAGCCACGCAGAGGGTGGCTGTAAACAGTTTGGTTGTTGTAATAAGTTTCACGTAAAGCTCCTTTTATTTTGGTTAAATGCGGATGTAAAACTGTTAAAAGCTAGCATATCAGCACGGTCGTTGCAACATTATTTCACG
>Ga0182021_10005908_pt1 | contig 14550 bp, 11 predicted proteins | sample 612E3MmetaG_FD_120493 | JGI IMG/M metagenome (GOLD analysis project Ga0182021, IMG submission 120493) | Permafrost microbial communities from Stordalen Mire, Sweden - 612E3M metaG (Illumina Assembly) | ecosystem: Environmental > Terrestrial > Soil > Wetlands > Permafrost | place: Sweden... | reverse complement strand
CGTGCGAGAAGCATCTTCCGGGTCGCCAGCAAGCCGCCAGAGCTGATGCGGGCGATGTAGACTCCTGACGCGAAACCTGCCGCGTCCCACGTCGTGCTGTGGACTCCCGGCGAGGCCGCTCCATCGAAGAGGCTTGCCGCACGACGACCCAGCACATCGAAGACCTCAAGGGTGGCCTGGCCGGGCACACGGACACTGTAGACGATGGTCGTCGACGGATTGAACGGGTTCGGGTAGTTGGCGCCGAGCCAGAACCCCTTCTCCGGAAGAGCTCCTGTTCCCGGAACCGAGGTCAGTCCGGTGCGAATCCGGTACACGGAGGTTCCCGCTGTGATGTACAGAGTCTTCCGGTCCTTCTCCCCCCAGCCACAGTTTGTGGTCTGGCCGGGGACCAGGATTGTATCGAGCACCGTTCCCGCAGGGGAAAAGACCCAGATCCCGCCTGGCCCGGCCGAGAAGACGTTCCCGGCGGAATCCACCTTCATCCCGTCGGCACCCCCGCTGCTCGATTTCATGAGGGCGAACTGCCGTTTGTTGACGATCAGAGAATCCGCCACGACATCCCAGACATAGATGGTGCGCACTTCGGTATCGTTCACATACAGCTTGCTCTCATCAGGAGAGAACGCAATGCCGTTTGGCCGGCTCAGAGTCGAGTCCAGGACCTGGAGGTCCCCGGCGGTATTGATCCTGTAGATACCATTGAACGGAACCTCCTGCTGAGAGGGCTGAATGCCGTAGGGGGGATCGGTAAAGAAGATCGACCCGTCGGATTTGACCACGAGATCGTTGGGGCTGTTCAGCTTCTTTCCGCGGAATGTCGCCGCGAGGACGGTCCATGAACTGTCGAACTCCTGACGCACGACCTTCCTGCCCCCCTGCTGCGCGAAGAGAAGCCTCCCCTGCCTGTCAAACGTCAGACCATTGGAGTTCCCCGTCGGCGTCAGATACACTTTGGTTCCCGAGTCCGCCGACCAGCGATAGATCGTATTGCCGTTGATGTCGCTGAACAGCAGCCCCACTCCATCCTTCCAGAGGGGGCCTTCGACGAACTGGAAGCCTCCTGCAACCTTTTCGACATGGGCCCCTGGAGGAACCGGGTTCTGCGCGTGTGCACACAGTGAGACGGCGAGTACTAAAGCGGCGACAGTCATGAGGACAGCGACAGTAAACCCAGGGTTTCTCAATGTGGACTCCGTATGAAGTAGGATTGAAGAGGAGAACGTACCGCGACGAGGGAGGGGTGAACCCGGCGGGCGGTAGTGCGAAAGCGGCCTTCCTCAAGGAACATACCTCAGGTTCGCGAGAATATCAAGGGGCCGGGGGGCGATGGGAGGGCTGGCGCGCTCGCGAGAAAGGCGACGGACGCTTGCGCAGCACCGAAGCTCCAGCCGAATTCCAACGGACCGGAGGCGCCGTATCCGGGTGTCGGACCAGAAACCTTCCGGCCTGTTCATTCGTTGAGATGTCTTAGAGACGCGGAGTATCCCGGCGCCTGCACTCGATGCGCCGGCCCACGGGCGGCAGACGGTCTGCCGCCGGACGGGTTTTCCTGCGCGCTGAAGAACAGTGGAACAACGATGGGCCGCTATCCGTTGATTGAGTGGAAACGAGGCTGCGCCCCCGCCCCCAGGCTATTCCAGCTGCTGCGGCGGTTGCATCGGGGAGCGCACGGCTCCTGGTACACGGCGAGTCACTGTTCAGGAGGTTCAACGATGAGCGGAATACCGGCCGATACCGGGCAAAGGGATATTCTGCGGACGCTCCTCTATTATGACATCTGGGCCTACCCGCTGAGCGCCCAGGAGATTCTCCGTTTTTTCCCGGGCCGGCCCCCTTCGCCGTCCGAGCTGAGTGGTCACCTCGACCGCTGCAAGGCCTCGGGATTGATCGGCGAAGCCGAGGGGTATTACTTCGTGAGGGGACGTACGGAGGAGGCGGTGGAGCTCCGCAGGAGAAACGCGCGGCGCGCCGCCGTGATGTGGAAAGCCGCAACGTTCTCGGCCTCGGTCATCAAGACCTTTCCTTTTATCCGTGCCGTCTTCGTCTCGGGCGAGCTCTCGAAAGACGTTTCCAGCCCGGACGGCGACATCGACTTCCTCATTCTGACGGAACCGGGCCGCCTCTGGATTGCCAGAAGCCTGCTGACCCTCTTCAAGAAGGTCTTCCTGCTGAACAGCAAGAAGTTTTTTTGCCTGAACTACTTCGTGTCCGCAGACGAGTGCGAGCTGGATTGCCGGAACATCTTTGCGGCAACGGAGATCGCCCATCTCAAGCCTCTGTACAACGCCGATTTGTTCCGTCGCTACATTGCCGCCAATCGATGGATACGGTCCTTCTTCCCGGGATTCACATTCACCCTGAACGGTCCAGCGCGGGTCTCCAACCGCAGAAGCGTTCTTCAGCGCCTCTTCGAGGCGCCGTTCCGGCTCGTGGATGCAGACCGTCTTGACGACATGCTGATGGGGGTGATGCAGCGTGTCTGGGCGCGACGCTATCCTCAATACGACGAGGCGGCGCGCAACCGGATTTTCCGCTCGACGAAGTCCGAATCGCGCGCGTACTGCGGAGACTTCGAAAGCAGAATTCTCACCCTGTACGAGGAGCGCCTGCGGGAGTTCGGCGTGGCGGATTAAAATGTCGGACGTCCTGTTCACCCATTCCTATTTTCTCCGGTTCGATCCGAAGGAGTTCAGGGCGATGATGCCCTATCCTCCGCTCGGTACCCTGTATGCCGCGTCCTCTGTCAGGTCAAGGGGTTACAGTGTCGGGCTCTTCGACAGCATGCTCGCCGTGAATGAGCAGGAGCTGCGCGCCGTCATGCGCCGGGAACGTCCCCGCGCCCTGGTCATCTACGACGACGACTTCAACTACCTCACAAAAATGTGTCTGACACGGATGCGCGATGCCGCCTTCCTGATGTCGTCACTCGCCAGGAGTGAGGGATGCGCGGTGCTCATCCACGGGTCGGACGCCACTGACCATGCAGCCGAGTATCTGAATCACGGTGCCGAGGCGGTCGTCGTCGGAGAGGGAGAACAGTGCGTGGGGGAATTCCTTGACTGGCGGCTCCGGGGGATCGGTGACCGGGATTCCATCCAGGGCCTTGCTTATCAAACCGGCGGGGAGGTCCGCCATACAACGGCACGCCGGCCGCTCAGGGAGTTGGATGAAATCCCCTTCCCGGCGAGAGACCTCATTGACATGCAGGCCTACCGGAAGGCCTGGAAAAGTCGCCACGGCTATTTCTCCACTAACATGGTGACGACCCGCGGATGCCCGTTCCACTGCAACTGGTGCGCAAAGCCTCTCTACGGACAGGTGTACAACACGCGGTCTCCACAAGCCGTCGCCCAGGAGATGCGGGAGCTCAAGAACGCATGTTCTCCGGACCACCTCTGGTTCTGCGACGACATCTTCGGCCTCAGGCCGGGATGGATCCGGGAATTTGCCGACGAGGTGGAGCGCTGCGACGCCCGGATTCCATTCAAGTGCCAGGCTCGGGTGGACCTGCTTTTGCATGAGGATGCGATCCAGCAGCTTGCACGCTCGGGCTGCGTCAATGTCTGGGTGGGAGCGGAGTCGGGCTCGCAGAAAATCCTTGATGCAATGGAGAAGGGTACCACCGTGGCCCAGATCCATGAGGCGTCGCGCCGCCTTCAACGCGCCGGGATACGGGTCGGGTTCTTCCTTCAATACGGGTACCCCGGAGAAACACGGGAAGACATCGAACTGACCCTGCAGATGGTACGGGAGTGCAGACCGGACGACATCGGGATTTCGGTCTCCTACCCTCTCCCGGGGACGAAGTTCTACGAGGATGTGCGGAGAGATCTGGACGAGAAGCAGAACTGGGTGGACAGTCAGGACCTTGCCCTGATGTTTCACGGCACCTTCATGCCTGATTTTTACCGGACTCTTCACAGGATCACTCACAAACGGCTGCGTATCTGGCAGGCCTCCGATCTGCTGCGCAGTCCCGGGTTCGGGCTTCTCCGTCCGGGAGTCTTCCGCAGGCTTGCCTCCGGATGCTATCACCGCCTGACGCTCTCGAGGCTTGAAACACGGCTCAGGGCGCTTGAGGGGTCTCCAAAAACCTGCCTTGCTCCTCCGGAGATGATCCAGAGTGAGACCACGGCAGTCGAGGCAAACAGACCGGACCTTCCCATGACCGCGCGGCAGGCCGCCAGCCCTCTGCAGGCCGGCCCAGAGACAATGGAAGCCGCACCGGACCGCAACGCAATGACCGGCATCGATACGGACATGACCCGCCGCGCCTTCGATGCCGCCGCGCCCGTCTACGACTCGGCCTACGAGAGACTCCCCGGCATCAGACGGATCCGGTCCATCACCGCGGGACTCTACATGACCCATTTCCAGCCGGGGAGCAGCCTCCTCGAGATCAACTGCGGCACCGGCAACGATGCCCTTTTTCTCGCCGCCCGGGGCATGAGTATCCTCGGCACCGACCTTTCATCTGAGATGCTGAGAGAGACGGAGCGAAAGGCGGCCGCAGCAGGACTCGGGCGATCGATCGTGACCCGCTGCCTCTCCTTTGAGCGGCTCGGAGAGCTCGGCGGGACGGAGTTCGACGGCGCATATTCGAATCTGGGAGGGTTGAACTGTACCCGCAATCTCTCCCGAGTGGCAGAGGGGCTTGCGGCCGTGGTAAAACCGGGCGGCATTCTCATTGCTACCCTCATGCCTTCGTTCTGCCTCTGGGAGACCGCAGCGTTTGCGGCCCGGGGCCAGTGGCGCAGGGCATTCCGCAGGCGGTCCAGAGAGGGCGTCAAGGCCGATCTTCACGGCGGCGTGGTCCGGACCTGGTACCATTCGCCGCGCAGGTTCTTCAGCGCTTTTGCAGCACGGTTCGACCATGTGAGGACCATGGGTCTCCTCATATTTCTTCCGCCACCCAATTTCGCGCGCGCCTACGCAAGGCTCGGCCGGGCAGCAGGGTGGCTGGCGCACCTGGACGACCTGGCGGCCGAAATGCCGCCCTTTCCCTCGATCGGCGATCACTTTGTCACCGTGCTGAGAAGGAAACCGCAATGACCGGCCCGGACCCACGCCTCCGGTTCCTGTGGCGCTATGCACGCCCATGGAAATACCGGATTCTCCTCTCGCTGCTCGGGCTCACGTTTGTCTCCGTGGCATCGCTGCTCTATCCCTGGCTTCTGAAGCTGATGGTGGACCAGTTCAGCGGGCGGACCTCCCCGGCCATATCCCTGGACGCTCTTTGCGCCCTCCTCCTTGTCGTCTTTCTTCTCTCGACAGTGGCAGGATACTACCAGCAGGTGGAAATGAGGACGCTTGGCTACCGGCTTCGCAACAGCATGCGCATAGCCCTGTACGCGGCCCTGCTTTCGAGGCCGATGAGCTTCCACCGGCAGACCCGCGTCGGCGAAATCACCTCGCGGGCCACAGAGGACATCGGGCGGATGCAGATCCTCTTCTCCAGCCTCCTCTCTCCCGCGTTCCAGAACACGCTGTTTCTGTCCGGCTGCCTTGCAATGATGGCATGGTTGAACGCGACCGCCACACTGATGGTGGTCGGCCTTGTGGTCCTCCCGATCCCCTTCGTCTGGGTCGCCAGCAGGAAAATCCGGACCCTGACCGCCCGCGGCCAGGCGCATCATGCGCACGCCAACGCATTCCTGGAGGAATCTCTCGTGGCCATGCGGGAAATCAAGGCATTCGCCCGGGAGAAGCTGGAGTTCAGGCGCTATGCGGATTCCCTGGACAGGGCCCTGGGTACTGAAATCGCCGCGTCGAACCTTCACGTGAAGATCAATCAGGTGATCTACATGCTTTTTTCCGGAGCATTGCTGGCGATCTTCTACACCGGAACCCGAAGGACTTTCTTCCCCCACTGGACACTCGGGGACATCATCGCGTTCTATTTCTATTCGTACACCATGACGACTGCTGTTCTCTCTGTCGGAAGGGTGTACCTCACGTACCAGGAAATCTCGGGCTCCCTCGGCCGTGTCATGGATCTCCTGGAAGAGCCCGGCGAATCTCCATCAGAGGGCATCGTCAGCCGTCCGATGGCCGGCAAGGTGGCGTTCCGCAACGTGGCCTTCGCCTATGAGACCGAGAGACCGGTCCTGACGAACGTCACGCTGACCGTCAATCCGGGGGAGTGGCAGCTGATCACCGGAGCCTCAGGCAGCGGCAAGTCGACTCTTGCCGGCATGCTCATGGGGTTCTGCCGGCCCGGGCATGGCACTATCACCGTGGATGACATCCCTCTCCCCTTCTGGCAGCCGGGAAGCCTCCGGAGGCAAATCGGTTATGTCGGACAGGATCCGCTGCTGATTCACGGGACCCTGAGGGAGAACATCCTCTTCCTGGATGTACCGGCTACCGAACAGCAGCTTGCGCGGGCCATAGACCTCAGCTGCCTCGGCGATCTGGTGAGTTCCCTGCCCGGCGGGCTTGACACGGTTGTCGGAGAACGAGGGTACACCCTGAGCGCAGGCCAGAAGACGCGGGTTGCCATCGCGCGCGCGATTCTCCATGATCCGCCTGTTCTGATTCTCGACGAGGCAAACGCGGCGCTCGAGGAGGACCTGGAGCGGCAACTCTGGATGAACCTCGCGGCGGCGCGTGCGGAACGGACCACGATCATCTTCAGCCATCACTCTGAGCACATCCCGGCCATCTACACCATGGCTCGCCTGGACAACGGTGTCCTCCATTTCCTCCCCGCTCTCCATGAAAGGTGACGGACTCACCATGACCAATGGAGAATTCCCGAGGGAAACACAGTCGTGCCTTCCCTGGCCCCGGAAGACCGATCCGAAGAAGATTTTGATCATTCGCCTCCACGCTCTCGGTGACGTCGCGGTCACGCTCCCCGCTTCCGCCGGCCTGCGCGCTCTCTACCCCTCGGCGCAGATCGATTTCCTCACCATGGAGGAAAACGCTCCCCTCCCTGGTTCTCTTCCGGCCATTGACCGGGTCCTGAGGATTCCCGCCTGCTCAAACAGGCGGGATTGGTTCACACAGGCTCTCCATTGCGGCGGTGCCGCACGCCGGCAGGACTACGAGGTGGTCATCGACCTTCAGCGCAACTGGATCAGCCGGACGATTCGCCGTCTTGCGCTGCCCAAGGCGTGGAGCGAATTTGACCGGTACGCCCCCAAGCCGGCTGCCAACCGCGTCCTGGACGCCTTCCGGGCTGCCGGCTTTCCCGATCTTGTGCCTGCCCGATCGCTGGTCATCCGGGACCGCCTCCGCACTGAGGCGTTCAAGCTCCTGGCGGACTACGGGGGTAGTCCTGAGTTCCCCCTGATCGTCCTTAACCCTGCGGGACTCTGGGAGAGCAGGAACTGGCCCCTGGAGAATTATGCATCGCTGGTGAATCTGTGGCTGGCTCACGAGCAGGCACAATTCCTCATCATTGGCACCGGGAGGATACGGGAAAAGGCATCCGCCATCAGCGGGAGCGCGGGCAAGGCGGTGGTTAACCTGGTGGAGAAAACGAACACTGAGATGGCCTTTGCCCTCCTTTCGTGCGCATCCGCCATGATTACCGAAGACTCCGGACTGATGCACATGGCGTGGAGCCTTGGTGTGCCGATCGTGGCCCTCTTCGGATCCAGCAGGCACGTCTGGTCGGCCCCGACAGGAAGCAGGAGCCGCTCACTGCATTCGGGCGACCTCCCCTGCGGCCAGTGCATGAGCCCCCGATGCCAGTTCGGGGATATCCACTGTCTCACGAGATACACGCCGGCAATGGTGTTCAAGATTGCCGTGGACCTGATACCGGCGACACATGCGAGAGCGGTATGACGCGCGTCGCAATGTTCATGCACGGGGGATTGGCGCCTGAGCTCTCAAGGGAAGACGTGCCGGCCATCGCCGCCCTGGTGAGCCGACTTGCCGGGCTTTTTGAAGTGACCGTCTACACGCTCAAGAGGCCAGACGGAGACTGCGAGCCGTTCTCCTGCGGCAACGCCGGCGTGCGGGTGGTCCGGTCAGGTGAAGACGACCATATCGTCAAGACCGCCCCCCGGCTTCTGCACGCCTTCTGGTACGATCATCGGCGCAAACCCTTCGGCCTGGTACACGGGTTCTGGGCCCTCCCCGGAGGACTCACAGCCGTCCTTGCCGGCAGGACAGCACGCATCCCCAGCATCGTGACGATGCTGGGCGGAGAGGCCGCCTGCTTTCCGGAGATCGGGTACGGGAACATGCGAAAGACCGGACCAAGGGCCGCGACACTCTGGACATGCCGTCACGCTGACACCCTCACGGCACTGACCTGCTACCAGCTCGACCATCTTCAACGGTTCAGCGGCAGGAAGTTCCGGAGAACGCGGGTGATCCCGTTTGGAGCAGACGACAGCCTCTTCCCCTACTCAGACAGAAGACCGGAATCTCCTCCGTACCGACTCCTCCACATCGGACATCTGAACCGGGTGAAGGATCAGGCGACACTGCTGAGAGCATTTCAGAACATCGCCCGGAGAGTCGATTGCCGGCTTACGATCATCGGCCAGGACACGATGAACGGCTCACTGCAGCGGCTGGCCGGAGAACTCGGGATCTCCCCGCAGGTGACGTTCGAGGGTTTTGTCCCCCACGAAGACCTGCATCGTCACCTTGCCTGTGCGCACCTCCTTCTCCACTCTTCCCTCTATGAAGGAGAGGGAGTGGTGTTTGCCGAAGCGGCCTCCTCGGGCCTCCCCATATGCGGGACCCACGTAGGATTGCTTGCAGACCTTGGCGATGCGCTTGGAGCAACGGTCGAACCGGGTGATCCGGACGCACTTGCCGAAGCCGCCATCGGCCTGTTGAGCGACGGTACACGGATCAACAAGCTCCGGGAACAGGGCCGCAACTGGGCGCTAGAGCACACCGCCGAATGGACCACCGCCAGGTTTGCGGAGCTCTACCGGAGCCTCCTGAGGGCTCGTCAAGGGATGGGAACGCAGGAAAGGGAATGGGCCACGGCATGAACGGGATGGATCATGGGCGAACGGCGCTCCCGGCGGCCGCAGTGACGGCTTCCGCGGAGGCTGGAGGCCGGACACCGCTGGAAGCGTTTGTCTGTCCGTCATGTCACGGGACACTTGAATCGTTCGATGGGAGCTGGCGCTGTTCCGCCGAAGACCTCGGGTTCGGGATGGAACACGGGATCCCCACCTTCATCCTTCCTCACCGGCGAGACGCGCTGGCGGGATTCCTCGAATTCTACCGCCGGGTCCGCTCGAGCGAGGGGTGGGGGAGCAGCAGCGCCGAATACTACCGCGGCCTGCCGTACCATGACCGGACGGGGAACCATGACTCCGTCTGGCGGATACGTGCACGCACATTCGACTGTTTTCTCCGGCATCTCGCTCGGGACAGGTCCGCTCTGTCAGGGCTCGTCCTGGATGCGGGAGCCGGGAACTGCTGGCTCTCTGCGCGGCTGGCGGAGCGCGGCTTTGATGTGGCCGCCCTCGACATCAATGATGATTCTCAGGACGGGCTCGGCGCTCTTGCCCTCATGAGCCCCGACCTGCGATCGCAGATTGTCCCTGTCAGAGCGGAGTTCGATGCTCTGCCGTTCGGGAGCGAGACGTTCGACCTCGCAGTCCTGAATGCGTCGCTGCACTACTCGCCGGATGTGATGCACACGCTGGAAGGCCTTCTGGCGGTCCTCAGGAGAGGGGGGATGCTGTATATCCTGGATTCGCCCGTGTACGGAACTCAGGAGGCCGGGGAACAGATGGTACGCGAGCGCAATGAACGATTCAGTAAGCAGTTCGGCATCGCGCCGCTGGAGGAGCATTCGTCCGGTTTCATCACCGCGAATATCGTCCGGCAGATTCAGGGGCGGTTCCGTACGGAGCTGCTTGACCCCGGCTATGGCCTTCGCTGGGCCCTCCGCCCGTATGCCGCGAGGCTGCTGGGGAGAAGGGAACCCGCGCTCTTCCAGATCATCGTCGTCCATAAAGGCTGAGAATCATGATTTGCCTTGTCAACCCGTCCTCAACACGTTGGAGATACCGGATCCCTCTTTCGGTGCTCGCGATAGCGGCCTCACTCGAAGGTCACTACGACTACGAAATCGTGGACGGCAACCTCGACAGGGAGATCTTCACCACACTCCCGAGGCTCATCCGTGAGAAGCGGATCAGGTATGCCGCTTTCACTGTCATGCCTGGGCCCCAGCTGGAGCAGTCGATCCTGCTCTCGAGGCTCATCCGGCAGGAATTCCCGCATGTCACAATCATCTGGGGGGGGTACTTCCCCACGCTGCATACCGGGGTCGTGCTCAATGCGCCTTATGTCGATTATGTCGTCCGTGACCAGGGTGATTACGCGTTCAAGCGGCTCATCGACTGCCTCGAGCACGGCGGCTCACCCGGGTCCATCCCCGGACTTTCCTACAAAGAGCATGGGATCCGGCACAATGAGAAACAGAAGCTGATCGACCCCAATGAACTGCCTGCACTCCCCTACCACAGGGTCGATCTCCGGCGGTATATCGGCAGGACCTATGTCGGAACGAGAACGGTCAACTATCACTCCAGCGTGGGCTGCCCGTTCCTGTGCGGTTTCTGCGCGGTGGCGGCATCGTACAAAGCCCGTTGGCTCGGGCTCACGCCTGAACGGATGGTGAACGATCTCCGCTGGTTTGCACAGCACCACGGCGTCAACGCGATCGAGTTCCACGACAACAACTTCTTCACCTCCGAAAAGCGGACACGCGAGTTCTCGGAGCGCCTGGGGGACGGTGAGTTCACCTGGTGGGGCGAGGCCCGGCCCGACACGCTTCTGGCCTACGACGATCAGACATGGCGTGAGATGCGCAGGGCAGGCTGCAAGATGATCTTCATGGGTGCGGAATCGAGTTCACCGGAGGTCCTGGCACTCATGGACAAGGGTGGAACTCAGACCCCGGACACCGTCCTCGAGCTTGCCGGGAAGATGCGCTCGTTCAATATCGTTCCCGAATTCTCCTTCGTCCTCGGGAGTCCGACCGCCAACGTGCAGGAAGATATCGAGCGCGACATCCGGTTCATCAAGAGAATCAAGGCGATCAACCCCCGCAGCGAGATCGTCATGTATGTGTATTCGCCCGTCCACTTCGAGGACTCCGACCTCTTCCATGCCGCGCGAGAACACAACTTCAGCTATCCTCAATCGCTCGATGATTGGCTTCTTCCCGAGTGGCAGCTCCACGACCTGAGAAAAAGCCCGGTGACGCCATGGCTCAGCAAACGGGACATCGACCGCATCAGGAACTTCGAGCGGGTGCTGAATGCATGTTATCCGACGGTGTCCGATCTGAAGCTGCGGGCTCTTGGCCGCAATGTCCTGAAACTCCTGGGTTCGTGGCGCTACAGGCTCTCCCTCTACACCATTCCCTATGAGATTGCGTTGATGCAAAGACTCTTCCGCTACCGCCAGCCGGAAGTGGAAGGGTTCTGACCGATCACGCGTCCTCTCAACCTCAGGAGACCGCATTGAAAGACACCGCCCGTCAGACCCTGTCCCGGCAGCAGCTCGACGAACTCGCGCCCAGGTACGACGGGCTTTTCGGACACGGGGACCGCGGCGACTGGATGAGGCGGAGGGTCCAGGAGACTCTGTTGAAGAGGTTCAGACCGGGCGACCGTATCCTGGAATTCGGCTGCGGCACAGGAACCGACGCGGTGATGCTTGCGAAGAGCGGGGTCTCTGTCACCGCCACCGATATTTCGCCGGCCATGGCGGAACTGACGGCGAGGAAGGTCCGCCTGGAAGGTGTCGAGGCACTGGTTCGCGTTGCGGTCGTTGATGCAGGAAGGCTGGAGAACCTCGGCGGACATATGTTCGACGGAGCGTTTTCAAATTTTAATGTCCTGAACTACCTTGACGATCTCGACGGGTTCTCGGATCGCATCGGAGGTCTCTTGAGGCCGGGAGCCCCATTGATCTGCACACTCCTGAACAGGGTCTGTCTCTGGGAGGTCCTGTATTTCGCGGCAACAATGAAGCCCGTGCGGGCTTTCAGGAGGATGACGCGGCGGAACGAGGAGCTGATGGCCGGCCAGGCCCCGCTCGCGCTGAGGCTGTACCGGCCTGGGGTGTTCGCCCGTAAGCTCTCGAGGGACTTCGCTGTCCGGCGGATCACCGGGTATGGTCTCCTGCTCCCTCCCGCCGGATTTGCGCCTCCCGCCGGGAGGTGGGAATGGATCTTCCGCCTGGCCGAGCGGCTCGAGAAGAACCTCTCCGGGTTCCCCTTCTACTCTCTCTGCGATCACTACGTGATCGAGCTTGAGAGAAAGGCACTGCCATGAGCGAGGCTGGTGCGCGGGGTGCCCGCACGGAACCCTCGGTTGCCAGGCGCCTCCTGAGGCGGGCCGCCCACTCGTTTGCCCATCGCCTCTACGCCCGGATCGCGAAGGCAGGAGACAGGGTTTACTTCCATGACGTTTCCCTTGAAATCGCTCCGTCGGTCTTCCATCCCCGCCTCACGCTCACGAGCAAGGTTCTCGCCGGGTATCTTGAAACCATTGAGCTGCGTGGCAGCCAGCTCCTGGACATGGGGTGCGGATCAGGGATTCTGGGGTGTGTCGCCGCCCGGCAGGGTGCCGACGTCACGGCTGTCGATATCAATCCTGTGGCTGTCGAGTGTACACTCCGGAATGCCCGGGCTAACCGGCTCCAGGACAGGATCAGGGTTCTGCACAGCGATCTGTTTGGCGGTCTCCCGGCGGAGACCCGATATGATCACATCGTCTGGAACCCGCCGTTTTATGCAAAGGAACCGACCGACGATGCAAGCCGGGCCTGGAACGCCGGCTCCCGGTTTGAGGTCATTGACCGGTTTGCCCGGCAGGCCGCCGGCCGCCTGCGTCCGGAGGGAAACCTCATCATCATTCTTTCCACGGATACGGATGTTGATGCGATCGTCGGAGGGATTGCCTCATACGGCTTCACGCCGAGACTGGCAGTCTCGAGGAAACGGTTCTTCGAAACATTGAAGATCTACGAGTTTACCATCCGGACAGGCCGATGAATCTCCCCGCGCTGCTCAATACGCTTGGGACAAGATGCCGCACTCTCCCCCTGGTGATCTTGTACGTCACGGAAGGGTGCAACCTCCGTTGCATGACATGCTCCTACAGGAATCCCATCCCTGGGGAGCTGAGCCTGGAGGACATTAGCCGTCTTGGAAGGGCGCTCAAGGAATTCGGATTGCGCCACGTCGTATACTCCGGCGGTGAACCGTTGATGCGGAGGGATTTTCACGAGATCTGCCGGGTGTACCGCGATCTTGGAGTCCGCCAGACCCTGCTTACGAACGGCGTGCTTCTCGAGAAGCGTCTGGAAGAAGTTGCGCCCTTCCTCGAAGAGATCATTGTTTCGGTCGACGGTCCGGACGAAAAGACCCACAATGCAATCCGGGGAAGAGACTCTTTCGGCCAAATCCTCAAAGGAATCAGGAAGGCGGCCTGCTCACCGTGCCGGAGGATGCTCTCATTGAGAACGGTGCTTCAGAGGGAGAATTTCAGGGTTCTCATCGAGATGGTCCGCCTCGCCCGTGATCTGGGAGTCGACCGGATTTCATTCCTGGCAGCCGATATCCGTTCCGACAGTTTCGGCAGGGAGAGGCTGGGGCTCGCAGCTGCTGATGAGAAGATCATACTCGGAGAAGAGGAGACGGCGGAGTTCCGCGACATCGTCGGACGGATGGCAATTCTGTTCGAGGAGGAATTCAGATCCGGGTTCATTGCCGAATCTCCTGAGAAGCTCCTCCGGATCGCAGGCTATTATGAGGCGCTTCTCGGCAAGGGTCCTTTCCCCCCTACCCACTGCAATGCTCCGATGGTCTCGGCGGTCATCACGTCGACGGGGAATCTGCACCCCTGCTTCTTTCTCCCGCAGTATGCCAACCTCAGGGAGGGACCCCTCGAGGAGCTGTTGAACGGTCCGGGCATTCGGGCAACCCGGGGGGATGTCAGGGCCATGGCGCTGGACCGGTGCCGGAAATGCGTCTGCACCCTGCATGTCAGCCCCGCATCGGCAATGCTCGACCGCTTCTGACCCTCCCCTCGCTCACGAGAGACGCGCCCCGCAAGATCCGTGCTGTTCGGAAGTGCCTCCGATTCGCTACGATCCCGGCCTGATACTCCCGATCCCGGTGACGGTTTTATTGACGATCTGCGGATTGCCTGAATAGACGATACTTCCTGCGCCTGAGACGATCGCATCAAGCTGCCGGGTGACGTTGACCTCCACGAAGTCAGCCCAAGCCATCGGAGATGGCGTCCGTCCAGAATCGAATACCTGAGAAACGATCGCGTGGCGTACCTGTCAGGCCCGCAGGAGGAGGACTGTTGCGGGCTTATGCCGCGGCGTCGACTGGAGTTGTCTCGATGGAGATTCGAGCGGGGGGTTCGGCTTCGAGCAGCGTGGGGGGAAGAAGTGCATCGAAGGTCTGGAATGTCGGCACGGACGATGACGGAATCCGGTGGAGCTCCGTCTTCAGTCCCTGGCCATCGGCCCGCACAAAGTTCACGCAGAGGTCCCCCGGAGTTGGTCCCTGCACGCTTCCTCCAGCGT
>Ga0182021_10005906_pt1 | contig 14553 bp, 14 predicted proteins | sample 612E3MmetaG_FD_120493 | JGI IMG/M metagenome (GOLD analysis project Ga0182021, IMG submission 120493) | Permafrost microbial communities from Stordalen Mire, Sweden - 612E3M metaG (Illumina Assembly) | ecosystem: Environmental > Terrestrial > Soil > Wetlands > Permafrost | place: Sweden... | reverse complement strand
TGGCTCGCAGGCGCGCCTTCTCGTTGAGCTGGCGCAGAAAGGGGTTGATGAGACGCAGGTTCTCGTCCCGCATCTCGATGGGGATGTCGCCGTTGGGGACCGCGCGGCACGTGAGGCATGTGCCGTCGGCTCGCTCCTGCACCGTGAGGACAGTGTCGGCGATGGGGTGGTCATAGTTGAACTGGCCGATCAGGCAATCCGCCTTGCACACAGCGCAGCCACCGCGCCGGCACCCGATGGCGTAGGCGTACCCCGCCTTGTATAGGCCGGACAGCACCGTCTCATCGGGGTCGAGGTAGATCACCTCCCCGCTCGGATGCACGGTCACGACTGGCATCTGGCGCTCCTTTGCGACACTGGTCAGCCACCGGCTGACACTTAGAGACTGCGGTGCCGTGCGACCCCCTGTCAGCGCCGTTCCTCAGAACGGAACACGCTAGGTGAAGGCCTTCAGTATGGGGCGCGCAGTACCGGACCTGCGCCGGGTCGAGACAGAGCGCACCAGACGAACAGGGAAGCGTGGGCGCGCTGGTTCACAGGGTGGTCGCGTGGCTTGGGTAGCAGAACGGTTTGCGCGCGATAAGTCAAACCGGGCGATCTCAGCAACCAGGATTCGTTCGGACTTCCAACACTGCGGTCTGGCCGAAGAGCTCTAATGGTGGCAAGACTTTCAGGTGTTCACCCCCGCCCCGCCACCAGGACGGAGACCCGTTTCAAGATCCCAGCTTCCCGACCTACGCATCTCAGATGACTAACTTCCCGGCCGAAAATGGGCGGGGCCACCACCGCCGCGAAGTCCGTATCAAGGGCGCCTACCGGGGCTTGGGCGCGGAAGTGGCACGTCTTTCGAGGCCGATCCTCGCTGCGCATGAGATCAAGTCGTGACCGAGCAGGGTGCCCACCACATAGAGCCGTCCCGGCCCAGGCGGCAGGTAACAGCTCAGCTAGTCGCGCGGGGGCTGACTCGCTGCGACGAGCCGGAGGCGGTGTCTTTTCATCACCGCACGGTCCAACAGCGCCTCGTGGCGCACAACGTCCTCGGTCCACACACTGATGCTAGGGCCCGGGCTGAAGCCAGCTGCGTAACCACCTTGACAGGAAGGGCACGCCCACCCAGGACATGAACGGGACGATGATCGCGGTGGTCACCAGAACGCGCAGGCAGATGTTCCAGGAAGCCATGTGCGGAACCACGGCCCAGTTAAGCAGCAACGACGCCGGGTACAGGGCCACTGCAATGATCACGGCCGTCTTCCACCGAGGCGCGGGCACGACGGGCCGGCCGAGCACGTGGGAGAAGATCCCCTCGAAGCCGCTTATCGCGTGAAGGATTGCCTCCCCGGTGAGCAGGGGCTCGGCCGCCGCAATCCAACGGCGGCGCTGCGCACTGTTCTCCCAGGCAGTCAGCGCATCGGCGCTGGCGAAAGAGAAAGCGATCACGAGGTCGTCACGGTCAGGAGGAGCCGGACGGTAGATCTCCCCCCCGAGATGTCCGGGGAAGGCCTCGGCGGCCGCGACAATCCCGTGCGCCCACGCATCGAGTTCCGCTTCGCGGCCAGGGGCAGGATGGCGCGCCACGACCACAGTGACGGGCAACCCGGCATTGCTGCCAGCCTGGTCGTCCTGTGTCATGACCACCACACCACCTCGCCCTTCGCCGCCATTGTTGTCTCCATTGTCGCCGTGCCGGTCATCAGCGCGGCGGGGCTGTTCTGTGGCGCGGAACGCCGACGAGATGGCCGGCCACGCAGTCCGCTCTTGCGTGCGACGGGTACGCCCAGTCCAGTACCTCCGAAGGCCAGGAGGGGAGGCATCGCATGGACCGGACCGCCACAGGGTCCAGGGTCGCAGGCCTTACCGCCATGGCTTGGCTGTTCGTGCGGGGTCGAGTCCACAGGTCGTGGTGTGTGAAGCGGTCGCCACATCATACGGTAGTTGGTTTCCGACGTGCTCGGCTTGGACGCGGACGTCGAATAGGGGCCTGGGATGCTCAGGGCTGGCTCTGTTGCAAGCGCGAGCCGCGCTCACTTGGGTGAGGACGGGCCGACCGTTCCAGGGACGGGAACGGTCGGCCTCTGCCAGGCAGGCGCCATTGACAATGGAGGTCCAAGAGAACATTTCCTGTCCGAACGCGAGGAGTAGCGATGGCTGATCAGGGTCCGGAGATCGGTAAGAGCGTGCTGGCAGGCGGAATCCGCACGAACTACCTGCAGGCGGGCGAGGGCGAGCCTGTCGTCCTGGTTCACGGCTCGGGACCTGGGGTATCGGCCCACGCGAACTGGCGTCTGACCATCCCGACCCTCGCCCAACGGCTTCGGGTGTACGCCCTGGACATGGTGGGGTTCGGGTTCACCGAGCGCCCGGCGCAGATCGACTACAACCTGCAAACCTGGACCGACCAACTGATCGGATTCCTTGACGCGCTGGGGATCGAACGGGCCAGCCTGGTCGGTAACAGTTTCGGCGGCGCCATCGCCCTGCACACGGCGACCCAGCACCCGCAGCGGGTCAACCGCCTTGTCCTGATGGGCAGCGTCGGCGTGCCGTTCCCCATCACCGCGGGCTTGGACGCGGTGTGGGGGTACGAGCCGTCGCTCGAGTCGATGACCGCACTCATGGACTACTTCGCCTACAACAAGGACCTGCTCACCGGCGAACTCGCGCAGGCACGGTTCAAAGCGAGCACGGCGCCAGGGTTCCACGAGTCCTATTCGGCCATGTTCCCTGCCCCTCGGCAGAGGTGGGTGGATGGCATGGTGACCCCTGATGAGTCGATCGCCGCGCTGAGACACCGGACGCTCGTGGTCCACGGGCGCGAGGATCGCGTCATCCCGCTCGCCAACTCCTACCGGTTGCTCGACCTGATTCCTGATTCCCAACTGCATGTGTTCGGTCACTGCGGTCACTGGACCCAGATCGAGGAGTCCGCCGCGTTCAACCACATGGTGCTGCGTTTTCTCGCGGACGCCTGACCGGCTCATCCGAGTACTCTGCCTCACGTGGCGGAATTGATTCGTGTCGGGTTGGTCGGAGCCGGCGCCATGGGCAGCGCGCTCGGGGCGGGCTGGGTCGCCGGCGGCGCTCGAGTGCTCACGTGCCTCATCGGGCGCAGCGACCGAACTCGCACCCTGGCCACAGGGGCAGGGCTGGAGCTCGCCGCAACCCTGGACGAGGTGGTGGCGACGTGCAACGTCGTCGTCTCGGTGGTCCCGCCCGCGTCCGCAGTCTCCTGCGCCGAGAGCATCGCGCAGGCCGCTGAGCGCCGTGAGGTCCATCCCCTGGTCATTGATCTCAACGCCATCGCGCCGTCTACCGTGCGCCAGATCGGTGTCCGGCTGAGCAAGGCGGGCTGCGACCTGCTGGACGGCTCAGTTTCGGGCGCACCGCCCAGCAGTGGCTCCACCCCCACCCGGGTCTACGTCTGCGGACCCCGCGCCGTCGAGCTCGTCCGGCTGCCCAACCCATGGATTGACGTGGTGGAGCTTGCCGGACCCGTGGGCGCTGCCTCAGCCCTGAAGATGTGCACAGCGTCGATGTATAAGGGCGTCCACGCGCTGGTGATGCAGGCACTGCTGACCGCCGAGGCGAACGGGGTGCGCGAACCGTTTCTAGACGACACCGCACGCCGGTGGCCAGCCGACGTACCGCACTGGCACATCGACGTCGCCGTCGCTGCCAGCAAGGGGTGGCGGTTCGTCGACGAGATGAACGAGATCGCCCGGACCCAGGCCGACGCCGGGTTGCCGGCTGGCTTGTTCGAAGGCGTGGCCGCAGCCTACGAACGGGCGGCGCAAACCGAACTCGGCCACGCCGATCCCGAGCACATTGACCCTTCCTCGACCGTCGACGCGGTTGTCGCAGGACTCCGCATCCGGGTCAACTGACAGAAGGTCCGGGTTCACCCCGGCCGCAGGACATCAAGTCAGAAAGGGGTCAGGAACCGCGAACAGGTCCGGTCCGACACCGGTCATCCGTAAGGCGGTGGCGTGCGCACGCTGGAGTCTGCGGCGGGCATGGCGCAGACGAGCGGTGGGTCGGCGGCCAGCAGGGCGGTCCTCGGACAGTTGGCGGACCTCAGGGCTGCCTGGGCGACGGCAATCAGACGGTGGTCGCGGCGCACCTGCACGAGCGAGCGTGCCTCGTGCTCGCGGCGAGCCGCGGTCAGGACCCGTTCCCACAGCAGCGCCGCGACAAGTGGCGCTGTGAGCCGCACGCAGGCGGCGAGCAGGGACCCGGGATCGACCTGCAAGGCCCGTGTGCTTCCGATGGCGGGCCCGACGAGCTCGTGAAGGGCGGAGAACGTCCCGGATGCCAGCGAAACCCCCCATACGGCTGCGGCGTCCACCCCACCGGGGCGACCGGCCAGCGCCGACGCCCCGGTCAAGAGTGCGAAGGAGATCAGGGCGAGCTCGAGGAAGCGGGGCGTGAGGAACATCGGAACGAAAAGTCACGCTAACGACCGGGCCCGTACAGAAAATGGCCCTTGCGGGTTGTTGAGCACCTCAACTTCTTGACATCGTTTCTCACACACGAGAGCTGGGCGAGCAGGCCCGTGGTTGTCAGTTTTCGAGTTCGACTGCACGGATGTCCGAGTTCCTCTGCACGTGTCCTGGCTCCGTCGATGTTTATGTGGGCGTGGCGACCCTCTCTGTGTTGCGCTGAGCGACTATGCGAGGCAGCAACAGCAAGCCTGAGCCACTGGGAGTATCGAACAGATTCCAGATCGTGCAGACGAGCACAGACACGCCAAAAGTCCGAACTCATTTGCAATCCGTGCCAAACGACCAGGTCGCTGTGCAGACGAACTCGGACATTGACAGTGGTCGCTACTGGGCGGCTGTGCTCATCTGACGGTCGTTACTTGGACACGACCGGGATCATCCCCGAGCGTCAGCTTCGATCCAACGGGTGCAACGCCCAGCCAGTCACTAACGTGACTTTTCGTTCCGATGTTCCTCACGCCCCGTCTCCAAGGGTGAGAAGGGCATCGCGATCCTCGCGCCGGTGGTGCGCATGGTCGAGGTGGACGTGACTGCGGAGGACACGTCCAAACAGGCCGAGGAACGGCGCAGGATCGTGGCCTTCGCCCAGGCGTACGTGTTCGACATCTCCCAGACCCAGGGGGTCTTCGCACACAACCTGGTCAAGATCGGTGCACTGGCCAGCTAGTCAGTCCCAGGGCACCGATCAACCCGTGGAGGATCGAAGGCCGGATACCCGTCAATCACCGGCCACCCATTTTTCTTCAGGTCGAAGTAGCTAGCCGAAGCTGTCGTAGTGGATTCGGTCGAGCTCGATCCCATTGTCTCTCAACAGGGCCAGCGTGGCGTTGGTCATGGGCGGCGGCCCGGCGACATAGAACATCGCGTCCGTCAGGCCGGGGAGGTGCTCGGCCAGTGCTGTCGTGACGAAGCCGGTGGTCCCGTGCCAGTCGCCTGGCGCGTCCAGCAGGGCACCGTGCAGGTGCCCGTTCCTGAGGGACGCCGTGGCCCTGCCCAGCTCATCCCAGCAGACCAACTCGGAGGTGGCGCCGGCGCCGTAGAACACGTGCACGGCTCGTCCGTGGTGGTCGGCGCCGCCCGCAAGCATGGCTAGTTGGGTGGTCATCGCCAGGATGGCTGAGACGCCCGTCCCACCGGCGACGAGGACGACCGGGTCGTCCCCCTCGCGCAGGAACATGTCGCCGTAGGGGAGTTCCATCGGGACCTGCTCGCCCTCGGCCACGCAGAACAGGCGTTCACTGCCCGGCCGCCCGGCATACCGCTTGGCGATGAAGCTGACTTCGGATGAGCCGGGCAGGCCGGCCATCGAATAGCAGCGGCGCAGCCCCGCGCCGAGGTCGAGGATGGCGTGCTGACCCGGCCGGTATGCCGCCTCGGCGCCGATGCTGAACCGGAAGCGGGCGACGTCGGGACCGAGGTCCTCACGGGCCACGAGTTGCCCGAAGTGGTCCACGACGGGCGGCCGGGAAGTGGACGAGTCCGAGGACTGCGCCACCCTGATCTTCAGGTCCGCCGTGGGCGTGGACTGACAGGCCAGGACCCGGCGCCGGCGACCGTCCCGCGGGTCGACCGCCGACGCCGCGGCATACAGCAACTTGGTCTCGCCCTCAACGACGGTCACCTTGCAGGTTCCGCAGCTGCCCCAGCCGCACTCGAACGGCAGCCAGATGCCCGCCCGGCGTGCGGCGCTCAGCAGGCGCTCGCCCGGCAGCACCTCAAAGGAGGTGCCGCTGCCGACGACCGTCACCCGATGCGGGGTGGCGTCCGGGACATCAACCACGAGTGGGTCGACGGTCGTCACAGTCCAGCCGCGTGGATGACGCCCTGCCGAGCCGCCGAGGCCGCGTCCACCACCTGCGCGGGCTCGATCGGATGCGTGGCCCCACCGAACAGAGCCGCCAGGCCCACCACTGCGGCGTCGGCTCGGGGCTGCCACGCCTCCAGCCAGCCGCCGACCACGTCGGCCATCGCGGGGTCGTGCTTCACGGCATACCGGAGAAGCGCTGCCGTCCAGTCCTGGCTGCGTTGGGCGTCCAGTTGGAACTCGGCCATCAGCAACGACAGGTACTCGTCGCCGTTGCGGGCCGCCAGCTCGGAGAGCTGTTGGTTGACGACGGAGTCGAGGACCGGCTTCACCGCGACGTTGAGCGCGACGAACGCCTCTCCCCAGTCGCGAACAGCCAGAAGGCGCTCGAGCACCTCACGCAGCGGCTGCCAAGCGGCGCCGTGCTCCCACGGGTCCCGGGCCGCGGCCGTCTCGGCAAACGACGCGTCGTGAGCATCTGCCAGGGCCTTGGTGTGGTACGCGATGCGCTGGATGCGGCGCAGCTCGTCGGCGGCCTGGAAGTTGGAGCAGTTGATGATGAAGGCCGAGGGGGCCATCTGTCCGACGTAGAGCCCGGTCATCTGCAGGACGTGTAGCGGGAAGCGCAACGGCACGAAGAGGTCACGAAGGGTCGTGACCCAGGCGGGGTCCAGAGCCGACACCGACTCGGCGTCCTCATGGTGGTCGGTGAGCAGGTCGACGTAGGTCTCCCGGTCGTGCTGGAGCATCACGTAGTCCGAGTACATGAGCTTGGCAGGGTCGCGGAACCCCTCCCAGTCGTCGACATTGAACGCTGAGCCCTCGCGGTTCTTCAGGTAGAAGAGGTTGAAGGGCGCCTGCGGGTCCATTTCGAACGGCGCAGGCTCGCGCCGGAAGTGGTAGTTGCACTTCGCCGCGGTCGCTTCGTAGGCGCTCGGGCGCCGCTTGACGTCGCCGAGCAGGCTCCACGTCTTGGGTGGCTTGCGCTGGGTCGTGGCCATGGGTCAGTCCTGCCTCTCGAGAAACCAGACGACGTCGTCGTCTGTGAGCTTCATGCGGCCGGCGAAACCCGCCAGCTGCGGTTCCAGTTGGTGCAACTGGAAGGTGCGCCCGAGCGCCTCTTCGAGGCTGGCACGCGTCAACCGACACACGTTGGGCGTCATGATGCGGATGTAGCCGCCCTGGTCGTCGACGAGGACCTCCGCGTCCGGGTTGTCGACCTCGATCGCGTCGATCACGGCATCGGCAAGATTGGCGTCCATGCCGCGAATCACCGGACCCACCATCTTCGTTTGCGAATCCATGGGTGAACCTTTCCGAGCGTAGGGGGCCTAGGTCTGGAACCGGTTGTGGTGGCGTTCGCCGTCGTCGGGGATGCCCACGCGGATCTCGTCGGACACCACCCGGACGGCGAACTCGTACAGCTGACAGCCCGTGGGGTTGAGTCCCTTGCCAGTGGCCAAGTCGAACTCCCACCGGTGGCCGGCGCAGATCAGGACATTGCTGTCCGGGTCCCACGCGCCGTCGGCGAGCAGGACCTCCTGGTGCGGACACATGCCTTGGTAGGCCTTGATCTCGCCGCCGTCCAGGTGGGCCAGCAGCACTTGCTCGCCGTCCACCTCGACATCGAGAAGGTCGCCCTCCCAGAGGTCGTCCAGGTATGCCGCGTTCACGAAGCGTGTCGTCCCGTTCATCCGTAGATGACCTCGAGGACGTCCATCGGAGCGCACCCCGTGTCGGCGATCGTGGCCGTGTCGGCGAGGACCTTGCCTTGGTAGCGCACCTTGAGCGGGCGGTCCTGAGCCGCCACGCGGGTGCCGATCCCGTGGTGGGCGATGGCTTGGGCCACCGCGGTCATCGGGTCGGCGTCGTCCGCCGTCACGAGCACGACGACGAAGTCGCCCTCGACGATGCCCTGCACTGGAAAAAGCGCCATGGTTGTTTCTCCCGTCATAGAAGGTTGTCGGGGCGGTCAGGCCGTGCCCGAGGCGATGGGACCGGCCAAGACCGGTGCGGTGGCGTGCGCCCAGTCGTAGTCGGTGCCGTCCTGGCCGCACTCCTCTGGCGAGAGGCCCATGTAGGCCAGGGCGCCAGGGATCGTCGGCGGCTGGATCACTCCGCTCAGGAGGCGGTCGACGATCGAGGTGTGGCCCTTGAACTGCTCGGGCGTCTGCTCGAAGACCCACTGGCAGGGCTCGGAGCAGAACGTGTAGGTGCGACCGTCGATGGTGAGCTGCCGGGGCAGCGGGCTGTCGAGGTATCCGGCGGCGTACCCGGCGGGGGTGCACACGGGAAGCTGGCAGCTGTTGCAGACGATCGGGAAGGTCTCCGGCAGGGTGAGCTCGGGCTGACCGGCGCGGATATTCTTGCCCATCTCGTCCCAGTACTTGCCGAAGGAGTCGTTCCAGCCGGGGTACTTCTCCTCCAGCCACGCCCGCTCCTCGGGGCCGACGCCGGCGACCGGGTTCCACCAGACCGTGGGGCGCCAGAAGTAGACGCCCAGGTGATAGCCGTGGTGCACCCAGTTCATCTCATTGTTCATCTTGTCCCAGTACCACGGGCGCTCGAGACCGAAATCGCGTAACTGGTCGACGAACTGGGTGTTGATGAACTCGTCCATGAACTCCTTGAACGAGTGCGTCCGGTGCTCGAGCGGGGTGTAGTAGTCCATGGACAGGCCGGTGAGCAGGGCAAAGAGCTTCCAGGCCCGCCAGAACATCTTGTCGAACAGGGCCTGGGCCACGTCCTTCTTGCCGGCCGCGACGAGGATCTTCAGCGTCGGCTCGCCCTGCTGCGCGTGCCGGGCCTCGTCGGTCTGGATCGAGGAGATTAGCGAGGCGAAGTCGATGTCGCCGATCTTCATCGCGTCCGCGGCCATCCCGAGGAACTGCAGGTTGGTGAAGCCGGTCTCGAACGTGAAGGTCAGTTGGATCGCCATGGAGACCGCGTCGTTGGCGGTGAACATGTCGTCGAACAGGTGACGTGCGGCGATGATCCCCCACTCGTTGGTGTGGTACGCCTTGTGCGCCCAGTCCAGCCGGGGCTCCTTGCTCAGCGCCTGGTAGGGGACGTATGTCTGCAGCTGTGAGTGCCGGGTCTCGTCGAGCGCGCCGTAGGTCGCCATGTTGCGCCAGGCGGCGGCCCGCCCGAAGCGCGCCATCCGGGCCTCGCCGATCGCGGCTTGGTACTCCGCCACCGCGATGGCGCCGTAGTGGGCGGTCACGGCCGCCATCCATCCGGGATCGAGGTTCTCGAAGATCTTCGAGCGCCCGACGACGTTGTTGACCGAGTACACCGCGGTGTCCTTGCCGGCCTGGTTGTGGACGTACTCGGCGTAGGTGATCTTGTAGGGCTCGTCCCAGGACCACCAGTCCGCGGCCGGCACGCCGAACCCGTTCGAGAGCAGCTCGGGGAACACCTCCTCCTCGGTGGCGTAGGAGAAGTCCCAGTTCATGTCCCTTGTCAGGTCGTACCAGTCTGATCGTGCCAACTGCGGCATAGCGTCTCCTTCTCACTAGCACGGCGGCGGGGAATACCGCGGTCGCTGCTGGGGAATCCGTGTGACCCTAGGGGTCAGCCGTCATCTCCGCTCACTTGCGCTGGACTTTCTTCACTTGGAGGGGTGCGACCCTGGGAGTCGCTTGCTCTTGCCTCACGGTAATCAGCAGGATCGGACTTGTCGGTGCGCGTTCCGCAAGAGGGAACAGAGCCGCCACTGGCCTCGAGACGCTCGAGAAACACCACGTCGATGCCGTCGGCCACCGAGAGGTTGACGGTGTGCACCGTGATCTTGGCCATCCGGGTCAGAACCGGGAGGACGACGTGGCGCAGGATGCTGCGGGCCTGGGCCAGCTGACCAAGTTCGTACAGATGCAGCCCCAGGCGATAGTGGCCCGTGTCGGGGTTCTGCTCGGCGATCCCTTACCCGGACAAGAACGCACCCAACGCGGATGTCCGGTAGCTCCCGCCGTTCCGGTGGCGGAACGGTCAGCGGAGCACCTGAAAGCGCCGTTCAACGCCACCCTGATCGTCCCGTTGCCCGATCGCTAACCGAAGCAGTCCGGAGCCTCTGGGCCATCGGGAATGCGCTTGGTGCGACACCTCCTCGGGGGAGGCTTATGAAGGGAATCTGGCTGGGCACTAACTTCGCACTGTCGATCGTGCCGGTCGGCCGACTTCGCCATGGTCGACAGCGACCACCACGTTTGTGTGGCCGTTCCCTCGCCACGAATTCTGAATGACCCCTCCGAAACGGACGACGCCTGGGAGCTTCACGCTGTGTCGGGGTGACCAAACCCAGTCGCCTCGTCCGCTGCACGGGTCATCGCCTCCGCCCCGGCGACGGGCTGAGAGGGTCGGGCAGCCCCCGTCAGCTGTCGCCATCCGAGGCCGCCGCTGGATCAGACGCAGAAGGCAGCCTCACACCGTTGACGCGAAGAGAAAGTGCCAGCCGAACCACCACCATGCTGCGACGATTCCCACGCGGATGGTGCGTGAGGTCATCACCTGGGCGAGCATGTCGTCAAGGGGCGCCACCCGGTCGGGTTTCCGCTGGGCATGGATTTCCAGGGACATCATGAGCGCGACGATCGTGAGGTAACCCGCGATGGTCACGGCGCGGGTTACGGCCGGCTCCATACCCGCAGCAAACCAAGGCCGCCAAGCAACCACAGGCAAACGAAGATGATGCGACCCACGGGCCAAGACACGAATGGGTCAACCAGGAAAGACACGGTGGGGAATTCCTGCTCCGCTGCCAGCGACCTCCTACTGAGAACGAAGGCAAGCGCCTCCCACAGGCACAACATGGTGACAAGCACCGACCAGGCCACAGCTGACGCACGGGTCGCACTATCTGGCCGGCCCGGGCGGGGCGGATCGGGAACCCAGGCGAACAGGAGCACGGCCACCCCCACCAAAATCATCCCTAGGAGATCCAACCAACTATGCCGGGGCACAACAACAAGGAGCGCTCCGAGCGGACCGGTGACACTGAGGATGAGCCATTTGGGCGCGGTCACAGACCGCTTAAGCAAGTGAATCCGTCCGCCTGTCAGTTCGTCAACGACGAACATAGCAACGACAAGGGCGAACAGGATCCCGTCCACCCACGCCCCACGCCAGAACGCGTAACTGGCTATGACGGCGAACCCGATTGTCCAGAACACCACGCCGCGATTCCAGCGGACGCTCGGACCTTCCCTTACGGATGTGCGCACCTCCCCAGATTAGAGTTCCCGGTGGACAACACCGAAGACTTCTCTGCCGTTCAATTCGCTCTCAGCCGAAAACGGTTCTCCTGCCGTGACGCGCTGCCACCCGCCAGAGACCGGGACGATCACCAGTGCAGGATCGACGCACTACTTCGTGGTCAAAGCGTCTCGATTGCGGAACGCTGACTGACGCTCAAAACCCTTCGACGCGGCCGCCAACGAACCAGGCCTCGTGTGCCGGTCGGGGATCGCTCTACGGGCAGGCGCGGAGGCCACGCCGACCTGTCCCAAAGATAGTCTTCGTCGTTCCGTAGCGGGTTCGGCCAGGGGACTGCCAGGAAGACCAGGACACCTCGTCCTGTTCAGTTACCTTCCGGCATCGGAGCCTCCGGTTCATCGGCTGGAACAGTCCATGAGGACCGCGCCTCAGCCCTAATCGGCACAGTGTCACCAGTTAGAGCCAGCGGAAGTCGAAGGGCAGTGATCAGGTCCAACAGGTCAGACCTGGCGAGGTCATGCCGCTTCCGCCAGAGGACCTCGTCGTCCGGTAGCGTCCGTCCAAAGGCATAGTTGACAAGTGCGTGGTGAGACTCATGCACACGTTCAGCTGCATCGACCACCGCAGCGGGGGCAAGCAGTCTCAACTTCGTTAGCTCATCCTGTATTACAGAGTGATCCCCATGCGCCAAGTCCAGCTCAGGCTGAACGTCATCCAAGGAAAGACCAGCAAGTCGCTTCCTGCGGGCGTTGCTCGATCGGCCACTGATGGCGAAGCCACTTTGGACATAGGCAACGCCGACACCATGCAGGGTCTCACGGACCCATCTCGTCGTGTCACGTCCCGCCTCGACGCGCCACCGATGACGCTCCATGACTACCGAGGCAACTAACGTTCCAGCGGACAAGAGGGCTGCCAACGCAGCCGCCACCAAGGTGACGCTCGAGTTACTCACGCTGCCCGCCGGAGTCACGTCTTGGGGCCCGGGCTGACCTGGACCAGCACAGCCGAAGGCCGCCGGTCATCCTCTGCCGAGTCGGGCTCGGCGCCAGATGCTTCCTGGCCGTGCACCTCGCTAGCGTCGATAACCTCGGCGATACCCCGACAGGATGCAGTATGGAAATCCGAGCGCCTCTGCCTGCGCAAGCCATCGACTGGAGGGGCAACTGGATCTTCAAGCTCCCGTCAGCGGCCCTAGCCACTAGTGGCTCATCACGCAGCAACCGGATCGCATCTGCCAGTCCCAAGCCCCCGGCCTGCCAACCGTCCTGCTCAGTCATCTGACGTCCCCCTGGCTCGGCCCCGACGAAGTCGCGCATTCTCTCGGCAAGTCGCGACCAGGCATTGACGCTACCGCTGTTGGCCCCCACGTGACCACAAGGTACGGCGCCAAAGATGCAGGTTCCTCGCAACGGCGAGACGTGCCGCAAACCGATCCTTAGCCGGCCAGTCCAAGGGCGTCAGGGGTGAAGGGGGCCACTAAAAGCCACCGTGCGTGCGGATACGCGCCACGATCTGCTCTGCTGTCAGATTCGGCGGCTGCTGATCGGTCGGGCACGGTCCGAGCGGTTCCCCGCTGTCGGCTTTGACCGAGAAGCAGAACGAGCCAACCCGCAAGATGGCGTACTGGTCGTTGATGAGCACGTCTACGCCAGTGCGCTCGACGACAGCGACCAGCCGGGCCGGGTCGTGGTTCCGGAAACGGGTGAGGTTGTCCCCTTGCTTGCGGACCGTCAGCACCTCACCGTCCACGGTGAGAATCTGTCCGCGCCACGATTGCGCAGACACCTCGGGTCTGTTCGCCGTGTGCAGCGCCTGAATCCAGTGGACGTTGTGCCCGGCAAAGTAGGAGGTGCAGCCCAAACGGTGCAGGCTGAGGATGGGCAGCTGACTCGACGACCTCGGATCGATCTTCTTGGACATGACGGCACTCCCGGAACTCAAGGGACCCCGCGGCTGTCGCCCGGTGATCCGCGCTTGCCCACACGGTGCGTGTGGGCCGGGTCTTCCCTCAGGGGCACCCAGGCGGAGCCGGGTTGCCGGGCAGCTAGCTCAGGGGCTTAGCGCTGCCTCTCTTGACCTAGAAGTAATCCTAGTCGGCACCTCCGACAGCCGGTCCCCTGATCCCAACCGGGCGCGGGTCAACCAGCGAGGGCCTCGGTGTCCGTGGGACGATCCCCAACCGAAAAAGGACACGCGTCCTGCGCTGATGTGCGGGCGGCTAGCGCCAACCTCTCGCGGGCCACCCTGCGTTGTCCCGGATGGGGTGAGCTGATACTGCTGGGGTCTACCCCAAACGCCGGCAGTGCCTGGACTGACTCCGGCCAGGCGAACGAGGACCGACAACTGAAGCATCGTGGTGTCAGCGACACGCGACCGGTGCCAGCTTCACCGGAACTCGTCGAGATCCTCCGTCAGCACATCGAGACCTTCCCAACGAGCCCCGACGGCCGCCTGTTCGTCACCCGCGTCGGTCGCGCCGGAGTTCCACTGCCCCAGCCCTTCACCAAGCCCATGAGTATGGGCACACCTATCGAGTCTGGACTGCGGCACGTGCTGCAGCTTTCACTGAGGTCGAGTACGCCTCGCCGCTGGCCAAGCGCCCGTACGACCTGCGCCACGCAGCCGTATCGACTTGGCTGAATGCTGGGGTCCCACCAAGCCAGGTCGCCGAGTGGGCCGGGCACAGCGTGAATGTCCTCCTCAGGGTTTACGCCAAGTGCGTATATGCCCAGGAAGACGTAGCGAAGGCGCGCATCGAAGCGGCGTTGGCGCTGACCGCGGCTGTCGAAGGGCCGGACGTGGCCGAAACTTCCCCACGTATTCCCCGCGAACAGCCGTAGACAGCCGATTTGACCCGATCACAGCCGGACGACACAAAAGGGGCCCCCATCCGGCGTTTCCGCTGGTCAGGGGCCCTTTCAGCACGTGGTGGCAGGTGAAGGATTCGAACCTTCGAAGCTTTCGCGATGGATTTACAGTCCACTCCCATTGGCCGCTCGGGCAACCTGCCTAGGTGCGGATGGAAGGATAGCA